>Ga0224501_10000946_pt1 | contig 22246 bp, 13 predicted proteins | sample SF_Oct11_sed_USG_4_FD_169105 | JGI IMG/M metagenome (GOLD analysis project Ga0224501, IMG submission 169105) | Sediment microbial communities from San Francisco Bay, California, United States - SF_Oct11_sed_USGS_8_1 | ecosystem: Environmental > Aquatic > Marine > Sediment | place: USA...
GGACATCTTTTTGAACTGATTCATGTTCAAAACCTTATGTCATAGGCTTGAAAACAAAAGCATTACTACATAGAACAAAAGTTTTTAGTAGTGTCTGACTTGTTTCGGCAGAAACTACCTTACAACAAGCATATTCTCTATCATTTTAACATAAACGGATGGAGTAATTCTTATTTAATGTGAGTGCTTCTAGCATTAGTAGAAATAAATAACATGAGCCAGCTCTTTGATTTACTAACCAAATGGATCAGAAAATTAGTAAATTTTCTTCAACAAATTCACAGCTCTGCTCTGTGTCAGACAATATATGTCTCCAACATATTTATGAGATGATATTTCTGAAGACCTTGATTGCTAAAAAGGATTGATAAGATTTTGCAATTCATCCTCTTGGGGAGTAGGAGTATTGACATAATTGGAACCTAGGCTTTGAACTCTTACCACAGTAAATGTTTTAATCACTAATGTTTGGTTAACGATGGACACACTTCAATCGGATGAGATAAGAGAATTTCAAGTCAAGGCCTGCGGAATTTTATCTGAGACCGGATATCGGGACACACATGGTGGCCTAAAGTTCTTTTGTTAATATGAAATGATGCAAGAATGATTCAATGCTAAAAATATTTTATGCTAAGCTAAACTTCCTGTTTGGGATGGGGCAAGATAACCATCTTTACTCCTTGTCTTGCCATAGGATCAAGCCATCCCCGGTGAGCTAGTAGCCCTGAGGCTTGTGTAACGTTGAGGAGCTTATTCCCATAATGGGGGCTCAGAATCATAAGGGTTTCAACTCCCGGACCTTTTGATTTGGAGCCAAGCCCTCCAGCCATTGAGCTATCCCATTATCCCACTTCATATGAGTTAGACAAGCGAATGTCTGTATAAACATCTTCCATTGAGGTACCTAGTGAAAGTTCTCATTCAATCACTAATGAGAGCGAAGTATACTGCCAGAGACAGGTTTATCATGACACTTGATGGTGTCATTGGTCAATACTGTTGCTGTGGTTTCTTGTTGCCTTCCTCATATTCCTAGGGATTTGGGTGTCAGTCAACTGAAGCCGAGCACATTTTATATCTCTCTGTCTGATAACAGCAGGAATTGAGAGCTCGTAGAGTGGAAATTCTGGAGGAGGAAGACATGAAGAGTTTTTTCCAGTATAAAGGAGGAACGTTTATACAGGAATACCTCGCTACAAGGTACGTGCTGATTACACACAAACCAACCAACCACTTGAGCAGGTTGAAGAGTTCAAGTATTTGGGGAGCTAACGGGTTTGCAGAAAAAGACATAAAAGCACGGGTTACGATAGCCAAGAATTTTGTTTGGTAAGCTGAAATGTATTTTATCGGTGGGTCTAGACAAGAAACGAGGATGAAGTCGGTCAAGACCTTGTTCTGGAGCGTGGTGGCATAACTCCGAAACCTGTACTCTACGGAAAGCTCATGTAAGAAAGCTAGAAGCATAGAGAGATGTGGCTGTGGAGATATATGGAAAGATTCAGGTGGACAGATAAAATGACTAACGCTGAAGTTTTGGCTCTTGTAAAGGAAGCGCCCGGGTTGAGGAAACGATAAGGAGAAAGAAACACCGGTGGATTGGGAGTTTTGTTAGACGCAAGAGCCTCCTGTAAACCACTCTGGAAAGACGGATGAAGGAAACGCGACCCAGGGGCCGGAAAAGGATCAGGATGGTGGATGAGATCATAAACGGAAGCACATATACACAGATAAAGAGTAGAGTGGAAAATCGAGAAGAGTGAAGGGTTGAGTCATGATGAACCAGCCTTCGACAGTCTACCTAGATAGAGTATCAACCAATCAATCAATTAATTAATCAATCAGTTAAGCAATAAATTTATTAAGCAATCAATCAGTCAACTGACCACTCAAACAGTCAATTATATTATCAATTGATTATTCGATTGTAGGATAGAGGAAGCAAGAACAAATTTCCCTAATCCATTCAAGCTGAGCAGGAGAAAGATGCATCAGCAGATAATGAACCTACGAAACAAGAGTAAGCAGACGAATCCCAAACCATAATCTCACCCAGCGATAATGATTACGTTGGAATCTACACCAACTCTCAATTCAAAGAACGGCATGTGGGTTATTCTGAAAGTTTTCATTTTTTTAAGATCAAAGAAATTTTTGCAGAAGACACCCATACCTACCGCTTATATGAAATACCAAAGGTTTATAATACTGTTGGTAGGGAGAAGGGTTAGCTAGGAAGTTAGAATTCATGACTCATGTACAGTCAGTTGGAATCTGAAAAAACTCCATGGTGGTTTAAGGAAGGGTACTTGCTCTTCATGGGCTCCCGAGGATCGACCAAATCTTGTTAAAAATGGGGTCAAGTGAATGATGCTGCAAAGAGAAAACCATTAAACGGACAATGCTCTATGGTACTGGCTGACCTGGTAGACATCAACATAGCTGCGATAGTCCTTATAAGATGTATAATTATTATACAATTTCTTCTCATGATTAACTGTAAACCTATCAAAGCTGCCCCTGGCGTCTGGTGCTGCCATCTGGTGTCTCATCACGGATTTAGTGTATACGGGAATTTTAGTGCACCCGCTTAAAGGCAAAGTGAATGACTATGATAGCGATGAAAGTTCAGCCAAGGCAATGCCTAACGCAAAGATAAAACCTAAAGATTGGTCTGATGGAATAGGAGCCGGAGTTGGCAAACTGCTGCAAACTAATGGGAAAAGAAAAGGATTGGTATGTAAGACCTAAATCTGTAAATGACCGTATTAATCAAAGCAATTTTACATTGGTCGCATACTCGCTGAGTCGTTTGGACGATTAGCTGACCGCACCTAACCTGAGCAACAATTGGGTACCGAGCTTTTTTGTAATTGAGGGCTCATTGACTAGTATTATCAGTTACAAATATATATACTGCCCCTTGGCCGGAATTTCAGTGCAATGATAAGGGATATTATAAGCTGATTGCAAATACCTTCAATAAAATGGGAAATCCAACTGAATTCTCTGATGTAGATTGGACGAAAGCGGAGAGATTTGCCGATGAATACACATTCCTATTTGGATGAGACGTGTTCTGATGCCGGGACACCAAGTGACATCGATGGGAATTATCTACATCTCTGCACAATCTGCTCCATCAAGAGAATACTGACCGGTAATGGCCACCTCTAAAAACCGAGGTGCACCGCTCAGTGTGCCCAGAGCGAATTTTAAAGGCTGTGTACAGTTTTGAAGTTGGTCCCCAAGTCAATGCTTAATCGTCTTGTTGTCCACTGACCAACAAGGTAGAATGGATCTGCCTTAAAGTCCTCTCTGAATTTTCAATGTGGACTTGTCCTCCATTGCCGGTAAACGGAAACGAGTCCATTGAAACATTGACTACCTTCTGAGCTTGGATTTGGAGCAGGGAATTATCTGAAGAGCTCCGCATCGCCAGGCTTTGAACCTAGGATCTTCCAATCTCAGCCCAAGCACTCGAGCCACTGACCTATCCCGCTATTCAGTGATGAGTGTGTCACTGGGATATCCTAACTATTATTCCCTTTTTGTAGCTGACCACTATCCCAGAGTAGTGAATGAAGTGTACTGTAAGGATTCTGATATGGGCTGCCTTGGTAATGGTAATGGGAAGTGCGTACCTACATCATTCGATGTTCACTTGCTAAAAAGGAAAGAAGGAATGTGCCGACTCTGCGTCAAAGACTCGGAAACGCTCGCTGTAAATGAGTGGGAACCATACCCTGAGTCTATAAGGTAAAACTGCACAGTGCTAAAAACATCTGACATTACATTAAGAGTTACTATAGTATGACTTTCGATGCGGAATCAATTGTCCCTTGTTACCCTAATCAATCACCAGAATCAATTTGATTATCAATACTGGAGGTACACTCGTAGACTAGTGGCGTCAAAGGAGCATTGAGAGGATGCTATAGGGATGCTATATGGGCTAGAGGCCTTATACGGCAGGCCTGTGTGTCTGCAATCTCCAAGTTGTCACAACTTACTGGTATCATTCAAACGAGAAAAATTAAATGTGTCTGATCGAGATTGACAAAGCCAGGATCAGAGTTTTCATGCTGTACTGTAAGTTTTCAAGGCTCTCTGTACAGTTCAAAGATTTATCTCTTATGGCAGTATCGGCTACCAACCGAAAACATTGATTAGATAATTTAACATAAAAATGTGTGCCATAGTCTAGTTTGCTGCACTCAAATTAGCAATTCCGCTGAAATACTAGTTAAAATTGAATTTTTCTTGGGGGTTGTCTCCCCACATTTGAAAAGTATGATCTTTAGAGGCCCACCATTATCTGTTGTAGTGTTGGATGTGAGTGTATGGTGTCTAAGAACTCATTGTATTTTGAGAAATTCTTCCCTACCTCCACGGACAGTGGCACCAATTACTCCGCTATTGGAAAATAAAAATCTCATAAACTCAAATATTTTCTTCTCTGATATTTTTGTTCAGAAAATTATTTATTTAAAACAGTGGAAATTTATTTTTTTATTGTACGCGACATATATTACTCGATAGCCTGTGCTCTCATGAAAGCATTTCCCTTATGACAATCAATGCATGCGCAAATCCATCAGACTTTCTCATGGTAATAAATCAATATACATGTACAATTCCAGTGCGTTGTTTGCATGAATTGCCTACTAAATAGCTGGATTATCTGAATGCAGGTCTGTGTTTCAGATTGTGGCCATTTTAGGTTTGACAAGGTGTCAAAATCAGACCAGAGTCCGGTCTGCTCACTCTTAGGGTGTTTCTTTCATTGTCTATAAAGAGCCCTGCTTCAGATAATACAGAGAGCCATTGGTTGACGGGCATACATATAAGCCATATACCGGAATCGTGTGACTAAATATGCTGGCATGAGTGGCCAACCCATCTTCATTAGTAAAACTGGCCTGTATAGATGAAATCCTCTTGTGAAGACAAGAACTTGGAATTGAGGCACGCGTGTTGAATATGAAATCACTGCACGGTGTTGACCTGGCTACTTGGTTTTTATATCTACTCTCTATCTTTAGCATTGCCTAATTGTCAAAATAATTACCGTACTTAAGCCTCTTATCGATTGGCAGACCGCTGTGCAAACACCTAACAACATTGAGAAGGGCCGAGTAAAAATCATGTTTAGGACTTGCACCCTCTTGAACTGATCAGAGAAATGTATAGGTCAATTGCCCATACATTCACCCACCAGTGTATAGGACAAAGTGCACCTTAATAAGAAATTAGTGGACTGTATGCACTAAAATGGCATAGCCTTCCTGTCTTGGCAAGGACTAAAAGGCGACCTATATACATATATATACATAGTCACTTACCTGCTGCATGGTTTTGCTGGCATCTGCTAAGCTTAGAATACTTTCCCCATCAGCAAAACAGATGATTCGACCATCAGAGAGTGGCAATAGAGGCAGGTGCATTATGGGAGAGAGGGCCACTGTAACATCAGATCTATGCGCTCGGTCCTACATTGAAATTAGGGATTTCATCAGTGAAAATCCACAAAGATTCCTTTTGTGCAAATGTACTTATATTTTATGTAAATCGACAATTTTATCAATGGGTTTTCTTGGAACTTACTGGAGCAGGAATAATTGCGTATGGCAAAGCTACCAGGTTAGATACTTGTTTTTTCAACAGTTACGGCTTAGCGTGGAGCACCATATTTGGGTCGGTATCATCGCTCCAGGTTGGAGGTCACTCAACTTAAACTAGTTTACGCATCACCCGCCAAACTCTTCTCGAGAGCCGGAATGGTAAAAGTAGGTATCCATGATAATGTGTATGAGAGCCGATCGGTTTTATTTTCATAGAAATTTAATAGACCAACCAGCTGCACTGAACTAGGCTAACAAACAAAACCTACCTTGATGAGTTGCCAAGCAAGCTGAGACCATTGTTTGTTTAGGAACTTTCTGTCAGGGTCTACCAGTCTTCCGAGATCTCCAAAGGTCAGCGGTGTCACAGGCGTTTGCTTGCCTTTGGTGACCTTGAAGAGGTCAGCGACTTTCTCGTGTAGAAATAGATGAGGCATGTCCAGGATGAGCTGACTGTATTGACAGTCGATATATATCGGCGGTTCTCCAGCCTGCAATGACAATCAGAAAGCATCAGAACAGGCCCTAGGCCCTAGATCCCTCCATTCTGCTGTTCCTTATTATGATGTTTTTGAGCTAGCCGTTCATGACTCAAGCCTCTGTGTGGGTTTGACACAAAACACGATCACATTGGAACACAGTGAAACAGCTCAATGGCTACAGCGGCTTGCTCAAAATAGAGTGATCCTGGGTCCAAGACCTGATCATAATTTCCAGTTTCTGCGGCTCCAACCAGCCTAAGGCTTAGGAGGTTTGTTAAATAAAATGACCAAGTGCCAGGTAGAACAATAAAACAATGTGTAATAAAAAGATATTGTCTCAGTTGTCAAATGAGCAAATTTTTGCGTACCCCTTGCATCTGTTAGGATTCAATAGAAAAAGATGGACACACCCACCCTGAAATTCCATGAGGAAAGACAGGGAAGGTATGGTAGATCATGTACCTTGCGAAGAAACTTGACTTACCAAAAATCTGCGTAAGACCCCATCTAGACTAAGGCAGAGGGGAGAGCCAACTAGGAGGTTCAGATCCTGTACGATGTCACCACTCAATATAAACTCGAGAATCGTTCTCATGTCTGCAGGACATTGAAATGCAGTGTTTTTGATTGGACAGGGGAGCCGAAGCTCGATAGTTTTCAGTCGTTCCAATAGAACTTGTGGTGTCAAGGTCACAAGGTTATCCACTCCAGCTCGTTTAAACTTTAGACCAATATCTGGTTGAGTGCAGAGATTTTGTTTCAGAGTGACTAGTAGTTTTTCTACTACTTCGTTTCTGTTGGCAGTAACAAACAGACAGACGCTGGGTGGATGGAACGTGACAGTGTTTGATTCGCGACTTGTAGGTATCATGGGGCAGTCCGTAGTCTGGATATATAAATACAGTTTGGCACACAGGTTACGAAAATATTCATCTTTTGCTGATGAGATATCCGGTAACACTTTGAGCCATTGTTTGAGTTCCGCGGTAGTTTTGATTAGTTGTCCCAAATCTCGGAGAAGATGAGAATAGGATGGCGCCATGATGTAATTCAGAAGTAGTCGGTTCCACTGCCCAAATGATGTGTGCTCCCAAATACTTCGCCTTGAGGAATGAATAGCAAAGTGTCCATTTATGTGAGCTGGGAGTCCAGTTTGTAGAGGCAAGGGCAGAAACGAGTAAACCTTCGCAATAAGAGTTGAGTTGCTATTTAGTTTTGTCGCCACTCCAGCCACAGGGAGAAACTTCTTGCTTTCCTCACCAAAGAAGGACGCGAGGAATGTTAAATCGTCTAACTGGAGTTCGCCATGAAATCCAAAAGTTTGGTTCATGAACCAGTCATTTTTGACAAACTCATCCTCTGTTTGTAAAGTGTAGCTCACACTAGCTTGAGTTATATCGGCGGGTTTTATTTTACACATAAGGAGTTGTCTTATCTCATGTGAGATACGTTTATGCGCAGTATTCAGCTGCTGTAATTTCTGAGGAGGGATGAGTCGTCTGACCTTGACTTTTTCTAGAAGACTCCCAGAACTATCAATGACGGAAATCTACAAACGCAAAAATGATTCATCTCGAGGAAAGACAGCATCTGTCACTCGGAAATAGAAGGCACACGCAAGTGCAAGCGTACTAGATAACAAAAAACAAACGTCATCTCTGTTAAAATCCAAGGTGAAGTGAGCTAATTTTCCACAAAAAAGGGGTGGTTCGGTGACTAAGATAGCAACGGGATTATGTACACAAACTTAGGAGAATGCCAGAATGAGGCTACCAAAACAGAATTTGTTTCGACCAACCAAATCAGGGATTAAACTTTTCTTAAGTGTTTAGCAGGTTCGTTAGGAGCTATGGAACAATCAAATCAGAAATTTAAGAAATGACAGGATAATTTTAGTAATGTTACCTTGATCTGGCTGACATGCTTGGTAAAGAGAAGTGTGGAATGCAGAAACATCCTAAAGTCGACAGATTGGAAAGCCTCCTCTATGGCAGCAACATCAGCAGGGCCGAAGGTCATGTCACAGATTTTAGACTGGGTTTTAGGTTGCCGGAGTGGAAACCTAAACACAGTGCATCCACCGTGATCAACGTGTCCTCCTGCAAAGGAAATGAAGTAGAAAACTAACACCAAAATTCAGCCTCCAGAGGTTCGTTATAGGTTTCCAATTAGCCAGCAACCCAGTTATAGGGACTTTCAATTCCATCTTGGTAATTGGAGCTTTTACATGGTAAGAAACTGTAGTAATCCAATGTGTATGCTACCGTGAACCAATGCAAAACAATCAAGAGGGCACTCACCCAGCATGGTGCATTCCATAATTACACATGCACAAAATGGCGAGTTATGCAATTGCATAGCTACCACGGGTAAGATGACTTATGCCTATCCCTATGAACTCTTATTATAAAAATCAGGCATTTACTTACGAAGAAATCCAGCCATGAAGTCAGGAAACAGCTTTGCAAAAGTGCCATCTTGGCGTAGGTCAACATGGCCACCTGGGCGCTCATCACAAGCCCCTGGTACATAACGCAGATGGGGATCAAACATACAGATATCCTTATGATCTGACAGCAATATGGGACAATCAGTCAGCTGATACACCACGTTGAAACCAATACCTAGAAAATAAAATATGGTTAGCAAACTTCAAATAGAGAGTTATAGCATTAGCTTGTTTTACTGCACATCACCTTAATATTATGAAAGCATATTTATCTAGTCAGATGAAGTGACTCCTCAGCATGTAGCAGTCGTTGTGGTGTCCCAGCACCCACCAGTTCACCTTGATAACGGGTTGCTGAAACTTATTCAAGTAATTTTCTCTTGGATAACCAATAGCATCCACTCAGCATAATACTGCTGTCCTGCTGGTAGGCCACCCCTGTGACTTCAGCTGTGACATCACATTAATTATTTTATGGTATGGTATCTGATGCAACGACTGCGTGAAACCAACAATAGGGTGAATAGTTTCAGCCATTCCAGGATACACTCTATTATGAGTTGTTGTCTCCATGAGGGATTATGTTTGTTAGAGCTGTATCGATTGGCCTTTTGAGTAATTTTACTTTGCGTTTACTGGGGTGAGTCATTTAGGAGCCTGTCTGGTTGGACCGTGATGAAGGTGAAGCGGGAGGCGAGTTAGGAACCTATCGCCAAAGGCCAGTGCACTATCCAGTAACGCTATCACTACGCACTGAGATATCTCAGTTACGCTTCTCAGGATAAACTAATACAGTAATATACATCGAGCACAGTCAATGAGGGCATAAATTCAAAGCGTTTATGGTAAGTGATGGCACAACTCCTGGGATAAAATCATTTTGTTTACGTCATTTCATTTCCTGGTAGGAAATAAACGCTAGGTTGGATCAGGATAAGCCTAAAAGTCAGGCTTTTTCACTCACCAAACTGGCCAGTTTTATCTGGATCTGTGGATTTGCTTCCCACGCCAAGTCTCTGTATACTCTCTATATCTTTATCAGTAAAGATACTGTTATTCTGTACACAGAGGGCTGGACCCTGCATCGTCTTCCATTCCTCCCATACTCTGTGTCCGGGGAGGGTTCGCTTATCCAGTATGAAATGCACCTGTCATAGTTTTAAAAGAAACATTCGCGACTATAACCTAGGATATGATGGGCTTTTTATTTTGTGACCATTTTGTTCCATTCGGATACTTGGTCTCCTTGGGACCTCCTACGCCTCGTTGGCGGTAGTAAGAGGCAGGAATTATGAGAAAAGATTATTCTCATAGTGGGCGTTCAGGCTCAGCATGACCAGAACTTGAACCCAGGATCTTTCAATCTTCAGCCAAGCGCTCTAGACATCAGGCTATTTGGTAATTGTGGAGAGAGAGCATCACTTACAAAACTCTCCACAAGACAACTTGTAAAGATTTGATATATTCGCTGATTTTGCTCAGTATACTGCTTCGCTCGCCCACTACTCCATCTGCCCGAAGAGCCAGGTAACCTGGCTACCGAGCAATGAGTTCACATTAGGGAATTGCATTCCCCTGGCGCTGGTTCAATTTAGAGATATACAGAAAGACCTCAATACCTATCAACCAGCGACTCAATTTAAGGGAAATCATAGCTCAGTTTTATGGTGTCCCTAACTCCAGGGATCTCTAAACTTCCTGTGGGTTGATTGGAAATAGTTGGAAGGACTTGCCAGGTCATTAGTTATCACATGCCTTTTTACATGCGCGAAATACAGATTTGGCAGGAAATATATGTGTGTGTATGTATGTATGTATGTATGTATGTATGTATGTATGTATGTATGTATGTATGTATGTATGTATGTATGTATCTACCTGTTTTCTTTTGATTTCAGTTTCGACAAATAAAAATGCTTTCTGCCTGAGCTTAATGCACAAAAATCAACAATTTTCTGCGGTTTGTTCTTACTCTTACCTCGGTAGCTCCAGCATCATCAGAATTCTGCATTAGTTCTTTAATAAGCTCTTCTATACCACAGCCATCCCTATCACCCACATACTGAGTTATTATATTCTTAATACGTACCTAGAAATAAAGGACAAGTTTACTAGTTCACTATATGTAGAGACGGCTTGGTGGCAGGCGTACTGAGCTTTGGACCCGAGGTCGATACCCAGTTCAGGCAAAAATTTTATTCTTGTCAGACGATGGCCATCATTGGATGCATATATTCAGCCTGCTGCATGCCCATGGTATAAATTGAACTCGGTGGGGAAAACTCCACAAGAAATGCATGCTAGTTAATGCTGTAACATTACGGCAAGGCGCCCTAGATGTATTCCTCTCTTTTATATAAGCCGCAAGAAATCGCCCACACACTTCACCCTGTTCATCTGCCTCACTCACATTTGGACACCAGGTGTAACGAGTGTGTTGAAAGTAGGCTTTACTTACAGTGGCAGGCTCATGTTGACCAAATCGATTAAATGCTGGTCTCACTCCTTGCATGTGTCGATTGAAATCAAACATTTCTGTGCCGGCTGGTTTAACCGCTGGTGGCTCATTACACACTTTACGAGATTCCACTTTAACCGTGGCTCCACCTAAAGAAAAGGAAGCTGGTAGTGTGAGAGGACAACTCTGGGTTTAAACCAGGACCCTCTCGGGTGATGCGGCATGCGATGGATCGAGAGAAATAACCAGAAAGCCAGATCGACCCGCTTTGTAGTAGAGGAGTGAAAGTGGGTAATTATGATTCCTTGACACCATTGAATAGATTATCCAAGTGCGGCCCTTAATTTAACCAATCCACCAATGTTTCTATAGATAGCACTCCTTTAAATAGATTGGTCCTTATATAAATACCCTAAAGCAAGGGTGATTGTTGAGTTTCGCTTAAAATAATAATTTGCCAATAAATAGTGTGTAGATCGCGGGTCAAAGTTCAACTCAGGACCAACCGATTTGCATAGCGGGCATATCTGTGCATGAACAGGCATTTCAACTTCTTTTCACACTCAGAACTGACCTACCTGTCACAGATGATGGTAGTCTTCCAGTGACAGTCTGATTATCCATATTTTTAGATGTTATCGAGACATCTTTACTGACAGCCAGAGAGACTTGTATGTTGTCTGGTTTAGAAGCTACGGTCACACCATTAGTAGATTTAGTTACTACTGTGGATCCTAGTTTTCCTGATCCAGGTTTCTGGGATTTTGTTGGAGTGGTTGGCTTTCGTGACGGCGATCCTGCTTTGCCATTGGTAAGCCTTACTGGAGACTTTTTCATCTAAAAAAGTATCATGTATTGACTGCACAGTGCACAAGCAGCCTAGATGTAGTTTCTTTTTCAGCAATCGTCTGTCCATAGTTGAACTTCGACCCTCCTCCTCACTGTCCACAGGCTGTGTGGTGCCATAGAGGGGAGACTGAGCCTTTTTCTGCCGCGCTAACTCGGGATGGGAAAAATCCCTTGAAATACTCCGCTATGGCCGGGAATTGAACCCAGGCCACAGGAAGGATAGACAGTGAGATACATTTCTTCTCTCACTGAGCTATCACGACTGACACAATCAGTTTATGAAGCCTCAATTCAGAGGAATTCAAATGACAGCAAGATTTTCATGTCTTCTAATAATTCGCTCAAAAGAGCAAAGTTTGAGATAGTGCAAATAGTAGCTTGGGATAGTGGTATAGATGAGTGGTTGGGGCACTTGCAATAGGGAATGAACACTTCACATAATTCCCAACTCCTACCATTTCAGAACATGCCTGAGGCTTCAAATAAGACGGTCTAGTACAATAAAAGAAAACTCAAACAAGAACACGATATTGAACAATGCTCAAATTTGACTTCTCGAGTTTACCACTCGCCCGCCCGCCTGGCACTTGTAGGTTTATGTATGGAGTTACCTTATGGAGCATAACTATGGGTTTACGTTAAGGGCAGCATAATAAAATTAACAACAAGAAGCCAGTATCAGACATAGAGACTGAAGACAATTATCCAATCAGGCTGGTCCATAATTAGCTTATACTATGAACTTGGCTAATTATCCTAGTTTGGGTCCAGTATGAAAGAAGCCAAGTGGGTTTAGTATAACTGGTGATGACCCAAACCACCATTATCCGGAGCTGTGAGAGGTCTTGACATAACTATTGGGAAAGAATTAATCTGGCTTCTAAGTAAACAAGGGTCAGATTTGGAGTCACATATTATAAAGCTTCGTCTGGCCTGAAAATCAGTCGAGGAGGGGATAACCCAACCGGTAATTATAGCATTTAGCTCCGGTTTATGACACCCAAGATGAACCCCTGAGCTGCTTACTGGAGACGGACCCAACACTCAGGCTCATTATCGTATCACTTCACAGCAAGCCTCAATAAAATCAGTCTTCACCAGATGCATAGCTAAAGCCTTCCGGCTGAATCAAACTTGCCTTTTCATTTCTGAGGCCATTGGTATGAGCATAGAGTCACAATGATTCCAGTGAAATTTTATTGTCAAGCACCTTGAATACCCTGGCGTACTACACCTTCTTCATCTTAGCTTGGAGTGAATCGATGGCCTGGTGGAAACCGTATTGAGCCTTGAGCAAAAACGTTGTCTTTCGCAGCAGCCGCGTTGATTCGGATCGCGATGTTAAGTAACGGAGGCCCACCGATAGAGTTACTTTTTCGATGTGGCAGATGAGAGTAAGCACAAAGTTTCCAATGACACAGCCTAGGAAACACTGAGTGACAACTGCTGTCATTTTTTTGCTTCTGTTTATACTCCACATTATTATTCCCTGCGCGAGGTCGTAGAGTTTGCACCCTGGTTAGCAGGGAGACTTTGTTGGAGTTCAGGAGCGAATTAAGGTCGGATGCCCTTCCTGCCACCACCATTGACTTCTCTGGGATCCAGACCCATGACTCGATGCGTGTATTCTAACCATTAAGCCACGACCGCTCCCAACAACTGTTCCGTCATGGAGACGCGAAATCACTATTTCTATCCGAGCTAGATATAGGCTGACTTGAACCCCCAGGGACGCTGACAGGATTTAGATCAGAGGGATGCTCTTAACAATATAACCAGCGTTTTCATGGGATAAATACCTTAGACCTTTAGGCTTTAGGTGTTCATAGTAGTCATATCCATGTGAGAAAAATCTGCAATCTACAAATAAAAAGGGCTCACAATAAGGTGCCAAGCATTGTGGTTATCTATAATCCTATGAAAGTCACACAGCATGATACCCAGAGGGTGTAAAGCAACTGTCAATCAGAATGAGAGGTATCAAATATGACTACTCGCAATGCAGGTGAATTCTGGTCCCTCTGTACTATTACACTCTAGTCTTTGTGCCCTCCGAAATTCCATGATAGCTTTCAAAAAGGGCACAACTTGAATCACTAAGTCATAGAGTTATCCTCCCCTAACTTAATGCATAAGTTTAGAAAGATGGGATGGCCCTGCTGGTTGAAACATAAACAAGCTCATATAGATGACCTGACAAGAGCTGGTATCTGGTAATTCTCGACTTGGAGGGGCAGGAGAATTATGAAATGGATCGGGCAGCAAACAGGAGTAAGGAGCATTTTACAAGATATTGACTGGCCATGTAACAAGAATGTAAGACAACCGGGAATTGGAATCACAGGCTAGATCCCAGGAAACTGTAACCAACAATGGATAGACAACCGCTGAATATGATGAATATGCTATATTCTGCCCACCAGATAACTATCAGCACATCCTGAAGTACTCTCTGTAGCTCCCAGTGCGAGTGAACCTGGAACCCTTGTTTCTGTTGGTATATCAGATGCGATATCTTGATGCACTGTTCATAAAGGAGGGTGTCATATATGCAGCCAGTAAGAAAAACATCTAAATTTTCACATCGCATTGGATTGTTCATTCACTATGAGCAATCTCAATAGGAAGGACAGCTCAGGCAACAGTCTCAACCGGGACCCAAAGCACGTGAGGAAAACAGGGAAGGTCAGGTTCTATTGATAAAGTTAAATACCTCCTCCTATAGAGTTGCCCAATGGGAGAATAACTTTATGCACCCTTCTCCATGTAGTAGCAGCAGCAAACGGATCCGCCAAAGCAGGAAATGATACAGCACAAATTACACCATGCTTACCCTATACCCCTAAAGAAAAACAGCAGTATAATACCACCTACACTGCAATGAGCACCATACACACAGTAGAAGTAGTTAGTGGAGGTGAGATGATTTTGGCAGTCCACAGTCAGCAAACATGACAGTCACAACTGCTCAATTATCTGGCTTCATAAGTATCAGTCAAGCTAATAAAATGATGCTGGTCATTGTTCCCAAATCACCCAGAATGATTGATCAGAAACCATTCATATCAATGAGATTCTAGTGTGGCCACCTTTGGTTTTATTAGACAAAAGGATGCGATTCCTAAGTATATTATAGGACGCTAGGGCAATTGCTATATGATTATCCTAATTATCTATTCGTTTTCCTATCAGAGCGACACAGCGACGGGAAAATTCAAATAGAAAAAAGTTATTTTCACATCCACAACACAAACACTACATGTGGGATAGTGGGAATAGCAGGGTAGTGGATGGTTCGATGGTTGTCTTAAGATCAGAAGATCCCGGGTTGCGGTCCTGCATGGCCGCGCCAGGATCCCATTATCAGGATGAGCACCTCACACAACTCCTAGCTCTTACCAGTCCGAAAAAAGGCTCGCAGGCTTAAGAGGTACGCTGAATGGGATGGGAGGGGTGTGGCAGTGCCTACGAAAAATGAACAAAAACATCTAGATATAGGCTCGGCTTGTAGTGTACTGCAATGGTCATCAAAGCAATAGGTTTTGTTCATGACTCTCCCTATACTTGTATTTGTTTCCTGCGATGGCACCGATGCGTCACTAGGTGAATGATGTGGTTTGTGTATCATCCTATGAGTCATACAGCTGCATGAGGTTTATCATTGCTGTGCTATTAACAGAGATATAGACGAACTTGTATGAATCTATCTAATTACACTATGGGATAAGATCTACGACATACCACACATGAGATTGATTGGTAAATATTTAAGCGCATTGCCTCATGTACATATCAGAAACACGTGCTCCCCACCCACATTAAGCAGCAGTTCTTTGATGTTAATACGCCTTGGTGGTAAAAGTATGGAATGATCACAGTAGAGTAGCCGAACCGCAGTTCATAAAATACCAACTCCCTATAGAAATGATTACAGTTGTTGGCAGGAATCTTATAGACTACATTTGGGTCGAATAGCTGTGCTCTACATTGAAATTTCAGAATTCAAAGCTTAATGTTGGTAGTTTGCAACCAACAAATCCCAAACGTCTTTTTATCTTGAAAATAAACAAACCCGTTCTATTCGGTTTATTCCTTCAAAGAGCATTGTTTATTTCAAACAAAACGCTTGGTGCTATATTTTAGTTCTGAAATTGTTTTGTGGATGTTAGATGTCATAGATGGAGTGAAGCGAGAAGTTCGCCTTACCAGGTAGCGTACTAGACCTGGGACTAGACGCCTCTGCGTAGATCCTCAGATCGGGCGAAAAAGTGTCTTTCCCAAAATCCTCTCGAATTGTAGGGGGCCCACCCATAGAGTTTTCCCTTTCAAGAGGCACTCGAGTACGAGCTCAAAGTCCCGTAATGACTTACTCAGGGAAACGATGAGTTAAGAAAGTCCATAGGCCAATTTCTGCATAGCCCTGATCAGATAAGGAGAAGGAAGATTTGATTGAATTGATTAGAGCACATTTCCGAAACTTGTCTGTCTATAGTAAGTGAACTAGGACAATTATATAGATGCCTTTGCTTTTTATGCCCAGAACTGTCTCCAGTTTATTTATATTGGCAGCGAACTGTACGTCCAATGCCCATGTTGGTGCTATAAGAGTATATGCACTAAGAGAAGATGGATGGCTTCCTTCGGCAGGAGTCAGCTTACCATTCCAATATGAACTCCGCAATTGTGCAGTATAAACAATGGCTAACCTGCAGAAATAAGCTGTCTAAACATCAGTAGGTCAGGTCCGCTGACATAGGCTCAACTTGTACTGCAATTCAACTACTGTGCCCCCATACAGTGTGTATGAAAACAAGGGATTCTCTAAAATGATTGTGTTTTACTGTTTTGCTTCGGCACCTGGCCATCCTGTTGAGCAGATCTGCTATAAGGCAGAGGATTGTTCTGGACTGTGGCAAATGGGAATTATGTCAGGAGCTCATGTTCCCAGCGGGATATTAGTATGGGCAAGGGTTGACTCAAGACTTCAGTCAGGCGCTCTAACCATTTACCTGTCCCGCTGGCTGTTATCCAATTGCAGATATTTGCTTTCAGATGACTGGTGTACAGAGGTGCTATAAGCCTGTTGCTTTTCTGTCTTCATCCAAACAGAACACGGCATTCTCGAAACAAGCTGAACCTGAACATGCTTTGAGTTGTTTTATGTATGGAACCAAGAGAAATCGATTAGTTCACTCTGAAATCTGTGAGCTTTATGATAACATAGGTGTATTACAGGTTATGTAGTACCTGTGGCAGGCTTCTGACAAGCCGAAACCTGAAAGCTTTTAATTCAAAATTATGTATTATTTATATTTCAAGTATTACCTAATCTTAGTATTATAACTAATTATGCCTGTTACTTTGAGCCACAGCACAAGCAACTACATTAAAAGGTTTCATTGGATTAACTTTGAGGTGGTCATTTACCAACCCTAAGGACTGACTGAAATTTCTCTTCAGTGAAAAGATCTACACTAGTTAAATGATTGCCGACACCCAAACATAATAGACTAAGTGCAATGAAGCCATATATCAGTGTTAAATGTAGGTGGTCTACGCTGGTGCAGCCGAGCAAGGTCGAGCTGGGATATATTTGAGCCGTCTTAACACCCCTGGTACACTACCTCAGCTTCTGGTCCATGGAACTTCACCAGGCTCCTGTACATACTGGCACACTGTAGACTGAATGGATAGCGTCAATGAACTCTCAACACTAAGAAGAACCTTAAAATTGATCATTGTATACATAAAAAGTAACTTGTTGGTTTACAACTGAGAAGCGCAAGCCAGCACACCTCGGTACCAGTCCCAGGCCAGGATGAGGGAGGAGGGCTGACAGACGGCTTGAAGGGAATTCGGTTTAAAAAACTGCAACTCTGCACAGAGCCAGTAGAAGATGATCCACAAGATCCGTGAGCGGCTGGGCTGATGTCCCGCCTGGTTGCCTAAATGAGATACTGCACAACTTTGGTGAGCAACGGATGCTGTGGCACTATGGATGGATGCAAAAATAGTGATGGATAGTGGGCATATAGCTCAGTGGTTGGAGCACCCCCAGGTAGGTATTGAAAGATCCTGAGTTCAAGTCCTATATGGTCATACCGAGCTTCCGCCATGATTATGAGCTGCCCCCCAAAACTCCTGTAGCCCCAAAACAGGCCTCAGACTTAGGATGGTCAAGTGTCTATATATAGCAATAAAATACAAAATTGAACCGTGCCATATACTTATAGGCAGGGTTGGGGTAAGCTAGGATACAGATGAATGTCTACATAACAAGCTCCAACTCGTTCACAAGTTCTAGAGAGTGCTGTTTTGGGAAAATGCATCATTGTGAGTTATTACTAGCTAAACAGCTAGTCAGCCATATTTGATAGCATCAGCTTCTGAGCATTTGCCAAAAGGCCGAACCTAGACTCTATTGAAAGACTGATAGGAGAGTTTAGTCCATCCGATTGGAGTTGATATGAGAGGAAATGACTGTTTTTTCCGTCCAACCCTCTTATGGTATTGTTCTTCTTGAGCACTGACCATGCAATGAACCATCCTTTTTAACCGACCTGAGACTTGTCATTGAGCAGTAGGAACCGCATGGGAACTATGTGAAGAGAGCAAACTTACAATCAAAGCTCAGTGTGGCAAAGAAGCGAACCCAAGATTTTCCTATCTTGAGTTAAGCAACAAGCGCTTTTGCCTGTGAGCTACTCCGCTCTTCGCACGGCGGCGTTCACAGTTTAAGAAAATTGTGCTGTTTACAAGGTTCATACATTCAACAGATAAAACGGAACAGCTGTAGTACACGCAAGTGTATGTACACACGCAACTTATAAACATCCTATATACTGAGTAACATTACATAAGAACCAACAGAGAGCTCATGCCAACATGAGTGTTGATTATGTTGTAATATTCATATGTTTATAGTGTACTTCCTCCATGATACTTAACCCATACACAGATATTCAATAGATTTGATCATACATATATATACTTCTGTGAATGTGATTGATTTATACTCTAAAACTAGACGGCTTCCCATCAGTATCCTGTGTCTATTCTCAATATTAATTGTGTGAAAATTCAGAACATATAGATCTCGTATCCAAAAGGTAACACTGACTGAATAGTGCTCCCTATCCAAACATATTTCGAGACTTGTGACTCTCAAAGATTACGAATTCATTGGGCATTCAATTTATACAGTTGACAGGTATTTATGAAGAGGATTAACCAGTGAGGCTCCCCATTCGCTAGAGTCATATTGCACTATGCAAACAGTTACCTGCTGCATGCTTTACAGAACCAATAGATGTGTTGTGTTGAGCTATACTTTGAGGTGTTTGACATTCGCTGCGATGTCGGGGGTCATGTATTGTATATTCAGCATGGGTGACTGGGTTCGACTGATCCATATTGATTATGAATCAATGGATAGAAGTTCTGCATTTACTTAACCACAAGCTAACATGACTACAACCATACAAGCTATCATCTAGGGATAGTGAAGTGAATTTCACTGATTAGAATGAAATGGTTTTCTGCCTTCGTGATGCTATTAGGTTTTACCAAAGAGGATAATTCTATTGCTGGGCTTATACTATGATGCTCATCGACAAAACTCTTCAAATTATTTTGTTTGTAGGCAGGAAACCTCCCAGCAAGCCAGCCTAATGACCATGCTAACATCTGGTGGTCATTTCCAGACTTCTCAGATATCCGGGAGGTCTCCGTGAATCGTCAAATTCTAATACTTGTTGATGGAATTTTCTCATCAACAAGGTCAACAAGGTCGAACGTCCTCGAATAAAACCAGCATTCGGGTTACATATAATAAAGTATTGACCAGTGACCTAAAGGTGACTGGATTTACTAGGAGGAGGCCAATCAATTTTAGAAAGGAAAAGAGATTAAACTTAATTCAACTTGACAGGACCTGTCATGCAATATTTGAGATAGAAACCGAAGTGACACTACGTGTTTCCAATGCAAACACGTAATTACACAAGCATTGGCAGCACCATCAATGAAACCTATACTACACTGAATAAAGCATGGGGGCTGTGAGGTCAATGGCTGGTAATGACATAGGACTGTCAGATGGTCTCCGTTTACCGGGCCAATGTCTTTGATTAATGCTTTCTTTGCTTCATGGACTTTAATATAAAAAAGACGTCTAGTCTTATTCAAGCTATCCATGTAAAATAAAACTATCAAATCAAATCAAATACTCCCTCAATGTCCTGGTTCCGCACTATGACCTCGGATCAATCAGTGTCTAACCGTTCAACCTGATATACATGTAAACTGCTGGCCAGAGTCCGAAATACATGTAAGAATAAGGAGAAAAGCCACACTTAGAAGAAGATGCCTCTCAATGATGCATCCGATGTTCTACGCATGTATTTGGACAAACGCTACTGCATTTAACACAGCAAACTGTGAGAAAGATGAGTCACTTTGCCATAGCTGTTGGTTATACTACTGAAAATCCAAGAAATCTGCTCTCTGGCTATGAGTTGAAATCTTCAAAACACATGTTAAAGTGTGTGTGCACACTGTGCATGGACTAATAGACGGCTGAGTATAATTCCTCTTCTGCTTTGGGCATAGCACGGCATAAACGCCCAACAGGCCAGACACAGTAATGAGGTAGTTTCTTTAGTCTAGGGCTAGTTGTATGTTTTACAACTGCTGGCTATAGCACCCTTTGCCCCAATGCATCGTAGGTGGCCTTTGCCAGCTTCCCATAGTCTCATTGCATTGAGTACATAAGGCACAGCATTTCAAGTTTGTAAGAGCCTATTCGTTATCTGAACGAGCAATGACCAGGTTGAATGACTCAGAATCCAAAGTCTCTCGAACTCAGCACAGCAAACAACCAGCTAGTAAGACCTACCTGTTCTGTAGCAGAGTTCCTCTAGTGAGACTGACTTTTCAATCAATGAGTCCAAGAGCCAGTTAGTACACAGTAGCAAATCTGAATATCTAATGATTTCCATGCACTTGCTAGACTGCACACATTATACGAGTGGATTTAGCATCTTAGCCTGTGATGCCAAGCACTCATTGATTGATTGTTTCTTTCGAAAGTGCTTGTAAATTGCCCCAACATTATTTAACTACAATTGTTAGCTATTGTTGCACCTATATAGGTAGAAACACAAAATATCATAGGGGTACTCAGTTCATATGATTCGGGCGCATAATAATATAATCTTTTAGCCACTGTCTGTTCATGATTGGACTTCGGCCCTCCTCCTCCATGTCAATGGGTCATGTGGTGCCATTGAGGGGAGATTGAGTCATTTTCTCTGATGCTGGCTCAGGATGGGTTGGCAGAGTATGATTAGGCAGGGAAAAATCCCTTGAAATACTCCGCCATGGCTGGGAATTGAACTCGGGCAGCGGGGAGGACAGTGAGATTCATTCATTTTCCCACTGAGCTACCATGGCTGACTGAATATAAAAATATATATATATAAAACATAATAATAAAATCTTCAGATATGTCCAGAGTTCTATTTAATTTTAATTTAACCAAACGAGTAGAATGTGAGAAGGAAAGTATTACAATGGTGACATTCCCTTTGTCGTATTGCAGTAAAGTATAACCGTGCTGCGCGCGTTTAGCACATGCTATCGACATGGTTACAAGCTATGCCAACAACTCGACAGTCAGGTGACCTGGTGTGACTTGCGAAGCAGTAGTCTTCTACTGCCTCACCACCCCCCACATGCCGAAGAGCCAGGTCACCTAGCTAGTTTTACAGAACCACAGTGGAGTTTCCTCCACTTGAGAAGCCTCTGTTTACAGGCTGATTAGTTTAATGTATACATGTATGAATTATCTTAGTGGTGTTATTATTGATTACAACATTGAATCTGCAATGAGCTACATACCAATGGTGTAGTTGAACTCTATTGCTTATTTCAAATTCAGCAAAGATGAAATTTGGCATTATTTGGCCAACGACAGTTGAACCGCGTCAAAAGAGTCTAAATTGAGTGTATGGGATGGGGTTGAATGGCAGTTAAAATACTGCGTTTGCTTAGTGGCTAGTGTACTGAACTTAGAATCAAAAGCCCCTAGTTTAGTTCCCAGTTCTGGTGTCACCTGTCATCTCATCAGAGGCTCCCCGTACACCTATTCTGGCCTCAGATGTAGTGATGCCATTCGTGTAAAACAAATTAATCAGAATCATACATACAATCAGTGCACATCATGCTTCTTTTCAAGTAAACTGGAAGATCAAAATCTTCGCACTTCACTTAAGTGGATCATTTAGGTCATCTTTTTGTGGCAGATAAAGTCAGTGTAGTTAAATGTAAACCTGAATTTATGGACAATTGAAATCAGAGTATATAATCAGCAGTATAAATA
>Ga0224501_10000947_pt1 | contig 22238 bp, 13 predicted proteins | sample SF_Oct11_sed_USG_4_FD_169105 | JGI IMG/M metagenome (GOLD analysis project Ga0224501, IMG submission 169105) | Sediment microbial communities from San Francisco Bay, California, United States - SF_Oct11_sed_USGS_8_1 | ecosystem: Environmental > Aquatic > Marine > Sediment | place: USA...
TGTTCGTTTTTCGCCATCAGTAATTCATGTGTCAAAAGCAATGGCCTGTTGGCAGGGAATAAAGCGCGTTGGCGGGAATGTTGACTCTTTTGTAAAACCATTCGGCTCTATAGGCATTCCAGATGTGACTTACTACACTACATCTTTTTATCCTATCCTATCCTATTCGAGTGAACAAGCCTATAAATCACTTAAAGGATATCCATTGTCATTGCTTCATGTCACGAAACGATGATATAAGGAATGATACGATAGCTCGTACCAACGCCGGATCTTACCTGGATTTAGACATAAACCGGGTGAATAGGGTTTTAATCCCATCACGTTACCGCAGGAATCTATTTAATCCTAAGCAAATTAATGGTCGTAAGTAATCGTTCAAACAAAAGCGTCCCTGATATATCTACAAGCGTAATCTGACACACCCTAGAATTGATATCTTTCGCTGAGCTGCCAGCTTTGTTTGCAATTTTTCTGCTTGCTATAAAGTGGTTTGATAAATTTTAATATGGCATGCTAGACAGGTGGTTGATGCAGCGAAGTATTTCAAAACTTACAATGACAGTATAATGAAGATTCCTAGTGGGACTTGTGAAACTGGTTACCTAGTATACGCTGGCCGAAGGTGTTGGTCCGGCCCCTCCGTCTCCATGAACATAGATGTGCTAAAATTTCCCAGTAGTTGAATATGTTCACTGTATAACATGACCTGACAACACCATTTGATGCCTTTGACAATCGTTGATGCTAGCTATCGTGTGTTTTTCATCAATTAAGGCACCACTTTCTATTTGCTACTTGCTGTGTCTTCACAGTATGGGGGTGAATAACCCTGTGTTACTCTGGATTTTGATCTAGACTGTCTATTGGACTCTCTTTTGGCACCTGCTATCAAATCGCTGATTTCCCTGATACTGGCCTATGGTCTTACTCAAGTTATCAATAAAACATAATTTTTTTAAATTGAATCAAACTGTATTTTAATTTCGATGTTTTAGCACCAAAGATTCTTGAAAAAATGGAGCGTGCCATCGCTAACCTCAACCTAAGTTGGAGTGTCGTCGCACAGTGTTTGATCTGTATCAAGGAAGAGTGGATGAAGTAAGTAGTACCTGATGATGGTACATGGCATTCCTTGATATCAAGTGGGCCTTCAGTCAGATTCCCCACCAACCGAATGGCAGCACTTGATTCAATAATGTAAGATTGACACAGCTCAAGTCTGGCATTCTACATGTCTAAAGCACCCCTCCCTAGCGCCTAGGAGAATGTTCTGGGGGAACTTGGTATTGAATGTTTACCAATAGAATGGAGTAGTTTGTTTTGGAAATTCCACTAATAGGTCGCTATGCTTCTCTTGTTGTAATGGTCTAATGGTGATCGGCATTCTGTCTTTTCTTAAATATGCTGAAGAACAGTTCCACATATGAATGTTTTTTCTCATTTTTGCAGCAAAGTTAAAGTTCTATTTACCTTCACTAAAGCCGGAGGCAGCAGATCCGAAGATGACACCAAGAAATTGCTGCAGGTATGTCTTGCATTCAATATAGCTTTCTGTGCTTAAACAGAACATCAGGAGGCCCTCCCATAGAGACTATATCTATGGGAGGCCCTCCCATAGAGTACTATATCTATGGGCCAAACCATGGACCATACTGCCAACAAGCCATGTGTCTATAGCGATGCCATCCACGTAAACCAGATGATTTTATTTTATCTTAGTTGACAATGAGAGTAGTGCAACTAATAATCCCATATGTATGTCCTTTTTAACATAGTAGTTACCTGTGACAATGTAACACAGGTGTCCTCAGTAACCGTACCGTGTAATTTATATATTGTAGCACCTGCTACTATATGCCATTGCGTTCTTTCGCAGGCAGTAAACACACCAACGGCCTCTTCAGTCGATATAAATAGTATTCAACTTTATTTCCAAAAAACGAGCTCTTTATTCTAGGATGCACCAGAACTAACCCCTGTATGTGCCTGTATTATGTCAGGTTTGGTAAATTGACTTGATCAAATTCAGTAAAGCCGATGATCAAGGAACTTGAGGTGCCGCCAGACTAAAGAGTTCACCAAAAACATCTATAATTACGTTACAGGTATTTGGTGCAACAGAAGAAGACAAACGCGCCTTGAAGTTTTGGATGACAGGATTAAGTCATCAATACAAGAACCATATGCGTCACACATGCACTACGAAGCTTATGTAAAAAAAGGAGGTTCATTATTTTGTATTACTCTCCTTCATCCCCAGTTTTGCTATGGGGCTTATTGTCCTGCTTTTAAATCTTGATGGAACATACTAACACAGTATAGAGATAAATGAACGATGTTTATATTAAGGTTACGCTGAATTGTTTTTATCTGCTGTCAGGTATTATTTTGTACAGACTTTTCTTATTTATTGTACAATCCAATTTGAGTAATACATGTAAAACATACCCTTTGGCCGCTGTCTTTCTTTTTTTCTTTCAGCCATCATTTATCCATGGTTGGCCTTAGGCCTTCCTCCTTGCTGTCCACAGGTTGTGTGGTGCCATTGAGGGGAGATTGAGCCATTTTCTGCCACGCTGACTCACGGCGGGTTGGCAGAGTGTGATCAGCCAAAGAAAAACTTGTGAAATACTCCGCCGTGGCCAATAATTGAACCCGGGTCACAAGGGGGACAGACAGTGAAATTTATTCATTTTCCCACTGAGCTATTATGACTGGCCACTGTCAGCTTATGATTTTAGACAGAGTTGAAGTCTGGTTTTCTAGCTGGTTCATGCAGTTGAATTTGGAGAAATTCCTGACAAATGGGTATTGCATCCAAGAAGTACAGGAGAATCGACAAGCTCTCACTTGGAGGTGGAGCAATGACACTGACCCGCTTTTTGTGCTCCGTGCGAAGCTTAACTGATGAAAGGACAAGTATCTGACCGGGTAGCTTCACTATAACGGTGAAGACATCAAAAGCGTATGACAAAATAATGGTGTAAGCACCACCCCGTAATATATAGAGCTGTGCAGCCTGTAGTAATCATGCCCGAACCGTTCACACGTAGGCTGACTAGCCAGGTGATCCGCTTTTTTGGCACGCAGTGAGTGATTGGCTAGGCAGTAGACCACTTCTCTTGCCCGGCCCTCTTCGGCACGCCCAAGAACCAGCTCACCTGGCTCGACCAACAGGCTCTATTAACACTAAACTCTTTACTTCTCAATGAGCAGTGGTCATGGATAGATGAATTAATAGTACTGTACTGGTTCTCGAGAAAAGTCTGTTAGTTCAAGGATTTTGCACCGGGCAATATGGTTCAATCTTTTTGAACCTGTCCGCTATGCATGTATGAGTTCAGCATTTAATCAGACAAAGCGTTTATAAAAGAGTAAGTTAAAATGAACACTGTAGCGGAAGTCATTTCCTTTGTAGCCTTCACCCTAACTGGATTTTCAAGTTGCTCAAAATAATGCCTCACACTCATGTAAATTGTCCTAAATGTCGACCGCATTATGCTCTGCGAACCTAGTTCAACCTATTGAATGACATGATCTCTAAACTGGGATATTTGTATTTTGTAAAGTGACCATTAGTTCACAACCTGTTGGGTTTATTTCCCTTTAGTGATGTAGCATATGGTACTGATGGCAGTTTTGAAACACTTTCATTTTAATGGCCACAATAAGTATTATGACTCAGTCCAGATCTGCATCTTGCAACTATATCTTTATATTACCCGCGAATCATTTGTCCCAATGTATAATAAATAGCAACACACTTTATTCTGGCAACATTCATAGGAAAATTGAATAGCCTTTACACCATCATACACATGAAAGGGTAACTCCATCAATTAGTCATTACTGTGTACCAATATTACTTGGTGACAATGAATCATTATCATTAATTCTGTATAGCCTGCTCAATAATGACCCATGATCTCGATCATGGTATACGCAAAAGGTGACCTGGACCATTCATGTCTATTCAAAGCAGTGAGTTAAGTGAACACACTCTCTTATGTTTACATCAATGCGTTTCTATTGTTTGGGATCAATGATTTTCTGTAGTAGCTTAGGATATATCCCAGTGCTAACTTGCCTAGTCGGACTTATGGGCTGACATGCAGTCGGATAATGCAGTAGAATAGAGCCTTCACCATGGACTGGTAAGCGGGTGAACTGGCATACTGTTACTGTAATAGTTACAGGGGCACCTGTGATATCTCAGATCATTATAATTACAGTGGCTACCTATGGTTCGATTGTATCCTCGGGTGTCATTCGCCACGTAGATCAGCCGGCGCATGACATCCTCTCTTTGTCAAGCCTAGTTACATCACAGGCGGAGCATTGTTGGCACTGGGTGTCTCGTCAAACCATACGCTATTGGCAGTTATCATCAGCAGGCGCTGCTAGCCCGGCATTGGTATTAGTAGCACATGTGCGCTGGATTGCTTTGCTTCATACTACATATTACACTATTATTATTGTTGCCATACTCCACAGGTATTTAGCTATCCGCTAACAGGAGTCCTAGCCCGACACCTCTTCTGGGCTAGTAGGAGAACAATTTATTTGCGGAAGCCATACTACAGTGGGAGCCAAGCATGACCAGGCATTAAATCCAAGAGCAATTAACCTAGTACCAAGCTCTCTAACCACTGTATTATCCTCCGGTCTTACTCGGGGAGCATCAGCTCCTATAGTGCGAGCAGTTAAAATAATATCAATCTTATTGCCTCTAAAGTATTGTTATATATGCAAAAAAATCGCGCCAAAACTAGGAATATCCCTCTAAAGCTGCGTTATGTTTTTTAAGAAGAATATTATTTATGTGACTACAGCGTCAAATGATTTAGTTGCATGGCAGGTTTCTATTGGGAGTATGAGCTCCCCACATTCCTCCTAGCATCTAAAAGGAGAGATGAGCATCCCCAGGCTGTGTCAAGACCTCTGACCAGACATGCGGAATATAAAGCGATACAGCTTCTTCTGCTCCCTTCACCGATCGCCAAATAAGTCATAGATAAAAAACAGTACGCCAAAACCAGTCTTGCGGTTGAACTCGTCTTTAAGCTTATAATAATGTATATGTTTTACTCTGCCGCGTCAATTTCTACAAATGTAACCATAAATTATTATGTCCGCTTATGATTGTCATGGATACCATTCGGGGCCGTTCATGCATGACCTCCATGTGAATCAACACGGACAGTGGTTTTGGGTCTCTGGCAGAGTGCAGTCGTGTCTGCATAGCTTAGCTCTCTGCCTCGTTATATTCAACTATCAGCTCATGACAGGCGCTCAAAGGTAAAGCTTTGTTTTATATCGGTGCTAGGCTATTTCAGCCTCTCACACAGTTTCCTGACTGGTATAGCAACAGCCGTGAACTGGTTTGTGTGTAAAATGAACAAAACAACTTGTTCCGTGGCAACCCTGTCTTTTTGCATAATATGTATCAGCTTCTGTTATACATGATAGCTGTAAGTATATGCGCCTAGGTCTTGTTATATATTTGACACGTACATTTAATACAAACCGTGTGCACGTCTCTGTGGCACTCGGGAGAACTATATTTTCACCCTAATTCACTCAAAAGAGGCTGTAGTGGGTGAACGCTGATCACCCAGCAACCTCTTGACCAACTATACTTCGGGATTCAATTCTCCGCACACCCCCATCCCCAGATTGAGCACCGATTATGGCACATTCTTTAGAATGGTTTATGAAGATTTACTTTTTTGCTGTTTCCCATTATTGGTTGGAATGTAAGCAGCCTCCATTCAGACAACCAGTTAGTTAGTGAGAGCAATTACGTAAACGCCGAGTTTTCTCGACGAGAAACAAAACTCGCCGAGAAAACTCGACGTCTAATCTGAACAGTAGTAGTCATGCTGTCTTAGCTGTTGTGGGAAAATAGGTAATGAGGTTGATTTGCATCTCGGGCATCATAAATGAGTGTAATGACACAAGTTAGAATTAATTCTAGGTACTTTGGTTTTCCTATTCACACATCATTATATATTTAATGCTGATATCATTACACAATAAATAATGCATAACATATTTACTGACACTGCATTGAGATCCATTATTTTATTGCATTGTACAATTTGTATAAATTCAAACTGCAATTCGCAACATTCCTTCATCTAAAATGAAAGGTGGATACATGGGGTCAATTAAAAAGAAACAAAGCTCTCATCAAATCAAGTCGGTGTTGATATATTTATTTATTTATTTAAATAGTGGCGCTAGTTCAAGTTGCCAGATGAACAAAGCCATCTCACGCCAAGCATAGAAACCTGTTTGGATTGAAATGCCAGTTTGACTGTATTTAGGCTTTGACTGTACAGCGCATTAGATCAGATAGCCTATTGCTGCACTGATTTTGGCTTATCAGTGTTGCCGAAGCCAGTCTTGGCTGTACGAGTAGAATGTAGTCAACCAGCTAATCAAATCATGTAAGGTAAGCCTAAAGAATTTGCTTTTGACCTACGCTTATGAAGTAGTAATGACTTGCGCGCACATGTACTTACTCTTTAGGGCCTGCTGCGGCCTGGTAGAGTTTGACTGTCAAGCTGATGGCTACAGGGTTATTGTTCGATGAATCATTCTCTCTGTTTTGTTGCAGGGGCCCAATACACCAACCATAACAAATTAACATGGGTATGAAGTTGAGATGGCGCGTCGCTATGGTTGCTGCCATGGGATGCGCTGCTCTGATCTTCGTTATTATGACTTCGGTGCTCAGTTCGTCAAATGAACTCGCGGCGGCTCGATCCGATCTGCTGTATCGGCAAGGCAAATCACATCTGATGATGCCGCGAGTTCTGGTGGACAAAAGCTCGTGGTTATCGAACCATTCTGAGAGCCCCGAATATGTCTTTGAGTCTCCTCCAAAAGGCATGGTAGGTAGAGCCTTGCATGATATACTCCGCTCAGGTGTCTGGTTAGACCAATTTACTATAAGAAGCATCGATTTCAGTAACGTATTCTAGCGCTTGATTGATTCCAAGTATGTACTGTACCGAATAGGTTATGATTTTCTGACTGGAGCATTTAATTAGTCTGCACTTCGAGATGGATCTGACCTTGGTATAACAAACGCTTTTGACTTCTACTGATGCGATAATTTGCATGGACTGTGTGTGGGCCATTCGTTATCATGTATACCCAAATTACCATACTGTGGAGCTTGCAATGATTGGTAGGAATGGGCTGAGAAAGTTAAGCAGTCATAGCAGTTGGGAAGTCAAATCAGTTAGGAAGTTGCCTTGTTAGTTGAGTGTGAGCTGTAGTACTAGTATTGTATTTCAGCCAACGCGTAACCCGAATCCCTCTTGAAATATATTAGAATGAGAAACTAGTGAGTTAGTTTGTTTGACTGGGCGTCTCTCAAAAATCAAACAACAGCTCATCATTCTACCTTTTAATAGATGTCCGTTGTTGGTAACGCGGCGGATTTAGACCTGATTCGGATTGCTGATGGGACAAACCTCTTTGACAATAACGTCAAAGCAAAATCATCTCTGTGATAGTCTAATGAATACCTATGAGATGGTCTCCCGCAATCCCAATCATAATTACGGGTCCTTCAACTTAGAGACTCGATTTGTAACCCCGTGAGACTTGCCGTATTGGCTTGTGGCAGGATCCAAATCACTCTGATTAACGGTAGAAGACAGACTTCCTATCCAATTTGTTCTCTATTGACTTTGTGAAATTAAGTGCTTGTTTGTTTTCAGGTTAATAACGTTCCTGATGAAGTGAGGAGGAAATTCTTATTTCGAAGTAAACCATCGGTAGCCAACGATTTTTCGTTGGACTATGTGAATAAGGTCTATATGAGTAGCAGACGAGATCCAATGCTTTTCACTCCCAAAATTTACAAGATGAATGAAGAGCAGCTGATCTATCACATAAATGCATATAGACACAAAGCTCGAAGGAAGGGCAAGAAAATGGATATCTTTGATGAAAGCGCAATTCGGTAAGAAAGCATTAGTTCAAAAGTTTCAAACTTGTTAGACATTGCAATCCGCAGCCGTGCCAATTTTTAAACTCTCACTCCCTTGTGATGCAGTGACATTTGGCCTGTGTCTAGGGCAGCTTTTGATTGGATTACCACAGAATACGCACTGCTTGTGGTTTTTACTAGTACTTGAATAATAATAATATAGTCAACAGACAGCTCAGACAGCTGAACAAGGGCTCTGTGACATGGAGGAATGTGACTTTCTTTCCACCACTGGGCGATCCAAGAGTCAATATGGGGGGAGGCATAAAGCTATAGCGACATAGAGGAAAAGTTTATGATAGGGAGGTAGTACACAAGACTAAACAGCTGGGTCAAAAGTAGTACGAAGTTCGTGTTGTTTGACAACACATCTAACAGAGTTTTTGGCAGCCTACATTAGTCACTGGAAATGGTGCTTTTATAGTCACGCTGCCTCTGAAAATGTGACTATAACAGCCTCGTCTGATCTGCCTCGGACCCTCCCTCGGACTCCGAGACTCCGTTTGCCTCAAAGACACAAAATGGGTCTGATCTGTCTCAGACGTCCGACTCGTCAACCTACCAAATTGCTTGCTCAGAAGTTACCTACCAACGTTCGCGCGTTTCCGATTTCGTACTGGGATCATTGAAAGCTTGAATTTATTCAATTTCGCTTCAATATTTTATCAAATCACAACACAAAGTTAAGCTGAGAATAGAGGCAACTTGCAGTGAAATAATTTAAGAGGTGATCAACTGATCGAAAATAGTTACAGCTTCTGGAAACACAGCTTCGGCACCATTCATTGGCTCACAAATGATCTGGGTTCGAGCCTCCAAGGGATCTGTTTGGACTATAAAAGCACCTCGGATGCTCGGATCCAGAGGGTGTGCAGTCTGAGGGGGACTGGATGCAGTGTGACTGCATAGACGCCTTTGGAAACTTACGAGTACACCAGAGTTAAGCTTGTATGCTTGTCTCAACACTTGTTCTGCTGCTAATACTAAACTTTAGACAATATTTCCAATGTCCATTCCGTCCATCCGAGATGCCAGTGGGATTTTGGCTTGAAAATGGGTTTTTTTCAGATGATCAATTACTTTACAGCATTCCCTGCCGATCTTCGCCAAATCGCAATTTCTGTCATATTGAGTGAGTAAAGACCAGAGTGTAGAATTCCAGTGTACATGCGGTTTATTGCTATAGCATGGGGATATATTGGTTAGATGTCCCAATGTGTTCCATCCTCACAGTTGTGCAACTAATTGTATCAAACAGCGTGTTTCAAATTTAAAATGTGTTTCTCAGCATGGCCCGTGGCGTGTATGTCCAAAGTTATTGAACAATCGCAATTTTTTCACTTTACAGTGAAATTTCCAACCAAGAAAATACTACTACATCAAATAAGAATAGCACTGCAATACCGTTCAGGTAGAGATGTGGCTATTCCTTGTGTCTAACCCTTTCACTTTCCATCAAATGAGCGTAGTGTGGCGGTGTGACACCCGCATTAATTCTATAGCTTCATAATTTCTCATCTATCTCACCATCCACTCAGCAATGTCTCGCGATCAATTCGCTTTAACGTCAAGCTTCTTCCATATTTCAGAAATCTGTTCAGCCATAAACAAAGGTAGCTTCGCTATTAATAACACTAGAACAGATATAGATGATAGACCCTGTTGCTGTTTTTTACCAATTTTCCCCGTTTCCCTTCACCACCCTCCGTTTTTATCAACTTAAGCCCCCAGCAAGAAAGATTTTGCTTCCATTTATACTCCATATTATTAATCCTTGTGGGGGTCATGGAGTTTGCTCTCTCGTTAACTGGGAGACTTTGTTGGTGCTCAGAACCAAATTACGGTCGGATGTCCTTCTTGCCGCCACCATTGACTTTTCTGGGATTCGAACACAGGACTCACCATGCGTAAATCGTGTATTTTAATGATTAGTCATGAGCGCGCCTTGAAGATTTGTAGTACATCTATCTTAGAATATTTGGTGACATAAAGGAGCGAGGTACATTCCTCTATATGAAAAATTCTCGCACCCACTGCTGTGGTTTATACTTTATAGGCTAGACTATGTAGATGAGCTGTAGCTGTGACTTTTATGTTTCAGTGAGCGAGGCAATACATTGAAACACTGGGAACAATGGTATCTCAACATATCACAATATGAAGTATATAGACATGATGACCCAATCACTGATCAGATACTCACTGATCTTGCAAATGCACCAGTAGTATTCTCTAGTAAGTAGTCTGACATTTCGACAGGTGTTTACCAATCCAGAATGATTTTGATGACCTTTAGGCTATTCCAATCCATCTTCACATCCCTACACATGCATTATGATGCTTTTGAGATGACCGAACGACTCATTAGATTTCAGGATTCTCTGTTCAAGATCGTACTACTGATAACATCACCCCTCATCAACTCAGTGACAACTACAGAAGTTAACTTAACTATCGCCATTATTCACTGTCAGTTCTGTAGTATCTCATCTATCAGACTATAGTGACAGAAGTAGCCACATCACCTAATCGCCAACTGATTAGTACAGATGGAATATCCTAGTACAGGACTAAGCATACCGGATCTGGTTGGTAGGAGCAAGGAAATAGGTGGTAGAAACGGTCAATAATTCTATTGTTATGATTGTAGAACAACTCAGTGGTGGTACCCAGCTCAAGATGAGACTCAGCTTCATCAATGAATTAGAAGGTTTATGGAAACCAATGAGGTACTATAGGATAAAGGCTGTTCACCTCATCCTTTTATTTTTATTATAGTCATTGAACATAGCAGTCAATGATTTTCACCCAAGTAAGGGGTCACTAGCCTGAAATCCGTAAGTCATAAGTCTAGCCATCAATGTTTATCTTAATTAATCTGATTTGATGTCCAGTCATTACATATATATCTATATACTGGTCTACCTGCATCCGTACAGCTGAACAAAGTTATCTATTGTATGTCTCTTCATGGGAGCGCTGAGAATCTTTGCACGCAGTAGAATTACCAAACCCGAGAAGTGACGTTACCTGAATGAATGATAAACCGAAATCATAGACACGCGATATGCATATGTGCCTATGTCTATGGGGGAAATATACTTCTCATTCGGGCCAGTTTAATTGTCATCCAGGTATTTGTCACGTGCACAGCCCCTCTCCGCAGCAGGCAGTCAGGTCATTTTTTCTTTCCATGTTTTCAGATATACAAGAGACACAGAGACGCTGCAAAATCATTATTATTTCAGTGATTTTGAGAGGCATCATGCAGAAATCGCTGCATTCCATTTAGATAGGTAAGGCAAACAGTGAGTCAGAACTGTATACTTCCCCTCTAGGGTGGGAAAGTTCTATGCATACTAACCACTAGCCATAACAAGGAGACACCAGAATTTCTTATATGATTCGCTGATTGAAAAAAGAATTTTCAATTTTCATACTTTCAAGCATCAATGTGCCACACCTACTGAAATAGACATTTAATTATTTAATTGCAAAGACGGACTGAACGAGAAGAATTCCTCCTCTGTGAGTAAAGATTGCGATCAGGCAAGCAAATAGTTATTACTCTAATTTTTCCTTTGCAGTAATTTTGTTGGCTGAACACCATGACTGACCTACTCTTTGTCAGATGCACAATGCACTATAATTGGTACACCTCCTTCTATGTTAATGACTGGTCGGTGGGCTATGCCCTAGGATAAGAGATTTGGGAATAGTTGGTTTCGACAGTAATTGTTGTGTATATGCAGTCTAGGTGCCAGAGCTTGCATAAACTTCACCCGCAGTACGGAATTGTAAAATGTTTCAACAATTCAATTTTTGTCGTGCCCGAAGAATAAATTAAGTATCTAGGACGAAAAAGTACATCCAAACATATCTAATTATACAATAATCAGTTATAATCTTGTTACTTTTCATTTCAGGGTCTTCGGTTTTCGAAGAAGTCCACCAGTGTCCGGTCGAATTCTCAACATTACTACGGACATTGAGCAATATGCATCATCGCGCTTCCTAAAAACTATGTTCTATTCTCCGATTGGAAACAAGTGCTTTTACGGCAAATGCTCGTATTACTGTGATTCCAATCACGCTATATGCGGCCATCCTGATTGGCTAGAGGGATCTGTCGCAGCTTTCTTACCTCCAGATGATATAGCTCCTAGAGAACACAGACGAAACCCTTGGAGACGATCCTATAGGTACACATACATTTATTGTCTCTCTGTAGCGGGGGAGTTTTTAACCAGTAGCACTTTCATTGCATGCACCCCTAACACCACATCGCCTGCACCACCCATGACTCAGCTCTCGGCAGGCCTAAAATCGTTACACTGCTTTGAAGGATTACAATCTTTGTGTAGACAGAGTTGTGTGTTTCAGTGTTGGTTCTTTGAATATTTTACAGTCGATAATTTGAAAGTTTATCTTAGATCATAGTTTCAAATGGTCTATTCTTATGACATAAACTTCTCTTCTGCCAGGTCTGATTGTATTGGTCCTTGTGACAGGTGAGCAGCAGTAGGAAAGGCCTGCGAGATTGGGGTTTTGGGAATTTTCCGGATCTATTCTTGACAGCACTGTTCCTTGGTACCTTTGGGGTTATCCCACAGTCTAACCTCCAACCATAGAATTATCCAACCCTAGGATAACTCTATGTCCCCCCAACACATATACTATGAACTCCAGATTGTATCACCTGAAATTGGCAAGCGCCACATATTCGTCACGTACCTCGTTGAAAATTACTCACCTGAACATACAGGTATGCATCCTGGATCTGAGGTCAAGCTACTTCTTATTGTGGCCATCTAGAACCTTGCTAGCACTTGCTGTGCAATCACATTTACCCATCAATTCAACTGTTTGTATAGCTCTGCTAGTTATGAATGATAAACTTTAGTAAATGTAGTAGTGGACGAGAGATAGTTTCCGCGAATCACGCCAATCACCGGCTGGTCCGGTCTTTGCGCACGGAGAGTATGCGCAAAACTATGACAGGATTGGGGCTAATCTGATTATAAGCTCTTTATTCCTGTGGCATTGAACGCAGGTTAATGCTATGTTCCGCCAGTGAAGGATCACAGAGTTTGCCTTGTTTGCAGCCGTACCAAAAGAGCTGAATGGGAGGACGATCAGGAATACTGCGAAGGTGTAAAACACCAGCCTCCTTTTGATGAAGGAAGAGTTCTTATTGACCTTATTGATCTTCATATATTTGATTATGTGCAGGGTAGGTACTCCTTAGGACTGCGTCATATTCGCCGTCTTCTGTGGCATTCATATCAATGTGAAGTGAAGCTAAAGGCCGCATGAGAACTGACTGATGGAAGGCCTACTTGTACCAGCAACGGTGTAACTGAGGTGGAGTGTCACACCTCTTTCCCATCGCCTCACTTGGCTCTCCTTGAAAGGTCCCAAGCAGACGAACCTGGGTCCTTTAGCACCAGTGGCAAATGTTCTAACCACTCATCCCAACGCCTCCCAATATCAGTACAGCTGGGTATGTTATGTCGATCACTGAAACCCCATCTCATTTCTATTCCCCATATCCCACTACAAAAATAATATTATTCTTCTCTAGCCAACATGGATAGACATCACTACGAAGTATATGATTTCCCTGAAGACTGGAAGAATGACACGACACCTGTCCTGTTAGACAATGGCAGAGGGTACGTAGTCAACAGCAGCTCCCAATTCCACGGCAAATGCCTTCCGTCAACAAAATTGACCATAATTTATTGGGAATCATCTATAAAATAGGCCGCAATATGAATCGTGTCTGGTAACCGGTTCGCACCAGAAGGGTGTAGTAGTGCTGAATCGCAAGCGACACAGAAAGTGATGGCGCTGGGGTGTTTACACGCCCGGCACTGCTGTCTATGCCTGTGCCGCTCAAATGGGCATCAACTTCCGCCAATCCACTTCCGGTGTATAGGTGAAGGACGAAATCGATGGAGCAGCAAATTCAAATCTGCGTGATCATCGGTTGCCGCTCGTCTGGCGCTAAAGAAAATAGAGCATACCGGATTGACATTCTGCCGCTGTCGGAAGCTGATGCCCACTTGATGGCCATTATGAATGGCAACCGGGCAGTTGTCGCTTGTCTAAACTCCACTTTAAAAGTTGATTATTCCCGTCAGACCGATCTCGAAGTATTTTAAATCTCGAAAATCTCTCCCTTTTCCATAGCTAAGCTTTTGTATATAACGTACCTTGTATCTGGAGCTCAGCAGTGAATCAGGAAGGCACAATATTTGTACTGAAACTGATGGTCTTGTAACACCGCTGACCGCCTTATTGTGGTGTCATGAGTGTACAACTCCCATCTCAGACTAGCCTTCGGCATGTGAGGGGGCTACTCCTTCATTCTTCACAGTGACTTTGTGTCACTGTTCTTCACAACCCCATCAGATGCCTAAGAGTCAGGTCACTTGGCTAAAATATACGTTTCACTCGTTTTTTGTAATTTTAGTTGGGGCAAAATGTATAGAGATGAGCCTACCATATTAGCACCACTATACCAATGCTGTCAAGTACGTCATTCCACTTTACAAAAACTGCTGTTATTTGATGAGGGCCCATACAAGCTGAGCCGTTTGCTGGATGAATCTACTAAAAGGGACCCGCTTTATCCTATATTAGCACCAGGGCACCTAAAAGCAGCTGACAGACGTGTCAGAGTTGTGCTTAAAGAAATACAAATATGCATTGCAAAGAATGGATGGGATCAGGTAGTAATCGATGATGGATTTTAGTCTGTCTAACATGATTGCATCGCATCATTTTTAAAATAAATTTTTTGATATTTTGTTATTATATATCTGCTGATCGTTACTTGTTTATAATAAAGCAAACATGTACAAAACGACTTGTGCGTAGTCAAACCTGCATTTCACAAGTGTCATTGAGCTGTTGAAATCCATTTGGAGACCAGCAAGAAAATCGTATGGGTTAAAGAGCAGGATAGTCTCCCCTCCGAATGTATTGGGGTTTAGCTGTACCTAGCCTCGGTTTGCCATCCCATCGGTGGGCCGGGTTGCTATATGGATATAGCCAGCCATCCTAAACTGCGCTTACAGTTCTTGCCCATTTGCAGCCACAACTCCCCAAATACTTATTTGGATCATAACACGGATAAGACCCACTTTTATGGCATGACATCAATCAACTTCAGGAAAGCGGCTTTTACACGCCCCCCCCCCCGACTTATTTTCTCAGGTCACCAGTACTCAACCATTTACTAAGTGGTAAAATGATTGTGTAGTGAAAATTACTAACCGATCTTCAATGATTTACTATGTTCATATTTATTGTTCTACAAAGAACAGCTCAAATGAGCCAGGCGTGGACAATAGAAACCAAAGCAAGACTCCTAATGGTAAGATGAGAAAACCCCAGATATATTGGGGGAATGTCACAGAAAATGATGCAGTGAAATCACAAAATTATTTGTACAATATTACACTATAATGTTTTTGGCCACATCCATAGACATGTTGTGGCGTTTAAGCGTCAGGTGATCCTGATCGACTTTCCCTCTTCCGTGTCAGTGGTGAATCATTGCCACCTGCTCTAGGAGATTCACTGCGTCTGTTGTTTGCAGCTTTAGGTGATTCACTGCGTCTGCCACGGGGAGAAGCACTCCTGTCATCTCTGGCTCTGCCACCTCGACGAGGTGAACCCGAGGATGAACGGGACCTACGACCGCCTGACCTCGATCCTGCAACACAAAGGGTATCCCATCTAACATCCGGTCAATGTAGAAACAACTTACTCATCAGGTATGGTAGGCAGGGGTTCTCTTTTGATGTGGGGTTTAGTATACTCACGTGATCTGCTTCTGCTACGGCTGTATCTAGACCGACGTGGCTCCCTTCTCTGGTAGTTGCCACCACCACCTCCGTAGCCGCCGCCGTAGCCGCCGCCATTGCCACCACCATTATAACCAGAACCGCCATTCTCAGGACACTCTCTGCTGAAGTGACCCCTACGCCCACAGCGATAACAGTCATCTCGGAAGTTGCCCCTCATCTGGAACAAAATTAGTGGTAAAGCAAAATAATTATATACAAGTCATTAGTACGAGGAAAGCCACAAAGGCATCTTGGAATACAGAGCAATTCACAAAGGCCTAAAGGTTATAAAGAATCCAATGGCATCATTCAACAGTTCGCCACCACATGTAGGAGCAGGAGCTTAGACACTCACCGCTCCTCCTCGGAAGCCGCCGCCACCACGACCACCGCGATCCCGGTCTCCAAAACCTCCTCGTTCTGTACGTCTTCCTTTCGAGAACTCCACTACCATGGTGGCTCCGCACAGCTTTCGACCATTCTCGGCTTTTAATGCATCCTAGAATACGAGCGCGTAATAGTTAGCATGCTATTAAATGGTCACAGGTCGAACGGGAAGAAAGCTCATTGTTACCGAAATATTTAGCCAACCTTAAGGAGAACCGAGTCATGGGTGAAAATTATGATGAGGCAATGGACAGCAAGATTCATAAGAGGGATGGAATTTGCGGTGACCAAAAGTTGAGTTCTCGTTGAGGTTGTTTAAAGCAGCGCACAATCCAAAACACAAAATAGGGAACGCCATCGGATATGAATGAAGCTCTTGTCTTTAGTAGATCGGACATCTTGCAGGACTGCAAATCTAAAATTTACTCACCTGTGCTTACACTGAGCACTCATCTGCCTGGCTACACTAGGTATGTGAGAACGTGCATGGTCAACAGTGGACAGCAGCGGCTTTAGGGCTCGCCTAGCACGTCTGAGACAGGCTCACTGGCTTGAACTCGGATGTCGAACCGTGTACTGAGAAACCGTCACGCTATGTGACACCCGGGAACTGAGGCTTAACTATGTTCGGAGAACAGTGACAGTCATTGGCGACTGCACGTGGCACACCTAGGAATGGCAACACAATATTAACCAATCGTTAACATGAAAATACTGTTGGAGCAAAACCTAAAAGGACCAGAGCAAACCATTACAGATGTAGCAATTGAACAGTTATTTAGGCAAGCAAATGGAAATTATCATGTTTTGGATACCCCAAATGCACTTAACAACTGCACTAGGAAACTATTTAGGTAAGCATGATCTCATCTTACTCACCTCTGCATCTCGGTCATCCTCAAATTCCACAAAAGCATACGCTGAAAGGGAGAGAGCAACCCGTATAATCTTGGTTTATGGCACTATGATCTGAAAATTTAAGAATGAGCACAAGTACTGCCACTCTAATGCCCAGAATATCAATTTACAAAGCCACAATAAAGGTTTTTTTTAATGCAGAACATTCAATAACCATGATCATAATCACTCGGATGTAACCAACAATGCCGCAACACAGCCGCAGTCTCCTTTCAGATCTCGTCCACTGATTCAGAGAACGGTGAAAATCTTTTCAGCAACGATGTGGAGAAGTCTTACCCAATTCTGTGCCTGCAAGTGCAATAAAAAACAGATTTCGTAAACTCTGCATCCAGTCACATCACCAACCAGCCAGCCAGTCAGTACATAGACTGAGAGAATAGCAACTCAAGTCTTAACCCACCCACTGACCCAGCAATATTATTTACGAATGTTCATTTCAATTTTCATGAATTCATTTCGATTTTATCATTCGTGAATAATGAACGAAGTTGGAACGTACCGTATTTGACTTCGCATCTGTTAAGTCGACCATAACTCTCGAACACTTCCTCTACATCTTTTGTTCTCGTAGACTTGTCGAGCCGTCCAACAAAAAGCCGCTTCATGGTTGCTAAAGATTGGTGAAAGTTGTGCAAAAAAAGGCAACTGTCCTCAAATCGTAAACAAAATGGCCGTGTGGGCGATCGGGTGGCTATAAACAGAAAACTTGCGTGGAGTCATAGAAGTGCGTGGGGTATTCTATTAGCATATATAGCTATTTCGCGCAAAAAATGAATTAAAGAAAATATGATTCTTATGCTGTGACCTTATCCAGATTTCGTTACCTATTGAAGAGAAACCCCTGTGTGTGGATCTTTGAGAAAAATCCTCGCGGAACATTTTATTTGCAGTTTTAGCTTGTTGTCCCTCTGTATGGAATACAGCTTCGGTCAAGGTCACAATCGTGAAGAGAGCATCTTTAGCGACACATGCTAATTTTTTTCTACCGTTGTGAAGCGAAATTTACATAATTTAATAATTTAGTTAGTAGTTAGTTAGTAACTACGGCTTTTGCAGAATTGTACCTGCAGTTGTTGCTGTAACCCTCTAGAACCTGCCTTTTTGAAGTAACCAGAACTCTTACTATCCTGCCTAAAGGTACGGTTCTGGTTAAACTGAAACTTAGTTAAAAGTTAAACTTAAAAGTTAAAGTTAAACTTAAAGTTAAAAGTTAAACTTAAACTAGTTAAAGCTAAAATCCGCCCCACTAACTGAGTAACTCAGTAACTGACTAAGACTAACTCTGACTGAGGTGAGTGAGTACACTGTACAGTAATGAGTAATCAGTAATGTACCATATTATCATTTATGAGTCGGACTCGGAGGATGACTATCACTACTATGTGAGTATGTCACTACTATGTGACGGACTGGGCACGATTTGAACTTGAGTTGAAGTATTAGTATGACTATGACCAGTAGAGTAGTAGTATACGACTAGGAGTATCAGTTATTTAGTGAGTATGACTATGAGTATCAGTATGACATTGATTGAGTTAAGCGTAACACACTACACAGTCCTCACTAGTCACTGACTCAAGTCAGCCTTCATTGAGCAAACTCTGCAAGACTGAATGACTCACTAGTCACTTGTTTACTGGAATTAACCATTTTCTGTCGTGCCAGTCGGATCTTTATTTAAGATGAGATATTTTCTCTGATTTCATCCAATGACTATGCAGTTCTCTCAGGGAGACATTCCACTTCCCTCAATATGCAGTTTTTAATAGGAAATCAAACAAATAGGGTACTATTGATGATAGTTGATAGAAAAACCTCGTCGGCACTTTCCACTAAAGTAAATCCTGTTGCTTTCATTTTCAGATGTCGGCTAGCTTGACAACAGCGCGCCGGGCCCTTCTTATAGTTGGATCTTTACGGATTCCTATGATGGGATTACGAACTGCTCTAGTAAGGTCTTGTGTCCTAATGAATTCGCATATAGATACCTTCCTTTACTCAACCTTTTGACCAATCACTTTTTTATTGAATATCTTTGATTTATTGATTTAGGTATGTTTTTATTTCAGAGGGTTCTCCCGCCACGTAAAAACATCAGGCCTAGATGGCAGTCTAGAACTTTATCTTCTCAGTCTCAACCTAACCAGCGACCCCCAGGAGTCACATGGTTCAGCCTAGCTGGCACTGGCTGTGTACTAGGAGCAGCTTATGGTGTCTATCAATATTTGGAGAAGGAGAAAACCCTCGGTATGGCTACTGTTTTTTGAGTCTGTGCGATATTTAGATCTTCATATGATAACTTGTGTACAAGCGTGTATCTTATCTGTTCATATCAACAGATTTTTCTTTGTCGAAGGGATAATTTTAAGGTTTATTTATAATATCAAATTTGGTAATTTCACCGTTGACACGCAGAATTCAGACTCAGTAGTTCGGACTACTTATGGCGCTTTTTCACTCCCATCGGATGTCTGGTCCGCCTCGGACGGGACACTCGGACCGTACCCCCCAGAAATGGAGTGAAAAGGCCTCGGACGTCCGACTCATCAACCAATCAAATGGTCTTCCATGGAGTACATAACAACATTCAGTCGTTTCCGGTCCCACACTAAGACTGTTAGAATAGAAAATTTGTTTGATTTCGCAACCATTTTCACTCAACTAACAGCACGAACTTGCACTGGAAAGAGAGGCAACCTGTAGTGAAAGAATTGAACAACGAGTTGACTTTCGTTTGAAGTTATGAGCAAAGAATGGTTGCCATTTCCGGAAAAGCAGCTTCGACGCCATTGATTGGTTCCAAAGTAATTCGGGATCGCGTCCAGCGGATCTGTCTGAACACTTCTTCAATACAACTTATAGAGGACACACAAACGCTTGCGGTTCTCGTCAGCATTCTTAGAAGTGGATGTGCGATTTGATTAACATATCATTTTGTGTCTTTGCAGAGCAGTCTCTTGCTAGAATCAATGCCTTCACTGAGGCTGGCATTGGCAGAGGAGACTGGAAACTCACAGACCAATCTGGCAAATTGCGAGCGTACTCAGAGTTTCGAGGAAAATGGCTTATGCTCTACTTTGGCTTCTGTCATTGTCCCGACATCTGCCCCGAAGAGTTAGAAAAGCTTATCGCCGTGGTGAAGGGCATTGGTAAGTGAAAGCAAAATGTTGAACCAATGTGAGATTCTGGAATTATGTATGAGGAAACTGCGATCATGAAATATCCGATGGTTCCACTCCAGTTCCTGCGCAAGTCATTATGCTTCATGCATTGCAGATCAAGCTCCAGAAACGCCATCTATTCAACCAATTTTTATAACGTTAGATCCAGACAGAGATACAGTATCTTTTATGAAAAAATACTGTCAAGGTAGGCATACTGATTGTTTTAAGCTCACGCACGTACATGGGTGGTTTAAACCACGGCAATGGGTGCTTGGTCTCTTCTGTCATCACTTATACAAGTACATTGTTTGCTAAAGGCAGGCAGTAGATCTTCCATAGATTGCTGAGAAACAAATATTTCATGGGTTGACTACTCTTTTTAGTGAGGACCGTGATAGTTTAGCAATGAATGCCGACTATAGCCAGGAAGAATAATACCAATTTGGAGTCATGTGCCCTCTGACCATCACTACAGTACACCACACCTACCGGTCAATCTGTGAAAGAAATTATTGTTTTTGTATCAACTATTTTGATACCGATACACTGTTTTTTGGTGTGTTTCAGTTATAAATACCTGATACTGTCAGAGAAACGAACGAATTTGTTCACGATACTCGATGCACAATACACCTTCAGGAGATGTGGCATAAAACGGCAAACGTACCAAGTAAAAAATGAACAAAAATGTCACTGAGTGAATCTTATTTCAATTATTTGGGAGTTATTTTCTTTAACTTAAGTGTAAAGAGAAAAAAGGTGTAGTTTTGCAACCAGTTATGCTAATAAGGATGCAAAAAGTTAATAGGTTGCACTGTTTTTACACCACTCAATATCGAGGTCAAGGTCAGCTAGTTGACTAAACTTGCCAAAACCGGAGTGTGTATGGAATCTCCATAGCTACTACTGGTACTATACTTACTAAGTTATTAGCTAGTACTAGTAACTAGCTATTTTAGTTGGGTACTAGCAAACTCCATACCCATTGAATGCAGGTGAGCTAGTTACTTAGAGAATGAGAGTACTGGATGCATTCGGATTGTAACTGGATTTATGACACATGTACTAATTTCGATGCTGAATCTTTGTCAGCTAATAATTTCCATTTTCACGGCTACCGAATTATATTCGATAATTCCAACGCTGGTGTTACCTGAATGGAACTGCCGCGCTAATCACACCTGAATGGGTGTTGTGATGGATTTCCTTACATCTTTCCATTAAGGCCTTTTATCAGAGCCTTATCTGGCTAAAAATTGGAGCTGTTTCTCTGGTCAGCAACAACGAATCTATAGTAGAATTCCAATTTGCATCTGACGAAGTGATCAAACTCCAATGCAAATGAGAATTTACTCAGTTGACGCGCAGTATTGCGTGGCAAAGCCTTCAATTTACTGGTTTTCTTTCCAGATTTCTCAGAGAATCTCATTGGTATGACTGGAACCGGAAAGGAAATTGATGATGTAGCGAAACGATTTCGAGTTTATTACAGCATAGGCGATAAAGATGAAGATGGCGACTATATTGTAAGAATAACTACTAGTCTTGAAATTTTAACCTAGTTGTAGCATCACTTTTAGTGTGGGACAGCAGATTATTCTTGCCCCAAGTTTGAAGTTTACATTATGTGATATGGATGGTTTAGACACCTTATTTTTCGTTGCCTAACAACAGAGACATGATATGGCATAGCAGGCTAGGCCACCATTTAAAATAGCGGTAACCAAACAAAGAGATTTGGAATGCACACCCCATCACTCACCAGAGTCGGTTAGTCATGAACACTGCTAGACCTGTACACGAGGGACCTATACACAAAAACAACTTGTGTCCTTCAGCAACTAAGAGGTCACAGCCCTTCTTAATTTTGCTTGCTGTAGCAAATCTCACACATAA
>Ga0224501_10000948_pt1 | contig 22237 bp, 13 predicted proteins | sample SF_Oct11_sed_USG_4_FD_169105 | JGI IMG/M metagenome (GOLD analysis project Ga0224501, IMG submission 169105) | Sediment microbial communities from San Francisco Bay, California, United States - SF_Oct11_sed_USGS_8_1 | ecosystem: Environmental > Aquatic > Marine > Sediment | place: USA...
CTAGGGGTTGACCTTGTCACTGTTAATCGCCGGTGTATTAGCGGATTGTGCTAAATCACAATGCGTCATCCGCACAGCCAGCCCACTGAATAATTTTTTGGGATATTCATTCCTTCTAGTTGATGACAGCTTATTATCTGAACATATGGGACTATAGTCGAGAAAGTTGAAAACGGCCTTGGCTCTTTTGCTATAGGCAGCCGTGTAAACTTTTCACTCAACAGACTACATGTAAAGCGCCTTTCAACTGGGCCTCTAACAGGCATTCATGGAAATCCTTGTCTAAATTCCCATTATCTACTAATTTTTTTCATGGATTCAACAAGCCATGGGTTCCTTTGTCTGTAATCCTAAAGCCTTTAAAGGGCTTTATAGCAGTCGTTCGACCGGTGCGCTGAAAGTTTACATGGCAAGTTTACATGGCGAGTGCCTATCTCTGGGCTAGTATCACTGAGCTTAGCATGTGGTAGTGGTATACACAATGCTAATAATACTAAATGAACCACAATTCTGATACAATGTCACTGAACTGTAGGAACTCATTCGTTTGACCACCAGCAGCAAAAACCCACAGCCCTTTTCAACTTTTGTGACTATAGTAGTAAAATAGTAAAGTATAGTAATAAAAGCAGTTCATGAGCGCGGCACAAACACAGACAAGATACCTATCTGTGTTGGGAGTTTCTACTAAAGAAGTTTGGCTGTCATTGTGGTTAATATTTTGTAATACAAAGTGTATATACGGACAATGCTCAAAGTTGAATCGGTTGTTAAGACTATGCAAATTGTAGTACACTATAATGAACAGGAAATTTAAGCTTTCTTTGTCAAATAACCTTACTCTCTGTCAATATTTACCAATTGCAGACCATACGTTTATATACTGTGTATGGTAACACACCAACAACTCAAATTTTGACCATTTTTCCTATCTCGCAACCTCGAATGTGAGTGTTAATTTGTAGAGTTTGCCAATATGATATACACAGTCTCGTGCGAATCTATTAAGAACCAATTTGTTTGATAATCAGACCAGATTGTTAGGTTTATTGCACCTGTGTTAACTATTGGCGTTGGGGAGTAACAATCGTTTACCATTCTGTTTGCAGCATGAGTATGCAGACTTTGTATACAATGATCACAGGCATATACTGGCTATTTTGGAGGATATACCAAGCTTGCAGTGCCCGTTGGATCACCTGTGTGAGCTGCTGCCTCGTCTGCAGGCCAGATACTATTCTATATCATCTTCCCCCAAGGTAGAGCGTACTTGAAACTTCTAGCGCACCCCAAGAGGGCAGGGCTGTAACTGACTTTTGTAAGGCAAGAGGCTGGGGCTGCAAGGCCTTGCCCATTGGTGGGACTCCGGAAGGGGAAGCTTTAACGACTGTTACGGCGCTGCAGGACTGTAATGACTCAAGTGTTGAACATAGCTGCCCCCTTTTTTGAACACTTGGTCTGAAATCAGGGAATGCCTCATTGAAAAATCAGGGTAAGCAAAATGGAAAGAAGAAAATCACACTTAACGATTGAAAGTGAATGTTCATTCTCATTGCTTTGATGTGATGCTCATGTAGCTGTGATCTCTGCATGTAGTTTTGATATTTGCCTTGTAGGAATACCCAACCTCAATACATGTCACAGCTGTTCTGGTCGACTACAACACAAGAATAGGCCGTCAAATGAAGGGCGTAGCCACCAACTACCTTTACAACAAAAGACCTACTGAGACCTTGAAACCCACCGTGCCAATCTTTGTGAGTATTGAACGTCGGCGTTTTTTCTTCTCCGGGCCATATGGGACTATTCTACTACAGCAAAGGGTGGAGCAGATGCCTGGTCTTGAAAAGTTGACCCTCTGTCTCAAGTATGTTCCGGTCCCCATTATTCACTATCTTCACAATAAGAGGGACAACTCTAACAGTGGAATGGTTGGTAACGCATTAATTTTTTGTACTAACCTCCGTGTGATATCATTTCTAGGTAAGAAAATCACAGTTCCGACTACCGTTCCGGCCTACTACACCTGTGATAATGGTTGGCCCTGGCACTGGACTCGCTCCCTTCCGAGGCTTCATACAGCACAGGGATCACGATAGAAAGGAAGGTGAGTAGATTGAGCACTCGCAATAAAATCCATGCTGAACAGGTTGCTAAAACACGGGTAATGATTGCTTGAGTTAAATAACAGCAGTCAGAAAGCATCATTAGATGTCAAGATGTGTTGCGTTCAGGCCTTGATAGAAATCTCATATGATATGTGTGTGTGCGTGCGCGCGCGTGTGTGTGATCTCCTCCAATAAGTCTGAGCTCTGCTGCTACGGCTCAACCACCAGACTCATTTTCAAATGATTCATTCGTATTTTTGTACACCTTTGTTGCGATGGAAAAGCTTAAATTTGTGAAGTTATCATAACTCAAGCTGTGGTTCGTTCAGACTGGACTGCAAATGTCTATGACTCTATGTTCTGCAGGCAAGAAGATCGGAGAGATGGTGCTTTATTTCGGCTGTAGGAATAAGGATATTGATTTCATATACAGGGAGGAGGCGAGTCTTTTATATCTGTGGTTGTTTGACAATTCATATACTGGTTACTAGGGTCAAAGGGCACATTTTTGGAGTTGCTCTACCTTTTGGACAATCACTGAGGAACAATACCCAAATGCGAGTTTGGACCTGTATTACTCGTTTTCTTTAGGCGAATAGAAAACAGCCTGTTGCAAAGGTGATTTTAAATTGGTCCATTGGGGGTCAATGTAATGGAGATATTATGCTAAGTTCTATAATAGTATGGCCACTACCACTTGGCAATTCAATTGTCCATGCTTGCAGGCTTAATTGTCTTTAACTAACAGGATACGAACATTTAGTCACACTGTGTGATACACTGTTGCAGATAGAGAAGTTCCAGGCAGATGGTACTCTGTCCGCAGTGCATCTGGCCTTCTCCAGAGACCAGAAGGAAAAGGTGTATGTGCAGCACCTGATGCACCAGACAAAAGCCGAGTTGTGGCGCCTGCTTGAAGAAGGAGGACACATCTACGTATGCGGGTTGGTATTCACTGACTATTTGGTCCTGGCCATGTTGATTTTTGCATTGGCTCATGTACTTGGTGAATTCCGGATCTACGCGTTATGCGCCAAATGGGAAGATTAGACTGCCTAACGCTGAGGTAGTGCTTCCAACTACTGATGCTCTCGGGAGCGCCACAGTTCCCTTGGCAATCAGAGAAGGTTTAGCATTCTGTTATTATATAGATAGCTTGCCGAAGACTTGACTGTACCAGCTATCATAAAAGAGGCTGTACCTTCACGGGTTGCCAATGAGACGGGGAGTAGAATGTATCGGGAACTGGAAGTAGAATGAAGTGAGGGACTGGAAATGAATGTAGTGAGGGACGTGTAGTAGAATGGAGTGATATCTGCCCATTTTATCAACAAGCTGACATAGCACACCTCGCCAATATGTTACCATCTTGATTTTAGTGATGCGAGAAACATGGCCCGAGATGTGCATCAGTGTCTACACGAAGTAATTGTTGATTATGGGAAAAAGAGCAATAATGAAGCTGAAGATTACATCAAGAAACTGCAGCAAAAAGGTCGCTATGCACAGGATGTATGGAGCTAACCTACCACGAGACTAGTAAATCAATTTATGTTAGGTGTCACTACTTTGAAGTTTGTTTTCATTCCTACATCATCAAATCTAAATGCTGAAATCTAGTATTGAACCAATTTTTATCTGAACCCAATTATTGAAGGGTTTCTTATACTTGATTCACTGCACCTCTATTAGTGTAGTAGTGCTATAATGCAGTAGGAACCACAGTTTTTTTTAAAGATGAAAGGCATTTTCTGCAGAGAAATGGTGTGTCTACACTATCAATATTTATTACAATCAACATCCTAAACTCGTAAATGAGTCATTTAAAACTACCAAATGGTACAATGTACATGTGCCTAAAACCATACATGCAAATTGCATTATCACATACAAAACACTGGTAAGAAAACTTGTCAACATGCAACTTATAGAAAATATTTTTCACATAAGGAGAGCAAGCTGGTGCAATCGATCAGAAAGAGTGGCACAGAGCTTCTTGCTTTCCTCTAAATCGAGAGTCAATATGGCAGTCTCCTCTGCTAACTAAAAGAACGGAGATGATTAATATCAGAGTTTATGCACACAATCTCGAAACATAAATCTATGAACAGTACGCAAATTTTAGTAAGACCATTATCGGATGGTTACTGGTCTAACGCTGTCAACTACTAATAATGAGTATTCCAGTCACCAGACCAAACAGCTCTGTTATGACAATACGAAATAGAGTCCCTCGGACAAAAAACCCACCTGGTCGATCTCGAGCTGAATGCCCGGTATGATGCTGATATCCGGTGAGTCACTCAGACATTCTGTCAGCAATCGCAGCTGGGCTCGCTTCTCCCGTAAGACTTTACGTTTGTTCTTATACTCGAGAAGCTTGCCTTTGATTTGTTCTATTTCTAGTAGATAGTCCTTCTCAACTGGAACCACACTGGAGTCCAACGATGGGAATCTAGGATTCAGAACAACGGCATAGCTATTTTTAAATGGGTTATGTCATGGTCGAGGGTGGACACACTTTCGGAGTTATGTATCCATTCTTATAGGGAGGCAACTCCGCATTCATTGCAGCGATAGCGAGTGGTCTTTTTCCAAAAAGCGAGTATCGATCGCTCAAATATCTACAGTCTGAATGGCCCGAAGAGAAAGAAAATGGGATCTGGCTACTTGAACTTAGTAAACCAATGATCTTTATTCCCCCATAGTATTGAGTAAAAGTAAAAATTGGAGAAAACTGGGTTTTCCTAGCCCTAAATAGAGGTCGTTGTGTTCGGGCCTCTATCATTTTGCAATAATGGCACTAACGCTCACTGAAATGAAAACTACACTCTGAAACCCTATTTCTATATTTTTGTTGAACATTTTCTCTATTCAGACTTGTGTAACTACAGGCGCAAAATCAATGCAAACACCAACAGCTCTGTGTTAATTTCCTATCTCGAGGCCAACTCTCTTGCGTGGACGGTCTGAAAAGTGAGCGCTTTAAGTATGCGCATTGGATAGGGCTATATCCATTTGAGCTGGGTATTGGGCCCATTTGTTCATGGTAGGCTTCAGAATCTGAAAACAAGCAAAGACACCTTTGACCATGACATAAAACAAAAAACCTGGTGTTGCACTTGTGCATTTAGTCGGGGCCCAATGTGGATTACTAAGGCAAATTAAATCTTTAATACATCACCCCTACGCTCAATAAAAAGTTGATCTGATTAAATATTTTACCTTGGCGTTTCATGATCTCCGGTGCCCACTTCTGTAAAAGCAGAGGGTGGCAGTAGGCAAGTGTTTTTACAGAAGGAACGTTCCGGGCTGAAGTGTGCAGGAGGTAGGAGCGATTCCTCTGGAGTGAATGGCCGTCTGACTAAAGATGCACCCGCACCAGCTAATGGTGGAACTCTTCCCTACAATAAGCGATGCAAGTTATTATGCAATTCATTTTTCTGTCAATGCAAGCGTTAAATTGGATACCTCTACCAAAAACTATGTCGAGTGGATATTATCTTTATTTGTGAGAACCGTTTTTACTCTCCCCGCGCGAGGTGAAGCAATGGCTTGGTGAATAGCACACTAGATTTCAGGTTCAGGCACCACTTCGTCTCTCACCCACATCAGTTCCAGGGACATTGGTACGCCATGCTAAATTACGGGGCCCACCATTCTACTTCTGTATTGGTCACATGAATGCAGGAATATGTAGGCTAATTTCTGTACTACCCCTGATATCAGTTAGAAACCACGACAACAAAAGATCACTAATAAGGAATGTGATCTAAGTGCAGATGGAGCTCAGATTGAAGGCAAAGAGGCTGTGCAGGACTACTCACCAATAGAAGGTGTGTTGGAGAGGGTGACTTGTCCTTTGTAATAAATGTGGAAGGAGAGGCCATCTTTGAACGGAGATCACATACCACATGAGAAGGTGAAGGAGAGCAAATCACATTTGATTCTGAAAACAAAGAGAATCTCATCATCATGAAGACCGATGTGGTGCATAACCTGAAACCGAGCTAAACTGAAGGTGAATAGATAGGAGGACATACCATGGTCAGTCACTGCATGCGGCCTCTTCGTCGGTGACTCGGAAAATAACTTGGTGACCGAATAGCCATGAGATGATGGCATGTATTGCCTCGGTGACAAAGTTATAGCCTCTTCCGGTTTTACGATGTCTGCTGACATGCTGTCCGGTCGGTAAAGGCCATCCCTCTCTAAAGACGCCATGAGAAATGCCGGCTGGCGAGGACCTGGACGCTGCTTGGCTGGTGATCGACTGCAATGATCCATGCTGTCACGATGATACCGTAATGCCAAATCAAAACTCCATCTGCACATAAGGCATTTTCGGACAAGCTAACGTTCATTGTACGTTGCCCTGTCGCTAATCCAACGCACCAGCAATGCGCCGTTCTGCCCGAACACACACGTTGGAGTTGTCTGCTCGATTGGACAAGTCACCTGAATGCGTTAGGACTAGGTGACTCAGGGCTAAATGTGCGATAGCGAGAAAAATATGTTGACTCGCTGTCATGATTGTTTGGACAGACTAACGCGTTGAACTTTCACTTTTTATTTAGTTGCCAACTCGAATTTTCATGTTCACATGATTTCAGTCTATTTGGCTAATGCGTGGGCCACCCTAATTAAAATAAAGATAAAGCCCTCTTTCACCCAACACGTTAGGGCTATGGTAGCTAGTCCGAAAATGCCTAGTATCATTGTTGAACCATAACCGAACTGGCGCATACAGAGCAACTGCGCCCTGTGGGTAACTTTAATATCTGGCAGCATCAACCCAATAGAAAATCAGGATAGGGCATTCAGGACCAAATTTATTGCATGGTCGGCAACATCAGGCAACCAGGTAATGTTTCCGAGCAGAATTAATGGTAGGAAGTGAAGAGCTCGCAAGGTCTGAAGTTTACCTACCTGACCAATACTGGAGGAGCGGGCAGACTAAACTCTTTAGGCAGTTGCTTTCGAGGTGACCTAGCAGAACTTTTTGCTGCTTGAGGAATACTGTCTCCCTTTACACAGGTAGGCTCTGGTAATCGGATCTTTGATGCAAATCTAACAGCGGAAGGCACGGACTTCTGCTGAGAGGATATAGACTTTGTCTTCCAGTGATAAAAGCATCTTTGAGCAGCAAGAAGACCGCGGTGCATATCCTACAAATAAACAGAGAAAATAATTCACAATCAGTCTGTAACAGACATAGGCCTATAATACATACGTTTATGTTACCACTCCCAAGAATTTGGAAACTGTCAAACGGTGCTCATTACTAACCTGGGTGTGTCTATCCGTAGCCAATTTAATTCTCATCTGACTGCGCCTGTCAGCTACTATAATCATCTTCCTTACTGCCACCTTCACAAGAGAGTTTTTGAACGCCTCCATTGCCTGTTCATATTTCAAACGCTTGGCCTTGCTCTGCTGTGCATACATGTACCAAGCTATCAGGCACTGCAATCACAGAAAACAACTACCACATAATTTAAGCTCCCTGGGGATGGCCAGATACTCAATAGAATCGAGTCACAAGTCTGTCAAATTTAACAACCCCATCAATCATCAATGGCACAAAGAATAAATTATGTCTGTTCCCAACCTTGCGTTCGAGAATTATGCTCCATTGGCATAAGGCTACATGCGATTTTTGTTGTATGATCGTGGCCCGCGTCATCTCCAATCTCCACCTCAGGTAGTATTTAACACGCAGTCTATGTTTGCAGGCTAGCTCTGCCTTCTGAGTTAACATCTACAAGGAAGCATCGGAAAAACAGTGTCAGAGCAGTCTATGTAGCCAGAGGGGATGAGAGCATAGAATTAGACGTATCCTGCCATGGAGTAAGAAGCAAGCTATCTCAGTGGATGAGAGTTGGTGTGAATGAGATGAAAGGTACAAATCCCAACACTCACACATGTCCTTAGGTACCAAAACTTGGAATAGCTTAATCATTGATGGTCTATTCTGTAACAAGGAGATACAGTCAGTTTCAGATCTGAATGTAAAATAACTGAGGCCTGCTCATAGAGCAATCTACCTGTGTGGCATACTGTGCACAACTAGAAACAAGCCATCGGCTTAGTGATGTTATTTATGTAAGAAACGATCATTGCTGACCCTAGCCATGCCTAACTGACCCGTTTTCTCTTTCGCTCCATTACATAATCCTTCCATGTGGAGATCATAGCCATTACACACTTCCTCTCCCAGTGAACTGTGGCTTGACTCCACTTTAGCTGGGCCAACAAGCAGGCATCTCTCGCAGAGTGCCAGGTGACAAAGGCAGCCTTTAGACACTCTAGAAATAGATAAATGCTATGTTATAGTGGGGTAGGTTAGTGCCGAGAGATCTTGGTTCAAGATTGAAAATCCTGGGTTTAGCTTCGGTGACGACCCGTGAGCATGAGCTCCTCGCATAATTTCAACGTTCTACCATCCCAGGACAAGCCTCAGGTTATGGATGTCTGCCAAATAAAATGGCCAAGTGCCTGAGTAGGACCAGAGAAAAGCGATGACCACTAGATACTTACATTTTCGTTGGTACAAATTTTGGATTTTGCGCACTTACGGTGATTGAGAATATTTTGGACCTGTTGAATTTTCTCTTCTTCACAGCATTTCTTCTCCATTTTCCCGGCTACAATTTCCCTCCAAGCTGTCAGTACCTAAATCAGTAACCATCAGCTCTCACATAATGTTACATTACAACTGAAACAAAATACGGAACCCATTTAGAATAACGTTTAGGGATGAAATTACCTTTCGCAGAACATCAGTCTGTTTTCGACATACAAGAGCATTCACAGAGAAATCCTGAATTCTCAATCTTCTGGCTTCAGCACTCCACATCTCTACGCAATGTCTAGAAGAGATTACTCACCAGCTAGCAACCAGTTAGCAATGTCATGTTCTATAGAATCACTTCCATTTTATAACTGACAATGACAGGACAGAGTATCAGTCATCCAAGAAAGACCATAAACATCCCATCAAGTTACCCTGGACAGTCTACTGAACTTGGTTTCTGGCACCTGCCTTTGTTGAATAAATAGAAGCCATGATTTCCATGGACCTTAAAATAAAATGTTGGTGTACTGAAAAACATGGTCGCACATTGTACCCTTGAGCTCATTTCTTGGAAGATCTTGCTTAAAACCTGCTGCCCCAAATGCTTGATATGGTATGACACAATACAATGGTGGGCGGAGCTTAGCAATTCCCATCAGTTTCGGCCCTATCTAAACACGGATCCGGTAGTCAAGCTGCTGACATATTATATAGGCTTATATGACCTAATCAGAAAATGAAGTTGTTTTGCTGTTTTAGCAATTTGTTCGAAAATTCATTCAATGTACAATGTATTCATGATGTAAGCCATTTTTAGTGATCTTTGATGAGAATACAAAACATTAAAAAATAATTTGGAGTCAGCATGGCTGCCGATTGATCTCTCTTACCAAGGCGCCGGGTATGACGAAGGTTCGGTCGTTAACAAGGGCTATTGTGTACAAACTGTCCTTGGTAAGCATAACCAATGACTGAATAACAAGTAACCACAGGAATTTCATTGCCCTAGCCATCAGGCATCATGAACGCCTGCTCGCAAGTGGTACAAAACATCGCTAGTTTGCTAAGTCAACAACTTTTCGCCCGGAGAGTACAAGGAGTTTGACTCGAGCTCACCGTTTTTTTACCGACCGTCTAAGGTGAATCCGACGCAACCTCTTATACACTTTAATATAAAAGGCCTATGGTCTTAAGCAAATTATCAAAGTAAAATAAAATTTCCAAATCACATACAGGTGCATGTAATTGACATGTATAAAATAATAATTTATACTTGATAATGTAAGGAACAAACTTCTGCTGACTGGGAGCAAGATGATCACCTAGAGGTGGTTTGGTTATTGGCATCACACAGTCCGAGTCAAACATATACAAATGTCTCTTATATCACTAAGTTGACACCATTACCTCATAAGTTTGGAGTTGTCTTCCTTAACTTTCTCATAAGCAATTCTTCGTCTGTTCTCCATAAGTTTGGTCCTATCTAGCCAGGCCTCAAAGACCGGTTTAAGAACACATTGGTGATTGTGAGTTATCGCCATACGCATGCGGCTGGCCTTGTATTTCCTACGAGCGAGATACGACCGCCATATTGAGATAACGCGAGACATCAAATAGTGATTTCTGTGCCGTACAGCTTTGTGGCTATGGCTTTGCCTGTAAATAAAATTAAACTTTTTATGTTACACTTTGGTACCACGTATGCAATACCCGGGGGGGGGGAAGGAGCACAGTTATATTTAACTATGAACATGAGATGAAAGACCTAGGATAAGTTAACACTACCTTATATATGCATGGCATCACACAGTCCCATCCTCATACCACTACACCCTTGTGTATGGCGGAGTTGAAGTCCCTTGTCTAGCTCACGCTTCATAGCAACTCAATTAGCAGATTTCAGCTTTAAGCACTTGGCTATCTAAATTACAAGTAGCCGCCAGGATATCTCAGTTTTACAGATCAGGCTTGGACTCAATTACTAGATGAAGCTGGCGCAGGAAGCAGAGAAGAATGTCACTTACTGCTGTAAGAGATCAGTAGCGTGTGATTTCCATCGACCCACAATCCTTCTGAGAAGACTAGTTCTATAGTGATCGCTTGCCAGTGTCTGCAATTACACAGAAAGGTTACTTCATGTAACAAATGAGAAAAGCCTTTCAAACACATTATAGTGACCCCTATCATGCTATAAGCAGAAATTCATTCAATGGTTTCTGTTACCATGTTCTCATAGTCGTTTAGTCTCTCTCTAGTTCTTTCCCTCCAAGTGGCCAACGCTCGGAGACCCAGAGTTTGCTCCCAATGTAACACCGCCTATATAACAGAAATCAGCTGAAATCACGCCTCCAAGCGAATAATAGATGCATGGTAAACAAGACATATGAGAGAGCAACTCTTAAAACACAAACATGTGAACAGGGGCGTGGCTCACTGGCTAGAGCAGTTAGCGCGGACCGACATATCCTGGGTCCAAGCCCTGGTCAACAGGCCCCCACTGGAAAGATGAACTCCTAGGTTATTCCCAGCTCGTACCACTCCATAGCAAGCTTCGGTGGTCCACTAAATGCAATGGTCAGGTTCTAATTTAGATAATACGAGATGGAAGACGAAATAAAGTGCGTGATTGGACCAGTAATTGAGCGAATTGATCACACTTGTATAAAAAAAGAATTTTCATGCAGTTTCAGGAGAATTCCATCACATAAAATGCAACAAATACAGTAAAAAGAAAATATAAGAGAAAATCGAAAACAGAGCCAGGCTAGAATCATGTAGTGACATTGCAGTATTATTAGTGAGTGAGTATTTTGAGTAACTCACCATTCTATCCATTTCTCTGACCTCCATACTCTTCTCATACATCTCCCTCCACCGCTGAAAGTACCTGTCTTCCATCCTACCTCTACAGAACCCGAAACAGGAACAATAACAGTCTCGCAGCTAAGGTATCATGCTTTTACATTTTTAGAGATAGGCGCCTATTCAATAATGGAATAACAACAAATAACTTATTGAAGGTTTAAAGAATACTGGGATAGCTCATTGGCTGGTGCGTTACGCCAGAGATAGACCGATCTTAAGTTAAAGCCCCTGTCATGCAAGGCTTCGCTTTGAGTCTGAGCTCCTTACATAATTCTACCACATACTGCTTCAGAACGAGCCTTAGGGCTAGGAGATTTGATAACACGCTTAGTGCTCGCATAAAACAATAAAAACCCTCATCATTACACCCCTATATCTCCACAGAATTATCTCTCACACTTATCAATCACATGTCATTTTACCTGAACATGGCTGCTGCATGTTGATTGGCATCGCTAACCCACTGTTCCACCTGAGTATACCCAACCCATGAGTAGAATGTCTGGCTTAAAAGAACACTGGAGTGAAAAATGTCCGCCTTCATCTCCTTAGCTTTCTCCATGCGACGATAATCAATGTAGAGTTTCCAATTAGATAGGGCTTTCCTCAGTTCTGCGATTCTGCCATGGAAATAATCACAATATCAACAGTATTAACTGCACTGTGATTGACCCTTACAGTGGACACATACGCAAGGAGAGAATTACTCTAGTTTCAAGTGGATAACATGTTTAGCCTTGTGCACAAGAATGGTATCCAATAGGCAAGAGCCTTCACAAATTCGCAGGTCAGATCAGGGATAGCTTGGCTCAAAATCAAAAGATCCTGGGTTAAAATCCTAGTCATACCGAGCGCCCACTGTGAGAATGAGCTCCTCACACAATTCCTAGCTCTTACTGCTCTGACAAGCCTCAGGTTTAGGAGGGTCGGTCGAAGTGCCCAAGTAGTAACGGACACCGCAGGTAACAACATTCCAGTTTGCTATCCACTCCCTCACCTAAAGTGCGCCATCGCCTTTTTAGTTAGGTGATAGAGCCTCATCTCTTCACACTGATCACATCGATTCACCCAGCAATCCCATACTCTGCGCTGTAATGTCAGGTTATGGTAAGTGGCGGCTTTTTGCTCTCTCATCAGCTTGATTCGGCGCTGTATTACAGCAAGACGCATTCCGGCAAATCCAAATTTCTGTAAAATAAAATCCCGAGCTGTCACCTGTAAACTGTGCAGAATATTGAACACAACAAATACCCATAACAGCTGCATACTGTATATAGGTATAAGTATAAGTATAAACCCAATTAGCACAAGTCAGCGCAAAGTTCTTCTGTTTACCAGGAGCTTGAAGTCAGCATAGTTCTGTGACAGTACATCTTGCTCTTGTGCCTGATTTCGAAGAACTACATCTAACAACGAAGCTAAGGAAGGCAAATGCCGAAGTAAGAATTCAATAACCAGAACACAAAATCAAAGAAAGTCGCGCAGACAGGCAAGTGAGCCCGAAATACCCAGCAAAAAATAAGATGAGCCCCACAGGCATGAGAGACAACGATAGAAATTAAAAAAAAACTTATCCTGTCAGGTGTAGAACAAAAAATATGAAGTGAGAGCCAGGATGAGATGACAACCTGCTCGGATGTTGCTGAACACTCCTGCCCTAAAATTATATACCATATCGGACAGCGGGAACGCTCAATGGCTAGATCGCCGGGCTCAAGATCAGAACATCTTGAGTTAAAGTTCTAGTCAAGCTGAGCTCCCACTGTGAGAATGAGTTTCACATATAACTATTAGCTCGTATCGCTCCAATAAGCCGTAGGCTTAGGCGGTCCATTAAATAAGATGGCTGAGCGCCCGAGTAGAAAAATGGCCATAACCAGTAAAAGATGAGCAACTTCTTTCTTAGCAGACATTCCGCGTCCAAAGGATACAGTGCTTCCAATGCGATAGAGCACTCCTCAGTTTACTACGCTGTGCCAATTCCTCTATCTGTTGTTCTTTGCTTCCAATATCTCTCTTCAGTGCTAATCTAAATCTCCATCTTCTCAAAAACTGCAGCTTGACATTAGACTCATAGTCCGCCTGGAGTTTAACTGCAAATTAAAAACTTCAAATTTCAACATAAAATTAAAATGAGATTTTTTACATGTATAGTCTTGTTTAAGCCTATTATTCCACTTGTCAGCATACATCACTGTTGTAGCTCAAAATGGCACAGCCAAAATACACAGTTCAGCTGCAGAAAAAGGCCAAAAAACTGTTATTAACCCTGTCTCAATAAAATTGGTCAGAAATAGCCAAAAGTATTTCAGCTATTCTACGCATACTGAAACCGCTACACCTAATACACCTAGACAATGAGCAGGGTAGCTTACCGTAGTGCGATCTTATGTTTTGTCTGTTTAGGACAAATGCCTTCCAAGCCAAAACACATCTTCGTAGTACACCGAATCTGGCGTGTTGTTGGGCCTGAAGAACTTTGGCTTTAGATGCCACCCTTTCATCAAATCTGTTTCTCCAAATCAACCACGCCTGCAACACACAATTTTTAAAGCTATGGCTAAAGCTGGAGACCATCATTGGCCACCTGTAAGCTGCATTGCATAAGGAGTGGCCTTGTACTGCTTTCTGTACGTAGCGACATCGCAAAGGGAGACATTCTTGTAGAACTTCTTGTCTCTGCTAGATAGAAATTGATCCTGTGTATAAACTCGTCTGTGAATACCAAATGGAGAGTTGGCTTTTCTTACAGCACCTAGAATGTTGGAAAGCTATAAACCACACCTTTGCTATAGAGGCCATTTCGTAGCTACGAAAGACTCTGTTCTCCAGCGCAACTCGTTCCATTTTTGCGCGTAGTGCCTCTCTCCAGTTATCAAAAACTCTCCTTCAAAAGTAAAACGTATTTTTAAAATCTTGCAAACAATTGTATGGACTGAACATTGAATTCAAAGAAACCTTTGCAATTATTTTGGTTCCACACAAGTTATTGCAGGCAAATGCCATCAATCTGCTATTTGGCAATAGACTAGTTGGTTTTCAGAAATAGCAAGCTACCAAGGAGTTGAACTCCATAATTTTCTGATCAATAACTGCTCAGCTGTTTACCTGGTTGTTGTTTCCTTATAGTGGGTCCCTGCTAGTTTTATTCTCTTTGATCTTTCTCGCATGTAATCCATTGACATACGCCAGCTGTACACAGCTTTTGATACGAGCATTCTTTCATCTACAGTAATGGGTATAGGTGGAAATTACAACATTTTCGACCGCAGTGACATAAATCCGACTTATAAAGCATGATCATTCGCATGATTCACCTCTGGGCAAAGATCAGAATGTTCAGCCATGTGTAGCACAGGAGACAGAAGACAAATGCAACTCTATGGAGCCACTTTGATTCTGGACCATTTTTAGGCAAGTCGACTGTTGAGCCATAAAAAAGTCAAGGGATCTAGCGAAAGAGTCTTCATACTAAGCCCGTAATTGAAATCCCTTTCTGATTGTTTCGGTTGTCTGGTTACTTGTAAAGTTGATTTGATATAAAAGCAACTGGGAAGGCAACTTACAGAAACTGATCGCTGTCCGCCATTTTTGCTTTTTGTGTCGTTGCAGAGTAACATATTGTCGTAGAGCCTTCATTACACGGTTCCACAGCCGGTATCTATCGCACAAACCATAAACTTTAATTATAAACGGAGAGAATATACTATTATGAGAAGTAGCATTCTCTTAGTGTACTGGTGTATTCTAAAAGGCTCAGACATCAAACTGGCCGGTCTAAAAACTCCATAAATTGTAATCTGAGTCAATAAATTTGTGAATAGTGGTACATAATTTGTTGGGTATTAACAACACTTATTTCACCTATAACATCACTGGGGTCCCTACTAGTGCTCTGTCTCCTATATAACACACATGGTCCAAATGTCATTCGATGAGATCATTAAAATAGCTGATACAACATCGAATTAGTAACTCATTTCTGCACAAAAACTTATCTAAGTGACAAGACCAGAGCGAACGTAGGATGATAGGCAATTACGGCACCGATGTTATTGACAGTAGTACAGCAGGTAGATAGCGGGATAGCTCAATGGTAGAGAATTGGGCTCAAAACTGTGGCAACCCGGGTTCGAATTCCGGTCACGGAGTGCTCTCACTCTAATCCTAGCTCAAAACAGAAGCAAACCTCATTACGAGGTGGAGCTTTGATACTAATCCGTTTGTGGTACTCCATGTTAAGCTGCAACTAGTGAAAAAACACGAATCTGGCCCAGCAGCTTTACCATAACATAAAAAGTAAAAAGGAAACCGGTAGATAACAGGATAAGTTAGTGATTCTATGTTCTACCTGTCATGACACTCAGCCCGAACCATCAGTCTCCATTCCACGCGTCGGCTGTACCACTCATCGTGAAGAATACCAAACACTAAACGGTACTGCTTCAGTGCAAAATGCCTCCTGCAATCAAACGGCAAATATGCTCTGTTGCTGAGGCGTGCCATTGTTACAGAGCTATCTTCCTAATTAGTCAGAGTTTTCTCACATCAACATATAATGACTACAAATTCTGGCCACAAGATGAACTTTTCCATGTGTTTTGTTGTTAGGGTGTGAAAATGGGCTGCGAGTTATTTTGAGTTTAAAAAATAACAGTTTACTGAAGAAATTTTCAATTTTTTTCATGGCTATCTAATCTTCAGTCATCCTTAAGTCAGACTATGATGGAATAGGGCAAATTTCTCAGCCTCAGAGCCTTTTGGTAGTCACTACGAAATGATGCCCAAAATCGACACTATAGAGCATCTAACAGTGCATCACGTTTTTTATACAAATTCAACGGCAAAAATATTTCTATCACACACACCACACGATTTCAGAAACCCCGGAGTCTCCTCTTTCCAATGATGTGTATTACAATATTGTAGGATAATTTTGAAAAATCACCCTCTATGTCTACTTGCTCCAGGATTTCTCCTATGGAATGATCTTCCAAAATCTATGGGTACATAGAGTTACCCTCCGCGTAGAGGATAACTCTATGAATAGATATGAGAAAACTCCGATTATAATGACAATTCAGACACATCAGAGCAGAGGAGAAGAAAGATTCTCAGCCACCCCCAGTTATGGCTATCATCAGATTAATTTATTAACTTGACGGCATGAGATAAATTGGCGGGGGAGGGGGCTAGCCTCCACTTGCGTGCAAAGTAGTAGCAGCGGTAGTAGCGGCGGCGGCAGCAGCAGCATAATAATGAAGTGAAAAAAACAACTGTTCTTTATGAATCAACAAAAAGAAGTGAAATTGGGAGCAACACCAGTAGTCAGTAACCAGTAGTTTGGTGGCCCCGGGGCCCACAGTTTTCCGAACGAAGGTTTTCTGACACATTTTTGCTTACCTCGCCACCGACGGTAGAATTCTGCCGAATACTTTCTTCTTCCATATAAAAGCATACTTCCTGGCTAGGTTCCTACATAAATAACTAGGCGATGGATATCGGATTTGGGTAACTGTCAATCTACTATTTCAAGCGCACTTCAAACCGCACTACAAAATCTGAAAATCTCTAGAACTACACGGTTTAACAGTTTAAAGAACCCACTCATATTGATTATTGTTATATCATGTTATCAAGAGAAGTAAAATGGCAGCTGGTCAGTCTTTAAGGATTAAAAATTTAAGACAGAGGTTACGGACCATTTTTATAGGCGCACACACTGGTGACAATCATTGCATACAGTGGATGGTGATGTATTGTGGGGTATGCAAAAATCAGGTACCTGCTGGAAAACTGTAACACCATTTGGCACGAGTTTAAGCCTAAACGAGACCTTTACATGTAACTTCATCTTACTTATTTCATTGTGCGCTGCTGAACTATGGTAACATTACACTGATTGTTTCCCAATAGTTATTTCCACTGACCTGATTCTTAACTCTTTGAGTCGTCCTCCCCTATTCCATGTGTAATCGGGACGATAACTCCTCACCACCTCGCGAGCTTGGCGGCGTCTGCGAGCTGGTGAACGGACACCGGGCTTTGGTATCTTGGTATTTTTGGAGACTCTACAATAAATTCATACATAAGATAACTCTATGAAATTATTGTAGATGAATGCACTCCACTACCGACGCAGACTTTGATGCAGGTGTGATGATAGAAACTCACTCCACATTTTCACTGATATTGTCTTCAGCGACACCTGGATGCAGACAGAGAGGGTTGTGACGGTCCTCTAGCTTCATACGTTCAGCATGGACCCGCAAAGTCTGAGTCAAATCCCTGAGAACTTGCAATTTCCGCTCTTCAGTTTTTGGTCGGCTCATATCTGCATTACACCCACTGCAACAGAAAGGAAAACCTTTGTGCTTTAACCTAACACGCCTGAACCTAGCCTATGTTGAACAGGTCACACAACAAACTAACTGAAATAATAGATTATGATATATGGTAAATATGATAATGATATATAACAGTTCACTGAAGATATTCATGTACCTAAGATGAGACGCCTCAGAAACACCTCCACGAATAAATTGCAAGTTGTCATAAAAGTGGTGACGCAGCCGAGGTTGTTAGTAGTTAGTAGTAGTAGGTTGTTAGGTTGTTAGTAGTATTTCAGCGTCAATGACGGGGTGTTTACACGAGTTGCGATGCAACGGTCCCTACTGAAGACTGGGATTACCTTCCGGTACGCCAGCGGTGGAGAGAGGACACTGCATGCTTAATTTTTTCCACACGTAAGACTAGGATTAGTAAGAGCGAATTTAAGGGCAGCGTTCATGATGGATAAATGATAGCCTTGGACTTGGTTAGTTGGTAGCCACGTGGCAAAAGTAGAATCTCTGCAGCAATACAAATGTCAAAATGTCAAATACAAAACACCCATTGACATATAGACTGAGACTGTGGTGTAAAATAATCTAGAGACTAGTAAAGTACATTTGTATTTTGTAGTATAGATTACACTTACAGTACAGTCTGAAATCTCTGAATCTTTGACTAGGCAGGCGGCTACAAGATAATATATTATCATGATGTAGCCACCTGCCTAGTCAAACCATTATCATGGTCGTGTAGTCACTCACTGCACTACACTACTATAGCACTACACTACACTATAGTAGGTAGTACTGCTACTAGTACTAACTAAACTAACTGCTACTAGTATTGTTAGTTACTACAAAGTACTAGTCTACTGTCAGAGTGACCAGTGAGACTGAAAGTGAGAGTAGACTACAGTCTACACTCTAGTACAGTCTACGAGACTAGATTCATAGTCACAGTCACACTCACAGTCGAGTCGGCAATACTCAGTCCAGTGACTGACTGAGTCAGTCACACTCACTCAAGTCAGTCGTAGTTTGTTTGACGCATACCGGCTCTGCCAGATAACTAAAACATCAATGATTTATGATTTCAAATTCGGCACAACAAGTACATTCTCAAACCTGTACTGTAGAACTACGTATCAATCAATCGTGCATGATTATGGTTTCCTATCAACAAGTTTTTTCAATTCGCCGCCATGCTTGCTTGACCACGTGATATTTTGATCACGTGGTAGGGGATTCCATCTAGTCACAGGGAGGATATGCATCTAGTGCATGGAATATTGGGTTATCTGGCTCTTAGGGCGGGCAGGGCAGGGTAGTAGGCGAGCGATCCAGTATAAACGGAATATAGCCAGGTGATCTGATTCTCCGGCATGTGGCAGGTATTGGGGCGAGAGGGACAAGTACCACTTTGTCCCTCTCGCCCCACTACCCGCCACATGCCAAGGAGACAGGTCACCTGGCTAACGGGATAATTATGGCGTGATAAGCATAGAGTTAGGGGAGGATAATCCTATGAACGAAAGTGATTTACTGCTCTGATGTGAGACAATCATGTAATACACCAAGTTCCCCTTGCTGTAGGGAAAAAGATAGGAGAAAGAAGCTATAAGAGCCATGAAACTTCAGCTTGCCACTATGCCCACTGTAAATCTCAACACATTCAAGCTCCTATTTGCTCATTAAGTTAGGTAAGCCTATGTAGCCATGATATGTGCTATCAGCCAGAACAAAAAATGAAAATCAGTATGAGGCAGAGCGTTGATACTGAACCGTTCATGGGGCTCCATGCTAGGCTGTAACTGGTGAAAAAAACAAGTAGCTAACCCTGCATCCACATCTGAATGGTGAAGACATTGCATGTGGAAAAACATAGATGGGGTGGTTGGTACCGCACTATTTATGCATTGGCATTGTCACCCTGATCATATGTAGGGCTTTCTGCTCATTGACTTGGGATACTTGTTGATATTATCCTCTCCTGCTCTAGATCATTACCAAGTGAGGTGTATGTGTGGCTTGTGTGTTGATGATATCATTGATTTACTTTACCTTTGTAACTAGAGTCAACGAGCACATCAATGAGAACAGAATGGGCTCTCAGGTCATAGTAAAACCTGGGGGTTGGGATGGGTCCATCAATCAACCTTTATCCATAGAGGATAATAGGTGCATTCTCGTGATCGAGCTTTGGCGTCTGAAACAGGGTTTCTGATGCATTCTCTGTTCCAATGCTCGAAAGTGCGCCCGAAAAGTGCATTTTTACAAACCATGTACGTGGGCTGCATCTGAAAGGGATTTCGATCTCACCAAGAGAATTCTGTGCCTGAAAGTAGGCGTGCTAGTTTATACAGTGTCAAGTTTTAAAAAATGCCAAGGCTAACCATCGATCGCTTTCTTATTCTATGGTCGCTTCACGGTCCGGGATTTAAACCCAGGTTCTCACAGTTGTGAGCCAAGCATTCTACCACTGAGCTGTGCCAATATCCCGGTAGTAGGATTAAAATCTACACCCATCTGTCACAGTGGCGGATAGGTTAAAAGTAGAAAGTTTTGCATAATTTGGTAGGTGGCCAATAAATCATGGAGCTTCGACCCTGCTATGTATATGCATGTAAATGTGTGTGTGTGGGGGTCATAGTGCCCTGACACGCAATGCCGACAGGTATCAAATTGATGGTACCTCAGATCACTATTGGGCATATTCTATCAGAAAAATTACTGGAATAATTCTGTTTCGGATTAAATTTCAATGGGCTGTACTGCGGTCTGTCATATAGCTATCAACCATACTGTTTTCATTATCTAGTGTTTTATCAAAGCTTGTCAGTCGCCCCAGGCAGAGTTTCTGGCACAGATAAGGGAGTCCACTCAGGCAGGTTCTACCCTTGGTTCATACTTGATCGCTAGTCAACTAACATTAGTTGACCAAAATAGTGCATATGAGAAGTGACAAGGCATAAAATATTCTGTAATACGAGAATATGTTCCAGATGTTAACATTGTTAACACACAGTCTCGCTGCAAAGTGACAAATATGCTGGAGGGAAGTTTAAATGTTTCGGCAAAACAGTCAACACGTAAAGCCAGACGATTCGCCGACTAACTGACAATTTATAAACCAAGCACTGGAAGAACACCCACGTATTTCCAGGTGTCTGAAATCGCTGTTACCAGAACACCAAAGATGATTTTGCACTGGCTCCTTTCACCTGACTGATCTCCAGGTAGTGAAAGGTTTTGACCATTGTGCTGCTAATTGCCTTAGGCTTCTTTGCAGTACCGATATTATTAAAACCCCTAGCCTCTGGCAAAGAGGCACTAACATATCAACCTATCATTATAAAGTTCACTCCATCGATCAATTCATCAGGACTTAAAGGCATCCAGGGTAAAGTCAAACATGACAGGATTTTCGGCCTCTAATTCAGAACTCTGAGAAGCCCAATGGCTTGCCTCACTTTCGGTCTATAGTTATCTGCTTCTGTCTTCCCTGTTCCCTCTTCTCGTTTCCAAAAGTTACAGCCCTGTCACACACAAAAAATTAAAAAATGTGTGCAACACTATGGAATGGTCTGGAAAAAAAAAGAAAATTACGTCAAAGCCGTGTCAACAACAGACCCTGTTGATGTTAGACCATAGTTTTGCGCCATGGAAATCTATGCTAGGGGTAGAAATTTAGTCTTTAGTTGCATAAACTCCAGGGGAATCTTCTGAAGGGGGGTTTCTCTTCTCATGAAGTTTCCTACGCCTCTTTATCCTCCGCTGTCCTCTTCATCTCTAACTGCATAGTTTATGAATGCGATACCCAAGGCTTTGATGGTTGAGAATTCTATTTCCTAATCAGAAGGGCTTTTCTCCAATTCCACTGCAGGTGTTCCAGTCTTGATAAAGATAGCGAGGTCATGGTGGCTGTTTGGAACATGAGATACCAAACAATAACCTTGGGTGCGTTGGTTTGAGATAGTGTTAGTTTCACCAGTTGACTTGGCGGTCAGTTTGGTTACTCACAGGATTCGGCACGAGGAGCCCGCTAACTCTCTTATCCCGTAGGTAGAACAAATGACAATATGTACCATTTTGGCCTCAGGAGCACCGCTGCCTGTCAATGTGGCTTCCCATCCCAGTCATTCGCCATCTCATGATGTGCCCACTAGTGTCTCCAGGAGTCGTAGCTAATGATATCAAATGTGTGAACCAGAAAGCGATCCAATAGCTGGAGAAGATAGATGTGCAGATCAGACGTCATACGAAAAAAGCTGCATAGTTCCATCCATTTCTGTTATCTCTCATCACCATCGTATTTCTTCTCCTTCCTCTTGGCCGTTCGCCTTCCATTCTACCCT
>Ga0224501_10000949_pt1 | contig 22230 bp, 15 predicted proteins | sample SF_Oct11_sed_USG_4_FD_169105 | JGI IMG/M metagenome (GOLD analysis project Ga0224501, IMG submission 169105) | Sediment microbial communities from San Francisco Bay, California, United States - SF_Oct11_sed_USGS_8_1 | ecosystem: Environmental > Aquatic > Marine > Sediment | place: USA...
CTTCCTGCAGCTCCTGGGGCGGAACGTGCGCCAGGTCGTAGCGTTTGAGGTACTCGACGCCGAGCACGCGGAAGACGTAGTCGATCATGGAGGTCGCGAACTTCACGTTCGGGTGACCCATGACCGGCCCCGAGGGCTCGAAGCGCGTGAAGGTGAACTGGTCGACGTAGCTCTCGAGCGGGACGCCGTGCTGCAGGCCCATGGAGACGCTGATGGCGAAGCAGTTCATCAGCGAGCGGAAGGCTGCGCCCTCCTTGTGCATGTCGATGAAGATCTCGCCGATCTCGCCATCGTCGTACTCGCCGGTGCGCAGGAAGACCTTGTGGCCGCCCACCGAGGCTTCCTGCGTGAAGCCGCGGCGCTTCTTGGGCAGGCGGTGGCGAATCGAGGCCGGCGGGCGCGCGCCCTCCTCGACGTGGGGTGCCGGCATCGAGGGCGTGGTCTTGAGCGCCGAGGCGGGCACTCCCGAGTCCTGCGCCCCGTCGTCGTCGGCGCTCGGGGCTGCCTTCTTTTTGGAGTCGCCGCCCGTATTCAGCGGCTGCGAGGACTTGCAGCCGTCGCGGTAGAGGGCCACGGCCTTGAGGCCCAGGTGCCAGGCCTGGGTGTAGATCTCGGAGATGTCATCGACGCCGGCCTCGTTGGGCAGGTTGACCGTCTTGGAGATGGCGCCCGAGAGGAAGGGCTGGGCGGCGCCCATCATACGGATGTGGGACATGGGCGAGAGGTAGCGTTCGCCGATGGAGCCGCAGCGGTTGGCGCAGTCGAAGACCGGCAGATGCTCGTCGCGCAGGTGCGGGGCGCCCTCGACCGTCATGCGGCCGATGATCCAGTCGTTGACCTCTTCGACTTCCTGTTTGCCGAGACCGAAACGGGTCAGCAGGTTGAAGCCGGGCTTGCCGTACTCGCTCGGCTCGATGCCAAGGCGACGGTAGGCTTCTGCGCCGATCACGTGGGGCATCAGCGCTTGACCGACGGTGAAGCTGCCGGCAAGCGCCTGCTCGGCCCGGGCGATCTCGGCGGTGGTCAGACCCTTTTCGAGCAGCCAGGGGCGCGAGGCGTGGGGTGCGGCGGTGAAGGTATTGGTGCCGCTGACATAGGCCACGATTTCGCCGATCTGGGCTTTGGTGTAGCCCAGGCGTGTGAGGGCGCGGGGCACGCTCTGGTTGACGATCTTGAAGTAGCCGCCGCCAGCGAGCTTCTTGAACTTCACCAGCGAGAAGTCGGGCTCGATGCCGGTGGTGTCGCAGTCCATCAGCAGGCCGATGGTGCCGGTGGGGGCCAGCACCGTGGCCTGGGCGTTGCGGAAGCCGTGCTCGGCACCGAGGGCGCCGGCGCGATCCCAGGCTCCGGCGGCGGCCTCGAGCAGCTCGCGCGGCAGCGAGGTCGGACCGCCGTCGCGCGCGCCGATTTCGTCGACGGCGGCGCGGTGCTTGGCGATGACGTTGGCCATGGGCTGGGCGTTGTGGGCGTAGCCGGGGAAGGGGCCCTTGCTGGCGGCGATCTCGGCGCTGGCGCAATAGGCCTCGCCGGTGAGGATGGCCGTCAGCGCACCGCAGTAGGCGCGGCCTTCGGGGCTGTCGTAGGGTACGCCCAGGCGCATCAGCATGGTGCCGAGGTTGGCGTAGCCCAGGCCCAGCGAGCGGTAGTCGTGGCTGTTTTGGGCGATGGGCTGGGTGGGGTAGCTCGAGAAGTCGACCAGGATTTCCTGGGCCTGGATCAGGATGCGGATGGTGTGGCGGTAGCCCTCGATGTCGAAGGTGCCATCGTCGTCGAGGTACTTGCTGAGGTTGATCGACGACAGATTGCAGGCCGTGTCGTCGAGGAACATGTACTCCGAGCAGGGATTGCTGGCGTTGATGCGGCCCGTGTTGGGCGAGGTATGCCAGGCGTTGATGGTGGAGTCGTATTGCAGACCCGGGTCGGCGCAGGACCAGGCGCTTTCGCAGATCATGCGCCACAGGTCGCGCGCCTTGTAGGTGTCGCAGACCTGGCCGGTGGTGCGGTAATAGGTGCGCCACTCGCCGTCTTCTTCGACCGCGCGCATGAAGGCGTCGGTGACGCGCACGGAGTTATTGGAGTTCTGGCCGCTGACGGTGTGGTAGGCCTCGCCGTTGAAGTCGGAGCTGTAGCCGGCCTCGATGAGCGCGCGGGCCTTGTTCTCCTCGCGCACCTTCCACTGGATGAAGTCGACGATCTCGGGGTGGTCCATGTCGAGGCAGACCATTTTGGCCGCCCGCCGCGTGGTGCCGCCGCTCTTGGTGGCGCCCGCGGCCCGGTCGAGCACCTCGAGGAAGCTCATCAGGCCCGAAGAGGTGCCACCGCTGCTGAGCTTCTCCTGGTGGCCGCGGATGGAGCTGAAGTTGCTGCCGGTGCCGGAGCCGTACTTGAAGAGACGGGCTTCGTTTTTGACCAGGTCGTAGATGTCCATCAGGTCGTCGTCGACCTTCTGGATGAAGCAGGCCGAGCACTGGGGGTACTCGTAGGCGTTTTGGGTCTCGATGACCTCGCCGCGCTCGCGCGACCAGGCGAAGTTGCCGCCGCTGCCCTTGATGCCGTAGCGGTGGTAGAGGCCGCAATTGAACCAGACGGGGCTGTTGAAGGCGGCGTGCTGGTGCACCAGCAGGTAGGCCAGCTCCGACTCGAAGGTCTCGGCATCCTGAACCGATGCGAAGTAGCCGCCCTGGCGCTCGCCGGCCTCGCGGATGGTGTGGGCGACGCGGTAGACCAGCTCCTTGACGCTGCGCTCGCCGCGACCGGGATCGCCGTTGAGGCCGGCCTTGCGGAAGTACTTGGAGACCGCGATGTCGGTGGCCAGCTGCGACCAGTCGCTGGGAACCGCCACGCCCTCGAGCTCGAAGACCACCGAGCCGTCCGGGTTGGTGATCACGCTGTTGCGCGTGGCGTAGTCCACCAGGTCGAGCGGATTGATGCCCGGCTTGGTGAAGCGCCGTTTGAATTCCAGACCTTTTCGACTTTCCGAGATAACAGGACTCGCCTTCGTCAAACCGGTCGTCGTTGCCGCTTCTACCCGTGTTTCTACGCTCACTTGCTACCTCCCGCCATCTCGCATGGGGGACAGAATTGCACCGCCTGTCCCCGACCTATCCACGTCTATTCCCCTGCTTATCCACTACATCTTGCGATGGTGGAACTGTCGACCACAGGATGTTGGGGTTGGCCCGTACTACGCCCACGAGCCCGGGGACGTCAACAAAAAAGCAGAACTACCCTCGGCGGGGACCCATCACCCTGGGCGCCCCATCATGCCACAGCGACCAGGCGGCCGTGCAATACGTGACCTGACAAGGTGTGACATGACATCTACGCAAAGCCGAATCAGGCTAGCGATGGCGGCTTCGGGCGCAAGTACCCGCCCGGGACAGCCCACGAAAAATTGCCAAATCGGTACGTCAACGCCCACACCGCCCTCCAGGTAGGCAGCAAAAACCGAAAGGTTTTGCGCGTGCCAACTTCAGGGCGGTAGGGCGCGTCAGGGGGGAGCTGTCGGGGGCGGAAGATCCGTCGCGATCGCCGGCTGTGAAAACGGCGCGGTGTCGGTCGAGAAGGGCCGCGAGGACGCGCGGGGGGGGAGGGGACGGAGGGGACGGAGGGGGGACGGAGGGGACGGAGGGGGGACGGGCGTGCCGGGACTATTCGTCGCTGCCCTCGGGCACCACGCCGAACTGCATGCGCATGCCGCCGGTCGACTGCAACTCTGCGACCAGGCGCTTGCCGCCCGCATCGTAGTACGCATCGTGCAACTCCACCCCCGAGCACAGGCCGCCCTTGAGCTTGTAGCGCTGGTTCTTCTTCTCGCAGAAGGTGCCCACCTCCATGGCCAGCACCAGGCGTTTGCCGGCCGTGACGGGATCGCGCTTGGTGGCGACCGACAGCACCATGGCCTTGCGACCGGTGTTGAAGGCGCCGTTGAAGTCGAGGGCGGGGCCGACGGGCTTGAAGCCGGAGACCAGGTTCACCGGCGGGCGACCCTTGGCCTTCTTCAGGGTGACCAGTCGCGATTCGCCCACCGGCAGGCCCCTGGGAAAGAGCATGGTGACGCCGCCGCCGATGTCGAAGAGGGCGCCGAGCTTGGAGTTGATGGCGTCGGTGACTTTGCCCTTGCCCTTGGCGGTGGGCATGCCGCCACCGCCCTCGTCGTCCTGGGCGAGGCTGGTGGTTCCGAACGCCAGCGCACTGGCGAGGAGCACGAGAGAAGCTGTGAAAATTCCCTTCATCGAGCGCACGGCGGCACCTCCTGAACACGATTGGAACGGCTGGCGCCGCGGTCTATTCAAAGGCGGCGCCAGTGCGGCTGTCGGGCGCCATTGTCGAGAGCTGCGGGGCGCCGATCAACCCTCCCCCGATGCGGGTGGTTTCGGGGCTGGCTCAGCTGCCGGCGTCGGCATCGTCGCCAGGGCTCTGCTCGGGGCTGGTCGGCTCCGACGGGGTAGTGGCCCCAGGTGAAGCATTGGGATCGGTGTTCATCGGCGTGCTTCCGGTGCCGCTGCTGGTGGTGTCGGTGGTCGTGTTACCGAAGCTGGTCTGGCCGTCCTTGGCGTCGGATTCGGCGCTCGCGGCGGAACCCGAAGGGCCCTTGCGGCTGGCGCTGTTCTCGCCGTCGCCCGGGGGTTCGAGGCCGGGCCCGATGCAGGCGGGGCTGCAGGTGAGCAGCAGGGCCACCAGCAGCTGACGCCAGGTGTCCGGGGCTGCGTTCGGCGCTCTAGATGCCACCGTCATCTTCCCCTGTGCCCGCGTCGGCCCCGCTGGTTGGGTCGGTCGTGCTGGTGGTGTTGTCGGGGGCGCCGTCGGTAATCGGCGTGGTGGGGTCTTGCGCCGTGGGGGTACCCATGCCCGGCGGCAGCCCCGCATCGGCGGAGCTATCCGTGGTGGACCCGGGGAGCTGCTGTCCCGGAGCGCGGTTGTCGGCTCCGGTTCCCTCGCCGCTGGGCGGTTCGAGGCCCGGGCCCACGCAGCCTGGGATGGCGGCGGCCAGGGCGAGCCACAGGGCCAACGTGAAGACCCTCACGCTCCCATAGTCGTCGCCGGACCGTTCGTTTTCCGGGGCGCCCCCCAGGCCGGCCAAGGGTTTCCCCCGACATCGCCGCGATCCCATGCCCCGACAGCATGACAGCCCCCCGCGGACGCATCAAATCCCCAGCCGACCCCCGACGAAAATGTCCCTGGCAGCATTTCGGCGGCGGCATTTCAGTGGCCATTTCGGCGGCATTTTGGTGCTGCCGCTGCCGGAGGTGCTGGCCCACCACGGCACGGTGGCGTCTACGGGACAGGAGATGCGCGGCTGCGGCGTCCCGGGGGGCGGGCGTGATTGACAGGTCCGGGACCGTTTCTATACTCCCGGCTTTCCGCCGATGTAGCTCAGCTGGTTAGAGCGAGCGTTTCATACGCGCTAGGTCCGTGATTCGAATTCACGCATCGGCACCCAGTTTTCCATATCGATTTCAAGGGGATGTGTCGCAGCCGCTCGGTATCGAGGGCTGCGACCATTGGCCCGTGTCCACCGATTCTGTCCCCATCGGAAGGGGCTGCTGGATTCTCTCCGCCCGGTGCGGCGTCAACGGGTCCTGCCGCTGGCGGGTATGCAGCCTTGCGACACCAGGTTCTCGAGAGCCCGCCGGAAGGTGCGCGTCTGAATCTCAGGTCCCATTCGCTCTGGGATCGCAGCCCTTCGGCGAGCGGGTCTTGTTCCTCGGCCGCGCGCTGCCGGCCGAGGCCGGTCCGGCGCGCATCGAGGGCTTGAAACGCGTATGCCACGCGCTGAGCGACCTCGAGGTGGACGCGCCGGTATCGGTCGGCGGTGACGGAACCATGTGCTCGGCGAACCTGCTGTATGCCCACCAGCAGCGATTCCGTTCCGATCTACGGCGAGTGCGCGTCATGCTCGGGACCGAGACGATCGACAACGACTGGCAGTGGCCATCTTCACGTGCGCCAACGCCGGCCTTCTATCTCCGAGCCCCCGTGCGGGGGAGCGGAGGCCAGCGACGGGAACACGAACAACGGATGGGGAGTGCGCTGCGATGTCGAGCGATTATCGACGGACCGTCACCCGCACGCGCGACGGCATCCCACCAGTTGTGCGCCAGGGCCGAGATTGTCCGAGGTCATCCCACGTTCGATGCCAGGCTTGCATATCATCCCATTTTTGGGGGATGATTGAAGCGGGTACTTCAACTTCGGTGCCGGTTATCGGCGAACACGGGGGAAGAGATGCACGACAGGGGAATTCACACGCAAATTCAGCTCGCCATGGTGGGCCTCGGACTCGCCGGCCTGTTCGGATGCGGGGCCGCGGCCACGGCGGGGCCGCTGGCGGCTCCAGGGGAACCGACAGGCGCCGTCGAACACGGCGACAGGCCAGCAGTCGCAACGCCCGACGATGTGGCGGTCGAGGCGCCTCCTCCTGAGGCCCTGACATCGCCCCAGGTGGCCACCGGACGCGACCACAGTTGCGCCATCGGAGACGACGGCCGCGCCGAATGCTGGGGCGACAATACGCACGGTCAGACGCGCGCCCCGGGCCATGCCTTCGTCCAAATCAGCGCCGGCGCACTGCACACCTGCGCGTTGAAGAAAACAGGCAAGGTCTTTTGCTGGGGGTTCAGCGGCAATGGACGGGTGGCCGTGCCGCCGCAGAGGCTTTCGCAGCTTGCCGTTGGATACGACCACAACTGCGGGCTCACGGCCGAGGGCGGTATCGTATGCTGGGGCAATGGCGAGCAAGGCGAGACGACTCCGCCCGAAGGGACGTTCAAGGAAGTCGCCTCCGGCGGTGACCATAGCTGTGCCATCACCGACGGCGATGAGCTGCGCTGCTGGGGTGAGAATGCCAACGAGGAAAGCACTCCACCTGAGGGCAAGTTCACCGGTGTAGCCCTGGGCGGCGATCACGGCTGTGCACTCGACGCGCAGGGCAAACCAACCTGCTGGGGCAGCAACAGTCATGGACAGAGTTCGCCGCCAGACGGACCGTTCGTCGACCTGAGCGCAGGCGACGGGCACACCTGTGGTCTCGGGGAGCAGGGCCGCGTCACGTGTTGGGGGGCAGGCGCACCGGGACAGAGCAGGTTCCCCCATTATGGACAGTCCGCGCCCCCGGACCGCACGTTCGTGCACATTGATGCAGGCCAGTTGCATAGCTGCGGGATCAGCGCCGAGGGCTACGTCCAGTGTTGGGGCAGCGACAGGGGCGGTCGCGCCACACCGAGCTTTGCCTTCACCTCAACCGATGACATCAAGGGCGACGACGAGACTGGCGACAAGAGTGAGGCCGAGGCCCCGCAGCAGGCCCGAGGTCGACGGATGACCATTCCCAAGTCGGACAAACGAGGCGGCGTGCTGTCGAAGGGCTTGAGCCCCAGTCCGCCGGAGCAGCTGACTCCGGTGCGCGCGCAATAGGCCCGGCCTGCTCCCCGCCCCGCCGGGCTCGAGGCGCTCGGTCGAGCGGAGCGAGGTCAGCCAGGCAAAAGTCAGGCATCCTTGGCCGCCGAAGCACGAGCGCGTCGACCGGTTTCCGTTTCCGGCCCCCCCCCCGGCCCCCCCCCCGGCCCATCAGAAGAGCGTGTAGATGAAGGGCGCGGCCGCGGTGCCGCTGAGCAGGACCAACAGGCCCAGCAGCAGGATCGAGACGACGATGGGGGCGAGCCACCATTTCTTGTTCTCGACCAGGAAGTCGAGCAGCTCCCGGGTCAGGCCCGTGCGCTCGCCGCGGGCCTCGGCTTCGAAGTCGTTGTTGGCATCTTCAGACATGGGATGGGTCCTCAGAACTGTCGGAAATAGCTGCTCTTTTCGCGCGGGGGCCGGGCGGGGGACCAGTAGCTGTCGGCTTTGGGGTCCAGGCGGCGCTGCATGGGGTCGTGGCCCAGGCTTCTGAGGCCGAGCCCCACGGGGCCGATGACCAGGAAGTACAGTACGCCCATGATCACGTAGGAGAGCAAGAAGCCGATGGGAAAGGCCAGCAACGTGGTGCCCAGGTAGATGGCCCTGTTGGCCCGCGGGTAGACGAGGCCCAGCAGCAGCGAGAGTAGCCCCAGGCCGAGCAGAGAGGCGGTGACCGGGGTTCGCAAGGCACCCAGACCGAAGCCGAAGATCAGCGCTTCATGCCACGCGCACGCCGCAAGCGCGCCAAAGCCCCCGAGCGCGACGAAGCCAAACTGACGCAGCGTGCGCGTGTCGGGGTTCCAGTTGAGTTCGACGAGGGAGGCCATTGTGCAGTCCCCCTTCAATCCAGGGCGAATTCGGCCAGGTAGGCGTCGCGGTCGATGTGCTCGGCGCCCGGTTGCTCTTCCTTGAGCAGTACGTGGTTTTCGATCACCAGCGCGTCCATGTGGGTTGCCATGAAGCAGCGGTAGGCATCCTCGGGGGTGTTGACGATGGGTTCGCCGCGCACGTTGAAGCTGGTGTTGACGACCAAAGGCGAGCCGGTCTTTTCCTTGAACTTGCTCACGATGCCGTAGAAGCGGGGATTGCGTTCGCGGTCGATGGTCTGCACGCGCGCGGAGTTGTCCACGTGGGTGATGGCTGGCACCTGGGAGCGCACTTGCTTGAGCCTGTCGAGTCCGCGGCGGCCGTCGTTGTCCACCGGCAGCAATTTGTCCTCTCGCACGGGCACGACCAGCAGCATGTAGGGGCTCTGCTGTCCCTCTTGCATCTGGAAGTATTCGTGCACGTGCTCGCCCAGGATCGCCGGCGCAAAGGGGCGGAAGGATTCGCGGAACTTGATTTTGAGGTTCATCACCGACTGCATCCGGCGTGAACGGGCGTCGCCCAGGATCGAGCGGTTGCCCAGGGCGCGCGGTCCGAACTCCGCGCGACCGGCCATGTGGCCGACGACTTTTTCGCGTGCGATCAGATCCGCCACCGCCTCGCATAGGGCGTCTTCACTCGCGTAGTGGTGGTAGCGGACGCCGCTCGCGTCCAGGAAGCTCCGCACCTCGGTGTCGGAAAAACTCGGCCCCAGCAGCGAGCCGCGCTGGATGTCGTGGCCGCCGTTGTCACGCGGCTTGTCGAGCAGTTGGTGCCAGACGAACATGGCGGTGCCCAGGGCTCCGCCTGCGTCGCCTGCGGCCGGCTGAATCCAAAGGTCGTCGAAGAGCCCACTGCGCAGCAGCTTGCCATTGGCCACGCAGTTGAGGGCGACGCCGCCGGCGAGCACGAGATTCTTGCAGCCGGTGAGTTCCCGCGCATGGCCCGCGATGCGTATCACGACTTCTTCAGTGACCGCCTGGATCGAGGCCGCGAGGTCCATCTCGCGCTGGCCGATGGCGCTTTCGGGTTTGCGCGGCGGTCCATCGAGCAGGGCGTTCATCTTCGCCGAGGTCATCACATCGTCGCGGCAATAGGCGAAGTAATCCATGTTCAGGCGGAACGAGCCGTCCGGTTTGAGGTCCAGGAGGTGATCCAGGATGCGGTCGCGGTAGATGGGCTCGCCGTAGGGCGAAAGGCCCATCAACTTGTACTCGCCGCTGTTGACCTTGAAGCCTGTGAAATACGTGAACGCCGAGTAGAGCAGTCCCAGCGAGTGCGGAAAGCGCAGCTCGCGCAGCATTTCGATGCGATTGCCCCGGCCCCGTGCGATGCTGCCGGTGGCCCATTCGCCCACGCCGTCGAGGGTGAGAATGGCGGCTTCTTCGAAGGGTGAGGGGAAGAAGGCGCTGGCGGCGTGGGATTCGTGATGTTCGGTGAAGACGTAGCGGCCCCGGTAGCAACCGCCCAGGCCCGCGTCCAGCTCGCGCGGGATGTGCAGTTTCTGTTTGAGCCAAAGCGGCAGCCCCATCAAGAAGAGCTTGAAGCCCGCCGGCGAATAGGACACGTAGGTCTCCAGCAGGCGGTCGAATTTCAGCAGCGGCTTGTCGTAGAAGGCGACCAGATCGAGGTCTTCAAAGCCGATGCCCGCCTGCTGTACGCAGAATTCGGCGGCCCGGCGCGGGAAGCTGTGGTCGTGCTTTTTGCGCGTGAAGCGCTCTTCTTGTGCGGCGGCCACGATTTCGCCGTCGCGCAGCAGGCAGGCTGCGCTGTCGTGGTAGAACGCGGATACACCGAGGATGTAAGTCGCTTTCCCCTTCGCCATTGGGGCGGGGTTATAGCCGGGCGTGAAGTCCGCGTCAGCCATCGCGACATTGCCCAATCGCGGTGCTGGCTTTAGCGTCCAGCCATGGCATCTCCCTGGCCCATGTCGGCGCGCGGGCTCTACGCAATCGTCGATCCCGATCACTGCGGCGGCCGCGACGCCCTCGAGGTCGCCGACGCCATCCTGCGCGGCGGCTGTGCGGTGCTGCAGCTGCGTTCAAAGACCTTGTCCGATGCCCGGTTCGAAACCCTGGGCGCGGCACTGCTGTCGCGCTGTCGCGCCGCGGGCGTGCCCTTCGTGGTCAATGATCGGCCCCGGCTGGCGGCACGTCTGGGGGCCGACGGTCTGCACCTGGGCCAGGACGACATGGAGCTTTCCCTGGCCCGCTCACTGGTGGGGGCGATGGCGGTGGGGCTCTCCACCCACGACCTGAGCCAGGCGCGCGCCGCGGTCAGGGCCGGCGCCAACCTGATCGGTTTCGGCCCGATCTATGCCACCCAGAGCAAGGAAAACCCCGATCCTGTGGTCGGTCCCGACGGTCTGCGCGCGGTGGTGCAGGAGCTGGGTCAGGCGCTGCCGGTGGTGGCGATCGGTGGCGTGAGCGCCGCTCGCATGCCCGAGCTGCGACAGGCGGGCGTGCCCCTGGCCGCCGCCATCGGCGCCGTCTGCGGCGCCGCCGATCCCGAACGCGCCGCCGCGGCGTTACACCGGGCACTGCGGTGATCACGCCCGCCATCGGGCAGTCGTAGCGGTCAAGCCTCGGCGGCGTCGGCGATGCCCAGCTGGCGCTGCCAGTAGCGCACGCCGCTGTCTACGGCGTTGTCCAGGGCGTCCTGGACGACGCCGGCTACCGCGTCCGACGAGGTCTTGAGCGCGTCGTAGTAGCGCTGGCGGTCGGTGGCGTGGAGGATCGCCGGCGGGTAGCCCTCCCGCAGCAGGAGCAGGTTCATCAGCAGTCGGGCGACTTTGCCGCTGTGGCGCGGGTAGGGGAAGATGTGCAGCAGGGTGTAGTGGGCCTTGCTGGCCACTCGGATCGGGTGGGAGGTGCGCTTGGCGTTCTGGGTCTGCAGCCACTGCAACAGCTGCCGCATCTTGTAGGCGATCTTGTCGGGCGCGGCGATCTCGTGGAAGTAGACCCGGTGCAAGGGCATGTCCTTGCGGTACTTGGGCGGCTGCTTGCCCTCCACTTCCTCCGGCGCCAACTCGGCGTAGATGTTCTTGATCGTATCAAGAGTGATTTCTTCGCGCTTCTTGGAGGCGAGGTCGCGCACCAGATCGATGGCCGCCTTGAACTGGCGGATCTCGTCGTAGATGGGCAGCAGGCTGGAGTCGGTGGTGGTGGCGTTGGACAGGGCCGCCTGCAGCTCGTTGGGGTCGTAGACGATGCCCTCGAGCGCGCTGTCGTGGTGGATCCAGGACATGTCCAGCACGCGCTCGAGTTCGGCCCGCGCGGCCGGTGCGGCCTGGGTTTCGAGCGACTGCAACAGTCGGATCTTTTCCTCGATGCTTCCCGGTCGGACGCGCAATGGGCCGCTCCCTGTGGCGGTCCACGGGCGAAGCCGTCGGATCCGCCCTCAACGACTCCCCAAAGTTAGCAAAAAGCGCCCTCTGGGTCAAATTTTCAGGCTTCAACCCATTGGAATCACTGGGCTTTCTAGCTTTTCCTGGCGGCCTCGGGCAGGCCGATGACAAAGCGCGCTCCGCCACCCTCCCGCGGCTCGCAGTGCACCTGCCCGCCGTGCTCGAGCACCACTTTTTTCACGATCGCAAGGCCCAGTCCCGTGCCCTCTGCCTTGGTCGTGAAGTAGGGGTCGAAGATGCGCTCGCAGTCGGCCTCGGCCACCCCGGGGCCGTCGTCCTCCACCAGCAAGACCGCCCGGCCGTCGCGCCTCGACACCCGCACTTCCACGTGACCGGCGGCCCCCTCGGCAAAGGCCTGCACGGCATTGCGCACCAGGTTGTCCAGGCAGCGTTTGAGCATCATCGCGTCGATGCGCACGGCCACCTTCGCCTGCGAAAGCTGACAGCGCACAGAGATCGTCGTGCGCCCGTACTCGGCCGGGATCGCTTCCAGCGAGCGCGCCGCGTCGGCCAGGAAGTCGCCCAGGTCGGCCGGTGCCAGACTGGCCTGGGGCAGGCGCGCGAAGGCACTGAACTCACCGGTGAGCCGTCGCAGGGTGGCCACTTCTTCCTCGACGATGGCCAGGGCTTCGTCCAGGTGCGCCCGATAGGCGGCGTCGTCGCCGGGATAGCGGCGGTGGGCTTCCTGCATCGCCAGCTGGATCGGTGTCAGCGGGTTTTTGATCTCGTGGGCCAGACGCCGGGCGAAGCTCTGCCAGGCGCCGATGCGCTGCAGGTACTCGATGCGCCCGCGCGACTCGCGCATGTCGCGCACCATGGCGTTGAAGGCGTGGGTCAGGTCGCCGATCTCGTCGCGGGCGTCGGTGGGCACCTGCACCGAGAGGTCGCCAGCGCCGACGCGGGCGGTGGCATCGGCCAGCACGGCCACCCTGCGCGTGACACGCCGCGAAAGCACGATGCCCACCGCCAGGGCCGCCACGATCACCGTCAGCAAAAAGCCCATGTAAACCAGCAGATAAGAGGCGCTGACCACCTCGGCGTCGCGTTCCAGGCGCCCGAAGACCTCCACCAGGGCGCCGGCGTTTTGGTAGTCGACGAAGGGCTTGGCCGGGGCTGCGGCGCCCACGATCAGGCGCCGCCCGGCTCCACCGTCGCGTTCGATCTGCAGCGCGCGCTCGGGCTCGGCGGCCTTGCGCGCCGCTCGCAGCTCCAGGGGCGCAGGGTCCCGGCCGGATACACCGCCGTCGTCGCCAGGGCCGCCGGGTTCGCCCTCGATGCGCACGAAGGTCACCGCGGGATAGCGTGCAAACAGCTCCGCGAGGCGCGCTTCGGCTGCCGCCCGGTCGCCGTCCTGCAGCGCCCGGGTCAGGGCATGGTCGAAGGCGATGGCGTCGGCGGCGTGTTGGGCTGCCCGTTTGAGCGCCTCGAAGTGGGCACGGTAGAGTTCGAGGCCTTCTTCGAGCTGGGCGCGCACCCGTGGATTGACGCCCACGGCGTAGGCTTCCGACAGCGCGCGCTGGCCCAGGAGCAGTGCACCCAGCAGGGGCACCAGCGCCACCGCGGCGATGGCCGCGATGATCTTGCGTTCGAAGCGGCTGAGCCTCATCGCGGTACGGTCACGCTCCGGGTGCGGAACTTCAACGTGTGTTCGGCCGAGCCCATGCGTCGGCCGACGAAGACGCTAACGAAGGAGCCGAAGAAGGCTTCCCCCTCCAGCGGTCCCGAAGAGGAACGCGCCAGCCAGCGGCGAATGCGTTGCACGGTCTCGGGCGATAGCGGGTTGAGCTCGACCAGGACGGCGAAGTAGACGCGCTGGCCCCGGTGGCGCGCGAAGCTCGGGCCGTCGCCCAGGGCGAGCGCTCCCACGTCCAGGCAGGCGCCGACCACCTTGGCGCGCGAGGGCGTCAGCAGCGAGTCCTGGCCCGAGGCCTGCTGGCGCTCGACGCGGTAAACACCTTCCCACAGATCGTAGACCACGCGGCAGCTGCGGATGCTGACGGCGATAGGCTTCTGACCGCGCTCCGGGTAGGCGTAGATGTGGGTGACCAGGGTCTGCGGCAGGCCGCTGTCGAGCTTCTTGATGACCTTGGGCGTCACGAAGTCGGGCACCGAGAAGCTCAGGGCCGGCGCGCTGCCGCTCCACTCGATGGCCATGTTGCGCGTGGGGATCTTGCCCTGGGCGCCGAGCGGCGCTGGGCTGGCCGTGGCGAGGCAAAAGGCGATGAGCGGGGCGACCCATCGCAGGCCAGCGCCCGCGGGCGCGCTCACGGCTGCTGCCCCAGGTCGGGAAGGAAGCCGATCAAGCTGGAAAAGCCCACCTTGAACAGGCCGATGGCGGTGTCGCCCCGCACCCCGATGTCGAAGGTCAGGTCCACCGGCAGCCGCTCCAGGCCGCTGTAGCCCGGCAGGTTTTTGCTGGGCCAGTCGTGGCTTGCGAGGGCGAAGAGACCCGCACCCGCGTAGGCGTCGAGCCCGCGCAGCCCGCCGCCACCGCGAAACAGCGGCAGCTGGTACTCGAAGTCCAGCCGCGCCGCCACGTTCTGCTTGTCGAACTCCTGGATGGCGGTGTTGAGCAGGTTGTGGGTGCGGCGGTGATCGAGGTTGAGCTCGAGCACACGCGAGGGCAGCAGATCCGACAGGTCGGCGGCGTAGAAGTGGTAGAAAAAGGGCGCCCGGCCGACCACGGTGCCGGCCATGGCGCCCACGCTCAAGACGTGCCCCAGGGGCAGCGCAAACCACTGCCGCGCGCGCAATTCCAGTCGCACGAAGTTGTAGCTGCTGCCCAAGAGGCCACTGCCGACGCGACCGTCGACCTGCAGCAGATGACCGTGGGTCGGAACCGTCGGATCGTCGCGCAGGTCCAGGGTCATGCCCAGGTGCAGGCTCGAGACGTAGCTCAGGCCGTCGTTGATGCGAAAGTCGATGGGCGAATATTGGCCGCCAACATCGCCCACCAGGCTGCTGGCGACGCGCGGCTTGACGTGCACGTCGACCAGCTCGCCCAGCCAGTCGAGCTCGTAGCGCAGGTTGGTGGTGATCTCGTGGCCGCTACCGACGCCGACGCCCGCGCGGTCGTAGATGACCACGGCGCGTTCGGAGACCACGTCCTGGTCGCAGGGCTCCTCGTCGTCGGGATCGGGGGGCGGGCAGTGGATCTCGACCTGCGGCTCGCGGCCGAAGAACTCGCGCGCGTCGTTATAGAAGGCGCGACCGGTGATGTCGTAGCCGGAGCCGACGGCGGCGGTGTTCCGGTAGCGCAGGTCGAGGCCAAACTGATCGCGCGAGACCACGGCGCTGGCGGCGACGCCGATGCCCAGGCCCAGCAGGTTGCTCTCGCTGACGCCCAGGCCGCCGTAGGGGCGCAGGGTGTCGTCGCGATTGCGGCTGCTGGTGACAACGCGCGCCAGACCGGCGACCACACTCGAGATCACCAGCGTGTTGCGCTCTTCGACCTCGATTACCAAGACCACCCAGCCGCGCCGGGTGCCGCGCGCAAGGCTCAGGCGCACGTCGTTGAAGTAGCCGGTGCCCATCAGCCGCCAGCGCGCCAGCTCCAGGGCCGGGTCGTCGACGTCGAGACGGTCTCCGCGGCGCAGGGGCACGAAGCGACGGATCACCGAGCGCGAGGTGCGGTTGCCGACGATCTCGATGCGTTCGAGCAGGTAAACGAGCTTGTCGGGGGCGGCGGAGGCGCTGGCCGGGGGGGGCTCGGGCGCCGGGGGGGCGGAGCTGGGGGCCTGGAGGCCGGTTTCGGGCGCTTCGGGGGACTCGGGCGCCGCGACATCTTCCGCGACATCTTCCTCGACATCTTCCTCGACATCTTCCCCGCCCGGGGTTGCCGGGGGCGTTTCGGGGCTTTCGCCGGGCTCGGCGGCGGCTGCCGGAACGGCCTCCGCGCGCTCGGCCTGCTCCAGGGCTTCGGGGGCCGCGGGCACGGGGGCCTGGGCGGCGGCCACCCGGCTGTAGAGCGTCAGCGCCAGCGATAGGCACGCCCCAAGCCCACTGATGCGCAGCATTTCCAAGGCCGCGAGCCTAAGCGTCCCTCCCGAAATAAAGCAATCGCCCCGCGGCCGATCCATCCCCGCCAGCGGCGTCGTGAACCCTCGAAATATGGGGCGCATGGCCTCGGATTCGCGCCCTGCCCGTGGGGCGCCCCGACAGCGATGGGGGCGCCCGATTTCGGGAGGCATGCGAACCCGTGTTGCGACAGTGGCGCTAAACCGGCGCGCGCCCGCCCAGGATGCGACGATCGCCGTGGTGGCGGGGCTGGCACAGGCGAGGGCCACGCGCTCTTGGACGCGCGGGCGGGGCCGGGCATTCAGGGGCCGAAGCTTGAGCAACTTTCCGCGCAGTTGACCGGGAGCCGGGGGACGCCTATTGGATGAGGCACCATGATTGCTGGCGCATCCCGATCCCACCTCGCCTTTCGTACGACCTTGGCCGCTTGCCTGCTGTGGTCCAGTCTGCTGTCGGCCTGCGGCGACGACGGGGGCTCTGGGGGCGTGGATGACCCGAACAACGGTCTGCCGGCGATCGACGCGGGCGGTCTTGGCACCGGTCAGCAACCGGCCACTCCCACCGGCGACGCGGGGGCGAACACCAACACCAACACGATCGACGCCGGCAATGACGTGGCCACGGTCGACTCGGGGACGGCCACCGATACCAGCGACGCCGGCAGTGACGCGGCCACCGACAGCGCCGATGCCGCCACCGACAGCGGTGACGCCTGTGCCAGCGTGAGCAACCCCTGCACCACCGCCGGCCAGAGCTGCGACGGCACCGATCTGGTGACCTGCGCCGCCGACGGCAACGGCTGCCTGGTGCAGACGCGTCTCGATTGCAGCGGCGTGGCCGCCAACAACAGCTGCGCCGTCACCGATAGCGGAGCCGTGTGCGCGGTCGATGTCTGCATCGACGGCGATGGCAAGGCCAAGGCCGGCCAGTGCGATAGCGCAGGAGCCACCCGCTGCGATGGCGACTCGCTGCTGACCTGCGTGGCCGATGCCGACGGCTGCCTGGTCGAGACGGGCGACAGCTGCATCGGTGGCGGCAACAACGCCTGCACGGGCGCCGACGGTAGCGCCGCGTGCAGCTACGACGCATGCAAGGACGCGGCGGGCGCTGACAAGCTCAACCAGTGCAACAGCGATGGCGCCACCCGCTGCAATGGCTCGCAGTTGATCACCTGCGCGGCCGATGGCGACGGCTGTCTGGTGGAGACGGGCGACAGCTGCATCGGCGGCGAGACCAACGCCTGCACGGGCGCCGACGGCAGCGCCGACTGCAGCTACGACGTCTGCAAGGACGAAGCGGGCACCGACAAGACAAACCAGTGCGACACCGACGGCGCCACCCGCTGCGACGGCAGCGACGTGCTCGGCTGTGGGGCCGACGGCGACGGCTGCCTGGTCGAGACCGCCAAGAGCTGCATCGGCGGCGAGACCAACGCCTGCACGGGCGCCGACGGCAGCGCCGACTGCAGCTACGACGTCTGCAAGGACGCAGCGGGCACCGACAAGGCCAACCAGTGCGACACCGAGGACGCCACCCGCTGCGACGGCAATAACCTCATGGTCTGCTCGGCCGACCCCGACGGCTGTTTGATCGAGGACCTGAAGCAGGACTGCGCCACGGGGGACTTCGTGGCCTGCGCCGGCCCCGACGGCAGCGCCGAGTGTGTCGATTGTCTCGACGACGAGGGCTGCGGTGGCGCCGTGGAGGGCGACGTGGTGTGCGTGAGTAATGTGTGGAGTAGCTGCAAGCAGGCCGACGCAGACCTGTGCCTGGAGCGCATCGACGTCGAAAACTGCGGCGACAGCTTCACTTGCGACGTCGGCAGCGGCTGTGTCTACAGCGCGGACGTGAGCTGCGACGAGACCGTGGTCGACGAGCGCGTACTGCGCGAGCCGGGCTCCTTCGGGCCCTTCGACACCACGGGCGAAGCCAGCGATTATGGTAGCTACACATGCCCGGGCTTTGAAGGCGTTCCGGCCTTTGTCGGCGCCTCCCCTGACCTGCTCTTCGCGCTCGACATCTCACCGGGCACGGTGGCGACCGTGGGTCTGGTGGACCCGGACTTCGCCGGCACCGGCGGTTGGCTGATCTTGCTTGCGGGCTGCAGCGGCGCCGTCGAGGAGGCGTGCGGCGCCATCACCCACACGGAGCTGAGCTACGTCAACGAGGGCGACACCACCGAGCGCGTCTATTTGGTGGTCGACGCCGACAATACCGGCTTTGGGCTTACCGCCAATCCCGGCACTTTCGGTTTGACAGTCGACGTGCGCGAGCAGAAGTGCGGCGACGGCATCGCCGACGGCAGCGAGCCCTGTGACGACGGAAACGAGGCCAGTGGCGACGGCTGCACCCCCCTGTGCGAGCTCGAAGAGGGCTGGGCCTGCACCGCTGGCATCGACTCGGTGTGCACGCTGCAGCCGGCCGACGGCATCTGCGGCAGCACCGACTGCGACGCCACCCTGCCCGGCAATGCACCCAGCGGTTCGCTCAGCTGCTGCATCGCCGACGACGTCTGCGGCATCGCCTACGCCGACTACTTCGGGGCCAGCTGCTTCGAGCGCGACCAGGAAGGCACCGAAGACGCTCAGTGTGAGCCGGCGATCAGCAAGTTCCCGGCCGGCATCGACGACCTGGCTGGCTGCTGCCGTGCCGACGGCGCCTGCGGCGTGACGGCGGTCTCGGGCTCCGGCTGTGTCGAACGCTCCGAGGCCTGGGCCGCGCTGCAGGACGGCTACGGGCACCTCTACTTCGAGGGCCCGCTCAGCTCGGCCGATTGCACGCCGTAGGCGCTGACGCCGACCATCGCACGTCCGCGTCGGCTTCGACCTCGGCCGCGATGTCGGCCGCAGGGCGAAGCCTCGAGTGGTGACTATCGGATGCGGGCGTCATCGGCTCGGTCCGGGCGGCCTGCTCGGATTTCCGTTGCGGTCTTCTGCCGCGCGTGACACCAATGGGGCGTCCGGAGCCGGGAGCGCGCCGGGCGCTGAGGAGGTGGACGATGGGCGAGTATGACTATGTCGTGGTGGGGGCGGGTTCGGCGGGCGCCGTCGTGGCTGCACGTCTGAGCGAGGATGCCGGCGCAACTGTGCTCTTGCTCGAAGCGGGCGGCTCGCATCAGGATCTGCGGATTCGCGCACCCGGCATGGTCGGCACGCTCTGGCGCACGAAGTTCGACTGGGCCTTCAAGACCGCACCGCAGCCGGGGCTCGGAGGGCGTAGCAACTTTTGGCCACGCGGTCGCGTGCTCGGTGGCAGTAGCAGCATCAACTACATGATCTACATGCGCGGTCACCGGGCCGACTACGACGGCTGGCGGGAGTTGGGCAACGAGGGGTGGGGCTACGACGAGGTGCTGCCCTACTTCAAACGCTCGGAGAATAACGCCCGCTGCGGCGAGCCCTACCACGGTCGCGGCGGTCCCCTCGATGTCACCGACATCGCCGAGCCCGCTCCCATCGGCGAGCTGCTGGTCGAGGCAGCGGCACAGACCCTGGGCGCGCCGCGCATCGACGACATGAACGTCCCCGAACGGGAGGGTTTCGGGCCGTTCCAGAAGACGATTCGCGACGGCCGTCGTTGCAGCACTGCGATGGCGTTTTTGGAGCCGGCGGCCGAGCGCGCAAACCTGACGGTCGAGACCCATGCGCTGGTCGACAGGATCGGCTTCGATGGCAAGCGGGCCGCGGCGGTGCACTATGTGGCCAATGGCCGCGCCGTCGAAGCGCGCGTCGCGCGCGAGGTCGTGCTCTGTGGTGGGGCCATCGGCTCGCCGCAGGTGCTGCTGCGCTCGGGCGTTGGACCAGCCGATGAGCTGCGCGGCGCCGGTATCGAGGTCGCCCACGACCTGCCGGGGGTCGGCAAGAATCTGCAGGACCACCTGATGGCCTTCGTGAGCCACGAGGTCGTCACCGATGCGACCGTTTCGGTTCAGCCGCTGGCCTTGCTCGGCTGGCTCGGTCGCTATCTCTTCTCCCGTCGCGGCCCCCTGGCGGCCACGCCCGCACAGTCTGGTGGCTTCGTGCGAACGACCGACGCGGTGAAGATCCCCGATCTTCAATTTCACTTTCTGTCAACTGGTGCGATGGACGAGGCCCTCGACGAGATCAACTACGATCCCAGGGGACGCGCCTGCGCGCTGGTGCCGACGCTGCTCTATCCAAAGAGCCGGGGTGAAGTGCGCATCCCGAGCGCCGATCCCCAGGCCGCGCCCCTGATCGACCCGCGCTACTTCAGCGAGGAAGAGGACCTGCAGACGTTGGTTCGCGGCGTGCGCATGGCCCAGGAGATCGCGAACTCCGCGCGCCTGCGAGGTGTGCTCGGCGCGGCTCGCAAAGCCAGTCCACCCGCTGGCGGCAGCGACGCGGCCATTGCAGCCAGCATTCGCCGCTACGCCAACACGATCTTTCATCCGGTGGGCACGTGCAAGATGGGCCGCGATCCGATGGCCGTCGTCGATGCAGGGCTACGGGTCCATGGGCTCGAGGGCGTGCGCGTGGCCGATGGGTCCATCATGCCGACCATCGTTGGAGGCAACACGAATGCGCCGGTGATCATGATCGCGGAAAAGGCCAGCGACCTGATGCGCGGCGCGTAGCTGGACTCGGGTGTGGCGGGTTCGTGACCCGGACCGGCTGAAGAACGTATCCTGCCACCGGCCATGGCGTCGAAGGGCGCCGGCATTTTGACATTCAAAGTCGGCCGGGTTGGGCGTTCAGCCTTGCGAAGTGAGACCACAGTTTCGCACCATTGCGCCCGAGTGTTTTCGCGTCCGACAACGAGGGGTTCGGTGGCCGGGTGACCGACATCGGAGTGCGTGCAGTTTCGGTCGAGCACGGCGCGCAATGCGCAGGGTCGGCGCTGGCCGGTCCGCGCTGCGGCTGCAGGCCGAGCGCGGTCGCGATGGTGAATGCGGTCGCAGATAGGCGCTGCGGCCTTGGCCATGGGAGCCCGTGGCTTCGAGGGATGAACGTGACCGCGGTCTTCCGCGGTACCCAGATGGGCGTTTCTCAAACGCAGAAAGTGAATTGAACAATGGAACCCTTCATCGGTCAGATCATGTTGTTCGCGGGCAACTTCGCCCCGCGCGGGTGGGCTCTCTGCGACGGTCAGCTGTTGCCGATCGCCCAAAATTCCGCGCTCTTCTCGATCCTCGGGACGACCTACGGCGGTGACGGCAAGACCACCTTCGCGCTTCCCGACCTGCGCGGCCGCATTCCCATGCACGCGGGACAGGGGCCAGGGCTGTCTCCGCGCAGGCTGGGCGAACGCGCAGGTGCCGAGACCACGACCCTCACGACGAACAACCTACCTGCGCACAACCACGCGCTGCTGGCTTCCAGCAGCGCTCCTGACGACGACTCGGCGGCCGGCAACGCCCTGGCCCAGTCTGAGATCTATGTGGGCGGTGCCGCCACCAACAGCATGGGTCAAAGCTCCATCGGCCCGACGGGCGAGGGACAGCCGGTCCAGAACGTGCAGCCCTTTCTCTGCGTCAACGCCATCATTGCGCTCGAAGGAATCTTTCCGTCTCGTAGCTAAAGTTAGCCTGTGCCTCGGCCGTCGTCGGTGCCCGGGTGACGACCCGGGCACCGTATTTTCGTGAGATCGCCATGAAGACTTTTGCATCCCTGCTCACCTTATTATTGCTCGCCGTCGTCACACCGCGTTCCCAGGCCCAGGTCACGCTCGCAGAAGAGGACTTCGAGGGCGCCGATTTCAGCGGCTACTCGACACTGTCGGGAGCTTTCGCGGTTAACGGTGCCGACTACCTGGCGCGCGGGACCAATGGCGCCCCGTTCGTCTTCGATCAACCGGTGACGGGCTACAGCGGCAGCAATTTCATCGGACTGGAGGACATCGACGGTGCGGGGTTGATCGATCCCCACTGGCTCGAACTCGATGCCATCGACGTGACGGGCTACGAAAACTTGAGCGTGAGCATGCTGGTGGCCGCCCCGAACAGCTATGCGCTTCGCTACGAAATCGATGACTTTCTGGTGGTGGAATACAGTCTCGACGGCGGCGCCTACACTGTGATCGGTCGTTTCATCGGTGTCGATACAGCCGGTGCCTTGATGCATGACACGAACCTGGATGGTGTCGGCGACGTGGCCATCGGTGCTGCGATGCAGCGGTATACCTATTCCCTGGGCGGGGCCAAGGGTTCGAGCCTGAAGGTCCGCGTGCGCTTCAGCAGCGCTGGCCCGCAGGAGGAGATGGCCTTCGACGACATCATCGTCACCGGGACCTTGCAGGCGAGCACCTGCGGAAATGGCGTAACCGAGGGCGCCGAGGTTTGCGACGACGGTTACACGGACGCGTGTGGCACTTGCAACGCGACGTGCACGGGCGCGGGCGCGGGCTCGAGCTGCGGCGACGGCGCGCTGTGCGCGGAGACGGAAGCCTGCGACGACGGTTACAACGACGCGTGCGGCACTTGCAACGCGACGTGCACGGGCGCGGGCGCGGGCTCGAGCTGCGGCGACGGCGCGCTGTGCGCGGAGACGGAAGCCTGCGACGACGGTTACACGGACGCGTGGGGCACT
>Ga0224501_10000950_pt1 | contig 22210 bp, 30 predicted proteins | sample SF_Oct11_sed_USG_4_FD_169105 | JGI IMG/M metagenome (GOLD analysis project Ga0224501, IMG submission 169105) | Sediment microbial communities from San Francisco Bay, California, United States - SF_Oct11_sed_USGS_8_1 | ecosystem: Environmental > Aquatic > Marine > Sediment | place: USA...
CCACTGACCCGCCTGGAACGTACCAGATTCGAGTGCGCGCCCAAGACGTCTATGGACTGTGGAGCAACTGGTCTCCAAGCCTAACCGTTAACATTGTTAATAGAGCACCGAACACTCCCTCTCTGACAGGTCCAAACTCTGGATACAAGGGCTGGTCCTACACTTACAAGGCATGCGCGACGGATCCTGACAGCGACTCGGTTAAATACACATTTTATTGGGGTGACGGCTACACAACAACGACTGGCTACTACGGCTCCGGCGTCGAAGTATCGCGATCGCACTCATGGAACTCTACAGGAACCTACAGCGTCAAGGTTAAGGCTACGGACGTCTATGGAGCGTATAAATACTCTTCAAGCCTCACAGTAGAGATCACCGATGGCGGTGGCGGTGGTTGTCCTTACCTTTATACTTGGGATGGTCAGCGTTACGTGATGGATAACAACCTCTTGCCTACTTCAGAAATCAGCAACGGTGCTGACGTGGAAGACTACTATAGGCTTGAGCAGCTGCTTGTTCCAATGTATCAAGGCACATCCCGCTCAGTTTATTCTCTGCAGATCAGAGAGTTCGAGCATGAACATGACTACTTTGACCAAGTTAAGCTTTTAGCAGTAGACCATGAATCAGACGTAAACATAGCAGTAACCCAAGAAGGAGAAATCTTAACTTATCGGAGTCCGCTTGCACCGCTATCGTGCTTTGACAATAATGGAACCAGCAGACTAAGCGAAATAAGCAAGATGGATGGCAACGTTTCAGACCCAACCACATACTTTGAAGGATATCCAAGCGATTACCTCATTCTCAACTTCGGAAAGGTTGGCGCCGAGAATGCAAAACTGATTCTGAGAGATGACATGAAATGCATGGAGGTATGTATAGAAGTACAGGTTCCAAGTGGATCTGGCGATTGGCAAACAGTTGAGGTGCTTAGTCCGAGAGACTACTGGGCAATAGAAGCCGTGAACCTAACAGCATACATACCTGAAAAAGGCGACTTCACGGTTAGGCTACTGTGGACAGCACCACACAGACTTGACTACGTAGGGCTTGACACCACACCACAAGACAACTTTAAGCTCCACTACGCCATACTAGCTTCCGCGATTCACTCAACAGAAGGAAATATACTGCCAAAACTACTCCTAAACGACAACAAACATGCCGAACTCACACTAGGACAACAGATACACCTAACGTTCCTACTGCCGAACAACCAAAACGAAGAAAGAACTTTCATCTTCTACACAGAAGGACATTACGAAACCATCGCATAAACTCTAAACTTCCCCTTTTTTCTATCTACTTAAATTTCTCCTTGGAGATTATGGAATTGCAGGTTGGACACCGGTACTCCACAGATATCTGTGGCTTTCCACTAGCCTCTGCGACCAACCGTAAATAAGTACCTTATAGAGGGACAAGAAAGATTTGAAAAATTCATTACGTAATGAAATTTGTTGCAAGCTGTATCGATATGGAAACCGGATTGTAACCGAGGAAGTCTTTTCTGGCGACCACTACTGCTGTAGTGCCTCAGGCTTTCAGAAACAAGGTGCGTGGCTAACTGGCATAGGCGACAAGTACCCAAGGAAGAGAAAGAAGAGTGGATTAATGGGTTAGCGAGAATCTACAAAAAAACAAGGAATTCTAGGTATTAGAATTGTAGAAGTTACTGGGTTATCCGAAGCGACCGTCCGTACATACTGTTTGGAGGAATTCAAACAGACTGAAAAAGTTGTGCCTGTGCAACTGCCAAGGATTCCAGCCTCCGAACGTATTGAACATGAGTTAGGCAGAGAGTATGTGGAGAGGCATCGTGAAGAAGTTAAAGACGAACTTAAAAGCGATGTTATGAAATTTTATAAAGTTTCCTATCGATGACTTTATCTTTTGCTTGCATGCATGCAAAAATTTTTTTTGCAAAAATGCACAAAACTAAAAGATTAAAAGAAACATGAAAGAATGTTAGTCTTCATTTAACCTTACTAAATAAAGAATCTTTTGCGTCTTCTAGGTCGGATTCGGCTCCTTCGATTTCTTTGAGGACCAGCCTTCTGTCAACGCTTATCTTGATTAGTTTTCTTTCTTCGACGAAACGTTTGAGCTTGCTCATTCAGACTCCCACAAGGATATTCCTTTCAGGATTCTGTCGTACAAAGGTTTGTCCTCTTTTCTTAATTTTATGAATTCGTTGGAGTTGACTATGATTGGCGCTATTCTTTTTTCAGCTTTTTGATAGCCATCGATTTTCGATTTTACTCTGTTCTTTTCGTTCGTGAGGATGAACAGGTCTGCATCGCTTTCTTTCACGTCGGTTCCTTCTGAGCAGCTTCCGAACAGTATTATTTTCTTACAGTCTTGTTTTATTTCCTCAACTAATTCGTTGAGGAAGTAGATGTTGAAGAGGACTTTGAGCTGTCTTGCTACGGCATTTTTCGTGTTTAGGCTGTAGAAGACCATTCTTCCTCTTTTGTTTCTGTTGAGCACTTTGATTTCCGAAAGCTTTCTTAGGATTTTGTTGGCTGAGCCTTTGCTGACTTTTGCTTTTCTTACGACTTCTCTTTCGTGTAATTCTTGCATTGGGTTCTCGTGAAACAGGTAGAGAACTTTTAGGAGAGTGGGTGTAATGAAGTCTAATTTATTGGGCATATGCTCATTATTTTGAGCTTAAAATATAAATAGTTTCGGTTGGGTTTGGTTGGTGGTGATGGTGTTGGTGGGGAGGAGTTGCAGTCTAGGCTTGGGAAGAGTGGGAAGATTACGAGTACGCGGTTGGGGGAGCTTGTTAAGAGTGATGTGGTTGTGAAGGCTGATGATGATAAATATAGGATTACGACTTTTGGACTAGTGCAGATGCAGAGGGATATGATTCCGAAGATTAAGGCAAAAATAGGCAGCTGATATGTTTTTGGAGTTTTTCGGTTGCAATAGGATAGACCCCCTCTAGGTTTTTTGATTCTCTTCTGGTGCTCTGCGGTGACTAAGCCCCTCTATAAATAGATTGAACTTCTAGTTATTCAAAATGACTTGGATTCTTAATATATTCCCTTTATTAGCTTCCCTTTTATGAGTTGAATGCCCTATCGCATGTCCGCCCTATTCTTTCTCTTTTTCTTTACATAATTGCTCTAACCATTTTTTAACAAATGGATTTATAGTCTCCCATTCTTTGAGATTTTTGATGTTCAGTCTATTTGGTTGCGTTATAGGGTCATTTGGATTTTTTGCATGAACTTCTAGCTCGCCTCTATCATTTCTCTTTGTATAGCCTTTTATTTTACCTTTAGCAACACGAACTCGTAGGCTTCCAGTTCTCTTATCTTGAATAATTCCGACCGCATAGACCCACCGACCACCTATAGGAATTAAATCTGGAGGTTCTTTCCAAACCGTACCATATTTTTCCTTATTAGTCATTCATAAACACCTCCCTATTTTTATAGGACATATCTGACATCTTGAAAATCTGCCAACACACCTCTTTTCCATAGGTTGCTTAACCTTCTTGCAATTTTGATTGTTACAGGCATTTTCATCTCTATGTCGGTTGTATACCAACACAATCCAGTTAAGTTGACAATATGTATGCACGAATCAAAAATAGCTGAACCTTTGTTTTGTCTTAATACCTCTACACCAATAGGCCTTATTCGCTTAAAGCGAGAGTAGGTTTTATGCACAGACCCTCTTCTATATTCTCGTCTCCCATGTGTGTATAAAACAGCATTTTCTTTATTTACTTCCCAAAAAGTTCCACGTCGCGGCTTAAGGGTCTTATCTTCACTGTCATATAATCTATACGGCGTATTATATTTCAAATGAATCAGTTGATATCGTTCCAATCCAAAATCGTATATAGTTTTTTCAATTGTATCCAATACATTATTACTGAAGTTGTCCGTGAGATGAAAAACTACAATTTTGTCAGATATAGAGCTAATTCGATCTTCATAATCAGAGCCTAATCGTTGACGACAGTACTTTTCTAGGCATGACCCAACTAGATTTGCAGTTTCGCTTTTTTTCATATCCCGCACCCAATTCCCATTCTCTCTGACCCAAGTCATTGAGGGGAGATCTTCTTTGACCCAAATAACATGAGAGCCGTAATTGTCGACGACTTCACATATACCGGCTTTATTACCTTCAAATCTGTCTTTTGTCATTTTTTTTGTTTCCGCCACCAAGCCTACAAAACAACCAACTTCGCTCATTTTATCCCTTAATATCCATGGGGTTCCTCCAACCTTTGTGAACATCCCAACGGAAATATTCCATAGATCTATAGCATGATTGGACCTAATTGACTTGGTTCCATCCAGTCTTTCAAGTGTAGTTCGGCGAATACATTGTGTCTTAATTCGTTTTGAAAATGATGCTGCCTTCAACTCATTATAAACTTCTAAAGCGTCTTGTGGCAAATCATAAGGAAGAACAATGAAGACTAGATCAACATCGGATCCTATATCCCTAATACATGCAGCATATCTAGTTGGAATCTCTCCCCGCTTCGCGTCTGGATTAGCAATAGAGGTTATGCCAGTGATTGGTACTCCGAATACCTTTCTGAAGCTTGGATAAGGAACGTAGACATCTTCTTCATATCCTTCTTGGATATGCTCCCAAAATCTTGCCAACGAACTCCGGAACTCTGGCTTGCATATCGCACAAACTGAAATGCATTCCAAATCTGGAAGCTTATGGGGATCCCAATGTTCTAGGCCAAAAATAGGATCCGTTGATATATGTGCAGAACTGTCAAACTCTAGAACTGGATCGTTAATATACCTTATTTTTTCTCCAAGTGTCAAGATTAGGCCTCCAATTCTAACCATGAGAAATCAATGTTCCTTCCAAGATCCAAAATAAAATCTCCTTCTGAAAGAATATTGACTAATTCGAACAAAAACTGGCTCTCTTCAGAGGTAGTAGGCGTTGTTAGGTGCAAAACTCTTGCGTATTCTCCCTTCATAATCATTGGAGTTGACTCGATTCGTACACTAGAAATCGGACAGTCAAACTCTTTTCCTTCAATATCAACGATGAAAACCCTTGGTTTTTCAAGTCTTGAAAATCTCGAAACTTCATGCTGAATATTTTCACAAGTGCTCGATTCCTTGCAATTCTCGCATATGGTTATTAAGTAGAGTTTTCCTTTAAAAATCTCGAAATTTCCTGCAGAGGGGAGTCTAGTAAAGATCATTGAACTATGCTCGAAAGCTATCATACAGTAACCATTTTCAAAAAATACCCTGGGCTTTACGCCATTGAAAACATTGTATAGAAGCCCGAATCTTCCTTCTATTGTCCTCATATAATCTTTCTTGGAATAAAAGGCTCTCCATTTTGAAAACCCTCTTGACTCAAAGAGAATTTTTAATGCTTGATGAACAAGAAACCTTAAAATACGATACTGTTCTGGAACATTACTATTTAGTCTGACATTAACGACTGCTTTATCATCAATGAAGGAAGGAAGATCTTCTTTAGAAACAAAGAACAGAAAATTTCCGGATGGTGCCATCGGTTGGTCATATTGATGTCTTTTTTTCCATGCTTCTTTCTCTTCTATCAAAAGAGGTGCTTTAAAACAATCAAATTCCAAAAAGTATGGTTTTTTAGAAATCATAACATTCGTCAGGAATCTTGCCATTTCCCTTCGCTCCTCAATTTTTCAATTTTAGTTTTTAACTCATCGTATTCCTTTTTTCCACGAGAAGATATCCATTTCAAAAATGCACCGACACCAAAAAACAGACCTATTCCTGTTCCTATTGCTTCAGACCATGGGTAAGGGATACCAGTTAAAGGTCCTGTTGCATAGTATAATGCTAAAGGTAGCATACCAATGGCAAAAACAGTTAGAACTCCGTATTTTAGCAATATTTTTTCTAACTCGTATCTGAAAATCTTTTTTGACATCTCTAATAATTTCTCCTTTTCAACTGGAAGGTGTGTATCTTTCTTTTCGATGCGCATTAGCTTTTGGTATTCTCCGAAACGCTGACGCGAAAACAAGTATAGTTCATCATAATTTGACCACAGAATACTTAGGGCAACCACGGACAACTGATCAATTGGTGGCGCATGTGCTACCATCTCTTCCAAGCTAGATTTGGCTATGTTTATTTCGATATGCGCAACATCGTTCCCTTCTTCAATTTTTATGTCTCGCTGATCAAATGGCAGTCCCGCTATTCTACCATAAACAAAAGAGGTAATTTTTTGGATGATTGATCTCTCAACTATACCATAGCGCTTTCTATCAAAATAATTCCAAATTCCTTGGTATGTTTCTTCTGCACATGGTATTTCGGCCTTATCTAGAGCATCTAGGATTAAAGCTCTGAATTCAATTCGACCATGATTGGTTAGTTTGTTTACAATATCTTTATGCGCAATGACATAGTTTTTTACAATTTCAGGCTTGAAAAAAGACAGGGAGAAAAGCGCGTAGGTTAGATGTTCTAAATCTAAGGTTTCTTTCTGAATGCAATCAAGCAGATATCCTTCAATCTTGTTTAATAATACTTCATTAGTGACCCTTTTTGTAAATTCTGTTTCTTTCAAAAGCAAAGTCAAGAAAGCGACAGTCTTAGGGGTGTTCATCCAATTTATTTTAGACAGTTCTATTGCCAATTTTTTGACCAAATTCGATGTTTCCTTCTTGCTCCGATGTTTTGCATAATGAAGCGATAGAAGCCCGAGACAAGAAGCACAGAAAAGATTTACACTATCTAAATGCTTTTTGGTTTTTTCAAGGTAAGTCAATTGCTCTTGAATCCATTTAAGGTTTAGATCTTTATCGCTATGTCCCAACTTCAGCAGAACTGCTGTTGCAATAGTAGTTAAAAAATAGTCATCATACCAAGTATTCTTTTCATTTTTTGTCCAATATAGAATCTCTTCAATCCGTGACAAAATATCGTTTTTGTGGGCAAAAGTGCATATCTCTGAATGCGACATATGTTGGCATCCATTAATAAAATGTTAACTCACGTATATAATTATCGGTTTATTTAGTCGTGCTTAAAGAAGATAGCGCTTTTCTCAAGGCTGACAAATAATCTCAGATTGAGGTTATGGTGGTGGTCTTTTTTGTGCGTATTGGTATCTTCTTGGTTTTCCTTCTCTTGTCAATATCCCATCCTTAACCAGGTCTACTAGTGCGTGGGCTACTGCTGTGCGGTCGTAGTGAAATCCCCGCCTCGCCATCTCACTGTGCACCTCGCTCAACCCTCTAGCCGTAGCAAACCACCCCTCCTCCCAAAGCTTCTGAATCACGCCCTTGCATGTTTCTGCTCTCGGCGCTGGTGCAGCCCTCTCCGCCATCAGTGGCGTCTCCTTCAGCTTCTCCGTCACCGTTGAAAGGATTCTGTCTACTGCTGTTTGTAGCTGGTCTTCTTGGCATTCTATTTCGAATTCTATCTCGCCCACTTTCATTTTTACTCGTATCGGTGGTTTTGCCTCTTTTTCTGTCAATTTTCCACCTTGTTGTTTATTGTATTGTACATCTTGTACATGCACAACATTTAAATATTTCTTTCCCAAACTATTGGCTATTGGTGAATCTTGGTGATTGAACAATACACTATTACAACAACACCAAAATATAACTTTCCACAACCAACCATAGACACAACATTACCACAACGCCTTATAGAACTAAGCTTACACTCGCTAAAGCACGTGCAAAACCAGCCTTTTCAACTAAATCAACAAACTTTTCAACAAACCAACAGCTTAGAAGATCATATACAACCCCTACAGCCTAAACTGCAACCAATACTCCTAAAGCCTAAACCCGAAGAAACCATAGTTGCGGCGGTAGACACATCAAGCATAAAAATAGGCGAAACAAGCAAGGGCATATTAATAGCCGTCAGAGGAGCAAACGTTTGGAAACAAAACAAGAGTTACAGATACATAAGACTTGGACCCTTCCTGTTTCACATAACAGAGGAAAACAAAAAGGAAGTTTACAACGCATTACGAAGAGCATACTTTAACTCTCCACACGAGCATAGCCGTCAAAGCTCGCCAAATCTTCTGCAGATGCCAACCCGCATAGCAAATCTCCTTGAAAGATGGCTGCAAAAAATGTTCTCAAAAACAATAAGCAATGGATTAATCCTTTTTGACGGCTCACTAACCTCTGGAATTGCAGATACCCCAACACAGCGCATGATAGAAATTCTAACCACTGCAAGAAAGAGGAACAATGTTGTTCTGGCTTTCTCAAAAATGACCAGTCTAAGATTTAATGGCTATCTCATAACAGATGTACTACTTAGGTACAAACCTCCTTACATGCTTGAGATGACTGGTTTGAAGCCTAAACCTCCAATCGTCTTGTTAGGTGATGTTTACGTGGCCAGGTTGACCAAGGGAAACTATGCCTTTAGACTTGACATCGACAAAGAAGTTTCTCATGAACATCGAATTGAAGCGGTTGAAAAACTTTTGGGAACCGACCTATTTTCACAAAGCTACCCTGAAACCTTACGTTTGGCACATATCCTCTGCACCTTCACGGCAAACGAGGTCATAGCCATGCAACATTTCACTGCACACAGATACGGGCTTAAAATCATCAATAGACCAGACATGCATAGGCTCTTGTTTGGACCTTTTGGTAAAGGTGAAAGGCGTTCATGAAGCTATACAAGAAAGAGAGCAACATTGTTCAGATTCTGAGCTTCCCAAACGAAACAGTGGAGAAAGGCGACTATCTACTTATTGAGGGTGCCGAGGCTGGAAAAGCGTTAATCGTTCAAGTGATTGATGTTCAATTCGCAAGTATTCCAGGCATTCTTGAAGAGCTTCTTCGCAGTCTCCCGGACGGTGGAGAGCTTATGCAGGGCGAAGACTTTGACCCGTTAGAAATTGCTCCGCACATCACATACATTCAAGATGCGAGGTTGAACATTTGCAAAATCCGCGCAACTGTTGAAAATGAAGGTTTAAGTCCGAGTAGTTCATGGCTTCCTTCACGTTCCCAATCAGCAATAAGGAAGCTGCCGATTCCAACGTTGCTTAAACTTGCAAAGATTGATGGAAAACTTCCAATAGTCTTAGGCGGTGCAAAAGATTCTTCGTTTCTGACAATAGATGCTTCATCCTTAGATGGAAAGTTAAACATAATAACCGGGAAAAAGGAGACAGGCAAATCCTATCTATCCAAACTTTTGATGTTAAACTTGATACGGTATAAGGCTACGGTAGTTGTTTTTGACTTAAACGGCGAATATGTAAGTCTAGGCATGACAGCCGATGGAAAAAGAAATGGCTACTACAACAAAATTCACGTTTTAACGCCTTCTCAAAACTTTAAGATCGCCCTAAAACAGTTGGATCTGCATGTTCTATTGAGCATCCTTATACATGCGCTCCACTTACCCGGCACCTCTGCCCGCGAGTTTAGGCGCATATGGCAATCCCTGAAAGAAAGAGGCAGTCTTGCTCTGCGCGAGTTAGGCGAAGCCATACGCAATTGGCGTTGCAATCAACATGTTCGCGATGCGTTATTTTCACGCTACTATGCTTTGGTTAATTCCGGTTTTTTCACAGACAATGTCGCTGAAGCCATGCTTCTGGAAGAGTGCCTATTTAAGGCTAGAGAGGAAGGCGGCGCAATTATAATAAACTTGCGAAACACTTCGGCGATCGACCGCCAAATAGTTGTTGAATATTTACTTGGGAAATTTGTTGAATTGTTAACAAGCTGGAAGCTTAAGGCGATTTTTCTTTTCGCTGAGGAGGCACATCTTTACTTGCGTGAAACTTACTGGGATGACATTGTAACGCGCATGCGGCATTTCGGAATCTTTACAACGTTCATAACAAATCAGCCTGACACAATCCGGCAAAACATCTACCGCCAAGCAGACAACATATTCCTCTTCAACTTCACAAACGAACATGATTTAGAAGTTGTTTCACGAGCAGCCAGAGTGGACGCAGAAACCGTTAAATCCATTGCTGTAGACTTGCCTCCACACTATTGCTTGGTGCTTGGAAAAGTTGTGAAAGACTTCCCAATGGTTGCGAAAGTTAAAGCCTTAGATGTTAAAACCATGGGAGAAACAAGGCTATTCTTCAAAGACATGAATTAAACTTTTCCAGTTTCTGCCTATTTCTCTGGAAGAATTCTCTGAAACTTTTTGTTAAATCGTAGTTTTCCACATCATCAAACGTAACCCATCTTAATTCTGCAGCGTCATCAGCGGCTTTAAGCGTTCCACCTCTAAGTTTCACAAAATAGTCAACTATCACAAAATGATACGTTATCTCGCCGTTTCCATCCACACTTATGTTGTCGACAACGTCAATAAGTTCAGGCTTATCAACTTCCAAGCTTGTTTCTTCCTTAACTTCCCTCATCACAGTCTGCTCTACACTCTCACCTAATTCCACTAAACCGCCGGGAATACTCCATTTCCCTCTTCCAGGCTCACTTTTTCTTTTTTCGAGTAGAATTTTGCCACTGCAAATTATGACTGCGCCTACACCTACAACTGGTTGGTTAGGGTAAAGCCTCTTCAAAGCGGAAGCCTCTCTTTACAAAATGTCTTATTCATATCTTAAAGCTTCTACTGGTTTAAGTTTTGAAGCTCGCCAAGCTGGATAAAGCGCAAAGATTACACTCACTATCAAGCCGAAAGCCATGGCACCTAGGAACACTGTTGGAGTTAAAACCGGAGTTATCGCCATTCCACCCGTGGCTGCAGCGTGATTTCCTAGTTGCATACCGCCTCCTCCACTAAAGACTCTTGCAACCACGTTTGCTAAACCCCAACCCGAAGCTATGCCAATTGCTGCACCCATCAAGCCAACTATTACCGATTCACTTAAGAAAATCAAAAGTACCGTTCGACTTTTCATGCCCAACGCCTTCAGTATACCGATCTCTCTTGTACGCTCCATCAAAGAAACAATCATAATGTTCATTATGCCTATTCCTGCTACGAGAAGCGAGATGGCAGCGATTCCAGCCAAGAAAAGCTCTACCGTCGAGAAAACATTCGAAATAATGTCAAGCACAGCTGTTGAAGAGGTTACTGAAACTTGACCGCTGAAAACCTCCTTTATGGCTTCAGAAACACTCTCGATAGTTGCTTCATCATCGTTTTCTAACTTCACAATTATCATATCACATTTATCGGTTCCGAAGAAATCTCGAGCTTGCAAAATTGGAATGTAGATACTAAAGTCCGAGGGTCCGCCGATGCCGAAACCTCCAATCTCTCTGAGAACAGCTGCAACATGGCCTGTATAAGTTTCATTCTTCGGTGGGCGTGCAGTTGCGTTAGTCCAGAGGATTTCAATGGTGCCATTTACATTGAGGAATAACGTTTCGTTCTTCCAGGGGTCACTTATCCGTTTTCCAACCACGATCGTTTCGTTGTCCGGATTTAGAGGTATGTCCCCGCTTTCAGCCACAAAGGCGGTGCTGTAGATGTTTTTGTATTCAGCGAAATCCACGCCTACTACGTAACGTATGAACTCTCTTTCATTAGATTTAACATAACATGCCTTTTGGATTATCGCCACTGATGTTTCCACATTTTCTATTTCATTTATTGTTTTTGTATCATTGACTAACAAACTGAAACCAGAATCAGGTGCACCCATTGGACCCCCTGCGCCGATGCCGAAGCCTCCGCCAGTAGAGACAATCAGCGTGTCGGTTGCTAATCCTGTTTGAAGCTGAACAGTTATAGTATCTTGAAGGCCTTGGCTAATTGAAAGCAAAGCAACGATAGCTGCGATGCCAATAACTACCCCTAGGGTTGTTAAGCCCGCGCGAAGTTTCCTCAATTTTATTGCACCGAAAGAATAAGACAAGATGTCATTTACTTTCATGTCGGTTCACCTCTTCCTTAACTATTAAGCCGTCTAGCATTTGCACTGTTCTCTTCGCTTGTAATGCTATATGCTGGTCATGTGTAACAACTATTATGGTTACGCCTTTCTCCTCGTTCAGCCTTTTGACTAGTTCTATTATTTCCTTTGCAGTTTTTGAGTCTATGTTTCCTGTAGGTTCATCCATTAGAAGAAATTTTGGATTGTTTGCTAAGGCTCTGGCAATTGCCACACGTTGACGTTCACCACCGCTGAGTTCGGCTGGTTTATGATTTGCTCTTTCCTTTAAGCCTACGGTTTCTAGAAGTTCTTCAGCGTGTTTTCTTCTTTCATCCCTGCCTAAGCCAGTTATAGCCATTGTTAATTCAACATTTTCTCTTGCAGAGAGCCGTGGAATGAGGTTGAAGAATTGGAATACAAAGCCGATTCTTCGCCTTAAATCGGCCAGTCTATTGTCATTTAATGTGGAAACGTCAACACCTTCTATGAAAACTTTCCCCTCTGTTGGCTTGTCTAATGCACCAATCATATTTAGAAGTGTAGATTTACCACTTCCAGAAGACTACTATTTTACATTTATTATTGGTGATTTGTAAAGCAATTTTGTAAAGTTTATATCAAAAATATTTTTAAGTCTCAAATTGGTAAAATGTGTGTGTGTAGAACAGAATAGGGGGGGTGTTTAATTTTGGGAGAGCATGAAAAGACCTACACTTTGAAACCAGTCAAACCTTCCGATGTTCCGACAAGAGGAAAATGGAAGGCAATAGCTCTTGACATTATAGAACAGTTGGATACGATGCCAGAGAGAAATGTGGAAATTCTTAATAATGGAGAGCCTATCAAATCGAAAAAAGAGTTACAAGCTCTCTATGATGCGTTGAAAGCTATTATAAGGAAAAATAAGCTCAATGTAGATGTTAAAACAGAAGGGGGAAAGCTCTTCTTGGTTAAAGACATGCGTTATTTCGTCAAATGATTAATATCAAACCTACAGAAAAATAGAGAAAAATCTATCGAGTAAGCCTTTCCTTTAAAATCAAAATTTAAGGTAAAGGAATGACTCCACGCCTACCCATTTATTTCCGCTCCTCCTTACTATCCTTGCTTTCCTTACTGCCACGTTTGCAGTATTGCAGTACAAACTCATCCAGCTTATCGCAGCTGCCGTCTGCATTTCCAAATATACATTTGAAGTCCATTGCATCTTTACATAACCTACGACCCATAGTTATCAACTCCATGCTGTCTTATCTATCATACTGTGAACTTTACCAGCAGAATCGCAGAAGTCTCTAGCCACAAAACAGTAGACAGACGGCTTAGGATATTTCTTCATGAAATCTAACTCAACGAACTCTCTATGTTCAAAGAGAACGAATATCGGCTTTTCTTTCAAATTTTTTTCGTTTTCCATTTTCATTCACAAGTAGTCTTAAAGTAATAATGAAACCGTTTCTTCCAATGTAGAGATACCAATGTGTCCCTTGATACTTCATTGTTTTTCAGCCTTCTTTTTGTTTCTTTTCTTCTAGTGTTAGCTCTGGCTGTTTGGGTTCTTCAGATGGAATTTGTTTGGCAACTGTGGATTCTGGCTGTTTGGGTTTTTCTGGTTCTTTTGCTTTTTCTTGTTCTTTTTTGTGTTGTCTCCATGCGTAGATTCTTGGAGCTACGATTATTACGGTTGTAACGCAAGCTACGATTTCGGGTGTGTATGGGATTATTTGAGGTAGGTATTTGTTGATGATTGGAGTCCATATTTCGCCTAGTCTTGTGCTTTCTTCTGGTTGTAGTTTCCAGCCTTCAAAGTCGGTTGCGTCTGCAATTTTGTTAAAGCCTAAATCTAGCATGTAACTGAGGTCTTCTGGTTTGAATCCTATTTCGATTTTTTCTTCTAAGGCTATTCTTTCTTCTCGGGGTGTTGTTGGCTCTGCAAATTCAGATGGAATTTCAGCCTCTTTTTCTTCTACGATTTCGATTTCTGGTTCTGGTTTAACTCTTATGATGGGTTCTTTAGGTGTTGGCGTTGGAGCTGGTTCTATGCCTTTAGCTTTCCAAAAGCCTTCTCCGTCTAGTTTTCTTCGCATTTTGTAAACTAGAGCCGTTGAAACTTTCTTTGTTTTTGCTATTTCTTTGATTTTTTTAGGTGTTAGTTCTCCTCGTTTCATTGTTTTTAGAAGGTTGTAGATTACGTCTGATTGAGATGTGGATTGTGGTTCTTGCTCTAAGTCTTCGGGGATGTCAGACATGATTATTCCACTCCTAACAATGCGGATGTAAGCTCATCTTCGGGGTTGACTGCAAATATGACTCGAATAATTTTGTCAAAACTCAACTTGTAGCCAGTAGCTTCTTTTATTGCTTGTTGAATACTATGGAGTTTAACATAAGTTTCCATAGCGATTTCGATAGTTGTGGTCTTGTTTTTTGTTTCAGCCATGTTATTTCTCTCCCAAAATCTCTTTAATCAATTTTGAGAACAAGCAAACATCTTCGGTGCAATCATGCTTAGTTAACCGTTCTCGGAGTTCCTCTTTGATAGAATCATGCCATTCTTTTAAGATGGTTAAGTATTGCCCAAATGTTAGTCTAGGGTCATTTTTTCTCATTTTGCCGAAGATAGGCATAGTTTCTAAAGTATCCTTCATGTTAGGGTTCTCCTACCCATTGGATTTGGTTGCCTTTTTCCCATCTCAGCGTAATGTCGTCGGTGTATTTTTTAGAGAAGTATCGTTTAATGAAGTCTTCAAAGAGTTTTTTGTCTATGCCAAAGTTGACGTAGATAACGTTTTGTCGGCTGGTTCTTCCTTTAGAGCCTATGGGGTCTCCTTTGCGTATGATGGTTATGTTTGACCCTTCCGTGTATACGAGTCTTTGCATGACTTTGAAGTGGTATGTTGCTGTGCATGGTGTTCCTAAGCATGGACTCATAAAAGGAAAAGAGATGTGGAGAAAATCAACTGGAAAAATCATTCTGGTTTTGTCTCCGTAAGACGGGCAATGCGTCTAAGCAGTTCGTCTGCTTCGTCAATAGCTTCACTAATAGCATCGTCAATTGGGTTAACGTTACAGATATCATCAGCCTCACATTCGGAACACAAGTCATAATCCTCATTTTTGTCTCTTCGTTGTTTGTCTCGTTCGCAAAAACAACAGTCAGTTCTTAATGTGCCCATTATGTCTTCGAGTTTTTTGATAATTTTGAGCCATTTGTCCCCTGAGAGTTTTTTGGCTGTTTGAAAGGATATTGGTTGTGAGTCAGTCATTGTTTAGCCCTCACACGAAAGTGTTGTCACCAGTTATGGGTTCATAGTAATCTAAGGGGGGGTCTTTTGGGTCTTGTTTTATGATTAGGGCTAAGAAGGTGTCTGTTGTCATGCTTGTGTTTGTGTCTTCTATGAGGTTTAATTTTTTGTTGTAGTGTTGTTTCATTACGTCTATGATTAGGCTGGCTAGGGCTTTTTTGTAGCGGAAACGGAGTTTGCTGAGTATGTCTATGTGTTCTTGAAGTTTCATGTTAAGCCCTCTTGACGTATTTGTGGAGGTCTTTCAATTCTTTATGGCGTTCTTGGAGGTTGTCAATTTCAGTAGTAATAGAGGCTAAGGCGTTTTCTTTGAGTTTTTCAATGTCGGCGTATGCTTCCGTTATTTTTTGTCTGAGTTTAGCGATTTCTTGTAGAGATTCGCCGTAGTCCATGTTACTCGGTCTCCTCTTCTTCCTCATGTTCTTCATTTTTGATATTACGGAAATGCAGTTTGACGAGAATGGTGTGTTCATAGATTTCAACTTCAATTTCTTGGTCGCCATGTATGCGTAAAAACTCTTCAAGCTCTTTGTTGTCAAGTGTTAGCTCTTGCTTACAGCGGGAGCAATAGAATCGAATCATTGTTTTTCCTCTCGCTTTCTTTTGGGTGTTGCAGTTCTCCATCGTAGAATTTGGTCTGGTACTTTTTCTGCACAGACTTGACAGAGTATTTCTCCTTTTTTGGTTATGGCGTATGTTTTTTGGGGCTGGATTTCTGCTTCACATTTATCGCATGTTGCGAAATTTATTCCCATTTACATCATCTCCTTTTTGGTTTTTGAGGGATAGACAGCGTTGGGAGATTTTGCCCAATTGGTGTAGGTATTGCGAGGGATACAAGGTATGTAGGGCAAAAGGCGGGAACCACCCCGCCCCCACACCATTTTTAGGCATCTCCTTTTATTTGAGCCATGACGTATTCTCGGCATGGTTTACAGATGCATTGTAGTTTGGGGTTTTTGACGCATGGTAATTCTTTTAGGGGATAACGTCTTTCCATTTTTGCACAATGGAAGTTGTTAGGGTCGTTGTAATCTTCTTTTGAGAAAGGCTTTATTTCTTCTTTCTTTGCTTCTGTCATGTTAGCGGTCTCCTAACTCAAACATATCGAAACCTTCAGATTTTCCCCAGTTGACTCTTGGCTCTCCTTTGTAAGGGTCGTATGGTTTGATGTATTTTTTGAGTTGTTTCTTTTCGTATGCTTCTTTTCGTTTTTTGCTTCTTGCCATGACACAAGTCCAGCATAGGTCTGGGTTTCTTATGATGCGGTCTTTAGGCAGTTGGAAAGGAACGTCTGTTTGTTTGGCGTTGCATTTTGGATAAGGATTATTGGGGTCGTCTGGGTGGCTAGTCCATTCTTGACAGGGGCATGTGGGTTTGTGGGTGTAGGGGTTAAAGAAGGGGAATTTAGTTTCGTAGCACTCGGCTGTTTCAATTTCGTCGAGCATATTTTGGGATGTGTTCATGTCCCTTCTGCATTTGTCATAATTTTTGCAGAGTTTTTGACAGTTAAAGAAATTGAGGTTTGGAGTTTCGATTTGTTTCTCATTACTGGTTTCTGAAGGTTTATGACTTAAGGGTTTCTTATGGTTTTCAATAGCGAAATCAATGAGTGTACGCATATTTTCACTCCAATTTTTACCTTGAAACTCTGGTTTTTCAAAAAGTTTATTGAGGTCTTTGTTTTGTTTACTTGTTATTCTGAGGTCTTTTTTGATAATGGCAAATCCCTCTAATTGGATAATAGGGATAGTGGTTTGTTTATAAATTTTATGCTAGGGAAATTGTAGAAGGGGGGTTATACTGAAAAGGAACTATTGAACACCGTTGTTAATGGTCTTATAGAGTGTGCGACAAAAAATGTCAAGAGCGTATGGGAGAGCGTATGGGAGAGCGTATGGGAAAACTGAGGAATCAGTAACTTTTACAACTTATTTACAAAAAGCTTTACAGAATACCATTGTTTTAGGGTATCTATTTGCTTCCAGAAGGACCCGAGATTGCAAGGAAATCGCCCTTTTCAACCTTCAGATTTACTCCTTGCAGAGCATTTACCGGAACCTTTCCAAGCATGTAAGTTTTCTTAAGGTTTGTTGTTTCAACAATCGTCGTCATATTCTTATCACCATGCTTTTATTTGCTTAAGTATTTCCATGATAGAACTATGCTATTTGGTCATGGCTCTCTTGAACACAGGTACCGCTATTGTTGTCATGACGACTCCGAATCCTATCAGTACCGCGAGTTCAGTGGTTATCATAGGTACCCCTGCTCCAAGCACCATAACTTTCCTCAGAGCTGTGGTTGCGTAGGTTAGTGGAAGAAATTTTGAGATGCCCTGCATATACCAAGGCATCTGTTGTATTGGAAAGAACACGCCGCTGAGGAACATCATAGGGAACATCAATGTCATCATTATCATCATAGCTGTTTCTTGATCCTTTGCGAAGGACGTTATTACAATGCCGAGGCCGACGAAGCTGAATACACCTAACAAAAGCAATGCAAAGAGTAACAGAATACTCCCGTGAACGGTGACGCCGAACAAAGCCACAGCCAATGTCAGTATGAGAATCCCTTGGAGTAAACCTCTAGCCGTCTGGGCGAGGGTTTTTCCAAGTATTATAGCAAGCCTGTTGATGGGAGCCGCCATCATCCCGTCCAATGTGCCAACCTCCTTCTCATGGGAGATAGCTGCAGGGAGACCTGTCATAACGCTCATCATCACCGTCATAGCCATCAACCCAGGAGCTATGAAGTTGAAATAACTGAAGTGTCCTGGAACGGCTCCTTCTGTCTGAACATTGTAGGGCTTCACGATTCCAGTGAGTTGCTGGCCTATCTGTTCAAACACTTCCTTCAAAACGGTCTGGAGCAGCGTCGACATTTGAGGATTAGACTGGTCGGTTACGATTGTGATGGTTCCCTGTTTTCCACTCATGAGGCTCGAGGTGAAGTTGCTGGCGATTACTATGCCTCCTTCAACGTCTCCCCTCTGGATCATGTCTCTTACCTCATCGGGACTTGAAGCATTAGTAATGGTCATCATACCTGTGCTGTTGTTCATCTTCTCCAAGGCCGTGATGAGCATTGCGCTGCCGTCTCCCTTGTCTTCGTTTACTAGGGCGACGGATACGTGGCTTATGGATGTGTCAGAGGGATATATGAAGCCAACCATGCTCATCATGAATATCGGCATTAACACGAGCATAATCAGCCCTAATTTGTTCCTATACAACTCCATTAGGTCCTTCCAAGCAATCATAAGGCTGTGGGAGATCATACTCTTAACGCTCACCCGGCCTCACCTCACCCTCCGTCGTGGCATAAACTGCCTGTGCCTTCTCAATGGTATCTTTTGGTCCGCCTTGTCTCTAACTTCGCGACCAGTGATGCGTAGGAACACGTCTTCAAGTGTGGGTTGAAGGTTCTCTACTAAGTTTATCTTGCCCTTCTCTGCTCTTATGGTGTCGATTATAGTGTCAAATGCTTCATTACCATTGGCATGAACCTTGATGTGCGCGGAGTTGTCCTGAGAGACGGAATTTACGCATTTTAGAGATTGTATCGACGCGATCATGTTGGTGGTGAGATTTGCAATCTCCAGTCCCAAGATAGTTGTGTCAGCTCCGGAAACAAGCTTTTTAAGATTTGTTGATGTATCAAGGGCGACGATTTTCCCGTGGTCTATGATGCCTATGCGGTCGCAGATCATATCGGCTTCAACCATCATGTGTGTTGTGAGGATGATAGTCGTCTTATTTTCTCTATTGATTTTCTTCACGAACTCTCTAACCTCGACTGAGGATTGGGGATCTAGACCTAGTGTGGGTTCATCTAAGAACAGTACTTCTGGCATGTTAAGCAATGCCCTTATTACATTCATCCTCTGCCTCATACCCGATGAGAAGGTGCCCACCTGAGAATCCTTCCAATCACTTAGTTGAACCAGCTCTAGCAGTTCGTCGATCCTCTTGTTGAGAACTTCTTTTGGGATATTGTAGAGTTTTCCGAAAAACCACAGGTTTTCCTTGGCTGTTAACCGGTCGTACACTATTATTTTTTCGGAAACTAGGCCGATGAGTTTCCTCACATCATTGTCATCCTTTACTACGTCGTAGTTGCCGACTGTGGCTGTGCCCTCCGTGGGCCTGGTTAATGTGGAGAGCATCCTTATTGTCGTGGTTTTTCCAGCCCCGTTGGGACCTAAAAATCCAAAAATTTCGCCTTCCTTGACGTTGAAGTTTATATGGTCAACCGCCACTAGGCTTTTGTTGAAAACTTTGGTTAAACCCTCAGCCCTTATCATGTCGCCACTCATTTATTTTCCTCTCTAAGCTTCTTGCTTATTTCTTCAATTTTTTCGGAAGTACTGTTCAAAAATCCCTCAACCTCTTTTAAGGCTTGCTCTGTAAAATTTTCCTGTAAAGTTATTCTAAGATTAAAAAGCGCTCTAGCAAATCGTTTGACAGGTTCTCGGAGTTCACGTAATTTCTCGGGATGAGAGTTAAACCAGAATCCACCAAAAAACGGAGGTGCCAAAAACTCTAGCTTTTTCTGTACTCTTTCTTTGAGTTTCACTTGTTCTTCAAAGAAATTTTCACCTTGCTCTGTAAGCTTGTAACGTTTTATTCCACTTTCTTCCGTTGGTATCTCTTTTGTGTAGCCGTTGTCTTGGAGCCACGCTAGAAGAGGATAGATTGAACCTGGACTAGGTTTCCAATGTCCACCCGTTTCCCTTTCAATTTCCTCCATTATCTTCGATCCAGACATGGGTTTCTCTTTCAACAGTTTAAGCACATAGTATCTCAAAAAGCCTTTTGGGACGCTTGCAGTATGTCTTATCCAGCGTTTGAATGGATGTGGTGGATGCTCCAACATCAAGTGTTTTTCCTTAACTTCCTTCAACCTTTCTTCTGATAGGTAATATTTGCCATCCACCTCTACGAAAATGCCTAACCGTCCTAAGCGCCCTTTCATTAACTCTTTGAATTTGGGCGGAAGATCCAACTCCTCGACACTCATTGCCTTATCAGGACTAACGGCTCCCTTCTCACGGAACTTTTCGATTACTCTGAGCAGCCTTTTTCTAATTTCAGTGCGATGTGGATGTTGAAACATAATATCACCAGCGATATCGCACTCGATATCATACGTGATATATAAGCCTTACGCCAAAAAACATTAAATACTTATGCGATTAATGTTCCAACTTTTTCTCCATCAACAGCAGCCAAAACGTTTTTTGGTTTAAACCCATTCACAACAACAACTTTAACTCGTCCCTTTTTAAGAATTTTAATAGCCTCTGGGTCGAGAATCTGATGTATTCCAGCCTTGTGCTCATCTTCGCCGAATACACGCGGTAAATCTTCGAAACTTAAATGTTCAAGCTTAACGGCATCCGCGTACTTTCTAGGGTCTTTATCGTAGATGCCTTCTTGGTCTGTGGCTTTAATGAATAATTCACCGTTCATTTGTTCAACAATTAACGCCGCGACTGTGTCCGTGGTCATGCCCGGTTTTAAACCACCCATAACTGCAATCTTTCCTTCACGCAAACATTTTACAGCGTCCTTAATCGTTAACGGGACAACTTCGCAGCCTAATTCCCCGAGTTTTTTAAGGAAAAGCTGGGCGAAAATTCTTGACACAGAGATTGCAACTTCATCTTGAGCGTTTTCATCAAGTCCCAAATTCTTCGTGACTTTAATGAGCTCTCTTGCCAGAGCGCCGCCTCCAACAACAACCGCCACTTCATGTCCTTGCTTTCTTAAATCCTTCAATAAATTCACATACTCGCTGATTAGAGCTGGATTGATTGGTGAAGCAACAACAGAGCCGCCTATTCGAAGCACAATCCGCATAAACTTTACATTCCTTACCGCATAGTATACAAGCCTTTCTGGTTAAAAATACTTTTAGAAAAATCTGTTTAAGCCTTGCTGAGTTCTCCTACCTTTCCGTTGCACATTTATTGTTTCTCCAAAAGCTATCAGCATTCCATCCACAGCGGCAACCGTTGGAATCCCTGTTTCTTCTTCAATTAGTTTTGCCTCTCTTGCTGGTCCTTTGAAAATCATTTGCATTCCAAAATGTGTCAAAACAGCCTGTTCAGGATGAGTTTCCTCGATGATTTTTATCGCGTCGTTTGTCGTCATGTGTCCTTTCCATGGCTTCCCAGCTGGTCTCATTACGCATAGTATAAGAAGCCTCACGCCTTCATAGTATTTGCCTATGCCTTCAAAGTATTCCGTGTCGCTTGTGTAAGCGAAGTCGCCAAACTCCTTAGTCTCAAATCTGAAGCCTACAGTGTCAGGGTCCGTGTGTCTTGCTTCAGTCACCAAAACGTTAAAGTTACCAACTTTAAATTTCGTGTGTGGTAAAGCCTCGATTTTCTCTTCGGGCATTTGCTGATGATACGTTGAAATCGAAGACTCGCACACATCATTTCCACTTAAGACACTTCTAGCAGCAGCTAACACTCCACATTCTCGAGTCATACCCCGCGTCATAGCCTCAATTAAAATCTCAGCATCCGTGTAATGGTCTGGATGAGAGTGCGAAACAAAAACAGCATTAAGCTTCTGCGGGTCTAACCCTTCATTAATTGAGTAAATTAATGCTCCGGGTCCAGGGTCTAAATGCAGGTTTAAGCCGTTGCCTATTACTCGTATTCCAGCAGTGCGTCTCTTTTGTGTAATTGTTGCGAACCTTCCTCCGCCAGTTCCAAGCAGTATTATCTCAATCTGAGAACTCATAAACAGTTTTATAACAGCCATGTGATTTTTGTTTTATGCTATTTGAGAGCAAGCATTAGCTTTAAAGAGGAAAAGCATTGCTTACAATTGAAAAGGTTAATAGGGACAATTTCAAAGATGTCCCCGGCCCATGCCGTTATTGCCTCTACTGGCAAACAAGCGGTCCATTTGATGAGAAAATGCTGAAGCCAGAAATGGAGCAGAGAAAACGAGAATGGTTCAACAAGGTAATTAGAGAGTTTGGAAACTGTGGTTTTGTAGCATATATCA
>Ga0224501_10000951_pt1 | contig 22189 bp, 17 predicted proteins | sample SF_Oct11_sed_USG_4_FD_169105 | JGI IMG/M metagenome (GOLD analysis project Ga0224501, IMG submission 169105) | Sediment microbial communities from San Francisco Bay, California, United States - SF_Oct11_sed_USGS_8_1 | ecosystem: Environmental > Aquatic > Marine > Sediment | place: USA...
TTTCGCCGCAACCAACCTGGTCGATTTCTGGCGATCATGGCACATAACCCTTGGTGATTGGCTGCGGGCCAATGTGTTCAATCCGTTTATCAGGCTGGTCGGCGGGAATTCCGCCGGAGCGCGGGGAATGTTTTCCGCCAGCCTGGTGACCATGGTTGTGTGCGGTCTGTGGCACCACTTCACATACTCGTTTTTTGTGTGGGGAATTATGCATGGTGGAGGGCTGGCTTTCAACCAGGCGTGGTCCGGCTGGGGTCGTCCGATGCTGGGAGTCGACATCCTGGAAAACAGGTTATACAAGATGTCATGCTGGCTCATCACTCATGCCTATGTCACCCTGGCATGGTCCTTCTTTTTTCCCGCCATCAATGGAGACATTTCCGTGAGTCTTGCGTACATGGCAAAGCTTCTTTATATTTTGTAGCATGGTAAAAGCGACATGAACGGCGAAGATGAAAAGGAGACTCTAGCCAGGGTCCAGGCCGCCGTGGAGGCCGCCATTGGCCAGGAGCTTTTGGATATCGGGGAGGACTATCCGCTGCTGGAGAGAGGCGTCATAACTTCGCTGGATATTGTGATGATTACCGCCGCCCTAGAGGAGGCCTTCCAGATAGAGATTCCCGATTCCTCAATCTCCATGAGCAATTTTCACTCCCTAAACTCCCTTGCCGCGCTGGTAACCGCCAGGACGTCAAATATGGGTGAGGTGGGTTTTTCGGAAAAAAAGGCCAATATTATTCTTCTGAGTCTGGGTGGCGCCTTGCGCAGACCTGTTCTTTTTGTGTTGCTGTTGTCTGCCTGGTTCCTGGGAATAGACACCGTTGTCGGGTTATCCATCAATGGGCCGCTGGCGCCATACCTGGCGGATTTCAATGAAAATGGGATGAGGCTTTTTCCCGCCGTGGGAGGACCCCATTCCATCGATGATTTCCAGGCTGCCATCAGGACCCATGAAATTTCCAGAGCTGGCGACAATGACGGATTTCGCGTGGCGTTTTTCGGGGACTCGGGAACCATAGGATCATATGTCCGGGCTCGGGAGGCCATCCCCGCCCAAGCGGAGATTGAGCTGAAAAAGAAATTCAAAAACGCCAAGTGTTATAACCTGGCTTTCTATCAGACATCTTTCGTAAAAGACGCCATGATCCTGGAAGCTGCGCTCAAAGCCAATGGAGGAAAGCCGCCTTTCGACATTGCAGTAATCACCATGAATGAATTTTATTTTCATCCGCGTCACAGTCGACGAATAGTGGAGGTCATGCCCGTATTCGGATTCAATGAGCCCCTGTTCCGGTCATTTATAAAGCGCATCGGCCAGGAGGAAAACGGGGATTATCGGCGGCTCCTGGATTCCCTCTCCACCACCAGGGACAATAACTATTGGCCCCTGGAGCCATGGTTCGCCCAGCGACTGAACTTATACAAGTCCGGGCCAAGACTGCGTTTTCTGTTTAAGCGCCATCTCCTGGTCCATGACATGCCGCTTAGCGATAAATTCGAATACGGCATGACCACCACAGGAAACAGGAAATTGATGGAGGATAATATCATCGATCCTGTCCCAGGATATAGCTCTCATGACAACTATCTTTCCAGAGAGGATCTAAACGACAATATTTCATACAAGTTACTGGAGGATATAGTTTCATTTCTGGAAGGACATGGAGTCAGAACTTTGGCCTATGTAAAGCCGCTGGCCCCGGCCCCCTGGAAAGGAAAGTACGACCTGGGCCCATACACTTCGCCGGACATAGTAGCCGATATCGCCCAAAGACATCCGCTGGAGATGGTGGACGCTCGCTTCGCAATAAAGGGCTCCCAATTCACCGACTCATTTCAGCACTACAGCGCCGAGGGAAACAGGGTCATCGGACGGATGATAGCAGACAAACTTTCCCAAATGATGAGTGAAGAGAAATGAATTTAAACAGGGATCGCAAAGGGGGCGCCATTGTCGAGGCCGTATATCAGGCTGCCCAGGCCCATCCGGACAAAACCGCTTTCACTTTCCACAACGCAATACAGATAGAGCCTGCTACTTGCCACATGACCTATCAGGAGCTTTGGGAGAAGGCCACGGTTATCAGCGACAGGCTTGACACTGTCCGGAAAGGGGATTTGGCCCTTCTGGTGATGCCCCTGGGCCCGAAGCTGCTGGCGCATCATCTGGCGATTCTGATAAGCGGCGCCACCGCCTCCATATATACCCACCCCTCCCCCAAGATCGGCCCGGAGATATACAACCGCAATCTTGCCCATGCCCTGGGGCAGGTGCGGCCAGACCACCTGTTACTCTCTGATGATACCATCGTAAACCTGCACAGGACCCTGGCGGAACAGGGCATGGATTACCTATCGGCTTTGGAACTGGATCAACTAGAGTCACCCAGGGGCCTTCCTGCGCCAAAGATGGATATCGCCCCGGATTCGCCCGCCATCGTCCAGCACTCTTCCGGCAGCACCGGGCTGCAGAAGGGGGTGTGTCTCTCCCACGAAAAAGTTACCAGCCACTGCCGGGCCTATGGCCGCAACTTTGGATTTTCACCGGAATACGACGCGGTTTGCAGCTGGCTCCCCCTCTATCACGATATGGGCCTGTTCACATCCTGGCTTCTGCCCCTCATCCATGGCGCCACCACTCATTTCCTTGACCCCTTCGACTGGGTCCAGCATCCCCTTTCCATTCTTCGTCTGGCCAATGAGAAGAAAGGAACCCTGATGTGGCAACCGAATTTCGCTTATCGGCTGCTGACCACCAGGGTTTCCGATTATGAGATGGAGACCCTGGATCTTGCCCATGTTCGAGGATTTGTCAATTGTTCCGAACCGGTGATCCCTTCCACCATGGCCGCTTTCCACAGCAGGTTCCGCCAGTGTGGCGTTGTGCCGACGCAACTTTGGAACTGTTACGCCATGGCGGAAAACAGCTTCGCCGTGACCCAGGCCTCCGTAGAGGATGCCATGGCCGCAATGGTGGAGGCCGACCTGATCCATTTTTCCAAAGGAAAGGTGATCCCGGGCAAGGAGGGCCAATCGAAAAGCATAGCATCCTGCGGGAAACCGGTGGAAGGTTGCAACGTAAAAATAGTTGACGATGACGGCAATCCCAAAGACGACGGATCCGTGGGGGAGGTTGCTATTAAAAGCCCGTATCTATTTCAAAACTACCTGAACAATAAAGAAGCCACCTCCCTGGCCTTTGATAAACAAGGATGGTATCTGACCGGAGACCTGGGTTTCCTGTTGAAGGGACATCTTTATATCACTGGACGAAAAAAAGACCTGCTCATCGTCGGTGGACGAAACTTCTATCCCCATGATATCGAGGATATTTGCAACCGCGTCCATGATGTTGTCCCTGGCCGGGCTGTGGCCCTTGGCATGGATGACGACGCCCTGGGGACCCAAAGAGTGGTAGTGATTGCAGAGTCCAAATCGCGGGATGAGCAAGAGCACAGAAAGATCTCCAAGACAATCAGACAACTGGTTTTTGAGGAGATGGATTGCCCTGTATCCGAGGTTTTGGTGGTTCCACACATGTGGCTGTTAAAAACATCCTCCGGCAAGATAGCGCGACAGCCCAACCTGGAGAAATTCACCAGCCATAAGTCATCTGTCGCCTCGTTTTCCCCGCCAGTCGGGAAACAAAAGCTGGCGACAGTGGCCCCGGCCTCTTCAATAGTAGTGGCCTTATGGGCGTTTCTTTTCGCGCTGGTCATATACTTGTACATGGGGTTTGTGGCGCTGAGCCAGAACAAAAGCTGGATTATCTACCTGGAATTCTGATCGGCGCTGCTTATATGACATTGCCTGCAGCCACCAGCATACTATTAAGCGTTGCATTACAATAACGTTTAGCAAGACAAGGTCGCATGATATATAGTATAATACTTGGCTTTATACTAGCTTTATATCATTACAAACAAGAGGATAAATATGGATTTGATCAATGTCAAGGAAATCGAGCGCAGGATTAGTGAGCATAAAAAAGAGATAAGCCAACTGGAGCAACTATTGGTAATATCATCGGCCTTCGACGGGAAGAAAGCCACCAAACGCGCCGCCACCTCCCCATCCGCCACCAAAGCCAAGCCTGTCCGCGGCAAAAGAGCCAAACGCGGCTCTGTAAGCGGGGCCATAATCGCCACTCTCTCCTCCTCGTCAAAGCCACTTTCGGCGGGTGAAGTGCGCAATATATTGGTGGAACAGGGCGTGGTGAAAAAAGGCTCCACCACCGTATACGCCATGCTCAGCCAGATGACCAAAAAAGGAAGCGTCAAGAAAGGCAAATCCGCCGATGGCGCTGTTTATTCCACCAGCCCCGCAAAGAAGTAACCGACATTGGTTTGCAGGCGGTATCGCGGAGCCATCGCCGTGGCGCATGCGCCGAGGAGCCGCGATACCGCCTGACAGCCCTTCAGCACCCCCCCCAAAAAAAACTGTCTATTCCCGCCCGCTTCCCCTGATCTGGTCGATAGTCTTTTTCACCAGACCTTCGGCCACCTTCAGCGTCGCTTCGCGGGTGGTGCTGTTTATCCGCTCCATTATCGCCGGCCGCATTCTCTCCACCGCCGCCTCCACCCCCCGGGCCACGGCCTTGTCCAGCAGATCCCCCGCCAGCTTTTTTTCCACCGCCGCGTCCACCGCATCCTCCATGATCCGCGCCAGCTCCCCATTGGCCACCATATCCTCCACCGCTTTTTTCACAGCAGGGCCGATCTTTTCCATCTCCTCCTCCAGCATTTCCTGTTCCGCCTGCTCCAGGAACAAGTCCACCTCGTCCCCGAATTCCTGAAAGGTCTCCTCCTCTTCGTCCGCCCCGGTTTCCAGCGGCGCCTTAGCTCCCCCTCCCTGATTTATCACATACTGCACCCGGCGCAACATTTCCTCCGAGCGAAACGGCTTCTCCAGCTTTCCATCCATCCCCACTTTCTCCGCCCGCTCCTGGTCGAACTCCACCAGGGAACTGGCCAGAAGATACACGGGAATATTTTTCGTCCGCTCCTCTTTTTTCAACGCAAGGCACAGGTCGAACCCGTTCAGCCCCGGCATATCCGTGTCCGCTATTATCATGGACGGCAAGTTCTCCAACGCCATGTGGAACGCGGTCTTCCCATCGCCGGTGATAAGCACATCCACATCCTCCATGTCGAACGCCAGTTCGAACACCTTTTGGACAGTGGAGCTGTCATCCGCCACCAGCAGCTTGGGTTTGTTCATATACCTGCTATTTTCATTATTAAACCGATCATCCCTGTCAAATCAGCACGAAACTCTTCCGTTTTCCGGCCCACCATGGGCATCTGAAGCTTCAATAACCTCCATCTCCAACACACCTTTCCTTGACGAACAAGGCCCGGCCCCATATCATCTCATATAACAAAGGAAGATGAGCGCGCCCGGTGGCGCGGCTGGACTTCAAATCCAGACGGGGGCGCAAAACGTCCCAGGAGGGTTCGACTCCCTTCATCTTCCGCCAACGTCCTATCGAAGCGTGACCACTGTGGCTCCATCGCCTCCTTCTTTCGGCTCTCCCAACCGGAAATCTTTCACATAAGGGGAAGTGACCAGATACTCCCGCACCGCCGTGCGCAACGCCCCGGTCCCCTTGCCATGGATGATCCGCACAAGCCGGGCCTTCCGGGAGCATGCCTCGTCCAGGACCCGCTCCACTTCCTCCACCGCCTCGTCGGCCCGCATTCCCCGCAGGTTTATCTCCAGAGGATCCCCCTCCTCCAGGGCCTGGCCGCTGCTTTGGGTTTCCCAGCGGACAGCGCTTTCCTTGCGGGATGTATCCGCCCCCAGGCCCACAACTTCATCCAGCCCCACGCTCACGCTCATACGGCCCACGGTAACGTCGATCTTTCCCCCGTATGGAGCCGCGGTGACCACTCCTCTTTGCTGCAAGGGGATGATGTACGCCATGTCACCGGCCTTCAGGGCGGCCGCAGGGGTCTTCTGCTCCGGAATCGCCGCCCGGGCCACCTGGGTTTCCACCTCGGCAAGTTTTCTGGAGACCTGGGCCAGCTTTTCCCTGGAACCGGCTGCGGCCCTGGCCTCCTCCACCAACTTGGCGATCTCCCCCCTGGCGGCGCGCACGTCCCCGGCGATTTTGGACTTGGCGCCCTTGGCCGTTTCCTCTTTCCTGGCGGACGCCTCGTCCTTCAGCTTTTGCGCCTCCACCCGCAGCTTTCGGGCGGTTTCCAGGTGTTGAGCCGCTTCCAGCTCCATCTGATCCAGTTGGCTTTTCTTCTCCCGAAGCTGGGCCAGCAGCCTTTCGGTCCGTTCATCGCTTCCCTGCAGGTGGGCTTTGGCCGAGGCGATGATTCCAGAATCCAGGGCGAGGTTTTCCGCCACGCTGATGGCCGAGCTTTCCCCCGCCACCCCCGCTATCACCTTGTAGGTGGGGCGGGCGGTCTTCACATTGAAATCCATGGAAAGGTTGGCGTACTGCATATCAGTCTGCGCCAGCAGCTTCATGTCGTGATAGTGAGTGGTCACCACCACATCCGCCCCCCTGGCCACCAGCGCTTCCAGAGTGGCCATGGCCAGGGCGCTCCCCTCTTTCGGGTCGGTATTGATCATCAGTTCGTCCAGCAACGCCAGGCATCCCGGCTCGGCGCTGGCCAGGATGCGGCGCACCGCCATGATATGCCCGGAAAAGGAGGACAGGTCCTCGGCGATGGATTGGCTGTCCCCTATGTCGGCGAACACCCGGCGATAAAACGGGATGGAGGAGCCTTCCCGCGCCGGGATGAACAGTCCCATGGCCGCCATGGCCGCGCACAGGCCGATAAGCTTCAGCATGACTGTCTTTCCCCCGGTGTTCGGACCGGAGATCACCAGCGCCCTGGCTCCCTCCGGCAGGGATACAGAGTTGGTCACCACCTGTTTTTTCTCCAGCAGCATCACCGGGTTTGCGGCATCCCGCAAATCCAGCGCTCCCCCCAACGCCGGCCTGGATGCGGAAAGCTCCATCGCCAGCCTTGCCCTGGCCACCATGGCGTCTATGCTGCACACTGCGGCGTACATGGCGCGGATGGTATCCGCCTCCGCCGCCACCAGCGCCGTCAATTCCGCCAGAAACCTGTTGATCTCCTCGTCCAGCTGGATCTCCGCCGTGCGAAGCCGGTTGTTCAGGTCCACCAATGCCTTGGGTTCGATGAAATACGTCTGGCCCGAATTGGAGGAGCCGTGGATGATGCCGTCCACCCTGCTCTTTTCCTCCGCCCGCACCGGCAGCACGAATCGGTTGTCCCGCAAGGTCACATAGCTGTCCTGCAGCAACTGGGCCATGGAAGGATCGGTGAGGAATTTCTCCGCCCGTTCCCGGATGGTCCTGCGCAGGGAGTTGACGGTGTTGTATAACCTTTCGATGGTCGGCGTGGCGTCGCTGCGCACGTTCCCCTCTTCATCCACCGAGTCCTCGATCATCTCCGCCAGGCCGGGCGCCAGGGGAATCTCCATCATTATGGGCGCCAGCCGGGTCCGCTCTTCGTCGTCCATGCTCTCCAGCGCCTGCGCCACCGCCTCTCCCGCGCGCAACGTCGGCAGCAGAAGACGCAGCTGGCTCCCCCGCAATGTGACATTCTTCCCGGCCGCCGCCACCATCGGCTCCACATCCTGCAGCTCTTCCAGCGCAAACTGCGGGCGCAAGGTGATCAGCAGCAGTGCGGCTTCCGTCTCATCGAGCAGACGGAGGGCATCCTCCCTGTCCATGGCAGGACGCAAACTGGCGCATGTTTCCTTCCCGCCGGGAGTGGCGGCGTATGCCGTCAGCGCGGATATTATCTGATCAAGCCCCAGGGCCGACAGATTTCGATCCAGGGTCATTTCCTTCGTCATCTCCATCCAGGGATTTCCTGTGTTGTTTTATTCTGTTCAGTTTGCGCTCTCTTCGCTCCCCCCATGCCAGCCAGTTGAACCAGCGGGTCACGATGGCCGCCAGTGTGAAGGCCAGGGCCAGATAAAGAAGCGGAAGATAATCTTTCATCACTTAATTATTGCGCGAAAGGAGGAAATTCTAAAGACGGAATTGCCTGAAGACTATACCTTGAGCTTTTTGCGGACCCCCATCTCCGGCGCCCGACGCTCCCTGATGATATACGCTCGTCCATTGTCCACCAGCGCTTCGGCGGGGGTGGTGTGGGATAAAAACGCCAGCATCGACGCGGAATAGCCATAGGCCCCGGAATTGAATATCCCCAGTAGATCACCGATCCTGGGCGCAGGAAGAGCCACCTCCCTGGAGAACTGGTCCGGAGTGGCGCAAAGAGGCCCCCCCACCCGGACAATGGTATCCGCCTTCTCCCCCATTCTGTTGACCAACGCGGTGGGAAAGTTTTTGTTCATCACGATAGGCGTTAGGGCATGATGAATCCCACCGTCTGTGACCAGATAGGTTTTTCCCCTGGATGCCTTCACATCGATGACCGTGGAAACATACACCCCCGAAGGACCGGCCAGATATCGCCCCGGCTCCATGACGAACATGGTTTGCCTGAACCATCTGGATCGACGAAGGCCTTTCACCGCCCCCTTCAGCCCTGCCCCAACGGCCTTCACGTCCAGCTCCGGCTCGCCATCTTTATACGGGATCCCCAACCCGCCGCCAAAGTTCAGGTACCCTATGGGGGTTTGCAGACTTTCCGCAAGCCGCAGGGCGTATTCGGCCAGCGCTTTATGAGCCCCGGCCAGAACCCCCGGCTTCAATATCCCGGTTCCGGGGAAGAGATGGTACCCCACAAACCGGATCATTTTCTCCTCAATGGCCCTTTTTGTCAGTTCCTCCGCCAGTTCCGGATCCACGCCGAACTTGCGGGGCCCTCCGGCCATCACGTGCCCCCCTTCACCGTCATCGTGGGTATAGTCCAGATTCAGCCGAAAGGCGACGTTGGCTTTTTTTCGGAATCTCCGCGCGGCGAGGATGACCCGCTCAAGCTCCGTGGCCGACTCCACATTGATGGCGGCCAGTCCCGATTGCACCGCCTGGGCGATTTCCGCTTCGGTTTTTCCTGGTCCGGCGTAGGCCATGCTCGCGCGCGAAACTCCCGCAGTCATGGCGGCGGAGAGCTCGTGGCCGGAAGCCACCTCGGCGCCCGCGCCCAGTTTTTTAAATACTTTGATGACAGAGAGATTGGGATTGGCTTTTACGGAATAGAAGATACGAAAGCCCCTGGGGAGAGCCCTGGCCAACCGGGCGTATTGACTGCGCATGATCTGGACGTCATATATGTACACGGGCGATCCCGCCGCGCGAACGATTCGATCCACGGGAACACCCCCCACAAGAAGAGCCCCGTTTTGTTTTTTCAACAAGCCTGTCATGTGGCCATGATACCACCAACTCCCGCCTTTCGGGCGGATGGCCTCAAGCCACCTGGGTTTGGTGATTGGACCGGAACACTTCCATTTTCAGGCTCACCAACCTGCCCAGCCGATCCAGGAACCTGGTGCCGTACCCCTCCATGAAGCGCTGGGGTATGGAGCTGCCGAAGCATAGCGCGCCAGTGAGCGAGCCGTCGGGAGTCCGCAAGGGGATCAACGCCTCGGATCGGATTTTCTGGGCGGCGCCGCATGGAAAAAAGAAATCGTTCCCATACCGTAGCCTCCCCTGCAACACCACCTGCGGAATCTCGGGAAAATGCAGGGCGATGGTTATGGCCGGGGCGAAAAAAATGTTTTCCGATTCCATAAAAAAGCTTTTTTCGGATTTCTTGTACTGTTCAGGATAGAACTTTTCGTAGTCCGGCTCCAGGGCCACGGTGATGAACTGCACATCAAAGATCCTCCTTCCCTGGGTGATCATCGAGTCGAACATCTCCTTGAGGGACTCGGCCTCGAAGACCAGCGCCTCGTAGTCGTCCATCCGCTCCTGGGCCTTCTCGTTGTCCGAGGAGCATTCTATGACCCTTTTCAGGTTTTTGCGAAGAGCCTGGTTGCTCTTACGCAATTGGGAATTGGTAAGCGCCATTACTTTTTCGCTGACATTCCTGTTCATCTTTTCCCTCTACCAGCCTAATCGGCGTGTTTTCTGATGAATGTGGGGATATCCAGATCCTCATCAACCTGGACCGCCTCACTTCTCACTTGTCGCAACCCGAAGAAGCTGCGCCCCTTCTGGCCCTGTTCCACAAATCTGGGTCCGCTGGCGGTGGCCTCCGAATTCACCGCAATGCGCTCGGAGATCATGGAGCGGATCTTATCCTTCCTGTTCTGGTTCTGCATGCTTTCGCGGGCGCGAATGTCGGAAATCCTTCCCACATCACTGCTGGCCTTGAAGCCGGTGGCGATGACGGTCACCCGCACCACATCGGTCAGATCGTTGTCGATGACGGCGCCAAAGATCACTTCCGCGTCCTTGTCGGCGTTTTCGGTGATGTGGCTGGCCGCCTCATCTATTTCGGCCAGGGTCATTTCCGGCCCACCGGTGATGTTGATCAGCACGCTTTTTGCCCCTTCGATGGAGGAATCCTCCAGCAGCGGGCTGTTGATGGCGTTGTGGGCCGCTTCCATGGCGCGGTTTTCCCCTTTCCCTTCGCCGGTGCCCATCAGGGCCATTCCCCGGGCGCTCATGATCGTCCTCACGTCGGCAAAATCCAGGTTCACTAAACCACCCACGGTGATCAGCTCCGAGATCCCCTTCACCGCCCTGCACAGGATGCCATCGGCGATGTTGAACGCCTCGGTGGCCGGCTTCTTCTTTCCCACATAAGCCAGCAATTGCTGGTTGGGGACTGTGATCAGGGTGTCCACATATTTTCTGAACTCCGCAATCCCCTCCAGAGCCTGCTGGTTGCGCCTTTTTCCCTCGAAGTTAAAAGGCTTGGTCACCACTCCCACGGTCAGCGCTCCCATCTCCTTGGCGATAGCTGCGATGACAGGCGCGGCGCCAGTGCCGGTGCCCCCGCCCATCCCGGCGGTGATGAACACCATGTCCGCCCCTTCGATCTTCATCCGCAGCACTTCCGCGTCTTCCTGGGCGGCGGCTTTGCCCACTTCCGGGCGGCCTCCGGCCCCCAACCCTTTGGTGATCTCCTTGCCGATCTGCAGCTTGCACGGCACCGGAGAGCGACGCAGGGCCTGGGCGTCGGTGTTGGCCACGATAAACTCCACCCCGGCCACCTTTTCCTTGAACATGGTGGCCACGGCGTTGCCCCCTCCGCCACCTGTCCCCACCACCTTGATTACCGCCTCATAGCCTCCGCTGGCCGACTCGTCGGTGTAATCGAAAAATACTTGTCCTTCGTTTTGGTCTTTAATTTCGGTCATTTTCGCCTCCCTATAAATAAATACGGTTTTCCGTTACTTACTAAATTAATTCCGCGGCCCAATCTTTCATCCGCTCAAACGCCTTGCTGATGGCGCCCATACCATTTCGTCTGCGAGCAAGCCCGCTTTTTCTCTGTTTATGCCCATACACCACCAGCCCCACGGGAGTGGCGTATACAGGTCCGCTCACCATGTCCACCAAGCCGCCAATGTCCCTGGGGCCCCCCAGCCGCACCGGCATGTCGAATATCGCCTCCGCCAGCTCGGCCGAACCCTGCATCAACGCCGTCCCTCCGGTGAGCACCATCCCGGAGGCGATCTTTTTGCGCTGGATAAACCCGGAGCGCTCCAGCTCTTCGCGAACCATGTGGAAGATCTCCGTCATCCTCGGCTCCATGATGTCCGCCAGCACCCTGCGTGAAAGCATCCGACACTCCCGCCCGCCCACTCCGGGCACTTCTAGCATCTCGTCGTCGGAAACCATGGCCGCCGTGGCGCACCCGCATTGCCGCTTTATCCGCTCCGCCTCATGGTTGGGGGTGCGCAGCCCGATGGCCACATCGTTGGTGATATGCGCCCCTCCCAGGGGAACCACCGCCGTGCCCCGGATGGCGCCGTTGATATATACCGCTATGTCGCAGGTGCCGCCCCCCATATCCACCAGGGCCACACCCAGCTCCTTTTCATCCTTGTCCAGCGCCGCCTCGGAGGCCGCCAGCATCTCCACCACCAGGTCCTCCACCTCCAGCCCCGCCCGGTTCACCGACCGGATGATGTTCTGCACAGAGGTCACCGACGCGGTTATTATGTGGGCCTTGGCCTCCAGCCGCACCCCGTTTATCCCCTCCGGATCCTGGATCCCGTCCTGGCCATCCACGATATATTCCTGGGGAAGGACATGGATCACCTCCCTGTCCATGGGCACATTCACCGTGCGGGCGGCCTCCACAGCTTTTTCCATATCCTGGCGGGTGACCTCCGAGCCCCTGGCGGCGATGACTCCGTGGCTGTTGAAACCGCTGATGTGGGCCCCGGCCATCCCCACATAAACCGCGTCCACCTCCACCCCAGCCATCAGCTCCGCCTCCTCCACGGCCCGCTTTATGGAATCCACCGTGGCGTCGATATTCACCACCACTCCCTTGCGCAAGCCCCGGGATGGATGGGAGCCCAGCCCGATGATCTCCGGCCTGTCGCCCCCGGTTTCCGCCACCACACAGCATATCTTTGTGGTGCCTATGTCCAGCCCAACCACGATATTGTTTTCTTTTGCCATGATCAATTCACTCCCACTTTTTCTTCTTCGCCACCGGCGAACTGGACCACGACCTTATTTTCAAAGGAAAGGTCTATGGAGACTATCCTCTCCTCTTTGCCGCGCAAGGTGTAATCCACGGTCAAAAGCCTCTCCAACTCGTCGGTCCATCCTTCTTTCAGCGCCTTAACCACCACATCGGTTCCTGCGAACCGGGCCACCAGCCTCTGTTTCCCAAAGGCGCCCAGCCCGGCGAACTCATATTTTCCAAACAGTCGATAATTCTTTAGGCGATACGCCGCGGCCACCATGGGTTGCAGGCCTTTTATCGATAATCTGGCCCCGGGCAAAATCTTTTTTTCGTCCAGACCCTTTTCATCTATCACCGCAAAGCCCGCCACCTCGGCGTTTTCCGTCACCCGGGAAATCACCACTCCGCTCTTGTCGATCATCCAGCGCCTGTCGCCAGACTCCAGCACAAACCGCGGCCTGCGCTCCACCACCCGAACGTAAAGGGTGGATGGAATCTGGCGCCGGATCTCCACCGACTCCACCAGAGGATGCGCTTCCAGACGACGGCCCGCCTGAGCCAGGTCCACATCGAAAATGGTCTGGCCCTGCCGCACGGACAGCAGCTCGGCCACATCCTGCTCCGGAATGGCCACCAAGCCTTCCAAAAATATTTCGCGGACTATGAATGACTCCATGGCGGCCTCTGAAACAAGCCCCGCCCTGGCCGCCACCACCGGCCATCCCAGCCCCGCCGCCAAAGCCAGCCCAACCAGGGCCACGCTCCATTGCAACTTTTTCCGGTTTTCCATTTTCACGCCTCCACCGCCAGCGCTTCGCCACATATGTCCAGCGTCAACTGGTCGAACGATATCCCCGCGCTGGCCGCCGCTTTCGGAAGAAGCGAGGTCCTGGTCATTCCAGGGATCGTGTTCAACTCGATAAACCACACCTGCCCCGAGGCGTCCAGAATGAAATCGGACCTGGATTGCCCCCGGCAGCCGATGGCGTTATGAATCAGCAATGCCTGTCGCGCCGCCTTTTCCTCCACAGCCAGGTCCACCCTGGCAGGCAGATGATAGACCGTGTTCCCCGGCGTATATTTGCTCTTGTAGTCGTAAAAGCCATCAATGGTCTCTATCTCGATGGCTGGCAGAGCGCGGATACCCACCACACCCACGGTGAGCAACGGCCCTTCTATAAACTTCTCCACCATCGCTTCCGTATCTTCTTTCAACGCCAGCTCAATGGCCGGAGCTATCTGTCCATCCTCGGCACATATGGTCACGTTCACCGATGACCCGCCGTTGGCCGGCTTCACCACCACAGGAGCCTGCATCTCGATTGCCACCTTTCCCTCGGTGAATTCCTTTCGGCCCACCACCTGGCACGGTGGCGTATCCACTCCCGCCAAAACGGCGAACACTTTTGTAAGTCTTTTGCTCATGGCAATGGCGCTGGCCGCCACTCCGGAGCCGGTATATGGAATGTTCATCAGCTCCAGAAGCCCCTGGACGCATCCATCCTCGCCATACCGCCCATGCAGGGCGATGAACGCCAGCCCGATCTTCTCCTCCAGCAGGCGTTGGGGCAGGTCGCGCCCCGCGTCTATCTCCACGCATTCCACTCCCATCCGCTCCAGTGATTGGGCCACGGCCCGCCCGGTGTTCAGGCTCACCTCCCGCTCGTTGGACAATCCGCCCATCAGGACTCCCACTTTCATCCCTTTGAGCCTGGCCAAAGTTTCACTTCTCATCGAACACCCCCACCAGCCTGATTTCCCGTTCCAGCCGCGCGCCGAACCGCTCGTATACCCGCTTTTCGATCCGCAGCATCAACTGATATACATCCCGCGCCTTTGCGCCCCCGAGGTTCACAATGAAGTTGGCGTGTTTGGGCGACACCATGGCCTCCCCCACCCGCTCTCCTTTCAGCCCGCAAGACTCGATCAACCTTCCCGCATAATCCCCGGGAGGATTCTTGTATACCGATCCTGCGCTGGGCGACTCCAGAGGCTGGGAGGCTTTCCGCTCCATATACCCGCCTCGCATGGCGGCGTGGATCAACTCCATATTCCCTTGCCGCAACAGCAAAGTCGCCCCGGTTATCACGCATCCCGCCGGAAACTCCGACGAGCGATATCCGAACCCGGCCTGACTCGCCATGATCGTCTCCTGCATCCCATTTGCCGTCACAATGTCTATAGACTCCGTTATATCCTTGATCTCCGCGCCCCGAGCCCCGGCGTTCATCCGCAACGCTCCCCCCAGAAGACCCGGAATGCCGAATCCGAATTCCAGGCCCGAGAGTGAACGCTTCATCATCATTCCGGCCAGGGTGGTCAGCCCCATGGCGGCGCCCACCTTCACCCGCGCCGTTCCCTCGCGCGTATCGCTTATCTCCACTCCGCCAAACCGCTGGCCCAGCGCCAAAGTCGTCCCCTGCACTCCCGCATCGGAAACCAGCAGGTTCGCCCCGCCGCCCAGCACAAAACGAACATCCCCCGACCGCATGAGGGCGCAAAGCTCCTCCATGCTCTCCGGCAGCGCCAGCCTTTGCGCCGGGCCGCCTATCCTGAAGGTTGTCCTTTTCCATAACGGTTCTTCCTTAAGTATCTTTGTCATTGCCGCCGATAAACCATTCCCCGACCCGCACCACGCTCCCCGCCCCGAGGGTGATGACCATGTCTCCCGCCTTGGCGGTCCTGGCCAGATGGGCGGGCACATCCTTTATGTCCGCAATGAAAGTCACCGACCGGGCGCCATAGGCCCGGGCCTCGCTGGCCACCATTTCTCCGGAGACCCCCTCTATCGGCTCCTCCCCGGCGGCGTATATCTCCGTCACCACCAGTTCGTCCGCGTCATAGAACGCCTTGCCGAAATCGGACATGTGGTTTTTTGTGCGGGAATAACGATGCGGCTGGAACACCACGATGAGTTTCTTGTCCGGAAAACCGGTCTTCAGCCCGCGCAATGTGGCCTTTATCTCGCTGGGATGATGGCCGTAGTCGTCTATCACCATCACGCCGTCGCGCTCCCCCTTCAGCTGGCATCTGCGCTCCACCCCGGAGAAGCCGGACAGAGCCTCGATGGCCGTTTTTGGGTCCATCTCCAGCTCCAGCCCCACCGCGATGGCCGCCAGGGAGTTGTATACATTGTGGACTCCCGGCATGTTTATCGCCGCCCGGCCGATCTTCTGGCCACTTACGATCACATCGAAAGAGGAGCCGAAGGCGGAGTATTCCATGCCGCTGGCGATGATGTCCGCCGCGGCGCTGATGCCATATGTGCGGAACCTGCGCTCCACCCTGGGGATGATCTCCTGTATGGAAGGATCGTCCAGGCAAAGGATCGCCGCGCCATAGAACGGGGGCTTGTTCACAAATTCCACAAACGCCTCCTTCACCGCATCGAACGTGCCGTAATGATCCAGGTGCTCCGCGTCGATGTTCGTCACCACCGCCACTGTGGGATACAGACGCAGAAATGACCCATCGCTCTCGTCCGCCTCCGCCACCAAAAAGTCGCCTTTGCCCAGCCTGGCGCCGGAGCCGAGCCTGTCCACCCTGCCACCGATGATGATTGTGGGATCCAGCCCGCCAATGGAGAGCACCGCCGCCGACATGGAGGTGGTGGTGGTTTTGCCATGGCTTCCGGCCACCGCCACGGAGTGCTTCATGCGCATCAGCTCCGCCAGCATCTGGGCTCGCGGGATCACGGGGATGAACAGTCTTCGGGCTTCCACAATCTCCGGATTGTCCTTCTTCACCGCGGAGGAGATAACCACCACGTCCGCGTCTCCCACATTCGCCGCGGCATGCCCCAGGTTAATCATGGCGCCCTGGCTTTTCAGATGACGCACCGCCGCCGATTCGGCCATGTCGGATCCGGTTACCGTATATCCCATGTTCAGTAATATCTCTGCGATGCCGCTCATGCCGGAGCCGCCGATGCCGATAAAGTGCAGTTGTTTAGTTCTGCCGAATTTCATGCCGCCTCCCCGGCCAGCGCCAGAAGATGGTCCACTATCATTTCCGCGGCTTTTGGCCGCCCCAGTCCTCTGGCCTTTCGTCCCATAGATTTTGTCGCTTCCCGATCATTTTCCAACTCTGTTATCACCCGGGCCAGCTTTTCGCCGGTCAGGTCGCCTTGCTTTATCATCACCGCCGCTTTTTCATTGACGGCAGGCATGGCGTTTTTCGTCTGATGGTCATCCGCCGCCTGGGGAAACGGGATGTATACCGCCGCCCTTCCCACCACGCATATCTCGCTGACGGCCCCCGCGCCGGCCCGGGAAATCACCAGATCCGCCCCGGCGATCCGTTGCGCCATATCTTCATAATAAGCGGCCACTACCCACTCCAGGCCAGACCGCTGCGCCGCTTCCTTCACCCTCTCCAGGTCCCTCTCGCCGGTCTGGTGGATGAAGCGAATCCTGCCCGCCAACGGCGCCAGATGGGGAACGGCTTCCATCATCGCCTGGTTGACAGGAGCAGCCCCCTGGCTCCCGCCTATGATCAGCACGGTGAACTTTTCATCTTTCTTTTCCGGCGCCGGGCTGGCGAATTCCGCCCGCACCGGATTTCCGGCCATGATCGCCTTTCCCTTTGGGAAATGAACCTCCGAACCCGGCCAGCTGGTGAACACCATCCGGGCGCCTTTTCCCAGCCAGCGGTTGGTGAATCCCGGCGCCGCGTTCTGCTCCGCCAGGGCCAGTGGGCGACGCATCAATATGGCCGCCAGGCCCATGGGGCCGCTGGCGTATCCCCCCACACCCAGCACCGCGTCCGGCCGCTCGCGGGAAATGATCCCCGCGGACTGGGCCAGGGCCACAGCCAGGTTGAAGATAGAACCGATCCGATACAGCATCCCTTTTCCCTTCAGGGCGGTCACTTTCAGGGGGATGTACTCTATCCCTTCTTCCGGAACGATGGTGGACTCCAGCCCCCTCCGGGCGCCCACCCACAGTACGCTGTGCTCCTTCCCCCGCCGAGTGAACTCGCGCGCCACGGCCACTCCCGGATAGATATGCCCTCCCGTGCCGCCGCCGGTGATTATCAGTTTCATATCGTTCATATCCATATTCATGTGGTGTGCTCGGAAACATTGGCCAACAGCCCGATGGCCGCCAGCCACATTACCAGAGAGGTGCCCCCCAGACTGATGAAGGGAAGGGGGATCCCCTTGGTGGGGAGCATGCCCAGCGTCACAGCTATGTTGATAAACGCCTGGGTGGCCACCGCAAAGGTTATCCCCAAGGCCAGCAACCCGCCAAACCGCTCTGGCGCTTTCAGTCCCGTCTTGAATCCTCGCCATACCAGCACACCGAAGAGGATCAGCACACTGATGGCGCCCACGAAACCCAGCTCCTCGCCGATGATGGAGAAAATGAAATCGGTGTGCGGCTCCGGCAGAAAGAAGAGCTTCTGCTGGCTCTCCCCCAGTCCAGCGCCCCAGGTCCCGCCATTGGCCAGGGCGATGAACGACTGAATGATCTGGTATCCGGCGTCGGTGGAATCCTCCCAGGGGTCGAGGAAAGTGAGGAGTCTACGACGCCTGTAGTCCACCGTGAGCATGGAAATGGCCATCACAGGCGCCATCACCAGCCCCGCGGCGGCCAGATGGAAAAGACGGGCCCCCGCCGCCAGAAACATAAGCATGATTATCAGCGCCAGAGTCATGGCGGTGCCCAAATCCGGCTGCAGCTGGATCAGCGCGAAGAACAACCCCAGCGAGGCCAGAAGAGGCGCGAAAGTTCCTAAGAAGTCCTCAAGCTTCCCTTCCTCCCCCTTGCGGGCCAGGATGGCGGCGAAGAATATCACCAGGGCCAGCTTGGCCAGCTCCGCAGGCTGGAAGGTCAAGGTTCCCACGGCGATCCAGCGGGTGGCCCCGTTCACTGTTCTCCCCACGCCGGGGATCAGCACCGCCGCCAGCAGCGCCGCAGTGGTGAAGTAAAGCGGATATGCCCATCGGGCCAGGGAGCGATAGTCTATGGTCATCATAAACAGCATCACCATGACCCCCAGGGCGGCCCATGTTCCCTGCCGTTTGAGGTAGTAGTAGGAGTCACCATGTTTTTGCGCCGCCAGGACAGCCGAGCTGGAGTAGATCATAACTATGCCCATGGCGGTCAGCGCCAGGGCGCAGAAGATGATCCAATAGTCCGGCCTTCGTTTTACTGGCATCCTTACCTTCTTTCCAGCGCGGCCACGGCCCGGCCAAACACCTGGCCCCGGTCCTCGAAGTTTTTATACATATCAAAGCTGGCGCAGGCCGGGGAGAGCAATACCGAATCCCCCGGCGAGAGCCAGGACGCCGCCAGAGCCACCGCCTCCTCCATGGTTTTGACTATCCCCTTTGGAGAATAATCCCCCAGCGCCTTTTCAATCTGTGGCGCCGTCTCCCCGATCAGCGCCACCCCTTTGGCCCGTTTTTTTATCTCTTCGGCCAGGGGCGCAAAGTCTGCCCCCTTGGAAGAGCCTCCTGCGATCAGCGCCACGTCGCCATCGAACCCGGCCAGGGATTTGAGCGTAGCGTCCACATTGGTCCCTTTCGAGTCGTTATAGAATTTGACACCGTTGATTTCCCCCACCAGTTCCATCCTGTGCGGCAGACCCCGGAAAGCGCAGGTGGCGTCGATAATGGCCCTGGGGTCGGCCCCGGCGGCCAGCGCGCAAAGCGCCGCGGCCATGGCGTTCTCCAGGTTGTGGGGGCCTTTTATCAGTAATTCATCGCGGTTGAACAGCTTTCCGGATTCATGACCGGGAATGTCAAAATAGACCGATCCTTCCTCTGCCCACACGATCCCCTGGCCATCCCGGGGCTGGGCGTTGAACCGGAAAATCCTCACGGTACTTTGTGGCTGCAATGATGTGGATCCCGGATCGGCGGCGTTGAGGATGACAGTATCACCCTCCCCCTGGTACTCGAACACACGGGATTTCAGCCGCGCGTACAATTCCATGTTCCCATGCCGATCCAGGTGATCGGCGGTGATATTCGTGATGACGCTGATTTTCGGGCGGAATGTCTTTATCCCTTCCAGCTGGAAAGAGGAAACCTCCGCCACCACCCAGTCGTAGTTCCCTGTGGCCGCATCGCAAAGGGGCTCGCCCAGGTTGCCACCGACGAACACACGTTTGCCCATCCCCTGCAGTATCCTGCCGATGAGGGTGGTGGTGGTGGACTTACCGTTGGAGCCGGTGATCGCGATGATCGGCGCTGATATGTGTCGGCAGGCCAGCTCTATCTCGGAGATCATTTCCACTCCCGCTTTCCTGACGGAAGAGGGGAAGGGAGAATCCCACGGCACACCGGGGCTTATCACAGCCAGGCCGTATTGCCCCAGGGACACGCCGTCATGCCCGCCCAGGAACAGCCCCGTTCCCTCCGGCAAGGTCTTTATCCGCTCCTCCAGCAGATCCGCTGGCTTGGAGTCGGTGATATCCACACTGGCGCCTTTGCGATGCAACAGCCAGGCCGCCGCCACGCCGGAGCGGGCCAGCCCGATGACTATCGCCTTCATGCCAGAGTATGTATTCATTTCCATCACCTGAGTTTGAGCGTGCTTAAAGCGAACAGAGCGAACACGATGGCCACCACCCAAAACCGGACGATAACCTGGGGCTCCGGCCAGCCGAGTTGCTCGAAGTGGTGGTGCAGAGGCGCCATCTTGAAGACCCGTTTGCCGGTGCTTTTATAGGAGACCACCTGGATGATCACGGACAGGGTCTCCACCACGAAGATCCCCCCCACCATCACCAGCACCAGCTCCTGCTTGGTCATCACCGCCACCGCGCCCAGCGCCCCGCCCAAAGCCAGGGAGCCCACATTGCCCATGAACACCATGGCGGGATAGAAGTTATACCAGACGAAACCCAGGGACGCCCCCACCACCGCCGCGCAGAATATGGTCAGCTCGGATAACTGGCCGATATGGGGGATGTTCAGGTAGCGGGCGAACCCGGCGTGCCCCTCGGTGTAGCAGAAGATCATGTACACCATGAAGGCGATGAATATGGGGCCGATGGCCAGCCCGTCCAGCCCGTCGGTGAGGTTCACCGCATTGGCCGAGCCGACGATGACCAGGGCCGCAAAGGGGATATAGAACAGCCCCAGGTCCGGATGCAGGTTCTTGAAAAATGGAATATGCACACTGGTCACTTCCGGGGAGCCTCCCTGGGCCAGATACACAGCCCCCGCCACCAGCAGCGCAGCGCTGGACTGCAGGCCCAGCTTCGTCCACCCGGCCATACCGGAGCCCCGGCCGGTGAGCTTCATATAATCATCGTAAAAGCCGATGAGCGCGAAGAAGACCACAGTCATGGCGGCGATGAGGACATAGCTGTTAAAAAAGTCCGCCCACAGGAAGGTGGGAACCATCAACGAAATGATGATAAGCACCCCGCCCATGGTGGGAGTCCCCTTCTTCGCCAGATGGGTCTTTGGCCCATCGCTTCTTATCTTTTCACCTATCTTTTTCGCCTTGAGCCACCTTATGACCATGGGCCCCATGAAAAGGGCGATGGTCAACGCCGTCAGCAGGGCATAGATCGACCGGAACGTGATATACCTGAACACGTTGAAAAAGGACATGGTGTCGCTGAGCGGATATAACAGATGGTATAACATTTACTTTTCTCCTCCCGCCATCTGGCGAACCAGCTCCGCGACCTTGTCCATCCGCATCCCCCGGGATCCTTTCACCAGCGCCACGTCCCCCGGCTTCAACGCGCCAGCAACGGCGCGGGCCAGCGCTTCGTGGGATTTTTTCTCCATTCCCCCAATGCCCAGTCGCCCCGCTTCGGCGGCGGTGATGGAAGCCATGGGGCCGTATGCGAATATCCGCTCCACCCCCGCGGCCCTGGCCCATTTGGCCACAGAGGCATGGGCCTTTTGCGCCGAGGCGCCCATCTCCAGCATGTCCCCCAGCGCCAGAAACCTGCGCCCGCCGTCAAACTCGCCCATGGTGGCCAGCGCCGATTCCACCGAGGCAGGATTGGCGTTGTATGTGTCGTCGATCAGCCAGGCGCCGTTGGACAGCTTTTCCACCGCCATGCGCAGCCTGGCCGGACGCACAGAGCCAATGGCCCTGGCTATGGTTTCCGGCTCCACCCCTGCGGCCAACCCGGCGGCGAATGCGGCGGCGGCGTTGATGGCGGCGCTTTGGCCGACGAACCGCAGTTTTATTGGATACAAGTTCTTCTTCCAGCTGATTTTGATATTCCTTCCTGTCCTGTTTTTGGCCAGGGTATTCTCCACCACCGCCACATCCCCCACCTCCATTCCGAAGGTGATGGATCGGGCGGCGCCCCGGGCCTTTATGATCGGCGCGCTGTTGGGGTCGGAGGCGTTAAGGATGGCTGCCCCTCCCCTGGGCATGAAATCCAGGATTCTGGCCTTGGTTTTGCGCACATTGGCCACGGTTTTCAGGCCTTCCAGATGGGCAGGGCCGATATTGGTGATCACTGCGATATCAGGCCGGGCAACCTCCGCCAGCAGATCCATCTCTCCCAAATAGTTGATCCCCATCTCCACCACCGCCGCCTGGTGCTTTTCATTCAGGCCCAGGAGTGTCGTTGGCAGGCCGATCTGGTTGTTCAGGTTCCCCAAGGTTTTGAGGGTTTTATATTTTTTCGCCATGACCGCGGCGATC
>Ga0224501_10000952_pt1 | contig 22184 bp, 18 predicted proteins | sample SF_Oct11_sed_USG_4_FD_169105 | JGI IMG/M metagenome (GOLD analysis project Ga0224501, IMG submission 169105) | Sediment microbial communities from San Francisco Bay, California, United States - SF_Oct11_sed_USGS_8_1 | ecosystem: Environmental > Aquatic > Marine > Sediment | place: USA...
GATACGATGGCAGATGCAAGGACGGCCTCCGCCGGAATACTCCGTGTATTTCAAGGGGGCCGGACGCCGCAGCTGGCGCCGTAGCGGTCCCGAGAGCGGATCATGACTCCCGCCGAGCACATCTAGTACTCCACCCGCGTCGGACTCTTTGCCCAGGCCCGCAGGGGCTCGAGCGCTTCGGCGTGCAAGGCTTGCAATACCGGCAGTTTGCGCTCCGACGGGTCGCGCGAAAGCTCCGCGTAAAACGCCGCATCGTCGAAGCCCACGGCTGCGGCATCCTCGGCGCTGGCGCCGTAGACGATGGCCGCCGGCCGTGCCCAGAGGATGGCCGAAAGGCACATGGGACATGGCAGGGTGGAGCTGTAGATGACGGCCCCCTCGAGCTGAAAGTGGCCGAGCCTGCTGCAGGCGGTGCGGATGGCGACGATCTCGGCGTGGGCGGTGGGGTCGTTGTCCTCCACGACCCGGTTTTTGCCCTCGGCGAGGATCACGCCATCCCGCGCCACGACGCAGCCGAAGGGGCCGCCTCCGCCCGCGGTGACGTTTTCGGTCGCCAGATCGATGGCCCGCCGCAGTAGCCGGTGGTCATTTTCGTCCAGGGTGGATGTGATTAACTCCAAGTCATTACTACCTTGCCGAAGCTCGCGTTGCTCTCGAGGTAGCGATGGGCTTCGGCGATTTCCTGCATGGGCATGACGCGGTCGACCACGGGCTCGAGCGCACCGTTTTGCAGTAGCGGCACCACCGCGCGTTCAAAGCGCTGGGCCAGGGCGATTTTTTCTTCCAGCGGGCGGCTGCGCAGGACGCTGCCGGCGATACGCGCGCGCTTGTTGAGCAGGGCGCCAAGTGCCAGCGAGCCCAGGGCGCCACCCATCAGGCCGATGACGATCATGGTGCCGCCCAGGGTCAGGCAACGCAGGTTATCCTCCAGGTAAGCGGCGCCCACGGTGTCGAGGATCAGATCGACGCCAGCGCCGCCGGTGGCTTCGAGCACGGCCTTGGCGAATTGCTTGTCCTCGGCCAATACGCCCACATGCAGGCCGAGCTTTTCGCAGCGCTCGAGCTTGTCCTGGCTGCGCGAGGTGCCGATGGCGGTGGCGCCGGCCACCTTGCACAGCTGCAGCGCTGCGGTGCCCACGCCGCTGCCCACCGAGTGCAAGAGCACGCGCTGGCCCAGAGACAGCCCGCCCTGCACGAAAAGAGCGTCGTAGGCGGTGAGATAGACCTCGGGAATCGCTGCGGCGTCGCTGATCCTCATGCCTTCCGGGACGGCGATGGTCTCGCGCTCGTGGCATACGAGGTGGCTGGCCATGCCGCCGCCAGCGACGATGCCCATCACGCGATCGCCGACCTTGCGATGGCTGACGCCGTCGCCTACCGCGGCGACCTTGCCGGCGTACTCGAGCCCCGGCACGTCGGCGGGCACCCCGGGCGGGGCCGGGTAGTGGCCCCTTCGCTGCAGGATGTCGGCGCGGTTCAGGCCGGCCGCTTCCACTTCGATCAAGACCTGGGAGGGGCCCGGATCGGCGACCTGCAGGCTTCCGATGGAAAGCACATCCGCTTCGCCCTTGCCCTCGATGCGTACCGCTGCTGCTTCAACCATGAGTTATCTCGTCTCCGTTGTCGATCATCATTTGTCTTCAGCGCGGCTCGCGGCCACCGCCGTCAGCTCGCCGGCAAGCAGCTGCTCCCTGAGCGTGCGCTTGAGCACCTTGCCCGAGGGCCCCAGGGGCATTGCTTCCACGAAGGCCACCTCGCGCGGCACCTTGGTGCGCGCCACCCGCTCGCGGGCAAAGCGCGCCACCGCGGCTGCGTTGAGTTCGCTGCCCCTGCGGCGTACTACCACGGCCACCACTTCCTCGCCGTAGTAGTCGTGGGGGCGGCCGATCACGGCCACCTGCTCGATGTCGGGATGCTCGCTCAGGGCGTCCTCGACTTCAGAGGGGTAGACGTTGTTGCCGCCGCGGATGATCAGGTCCTTGATGCGGTCGACGATATAGAGCCGGCCCTCGGCGTCGAAGCGCCCCACGTCCCCGCTTTGCACCCAACCGTCCTTCTGTACCTCTGCGGTGGCCGCCGGGTCGTGCAGGTAGCGGCTCATGGTGTTGTGCCCGCGCACCAGCACCTCGCCGTCGCGTCCGGGTTCCTGGTCCTGGCCGGCTTCATCGACCACGCGCACTTCGATGCCCCAGATCGGTCGCCCCACGCTGCCCACTACGCGCGTGTCGGGCGGGGCGTTGAGGGTGGCGAAGGTGGCTTCGGTCATGCCGTAGCCCTGGCGGATTTCACAGCCCAGGCGCGCTTCGCCCCGGCGTACGACCTCGGCCGGCAGCGGCGCCCCTGCGCTCAACGCCCAGCGCAGGGCACCGGGGGCGGGCCCCTCGGGCAACAGCCCCCAGGCGGCGAACATGGTGGGCACCGCCGGCACCCAGGTGATGCCGTGTTCGGCCATCAACTGGAGGCTCTTTTCGGCGTCGAAGCGCTTCATCAGCACGCACGGCGCGCCCGCGAAGAGGCTCGCGAACATCACCATTCGGCAGCCATAACTATGAGTCAGTGGTAGCACGCCCAGCACGCGGTCGTCGGGGCCCAGGCGCAGGGCACGGTGGGCCAGCACCGTCGTGTGCGTCAGCAGCGAGGCGTGGCTGATGGCCGCTCCCTTGGCCTTGCCGGTGGTGCCCGAAGTGTAGAGGATCATGGCGGCGTCGCCCGGCTCGGTATCGGCGGGGTAGGGCAGGGGGCTGCTGGCGCCGTCGGAGCCGAGAGCTTCCAGCGAAAGCGCCGCGACCGCTCTGCCTTCGGGTAGGTCTGAAAGGGCCCGCTCGGTCAGCTCCCTCTGGCGGTGGCCGAAGATCGCGGCCTTGCAGCCGGCGTGCTCGATGCGATAGCGCAGCTCGGCGGCGGCCGAGAGGATTGGCGTCGGCACCACGGCCGCCCCGGCGTAGAGCGCGCCGAAGTAGGCGGCCACGAAGTCGGCGCCGTTTTCGCCGACCAGCGCCACCGCGTCGCCCCGCTGAACGCCCCGTTCTCGCAGCAGCGCGGCGGCCCGGCGCGCCCGCAGGTCGAGTTCCGCATAGCGAAATTCGACCACCGTATCCGTGTCGGCGCAGCGCTCGATGAAACCGATGCGCTCGGGCCACTGCAGGGCCGCCTGGCGCAGCAGCTGTCCGACGCTAACGCCCACGCGAGACTTCCAACGCAGTGCCCAGGGCGATCAACTGGCCGGCCTGTGGGCGTCGATCCAGGCGCCGTAGTCGCCTTCGTAGCCCGCCGCTTCCCAGCGCTTGCCGATGGCGGCGGCGATGACCTCGAGCTTTTCGCGGCTGACCTTGGCGCGTCGAATCGCGCTCTCGGCCAGCTCTTCGGCGCGGGCCTGGGCGGCTGCGTGGGCGCCCTCCATCAGGTCGCTGTCGCGGCTTTCGCCCAGGCCCAGGTAGTCGGCGACGACAAGCTCCGAGACCTCGCGCGAGTTACTGCGGCTGTCTTTGATGTTGCCCTTGCCCGTCAGCACGTTGCCCAGGCCGAAGACGCCGGCGAGCCCGCGCAGGGTGCCGGTATCCCAGTTGGTGTAGTCGTAGAGTTCACCCTTGCTGGGGATGCCCTCGATGCGCTCTGGCACCGAGCCGATGGAGCTGATGATGAGCCCCGAGCGCACCTCCACGTCGCTACCCTCGACCTCGACCGCGCGGCCGTCTTTGACCTCGGTCTTGCGGAAGCGCAGGCCCAACAGCTGGCCGTCTTCTTCGACCGGGCCCACCGGCACGTGGCAGTCAATGACGCGGATGCGGAACTTGTCGCGCAGGATGCCGATCATCTTTTCGCGCACCGCCTCGGTTTTGCGCAGTTGCTCTTCGGTGGCGCCGGACTTGGGGAAGGCCACGGGCATGTCCTTGACGCGGCGCCGGTAGTAGAGCGTGCAGCCCTTGACGCCGAGGGCGTCGGGGTCCACCTCGAGCTTCTTGCAGGTGGCGGTGATGCCCTTGTGCTCCATCGCGACGATGTCGACCTCGTGGCCCTTGTCGCGCAGGGCGCGGCGGTAGAGCTCGAGGTTGAGGATCTTGGCCACGTCCACCGAGGCCAGGCCGCCGCCGATCACCATGGCCTCGTCGACCACCTCGTAGCGCGGGCCGTCGTAGTTCGGCTCCTCGTAGTGATTGAACCAGTGGACAAACGCATTTTGGTAAATGAGGCCCTTGCCCACGAAGCGCTCGGCGTCCTCCATCGGCAGCGGCCGATCGCGCCAGGCGCCGTTGGCCATCAGGAGCGCGCTCACGCCCCACTCGCGCGCCACCTCTGCGAAGTCCAGATCGCGACCGATGCGCGTTTCGGGCACGAAGTAGATCAGCTCGTGGGCCAGGTTTTCATTGATGCGGGCGTACTCCTGAGCCCGCAGCTTGTCGTGCCAGCGCGGCAGACCGTCTTCGATCTTGCCGTAGGGGCGCGGGTTTTGCTCGATCACGATGGCGGCGATGCCGCGGGCGGCGCACACCGCTGCCGCCTCGGCGCCCGAGACCGCACCGCCACAGATCGCCACCACATGGCGGGGTTCCGCCGAAAGTCGTTGAAGTTTGTCCACTGTGCCCATCAGCCCTTCCATCGACTCGACCGCCGACGCAGAATCGAGTCGATCCTGTACCAGATCTGCGCGCAGAGCGACAATGATCGATCGCGGGCGCGTCCTACGTTGGGGGTGTGCAGAGGGCTGCGGTTCATGGCGGGATCGACTCCGGGCGCTGGCCGGTGACGCCGCCGGAGACGATGAAGGCCATCACCTCGGCGCTGTCCACATCCAGCGGCCGCACGCGCTCGCGGGGGAAGATCAAAAGGTGCCCGGCGAAGTTCACCGACTGGGGGAAGTACACGGCGACCTGCCCGGGCAATCCGAAGCTCGAAAGGTCGTCGCGGGTCACGAAGCCGAAGGCCCGGCTCTGGCCGTCGCCGCTGAGCTCCACCACCACCGGGCGATCGAAGGTCTGGCGCTGGCCCAGCACCGCGCCCACGAAGTCGCGCAGGCCGCGGTAGATCAGGCTGATGACCGGCAGGCGCTTGAGCAGTCGCTCGACGGCGCCGAAGACCGTGCGGCCCACGACGTTTCCGGCTAGCACGCCGATGGCGGTGACCAGGGCGACCGTGATCAGGATGCCGCCGCCGGGCACCGGGCTCGGCAGGAGGCCGTCGATGGTCGTAAACAGCAGGTAGACCGCGTAGAGCGTGACCACGATGGGGACCAGGACCAGGCATCCCTTGAGGAAGTTATTGATCAGAAAGCGCATGATGATCCTCCGCACACCTGGGGGTGGCGCGCGTTACCGCGGCCGGAGGATAGCGCGCTGGCCCTGAACGCGAACTTCGGGGTAATTGGCGCCCATGCGTGCGATGCAAATACGCGAGCTGGGCGGGCCGGAAAAGCTCGAGGCCGTGGAGCTGCCCGATCCGGAGCCCGGCCCCGGTCAGGTCAGCGTCGATGTGGCCGCCATCGGCTGTAACTTCGCCGACACCCTGATCTGCCGTGGCAAGTACCAGCTGCGCCCCGAGCTGCCCTTTTCGCCCGGGAGCGAGGTGGCCGGGCGCATCCGCGCGCTCGGCGCTGGCGTGTCGGGGCTCGTACCCGGCCAGCGCGTGATGGCGCAGCTCGGATATGGCGGCTATGCGACCGTGGCCCTGGCCGACGCCCGGCGCGTGCACGCGATCCCCGATGCGCTTTCATTTGAGCAGGCCGCGGCCTTCGGCGTGGCCCACCAGACCTCGTACCTGGCCCTGGTCGACCGCGCGGCGTTGCAGCCGGGCGAGACCCTGCTGGTGCACGCGGCGGCCGGCGGCGTGGGGCTCTCGGCGGTGCAGCTAGGGCACGCCCTGGGGGCGCGCGTGATCGCCATCGCCGGCAACGACGACAAGCTCGCGCTGGCCCGTCGGCATGGGGCCGACGAGGGGCTGCTGAGCGGCACTCCCGACTGGCACCAAGAGGTGCAGAAGCTCACCGGCGGTCGTGGCGCCGACGTCATCTACGACTCGGTGGGCGGCGAGACCACGCAGCTCTCCACCAAGTGCATCGCCTGGGGCGGGCGGCTCCTGGTGATTGGATTTTCCTCGGGCGAAATCCCCTCGCTCGCGCTCAACCGCGTGATGCTCAAGCACATCGCCGTGATGGGCGTGAACCTGGGCGGCTACCACGAGCACCAGCCCGAGCGCCTGCGCGACGCCATGGAGCAGCTCTTTTCCCTGCACACCCGTGGGGTGGCGCCGGAAATTGGCGGCCGCTATCCCCTGGAGCGCGCCGCCGACGCGCTGGCCGAGCTGGCCGCCCGTCGCACGACGGGGAAGTTGGTGCTGTTACCGTAGCTGGCGAGGCGCGAGTCGGCTTGAGGGGTTGGGGGACGCGGTCGGCGGCAGGCGGACGGGTCGGCTGCGCTCTTCCCGGTGGTTTTTGGGCGAAAGTCCGGCGCTCGACAGGAGAACAGATCGTCGCCGCGCTGCAGAGTGGTTCAGCTCGCCCTGCGTGCGGTGCCCAGAGCGCGCTGCACACCGCCCAACGCCTATCGAGGGTGGGGTCGTGGGCTGAGCCGCGTCGGCCGTTCTGTTGATCGCATGGAAACAAGGTGCCGGGCACTGCCGCCTGCGTCCAACTGCCGGATGGTTCTCATGGGTCGCTCTTGTAGGCGGGACCGTTTTACGGTGTTGCGTAAAATGGTCCGCACGCTCGAGCGCGTCTACGTTGCCGTGTTGCGGCACGACCTCGCCACCGAGCGCCAAATGGTGTTCGTGTAGGGGCCGCGTCAGGTTGGCAAGACGACGACCTGACGCGGGATTTCGAGTGACGCCGCCTACATCAACTGGGACGATGAGGGCGATCGTGGGCGCATCGCTTTCGGCGTGGTGGCGATTTCCGAATACCTCGAACTGGAGGCGCTCGGCGCTGGCAAGCGACCGGTGGTCTTTGACGAACTCCACAAATACCGGCGCTGGAAAACTTTCCTCAAGGGGCCATACGACCAACACCCGGCGCACTTGAACATCGTCGTCACCGGCGGCGCTCGACTCGATGTCGACCGGCGTGGTGGTGACTCTCTGATGGGCCGCTACTTCCTCTACCACATGCATCCGCTGTCCGAGGGAGAGCTGCTCCGGCCGTGGGAAGTGGTGCCGCAGCTTCCCGCGGAGCCCCGGCGTCTTGCTCCAGCCAAGCGCGCCGATTGTGGAACTCCGGTGGCTTCCCGGAGCCATTCTCCCGGGCCGATCGGCGATTTTCGACGCGCTGGCAAAGCTTGCGCACGCAGCAGTTGGTTCGCGAAGACCTGCGCGACTTGACGCGGATTCAGGAGCTGGGGCAGCTTGAAATGTTGGTAGGGATCCTGGACGGCAGCATCCTCGAGAACTGCCGACACAGGCGCTCTAGGCGAGAAGTCGATTCTCTGGTCGTGCGCGATGACCAAACTTGGTTTTCGGCGGAGGTCAAGGCGGCGAAGGCGGCGCTGAGCCGCTCGCTCGACTACTTCCAGCGGGAGCTCTCGGCTCCCCACGCCTTCCAAATCACAATGGACCTGCCCTTCGTGAACGAAGACCCCTTCTCACGCACAACGCCCACGATCGTACCGGCGCGCACGCTGCTGTCGCAGCTGCCCTGACGTCGACGCCAGGTATCCCGTGGTTGCCACTGGCCGTCGCTCTTCTTGCGCCTGGGCCCCTCCTCGACGCCCAACAGCAAGCGCACCGTGGTCAGCGCATCGCGCCTGTGCGCTGCGAGCTGCCCGGGGGGCCAGCGGGTCAAAGTCGTTCTCCGGCAGCAAAGGGGCTCCCGACTTCCGTGGCGCAAGACCACTGGAAGTCGCCGGCCGCATCGACCCGAAGGGTTTGCACCTACATGCTGGCCCGGCGCGTGATCCGTCAGCATTGGCTCTTGAGGCCCGATCCCGACGGATCACGCGCCGGGTCAGCATGTAGGTCTTGCCGGGGAGGACTGGGCGAGCGAGGGACATGCCCCGAGGGCAGAGCCAGCCGCTTTCAGGCGGCGCCCGGGCAGGAGCCATCGGTAGGGCTTCGGATCTGAAAGCGCACCCCACTGTGGCCGGAGGTGGGAGCAGTTCGCACTTGCCGAAATTATCCTCAAACGGGGATATAATTTTTGGGGTTTGGGGTGACGAAAATTGCGTTTCAGACGTAATATTATATTGCGACAGTAAATTCCTGCGAGGTTCGCCAAGATGAAGAAGTTCCGTCCAATTCACCCCTCTGTGTTGGTCTTTCTGCTGCTGCTGCCCTCTCTCGCATTGGCCAGCGGCGACAGTTCGCCCCCGGAGTTCAAGGGGGAAGGGGAGATCACGGAGTTCGTACCGGAAAAAACGGGCGCGAGCTTCGACATCGGGGCCGGCGTACAGGTTTTCGTGCCAGCGGGGGTGAAGGGAGCGGGCGTGACCACCTTCAGCCGCTCGACCGACCGTCCCAGCGACTCGCTGGTGGCTAAGTCGTTTTCGCGCCACGGACCGACGGTGGTCTTCGACAGCGAGCTGAGTTCAAAGAAGGGGCCGGTGAAGGTGGTCTTCAATCTGCGGCGCGAACCCAAGCGTTCGGGCCTGAAGTTCGTGCTTGGCGTGGAGTTCTCGGGTGAGTGCACGGGCAAGGCCAAGCGCAACGAACTCGAGGACGGCAGCTGCGGCCACTGGAAGCTCTACGACACGAAGTTCGACGAGAAGCTGGGCGGCATGGTGGCTGAAGTCGACAAGACCGGCGGCTATCGCATGCAGTTTGGTTGGATCGACGACAAGTAGGCAGCTGCGCACACGTCGGAAGGCTCGTTTGCCCGGCTCGGAACTCGGGCCACGCTGTCGGCGAGTACGAGCACTTCAAATCATGACCGCAAACGCGGACGACCAGCACTGGCCGTCCGCGTTTGCGTTTGGGTCAAGGGTCATGGCTGCGATTTGCCCATCAGTTGAATCGTGGAGGCACCTGCGCCGCGTATTGAAAGCGGAGTAATGTCCCACCTTGCCGTCTATCCAGTTTTTTGGGGTCGCTGCCGTTGATTCCCCCGTGTGCGGATCGACGCTCGGCGCTACAATTGCCCGACCGGGCGGAAGGCAAGGGACTTGGCGGAACGGAGAGAGCGCAAGTTGCGATGGACGGTCGATCTCGACTCGGCCGCGCTTAGATTGCCCTCCGATCGACCGCCGCCGGTGCGGGCACTGGGCGCCGAGGACATCGGTGTGGTGTTCCAGCCCATCGTCGACCTTCAGACCGGCCGTTGTTTCGCCCACGAGGCCCTGGTGCGCTGCAAAATCGAGGCCTACCGCAATCCCACCGAGCTGTTCGAATACGCGGTGGAACAGGGCGCGGTGGGGCGGTTGGGGCGCACGATTCGCGAGGTGACGATCGCGCGGGCCAATGGCGCCGATGTCTTCATCAACATCCATCCCGAGGAGTTGAGTTCGCGCTGGCTCATCCGACCCGACGACGCCCTGTCGCTGCACGACGGGGATCTCTACCTCGAGATCACTGAGACTGCGGCCCTGGACTACTTCGACCTCTGCGCCAGCGTACTCAAGGAGATCTGCGCGCGCACCGGGGCCCATCTGGTGGTCGACGACTTCGGCGCCGGCTACTCGAACCTCAAGCGCGTGATCGACCTGGAGCCGAGCATCGTCAAGCTCGACCGCGCCTTGATCAGCGGCATCGACAAGCACCGCCGTCAGCAGATCCTGGTCGAACAGCTGGTCAATACCTGCGCCGCCCTCGATGCGCGGGTGGTGGCCGAGGGCATCGAGACGGTTGCGGAGCTGCGCGCCGTCCAGGACGCAGGTGTTCAGCTGGGACAGGGTTATCTGCTGGCGCGGCCGGCAGACCCCCCGCCGCCCATCTATTGGCCCGACTGAAGACGCCCCCGAGCCGCGTTCATTGCACCGGGACAGGAGTGAACGAGCATGACGACAATTGCCGAGCTCAGACAACGGGCCGATGAGGCCCTATTCGCGGAGCGCTTCCGCGAGGCGCTGGCGATCTACGCGCGCCTGATCGAGCTGCAGCCCACCCATCTGGACGCACGGCTGCGGGTGGCCGACGCGCTCCTGTCCCTGGGTGAACTGCAGTCGGCGGCGGTGGTCTACGCGAGCCTCGCCAAGCACGCAGCCCTGGCCGGCTATCCGCTGCGTTCACTGGTGGCGATCAAGGTGCTTGCCACGCTCGAGCCGAAGCTGGAGTCGCTGCTTCAGGCGGTCGGTGCGCTCTACGCGCGCGACTCGGGGAAGCTGGGGCGCAGCGTGCGCCGTTCGCTGCCCGACCCCTCCGAGGTCGTGCCCGCTGATCAGCCCCAGGCGCTTGAGGACGATGCCGAGCTTGTGGCCCGGGCCGAGAAGCTGGCTTCCAGTTATACCGAAGGCGATTTCATCTTTCCGGAGAAGCTGATGCCGATTCCGGTCCTGAGTCTGCTCAATCGCGAGGATTTCGGGGCGGTTCTCGCGAGTCTGCGCCTTTTGCGCGCGCGCCCGGATACCCCGATCATCGAGCAGGGCGATGCCGGTAGCTCGTTTTTCGTTTTGACCCGCGGCCGCGTCCGGGTGGCGCAGCGGGCGGCCGACGGCGAAGAGCGGGTGCTGGCGCAGCTGCACGAGGGCGCGATCTTCGGCGAGATGGCGCTGCTCGCCTCGGCGCCGCGCAGCGCCAGCGTGATCGCAGTCGACGACTGCGACCTTTTGGAGTTCGACCGCGACGCCCTGCAGACGGCTTCCAAGACCATGAGTGGTCTGACCCAGGCTCTGGCCAGCTTCGCCCAGCAGAGACTGCTCAACAACGTGATGAGCAACGCACAGCTATTTCAACCCCTTGATGACAAGCAGCGCTACGACCTGGTGCGCCGCTTCGTCGCTGCCAACGCCCAGGCCGGCGACCGCATCATTGGACAGGACGAGCCGGGTAAGGGATTGTACGTGGTTCTGCGCGGACAGGTGGAGGTCAGCCGCAGTGACGGCGGCGGTGAGCCCCAGGTGCTGGCGACGCTGGGACCGGGCGATACCTTCGGCGAGATCTCGCTGCTCAACGACGCCCCTACCACCGCCAGTATCGTGGCCACCGAGCCCACCAGCGTGCTCTTTCTGGGCCGGCAATACTGCGAGCGGTTGGTGGAGGCGATCCCGGAGATTCGCGAGTACCTCGAGAATATGGCCGAGGGACGTGTGATGGAGACCTTCCGGCGAGTCTCTCGCGTGCCCGAGGTCCCGGCCGGTGAACAATCGTCCGAATCGAAGGACACCGACGTCTTGATCTAAGGGCCCTGGTCGAAATAAAGTTACCAACTCGACTCCGATCCATCCCGCCCAGCTGCGTTGCGCCGCCTTCAAGTACATGGAGTATTCGCGCGGCGTCGCGCCTTGCTGGAAGGGCGCCTCGAAGCCGACCTGGCAACTTTATTTCGATCAGAGCCCTAAACGTTCGCGGCGCGAAGCTGGTAAGATCGGGCTGGAGCCCCCATCCGTGCCCGCCGGGGGGCGTAGTATAATGGATCCCCTGGTCGGACAGCTGGTCGACGAGCGTTACCGCATCGAGAGCGTGCTCGGCGAGGGCGGCATGGGCAAGGTCTACCTGGCCGAGCACCTGAAGCTCAACAAGAAGGTCGCGTTCAAGGTGGTGCGCGCCGAGTACGCGGGTAACCCAGAGCTTGCCGTGCGTTTCGCGCGCGAAGCGATGGCGACCTCGGCCCTCGATCATCCCAATGTGGTGCGTGCCATCGACTACGGCACCCTGCCCAAGCACGGCGCCTACCTGGTGATGGAGTTCGTCAAGGGCAAGAGCTTGGCCGAGATGCTCAAACAGCACGGCAACATGCCCTGGGCCCGCGTGGTCGAGCTGGGCGCCCAGATTGCCGATGCGCTCTCGGCCGCCCACCGTCGTGGCATTGTGCATCGCGACCTGAAGCCCGAAAACATCATTATCCAGTCGCGCGAGGATGGCGGCGACCGGGTCAAGATTCTCGACTTCGGCGTGGCGCGCCTGGTGCGCACGGGCACCACCATGCGGCCGGGTGCGCAGCCGTCCAATGTGGCCGGAGCGGTGGGGCTGACGCAGGTGGGTATGGTGATCGGTACACCCGGCTACATGGCGCCCGAGCAGGCCCTGGGCCAGCCGGCGAGCTTTTCCACCGACCTCTACTCCCTGGGCATCGTGCTGTGGGAGGCGATCGTGGGGCGGCAGGCCTTCGGGGGCGACGACCTGCGGGCCATCGTCAAAAGGCAGGTAACCGAGGACCTGCCGTCGGTGCGCGAGGAGACCAGCGACTTTACCATCCCCGAGGATATCGACATCCTGATCGGGCGGCTGTGCGCGGTCGACGAAGATGAACGCCCCAAGGATGCCGGCAGCGTGCGCGATCTCTTCAAGCGCATGATGACGCTGGCAATGGCTGCGGCGCCGCCGAGTCAGACCGAGCTCGACCTGCTGGGCAAGACGGTGGACATCGCGCCCATCGGCGCCAGCGGACTGTTCGCCATCGAACAGATGGCCGATGCGGAGTTGGAGGCCGCACTGGAGGCCGCCGGGGCTGGCGACTCGGGCGCCGAGGGGGCGAACTCGCCGCGAAGGGCCGGTCCCTGGGCGTTGGTTGCCCTGGGGATCCTGGCGGCGGTGGCGGCCGCCATGCTGCTGGTGGTCTTCGGTCAGCTTGAAGTGAGGCCCCAGGGCGAACTCGACGAGACAGTGCAGACGCTGGTCGATCCCGCGGCGGCGGCCGCACGGGCGCCGGAGGCTGCGGGTGGCTCGGCGGTCGCGACGCAGCCGCCGCCGAATCAGCCGCCGCCGGAGCTGGTCATCGCCGACGATCCGGTGGACGCGGGGCCAGAGGGGGTGCTGGACGCGGGTCTCGGGGAGGACATCCGTGGCTATGTGGAGGTTTTGCGCGACAGTGAGCTGCACGGCCCGCGGCTGGCGGCTGCCGGAGCTCTGTTGGCGCTCGGGGAGCCCGCCAAGCCGACGAAGCCGACGAAGAAAGGGCGCAAGCGAAAGCGAAAGCGACCCGTGATTGTCTCCGAGGTCAAGCCGCCGCCCCGCTTCGCGCTGCTCCTGGCTGAGCTGCAGCTGGCCGACGGATGCGAGTCGGCGGAAAAGCACATTGATGCCCTGATCGAGCTGGCCGCCCCGGGCTCGTTGCAGCCCCTGGAGCGCGTGCTGGCCTCGCCCGAGGCCGTCTGCGGGCCGGCGCGCGATCTGAAGAAGTGTTCCCGTTGCATCAAGAAGCGGTTGGCGCCGGCGATGCCGCGGCTGCGCGTGCTGGCCGGCACCCGCGCCCGTCCTTGAAGCTGCGGACGCGGGCACGATTTTTTTGCTCGGTGGCATCAAGTTTCGGCGGCGCCCACCGTATTCGAGGGGGTGTTCGACTTCGGTGCAAAGCGCGCGCGCCGCAGCGCGAAGGCGCCGGCCCGTCCGTCGCGGTCGCAGCTGGATCTGCGAGCCCCCTTTCCGAGTGCCCAGGTCAACGCGGCCTTCGACCACTTGCTGTCGCTGCTGCTGCGCGCCGCGGGCCTGATCGGTGAGACGCCGACTCTGCGCAGGCGTTTGACGCGGATTCGTACCGAGGCCCGCCATGCCACGCTGGCCGAGGACTACGAGAGCCTGAGCCTGGACCTCGCCGCCATCGACGTGCGTGAGCTGGTCACGGCCCGCGACGAGGAAGACGGGCGCCAGCACGCTCGCATCCAGCGCGGCTTCGAGGCCGCGATTCCGCTGGCGCGGGCGCTGCAGCTGGAGGCGGTGGTGGTGGCGCTGCAGCGGCTGTCGCAGGACGCGGCGGACGGTCAGGTGGACGATGGCGCCCAATTCGAGGTGCAGCTGGAGCGGCTGACCGAGGGCGCGCGCTGGGCCCACGGTATGACCCAGACCTTTAGGTCCACCGTGATCGAATTGGTGGAGAGCCTGGGCCGCTTGCCCACGAGTCAATCGCTGGGCTTGGATCGCTTGACGCGCATCCGCGGCGACCTGCAGGCGGCCCGTGAGATCGGTGAGCTGCAGAAATTGCGCGCGGTGCTGTTGGCCGAGACCGAGCGGCTGGTGGAGGGCGTGGCGGCCCAGGCGGCTGACAGCGATCGCGTGCAGCGTCAGGTGTCGGCGGCGCGCCAGCAGATCGAGTCCCTGGAGAGCGCCCTGGCCGATGCCAACCGCGACGCCTTCACCGACGCGCTCACGGGCCTTTCCAATCGGCGTGCGCTGCAGGACGTGCTGCAGGGCCTGGCGCGCTCGGGTCGTACGACGGCGCTGCTCTACATCGACGCCGATTATTTCAAACGCATCAACGACCGGCACGGACACGAGCTGGGTGATATGGCACTGCGCAAGATCGCCTTCGCCATGCGCGGTGTGCTCGAGCCCGGAGATCATGCCTTTCGGTTGGGCGGCGAGGAGTTTCTAATTCTGCTGGGCGATGCCAGCAGCGCCGAGGCCTTGAAGCGGGCCGAGGACCTGCGTATCGACGTAGAGGCGAGCCCCGTTGACCACAAGGGCGAGCGCGTGCCTTTCACGGTATCCATCGGCATCGCGCAGTGGCGCGCTAGCGAGTCGTTTGCCGACGCCCTGGCCCAGGCCGACAGCTGCCTCTACGAAGCCAAGCGTGCGGGGCGCAACCGCACGGTGATGGTGCGCGGGTCGTAGCTGTGGTCCCGATTTCGTGCAGACCCTTGGGCTCTGATCGGGGTCGATGAAGCCGCGTCCGCGTACTAGCGCCTCTTTGGCCCCTGGTCGTCTGCGTCATCGGCGTCGCGCCGTTCGCTCGGGGCCTCCGCGGGTGGAGCCGAGAGGTAGACCGCGTGGCCGCGAACCTTGGTCAGAGCGCGCTCGACGGTGCTCATCATCTCTTCGCGATCCCAGGGCTTGGTGATGACCGATTCGACTATCGGGTCGGCCGCTTTGTCTTTGGGCACGCTGTCGGGAGCACCCGTCACGATCACGAAGGTGGTCTGAGGGCGGACTTTGCGCAGCCGATCGATGAGGTTCAAGCCGTCGACCCGCGGCATCCGCACATCGGTGACGACCACTGGGTACTCCCCGTGCTCGGCCAGCTCAAGCGCCTGCTCGCCGTCGCTGGCCAGTTGCACGTCGAGGCCGCGCTTGCGCATCTGACGCGCAAAAGCTTGGCGTACGCGCGGCTCGTCATCGACGAAGAGCACCTTCGAGGGCTTGGGCTCGTCCTCGCTCACCCCCCCAGTGTAGCTCCCAACGCGGAATGAGCCCAGCGGTGCCGGCGCGTGCTTCGGAGGTTCCGGCTCAAGTGGGGGCCGAAACAGCCGTTTTGGAGGGGGGATACCCACAGTGTAGCCCATCATGACCACGAGCTTCCCACTACCCATCCAGCGCTCCGAGGGGCCCTCGGGGTGGCCGCCCTTGCCCGACGCGCTAGCGCACGAGCACGCCCGGTTGATTAGCCGCGCCCGCTTGCTGAGCGTGGTGGCCGCGCTGGCCTATCCCGCGTTCTGGTTCGCCGAGCGGGCAGCCGGTGTGGCCGTGTTGGAGGACTTCTGGGTTCGCCTGACGACTGCGGTACTGCTGGCGGCCGTCGGGGCCGCGACCTATCTCTCGGCCTTCGTGCGTCGCCACGCGGCGCAGGTGGTGGCGGCGCTGATCTGGGTCGTAACCGGCCACTCCTACCTGCTGGCCGCGATCAATGGCTTGCACACCGTTTACACCACGGGCTCGATTCTGGTGCTGCTCGGCTTTCTAGCCGGGGCCTCGTTGGCCATCACCAGCAGCCGTGGCCTTGCGAGCTATTTGACATTCGTCGCCGTGGCAGCGTCAGCTGCCGCGCTGGTCAGTGATGCTCCCCCTGCCGCCTCGCTTCATTTCCTGCTGACCACATTCACGGCGCTGGTGCTCGTCTACCTGAGCGTCAGTGGCCAGCTCGCGATGGTCGGACGCTTGCGCAAAGCGGAGTTCGAGCTACGCGATGATATCGAGCGTCGAACGCGCGCCGAGAGTGAGTTGCGCCGAAGCAAGCGCCAGACCGGCGCCCTGCTGGAGGCGGTTCCGGATGTGATGTTGGTGATCGATGCCGACGCCAAAGTGGTCGACGTGCTCGGGGCCCATCAAGGTGACCTCGGTCCGCACCTGGCCCAACTCAGGGGCTACTCCTGCGACCTGCTGATGCTGGAGGGTGAGGGCGAGGGCCTTGGTCCCCACGTGGACAAGGCGCTCTGTGGCGGGGGGCTGCAGGTGGTCTCTGGACAGACTCTCTATGGCGGCGAGACCCATCACGTGGAGGTGCGCCTGACACCCATGGACTCCCGTCATGTGCTGGCTTTGGTGCGCGACTGCACGGCCGAGAAGTCACTCGAAGCCCAGGTTCGCGTGGCTGATCGCCTGGCCGCACTCGGTACGCTGGCGGGCGGAGTTTCCCATGAGATCAACAATCCCTTGACGTACGTACTGTCCAACATCGAATTCGCGATAGAGGAACTCGAGCAGGGTGGCGGCGAGGCCTTCGGAGCGACCGCGGAGTTGCTCGAAGCGTTGCATGACGCCAAGGACGGGGGGCAGCGTATCGCTCGTATCGTCAAGGACCTGCGCAGTCATGCCCAGTCCCGTGGTGAGGGGCGCGAACCGATCGATGCGGCGGATGCGGTTCAGGCCGCCCTGCGCATCATGGAAGGTCAACTGCGCGATCGCGCGTCGGTGGAGGTATCGATTGGGCAAGTGCCGCGCGTGTTGGCGGACTCGGCGAGGCTGGTGCAAGTTCTGGTCAACCTTTTGGCCAATGCCGGGCAGGCGTTGCCCGAGGGGGAGGCCGACGCCCATCGCATTCGGGTGGGCCTGGAGGTCGTGCCCTCCGGCAAGGTACAAATATCGGTGGCTGACGACGGTCCCGGGATTTCGCCGGCCCACCGCCAGCGCATCTTCGATCCCTTCTTCACCACCAAGGACGAACAACAGGGCACGGGCCTGGGTCTCTATCTCTGCCACAAATTCGTGACTGGATTTGGTGGCACCCTCACGCTGGACGAGACCCCGGGCGGCGGTGCCACCTTCCGCATTACCTTGAAGCCCGCCGGTTCGGCCCACGTGAGCCTATCACCGTCGGCGCGTACGCGTTTGCTGATCGTCGATGATGAGCCTTTGGTGGGCCGTTCGCTGGCGCGCATTCTCGGCAGCTACGAGGTGACGGTGGTCGACTCGGTGGCCGCCGCGAAGTCGGCCTGCACGGCGGCGGATTTCGACGTGATCCTTTGCGACCTGTCGATGCCCGATGGTGGTGGCGCGGCTTTCTTCGGCGCCCTCAACGAGATCAAGCCACATCTGTGCGCGCGTGTGGTCTTCATGAGTGGCGGTGCGGCGAAGGGCAATGCGGCAAGGCTGCTGTCGCGGTTGTCGAACCCCTGCCTTGACAAGCCCGTGACCCGGCGGGAGTTGGAGCGAGTGGCGCGTATCACGGCCGCTCCTCAATGAAGCGCTGGGATCGTCCGATGTTTGGATTGCGGGCCTGCCCGGCGAAACAACCATGAACCACTCCCCCGAGACCACGCTCGCCCCCCTCATGCTGATGCGACGCGATGGCACCTGGTCGCTGCGCATGCAGCGCATGGTGGCGCTTGGGCCGGCCCTCTACCGTCCGCGTGATGAGGAGATTTGCGGCGCTGAAACCATTGCTCGCCACCTCGAATGGCAGCTGCGGGAGGCGGCCCTGCATCGCGAGGCTGTGCGGCTCTTTGAGAAAGACGCCGAAGCCGATGCGGACTGCGCTTTCGTGGCCAGCGAAGGGCGCTGGATGCCCGCCGATCCTGAACCCACGCCGGTCAAGGGGAGGGAGTCCGAGCCTGTGGTTGCCAGTTCGGTGCAGGTCGCGGGGATGGAGGCGACGCTGCAACGTCTGGTCCAGCGCGTCGATTGGCTAGAAAACCTGGTGTCGGCTCTCAGCAAGAAGTTGGCGACTGCATCGGCGGCGGCGCAGGCCGCACCGGCAGCACAACCCGCGGTAGCCCAGGCCGCCGAGGCCCCACGGGAGGCCTCATCTGAAGCCGAGGCTGCCCCCGTGAAGGCCGCGGCGGACGCCGAGCCGGACTTTCCGGAGCTGAAGTTGCCTGAGGCCGTTCAGATCGGTGAGCTGGTCAGTGACGTGACCTTTGAAGCAGTCACCGCTGGCGCCCTGGATGAACCGGCCTGGCCACTTTCTGAAGCCCCCCCTGGCACCCACATGGCCGAACTCGGTGATGAGCAGGGACGGGTGCTCGCCCGGGTGCTGCTCGATGGCGCGGCCATCTGCCGCATCGGTGGCGCCATGTTGGGTGAAGAGGAGGACGCGATCGCGGGCCAGATCGAGGCAGGCGAGCCGTCCTCCGACAGCGTCGATGCCGCCGCCGAGCTGATCAATACCCTCAGCGGTGCTCTCAATCGTATCAAGGGCAACGCGCGAGTGCGCGGCGCCGCGCTGACCCCATTCGACTCGGCTACGGCGGCCGGGCTTTCGGCGCGCACTCGGCGCGATTTTCGCGATAGCGGCGGTGGCACCTTGGTCTTGATGGCTGTCTGATCCTTGACGCTGCGGCAACGGCGTCGTGTTGGCGTTGCCGCCGCACTGGGCGTTGGTGCTATCCTAGTTAAAGGACTCAATGACCGCCCACGATTCGATAGCAGCCCTCGTCGGTCGGCCCCGGTCGGCCCGGCTGCCGCGCGTTTTTGCCCTCCTCGAATGGCCTGCCGCGCCCCTTCGTCGGCCAGAGAAGCCGGGCGTCTGGGCATCTTCGAGGAATATCGGTCCTCGAATCGTGATCGGTCAGCCCGTGAGAGCACCGGAACTGTGAGCGCGACCGCATGATAGTCAGCGACGACGAAAGCCTGGACCGGGCGACGCTCGAGCAGCTACCGGGATTGCTGTGGCGCACCAACCGCGCGCTCGAGCCCTGTTGGGTATCCGCTGACCTCAGCGCCGATCAACTACTCGGGCCCGCCGGTCAGGAGTCGGATTCCCGTCGCGCCCACCGGGAGGCGCTCGAGGGTCGGACAGCCTGCTTTGGTTTTGACTATGGAGGCCGTCATCTCGACGCCCAGGTGGCGCCGCTGCGCGATGCGGCCGGGGCGATCGTCGGAGTCATCGGGATGGCGAGCCATGGAGCGCCCGGGCGCGCGGAGCGCAATCGCCGCCACGCGCGCGGTGCCATGCGCGTACTGGCCGCTCTCATCGGAGGCATCGCTCACGATGTCAACAATGCGTTGACGATCATCAAGAGCTATAATCAGTTTTTACTCGAAAGCCTGGATCCACAATCCGAGAGTTGGGAGGACGCGGATGTCATCCATCAAGCGGTGGTTCGATCGGGTCGTCAGGTCGCTGCCCTGGCCGCGTTTAGCCGCAAGCAGCTGGAAAACGCTTTACAGCCCGGCCTGAGCGCCGTGGTGCAGGGCATCGAGCCGGTGCTGCCGCGCTTCGTCGGCAAGAACGTGCAGGTTGAGCTGTCGCTGGAGCCGAATTTGCCGCCAGTTTCCATGTCGCGAGAACAGCTCGAGCAGGTGATCATGGACTTCGCCGCCGTCGCTCGTGAGGCCATGCCCCACGGTGGTTCGCTGTCCATCGCGACCGCCACCGAGCGTCTTCCAAGCCCTCGATACGAAAGGCTTTCCCATCTGCCAGACGGGCGCTATGCGAGCCTGCAGCTCATCTCCAGCGCCGCCCCCGGCCGGCGGACCAGCTTGTATCCGCCCGACAGTGGTGAGGTGGACTCGGTGGTTCTGATGGCGCGCGACGCGGCGGCCTACATCGAACAGGTGGCTCGTGACCACGGTGGCGGCGCGCTGATCGAGGAACGCGAGGACGGCCGGACGGTGGCGGTGTTGTTGCCCGGAACGGCGTGAATTGAGACGTATGTGGCTGCGCTTGCGCACATCGTCGTGGGCGGCAGGTGCCGCACGTTGCCGGTTAGGCATCGCCGAAAAACAAACACTACATTTCGCCGCCCTGACGGAGTGCAAATCGCGAGTGCGCCCGGAGGACAATCCGCAGGAATAGCGCAGCTATTTTGAGGAATTTTCCGAGGACGTAAGCCGCGAGCGCGCCCGCGTGGGTGGCGAAATGTAGCGTGTATTGGACGAAGCCGCTGCGCAGCGGTTTCGTCCAATGGTTCCTACGGTCGGGGCTACTCTACAATGGCTCCTACGGTCCATGCGGTGGGCGTTCACGATGAGACAAGTACGCTCCGGCTGTCTCAGCTCGACAAAACTCGCGCGACCAGGGCCGCCCTGCATCCTACCCCGACGGTCTGCAGTACTCGGGAGACGTGCAGCTCGACGGTGCGGATGGAGATACCGATCCGGGCGGCGACGGCTTTGTTGGCATGGCCCTCCAGTATCAGCGACAGGACCTGGGTCTGCCGTGGTGTGAGCCCATGGTCACGCGCGAATGCGTTCACGCGCCCACCGCCGCTGCGGTCGCCGCGAGACTTGACCAGGTACAGTAGGGGCTGCCCGGGCGCAGAAACGGGCGTCACGTCGAGCCAGGCCGGGGGGGCCACCAGGGCGGCGGGTTCCAAGAAGTCCGGGCGCGATCCTCGGGCGAGCCACAGCTCCCTCGCCTGGCCATTGGCGTGGCGGACGTGACCTCGACCATCGACCAGCATTGCGGGTACGGCCAGCGCATCCATCGCAGCCGCCAGGCCAGCGCTCAACCAGCCGGCGTCGTTCCACATCTGCATGCGCTCGACAGCGCGCCGCAAGGCGGGCACCAGCGTTTGGAGCCTGGCTTCGTCCGCCGACGAGAACGGCTCTTCGCTCCACATACCGAGGTAGCTCGACATGTGTGGCCCGACGCACAACTGAACGCGCAACAGATCTTGACGGCCCAATCCCCCGGGAGCCAGCACCTTCTGCCACGACGCAAGCTCCTCCGCCTGATGCCAACCGGCAAAGATGTGCCTCAAGCGCCTGGCGACGTTGCGATGACTCGGATCGACGTCGAGAACACGATAGCTGAGCGCGTCCAACTGCACGTCGGCGTAGTATTTACGGGCGAGTCGCTCCAGTCTGGGAGTCGTTCCGTCACTCATGCCCAGGTGTCCGAGCGTCGCGTGGTCTTCGTCGCCGGGCGTCCAAATCGCAGTCAGCGACAGCGGGATAGGCGCTGCGTGTGCCATTCGTGCCGATAACGGCGAGGTCGAGTGCTGGGGCAGCGCTAGCGGTGGCGCTCCTCTTACCCCCCCGGCGTCCGTGTCCTTCGATGAAATCGACTACGGGTCAAGTTTGGGGGCCTGCGGTATTCGGTCGGTCGACGGTACCGTTGAGTGTTGGTCGTCCTTCACCATTCGGGACGGCAGGCACAGCCCTCCGGCCGGCATAGCCTTCAGCAAGCTCCACATGTCCGGCGCCGGTTCCTCCTGCGGATTCGAGCAGGGGTCTGGCATCCTGCGCTGTTGGGGCGGAAGCTGGATCCTCAATCCCCTACTCGAGTAGTTGCTAGCGAACCAGAGTGTGCTCCCACTGTTGCCCCGTGACCAGCCTGTACGCGGGCCCCGGCCGGAAGCGGCCGGGAGCCGCGTACAGGGCGGGCGGAGGTCGAGCATGGCAGCTTGTGGCTAGCCCGAGCCGCGAGGCCACAGGCGGGGGCTCGAGCCTGGCCGGCGGCGCGGCCGGGCGGAGGTCGAGCGCGACAGCTCGAGGCCAGCCCGTGCCCCCCACCGAAGGCGCGGGCTACGCGGCCGGCGCTTGGTCTTCGGTGAGCTGTCGCTTGAGCCAGGCGGCCGGGGTGTAGTTCTCTGGATTCGCCTCGATGTCTTGTGGCGAGGCCTTGAGGACATCGACGAGGTATTGATGTGGTGGGGCGCCGGCCGCGACGGCGGTCTGCAGCAGCGTGCGCAGGATGTCGAGCACGACCCGGCCTTCGATGGAGCGCCGGAACATCGAGCTCTTCTCGATGAGATTTTCGGTGCGCAACAAGCGCTCACGCAGATTGTTGGTGGCTTCGAGGCGCGGGTCGCGTAGGTAGACGGTCAGTCGCTCGTAGTGCTTGATAATGTAGCGGGCGGCACTGCCCAGCGGCGTCGCCTTGGTCCATCGCTTAGCCAGTTTTGTGCACGCGTCTTTGAGGTCCTCCCACATTCTTCGCGAATCGACACCACGCACTGCGAGCGTGTTTTCGCGATTGCGGCCGAGGCGATCGAGGGTATCTTCATGGATCGCCAGCATCTGGAATAACGCGAGCACGAAGCCGACGGGCTTCGGGTCGTAGTCTTCGTACTGCGCAA
>Ga0224501_10000954_pt1 | contig 22174 bp, 19 predicted proteins | sample SF_Oct11_sed_USG_4_FD_169105 | JGI IMG/M metagenome (GOLD analysis project Ga0224501, IMG submission 169105) | Sediment microbial communities from San Francisco Bay, California, United States - SF_Oct11_sed_USGS_8_1 | ecosystem: Environmental > Aquatic > Marine > Sediment | place: USA...
GAGTTTTTTGATTGTTTTTACTGAAGGCTGGCTTGTTTCGAGGTTGATGAAACAGCCTCCGGGCTTAAGCACGCGCCTGAATTCTTTAAAATGAGCCATCAGAATTTCTCTGTTGATGTTGATGTTTCGAGTGGCAAAGGATATGGTCACGAGGTCGAAGCTATCGTCTGGAAAAGGAAGGTGAACTGCATCAGCCATTACCCAACTGAGTTGATGTATGGTTCTCGTCTTCAATCCCCTGGTGAGCATGGAATCGCTGAAGTCAACCGAGATAATTTTCACTCTCTCATCTGCCAGGCGGGAAAGTTTCAGAGCCATCTCTCCGGTGCCGCTGCAGACATCCAGCCAGAGATTGCCCCCTGCTTTTGCAGCTTCTCGGGCAGCCTTCCTGCGCCAGACCATATCCAGTCCGAATGTCAAGACGTGATTGACGAGCTCGTAGGTCTTTGCGACTTCAGAGAATAGCCTTTGAACGCCTTTCCTCATGGCTTCACAACCGTAAAATTTCTAATTCAAACATCCTGAAACCTTCTCATTAAATACGATTCCTATCCGATTGTCCAGTCAGCCTCCTTAATGGGATCAGGGCTTGATACCAAAATCAGAAGAGGATTGGGAGGTGTTTTTGCTCAAGTCGGATTTTTAACGCCATTCCCTCATCGTCCCTCTCAGCGCCTGCGTAACTCCGCACGTTTATCAGTTTTCACGCCAAGATGTCCTTCAGCTATTATCGGCATCGCCTGATGGATTATTCGGTGCTCAAACATACTCGGCGGCCGATTTCATCGGCTTCCCTCGATGGACGATTTGGTAAGGCTAAATCCTCCGATGTCGCTCAAACCACCTCCCAATCCTCCTCCTGATTAGTTTCGATACCATTAATACTTGCCTTCCCTCAATATTTGTAGAACATAATAAGCATTTCTGCTAAACTGAATGGCTCAAAATGAAGGGGAAATTTACATAGATAATTCTGATTGGAAAGGAGAAGCATGAGAACTCAAAAAATTTCTTTTATCGTTTCTGCCTTTGCAGCTATTCTCCTGCTGGCTCTCATCTCTTCCGCCCGGGTCGGACCTGCCTATGCGATCGTCAACTGTAAGATTGTCCCTGTATCCGGTCCTCCGGTAGCAAATGGAGTCATCATCATTCGCGACGGCTTGATCGAATCTCTGGGAACTCAGGATAAAGTGGTCATCCCGGAGGATGCGGAAGTCATCAAGGCAGACGGGCTGCATGCCTATCCAGGGCTAATCGATGCGCATACGAATTTTTTTATTGAGCCTCCCAAAGAAGAACCGGGCCAAAGGGCGACGGCTGCGGTGGCCGCTCAGCCTGAGGAGAAGAACTGGGCCCAAGATGCCAGTCTGATGGCTTTTGATCTTCTCAAGCCAAAAAAGACAGTTGTAGATAGTCTGCATATGGTTGGGATCACGACCATCCTGGTCGCTGCGGAAAAAGGGATCTATGCCGGTCAAAGCGTTCTGTTGAACGTCAACGGAGAAAAAGCGGAAGCCATGGTCATAAAGAATCCGGTTGCACTGCATATCAATTTCACTACTGAGCGGGGCAGGTATCCCTCCTCTTTGATGGGCACCATGGCCTTTTTGAGGCAGTCTTTCCTTGATACGTCTCACTACTCCACTCATAAGTCTCTTTTTTCAAGCTCCTCTCGCGGTTTAAAAAGGCCTGAATACGATCCCTATCTGGAGGCGCTCTATCCTTTTGCCGTGGAAAAGAGGCCTGTCTTTTTCAATTGCGCCAACCTGGAGGATATAAAGCGTGCCTCTCGCCTTATCAAGGAGTTTAAGCTCAATAGTTTTCTCACAGGGGCCAACGAAGCCTGGAGGGTTGCCGATCTGGTCAAGGAGTTGAATGTTCCCCTTCTCGTCTCCCTGGATTTCAAACCCCCGTTTACGAGCATATATGTAAACCAAGGGGAGGAAATGAAAAAAAAGGCAGAGGAGGAGATCTATCCAGCCAACGCGGCCCACCTCCACGACCAGAAAGTCAGGTTTGCTCTGACCTCCCTGGGCTTGAATAAACCTTCGGATATGGTGAAAAATATCCAGAAAGCCATAAAAGCCGGATTGCCCAGGGAAGAAGCCCTTAAAGCCATGACCATTGTCCCCGCTCAACTCCTCGGTGTCGGAGATATTCTGGGAAGCCTGGAACCAGGAAAGATCGCCAACATCATCCTTACCTCTGGAGAGATTTTTGATGAGAAGACAAAGGTGGAAAGGGTTTTTGTTGACGGAATTTCTTTCAAAGTCAAGCAGCCTCCAAAAAAAGCCCAGCCTACGACTTTGGACCTCACTGGAAAATGGAAAGCCGCGATCTCCGGACCCATGGGTGAGCTGGAAGTGAACCTGGATATCCAGCAGGAAGTAAATGCCATCAGCGGAAAGATTTCTTCTGACATGGGTCAATGGGATATAACAGATGGAGTTTTGAGCGGCAAAGAACTTTCGTTCACCATATCGGCAACCATAATGGATGAGACAATAGAGCTGACTTTCAACGGTACAGCAGAACAGGATTCCATAGAAGGAACGATTTCTTTCGAGGGCGGAAGTGCTGAGTTGAAAGCTACTCGGATCCCCGAGCGGAGTAGCTAAAGGAGAGTGTCATGAATAGAAAAATTATAAGCTTGATTGTCTGTCTGAACCTGGCTGTCTTTTCCGGCATTTCATCGGGCCAGGATCTATTGATAAAAAACGGGACTGTCCTCACCGTAACCCAAGGCACCATCCTCAACGGAGACGTTCTTATCCTCAATGGTATCATCGAGAAGATCGGTAAAGATCTCAAGGCTCCCGAAGGGATAAAAATTGTCGATGCCGCAGGAAAATACGTCATGCCCGGGATAATCGATTCCCATACCCATATTGCCCTCAGCGGCACCAATGAGACCGGAGACGCCATCACGCCTGAAGTGAACATGCGGGATGTGCTCCATGCAGAGTCCCCTTCCATTTACACCGCCCTCTCCGGCGGCGTTACGATGGTCCATACAATGCACGGGAGCGGTAATCCCATCGGAGGCGAAAACATCGTCCTCAAGATGAAGTGGGGCAAAACCTCCGAAGAGATGATCGTGCCTCAAGCCTACAGAACCCTTAAATTCGCCCTGGGTGAGAATCCGAAGCGAGCGAGCTCCTTTACAATCGGAACTCCTCGTTATCCCCAGTCTCGTATGGGAGTCAACGCCATCATCCGCCGAGAGTTCTTAAAGGCAAAGAATTACATGGAGCAGTGGGACAGGTACTTGAAGGCGAAAAAGTCCAAGAAAGCGGCAAAGAACATTGTCCCGCCCCGAAAAGACCTCCAGATGGAGCAGCTGGCTGACATGATACGGGGAAAGATGGTGGCTCGTTGTCACAGTTACAGAGCGGATGAAACCCTTGAGTTTATCAAGCTTTCGAAGGAATTCGGGTTCAAGATCGCCTGTTTCGAACACGTCTCCGAAGCCTTCAAGATCACCAAGGAACTGGTCGAGGAAGGAGTCGGCATCTCAATTTTTCTCGATAGTTGGGCCTATAAAGTCGAAGCCTCAGAGGGGATTGCCTATAATGCAGCCTATTGCACCAAAAAGGGAGTCCTTGTCTCCATTAATTCTGACAGCGGGGAAAGAATCCGGCGCCTGTTTAATGATGCCGCCAAGTCCATGAAATACGGAGGCCTTTCTGCAGATGAAGCCTTAAAGCTCATCACCATCAATCCCGCCATCCAGCTCGGTGTGGAAAAGATCGCGGGAAGCCTGGAGGTTGGAAAGCATGGCGATGTGGCCATCTTCAATGAGCATCCTCTGAGCGCCTACACCGCGTGCCAGATGACCGTCGTCGAAGGTGAGATCTATTTCGACCGAGCCCAGTATCTCAAGGAAAGAGAAGAAATGGAGAAGAAAAAGAAGGAAGAAGAGAAGAAAAAAGGAGAGAAAAAATGACCAGAAAAACATTGACCTTCTTTACCGTTGTCGTCTTCTGTTTCTCTTTTGGCTTGAGTCTTGATAAGAGTCCGAACGTGATCGCCATAAAGGGAGCCAAGATCATTCCTGTCGTCGGAGAGGATATAGAACAAGGAACTATCCTTATCAAAGACGGGAAAATCGAAGATATAGGGCAGAATGTCAGCGTCCCTCAGGATGCAGAAGTCTATGATGCCCAGGGATTGATTGCCTATCCGGGTATGATCGACAGCTATTGTTATTTGGGTCTCCAGGAGATCAGCGCTGTGAGTGCCACCGTGGACTCCAGGGAAACAGGGCAGTTTAATCCGCAGGTGAAAGCCGTAGAGGCACTCTGGCCGGATTCCATGCACATACCCATCACCATGTCTAACGGCATAACCACAGCTGTTGTGGTCTGCACTGGAGGCCTGATTTCAGGTCAAGTCGGCATGATCAGACTTGCAGGTTGGACTCCTGAAGAAATGGTTATCAGGAACTCTGTGGCCATGCACATTCAGTTCCCGTCCGTTCCCCGGATTCGGAGAAGAGAATCGCAGCCTCAAGAACAGACATCAAAACAGATCGAGGAGTTAAAAGAGCTTCTGAACGAGGTCCGCTACTACCAGAAAAGGAAGCAAGCGGCGCAGAAAAATTCAAACCTCCCTCTTCCTGGTTTCGATGAAAAGCTGGAATTTCTGATCCCGGTCGTCAACGGCAAACTCCCTGTGTTGATCTCCGTCTATGCCGATAAGGACATCCGAGCGGCCATCCAATTCGTTAAGGACGAAAAACTCAAGGCCATTTTCTTTGGTGTCACTGACGGCTGGAAGGTAGCAGAAGAAATTAAAAAATCGGGTATTCCGGTTGTTTTCGGCTCGCTCTACGCCATGCCTTCTGAATGGGATAATGGTTATGATGCCATTTACAGGAATCCAGGTGTTCTGGCTAAGGCTGGAGTCAAATTCTCCTTTTCCTCTCAGAGCGCAAGCCTGGCTAAGGACTTGCCCTATCATGCCGCAAAAGCTGCTGCGTTTGGCCTGGACAAGAAAGAAGCTCTTAAAGGAGTGACGATTTATCCGGCCCAGATTTTCGGAGTGGATGATAGTCTGGGGAGTTTGGAAAAGGGGAAAGCGGCCAACATCGTCCTCGCAGACGGTGATATTCTGGAACTGAGCACCAACATCAAGCGCGTATTCATAGACGGGAAAGAGATGGACCTCTCCAACAGGTATACTCAGCTTCTGGAGAAATACAAGAAAAGATAGTGATGAAGAATATGACAGGCTGCATTTTTCGTGCAGCCTGTCATATTCCAACTCGGAGGTATGTCCTGTCCTTAATTCATTCGATCTTGGTCAGGATTGCCTGACCTTTTGCTATTCTTTTCAAGGATTCGGCGGGTTTGAGCATGCTTTTGTCTTGACAGACCGGCATTTTCCTAATAATTTGAGTACCTAAAAATTGATGAAGGAGGACTCATGAAAACCCGGAATGCATCTTTAGGCATTTTTTTGTTCTTATTCCTATCCTTATGGGTAGGTATGAATGTTTCAGCTCCAGCCGGAAACACACCCGATTATGACCTGATCATAAGGAACGGAAGGGTTTTCGATGGCTCTCTTAGCCAGGAGTTCAAAGCGGACATAGCCATCAAAGACGGGATCATTGTCAGTATCTCTAAGTCAGTAAAGGGGAACGCAGCTCAGGTGATCAATGCCAAGGGGCTTGTCGTGGCTCCTGGCTTTATCGATTTGCATACCCATGTTGACAGTGAGATGTATTTTCCTGAGAACAGGGCCTGTCTCAATTATCTCAAGCAGGGTGTGACCTCGGTCGTTGTCGGCCAGTGCGGACGAAGCGCCTGGCCCATTTTCGAGAAAGCAGAGGACCTGATGAAAACTTGGGGTGAGGAGGGTATCGGACCCAACGCCGCTCTGCTCGTCGGCCATGGGCAGGTGAGGGAGCTTGTGATGGGAATGGAAGACAGGGAGCCCACTGCGGAAGAGCTGGAAGAAATGAAAGCCCTTGTAGAGGAGGCCATGGAGCAGGGAGCCAGCGGCTTATCCACAGGTTTGGAGTATCTGCCGGGAAGTTTTGGCAGCACAGATGAAGTCACTGAGCTGGTGAAAGTCATAGCTCCCTATGGGGGGATTTATCATACTCATATGAGAAATGAAGGAGAGAAGCTCATCGAAGCCGTGAAGGAAGCGATTGAAATCTCAGAAAAATCAGGCGCTCCAGTCCATATCTCTCATCTCAAAGCAGTGGGAAAACCCAACTGGGGACTGGTTAAGGAAGCCTGCGCAATTATTGAAGAGGCCCGGGCGCGCGGGATCAAGGTCACAGCGGATCAGTATCCCTTTCGATTCTCAAGCGGTTATCCTTACCGGAGTCTTATTCCAGGTTCAGCTTGGCTGGGAATTGAAGAGCTGGAAGAAGATGGGGAAGAAGAAATCGAAAGACTGAGTTCATCCGATATCGATGAGATTTTTGACTATCTCCGGGATCACCAGCTGATTGCGCTCTACAAAAAGATCACGCCTTATATTCCCATCTCTGAGCGTCATCAAGAGTATCTGGATAATCTGCCGAGAAAGGAGCTGCTGCGTCTTGTGGGACGAAGCTTAGTCCGTGCCGGGCTTTTCCAGGGTCCGGGGAGCGCGAGAGAAAGAATGCTGTTTTTAGAGCGGATGAAGGATCCGGCAGAGGCAGCGAGGATCCGTGATAAGATCAAAGAGTACATAGATAAGATGGCCGGGAGCGAGAACATCATCGTCGGCATCTGTGTCGAGAGAAGGCTTGAAGGAAAATCTTTAAAGCAGGTGGCCGCCATAAAAAGTAAATCTGTGGAAGATGCCGCCATAGAGCTGGAACTCATGGGAGCCAGGTGCATCCCTCTCCGAATGTGTGAAGAGGATATCGAGTACATCATGAAGAAGGATTATGTGGGCACAGGAAGCGACGGCACGGCTCCTTTCTTCGGCATCGGGCTGACTCACATCCGATCCTATTCCACTTTTCTCCATAAGATCAAGAAGTATGCCCTGGATAGAAAGTCGGTTTCTCTTCCCCATGTCATCCGTTCTCAGACATCGCTTCCCGCCCAGATCATGAACTGGGATGACAGGGGTTGGATAAAGGAAGGATATAAGGCTGATATCGTGGTCCTTGACCTGGAAAACATCCAGATTCGAACCTCCATATCCAATCCTCATGCCTACAGCGGAGGCGTTAAATATCTCCTGGTCAACGGTAATCTCGTCTTGGATGACGGAGAATGGACAGGAAAGCTTCCCGGCCGGGTTATCAGGCTGAAGAAATCTTGAATTACCGGTTGTGTTATTCCAGATAAAACCGTATTGGGGAGCTGCCTGGCAGCTTAGGCTTTTTTGGCAAGAAAGGGAACTTTGGACAAGTAAAAGAACGATACGATCACTCCGACCACTCCCAGGAAGACAAAAGGCGAGTTTATCCCGAATCTATCCGAAAGAAACCCGGCAATGAGGACGACAAGCGCTCCTGTCAGCATCTGGACGTTGGCAGAGAGACTAAAAGCCTGGGCCTGATTCTTGGAAGGAACCTCGTTCCCGATAAAAGACTGAAATCCGGGATAAACAAGAAAAAGGAACGTGCCGAAAAAGAAAAGGCTGATTAAAGCGATCTCCTTAACCGGTATGAATCCCAGGAGGAAGAGAAAGACCGTTGCCCCGCTAAAGGCGTAAATGGAAATCTTCAGCCGTCCAAATTTTTTGCTCAGAAACCCAAAAAGATAGGTGACAACAGTGCCGATTCCAACCCAGAGAGCCAGGAAAAGTCCGGTCTGTCCCAAAGGGATCTCAAACCTATGGTTGAGCAGGGAAGGAGCAAAAAAGACAGTCGTTCCCCAGCAGGCGCCGCCAAAGGCAAAACCTGGGATGTAGATCCTGATGCTTTTCAGCGTTTCCATCCAGGAAGAGAAATCGGGCTTGAATACTTCTTCTGCTCGCGTGGATACATGCCTTACATTCAAAACGCTGATGGTCCCCAGGATAAAGCCAGCTCCGGCCCAGACATAAAGAGGTGCCTTCCAGCCCAGACTCTGAGCCAAAAAACCGGAAGTGACAAAAGCCATCAGTACGCCCAGGTTGCCTGAACCACTCTGGATTCCCATAGCGTAGTCCATCCTCTGATCGGGATGGGTTTTTGAGACCCAGGCAATCCCTATCGAGTGGTAGAAGCTGTTGAACATCCTCATGCTCAGGTAAGCAGTCAAAAAGGTCGCAAAGGCTGTGGGCAGTGTCATCAAATAGAGTGAGAGGCAGATTCCCAGATAGCTCAAAAAGAGCAAATGTTTGTATTCATACTTATGGGATACGTTGGCAATGATTATCTGGAAAAGAAAAGTCATCAGCAGCCCCAGGTTCGATAACAGGCCGATATGGAAATATTTCTTGATGATGAATTGCTGGCTGTAAAGGAGGGGAAAGATCATGGGGACTGTGACTGTGGCCGCGTCGTTCAGGGCATGGAAAAGAGAAGCGGAGACAAGGACTTTTTTTTTCATGATTGAGTGTGGAAAGAGGATTTATACTAAACATCCTCTGCTCTGTCAATTGAGCAACGTCCCTTGATTCAGACAGGAATTTTGTGACAGCTAATCATGAAGGTGTAATCTTTTTGCAGCGCCGGTTCCCCTCCATCCCGGCCAAGACCCTCCTGCCCGCCACCATGGGCTTCGGATGGAGAGGAACCGTCGCCGCACTTCTCCATCAGGCCAGATGTTTCCCTCACTACAGAAATAAAGATGCTTACATGCAGACAAAACATATTGCTTCTCCGGACTAAATCCAGTAATGTAATTAGAATATTAAAGCCATTCAAAAGGAGGCATGATGAGCAACAAATATTCGAGAAGGGATTTTATCAAAACAGGGATTGGCGTGAGCGCAGCCGCAGTGCTGAGTAGTGGAAAGAATCTGATAGGAACACAAAGAAATGTAGGTGAAATGTGTGTGGTGGCCAGCGGAAACGGCCTGAGGGCCACTGAGAAGGCCATGGAACTCCTCAAGCAGGAAAAAGACCCCCTGGACGCGGTTATTGCCGGAGTGAACATCGTCGAGGACGATCCCGAGGACAGGTCAGTGGGATACGGAGGCCTGCCCAATGAGGAAGGAGTTGTCGAGCTCGATTCTTCGGTCATGCACGGTCCGACGCACAACGGCGGTGCTGTGGCCAGTTTAAGAAACATCAAGAATCCATCCAAAGTCGCCAAGCTGGTTATGGAGAGAACCGACCATGCACTCCTCGTCGGTGAAGGCGCGTTGAGATTTGCCAAGGCCCACGGGTTCAAAGAGGAAAATCTTCTCACTGATAGAGCAAGAGAGAGATGGCTTAGCCGGAAGGAAAGGCTCTCGGATAGGGATTTCTGGTTTCCTCCCCGGCCAGAGGAAGCCGAGGGAGAATTTGCGTCGTTTTTCGAATTCCACGGAACCATCAACTGCTGTGCCATTGATGCCCATGCAAACCTCGCAGGAGTGACGACAACCAGCGGATTCTTCTTCAAGATTCCGGGAAGAGTAGGGGATTCGCCCATCATCGGTGCCGGACTCTTTGTGGACAACGACGTGGGAGCAGCTGGGTCCACAGGGAGAGGGGAAGCCAACATCCTGAACTGTGGGAGCTTTCTCGTCGTTAATTTTATGGGAATGGGCTCATCACCGGAAGAGGCGTGCCTTAAAGCACTGAAAAAGATCGCTGAAAAGACCAAGTGTCAGCCGCACCTCCTCAACGATGAGGGGCGTCCGCGTTTTGGATTGCAATTTTATGCGATCAATAAAAAGGGCGAATTCGGCGGTGCCTCGATGTGGAGCGGCGGCCAGTTCGCTGTGCACGATGGGAAAGAGAACAAGTTAAGACCCTGCGCCTATCTTTTTAAGAGGCCAGATAAGTCTAAGAAGAATTCATAATCTTTTTCTTCGCCAGTGACCTTTGATCCATACCCAATGCCGGCCTCTTCTTTCCCAGTGCCCCGGAACCCACGCTTTTCCTCGGCGCTCTTTGTTCCAGTGGCCATTGACCCAGACATACTTTCCTCCGGTCCACTTCCAGTGCCCAGAGATCCAGATATAATCCGGACCGGGCTTAACGATTCGGACTTCCTTCCTGAGCGGGGGAGGGGGGATTGTCGGCCGGACGGTAACAATACAACCAGCCAGCATAACAAAGACGAAGCTCAAGAGGGCTATCCAAGCTATTTTTTTCATCTTTCCTCCTTTTGAACCTGAGAGGGCTCTGTTTTGCAGCCGGTTTCTGTATGAAATATGCTCGCAAAAACAATGAGGGGGCTCAATATTCTTCCAAGACGTGAGCTGAGTAACCTTTCCTGTTAAGGTTTTCAGCGATTCTTTGAGCCGCTTTCATACTCCGGGCTCGGATCCTCACTCTATAATATATTTGAGAAGAGGCATTGTACTCAGTGATGTAAACTTTACTGTATCTTTTTTGCAGCTTTGATTTGAGTATGAGAGCATTTTTTTTATCTAAGAAAGAAGCTGCCTGGACGATGAATTTTTGTGAAGATTTACGGGGGGAAAATCTTTTCAGGACCTTGATCTCGACAGGAGCCACTCCTGTCTCACTCATCCCCAGTTTGATCGCCGCAGCAAAAGAGAGGTCGATGATCCTTCCTTTCACGAAAGGGCCGCGGTCGTTGATCCGGACCACCGCTGATTTTCCGTTGGTCAGGTTTGTCACCTTCACATATGTTCCGAAGGGGAGTGTTTTATGGGCTGCGGTCATAGCGTACATGTTGTAGATCTCTCTGTTGGAGGTGATCTTTCCCTGGAATTCTTCTCCGTACCAGGAAGCCATTCCTCTCTGTTCGTTTCCGGTGGGAAAATACTTCACCCCGGCGCAGGAAGAGAGGAAGAGGATTGTTCCCAGCAAGAATGAGACTCTTCTTTTTTCTAAGAAAAGTCTGTGCATGACGAAATTAGCCTTTTAGGCGAAGATGATGTTCATCTGGCTTATATTTTTATCTGAATATTTCTTTTTTTTCAATAGTCCGGGATTGAGATCCCTCACTTTTTTCTTTTTCGAAAAGTTAACCATTTTTCCGGATGTTCTGTCAAATCACTTTTTTCAACCTGGATAAATGTGATTTTTTTTAATACAATACTCAAAACTCAAACCGCACTCAGCTATGGAGCGGATAGAAACGAACCCATGAGCCAGGCGAATAAAGCCAGGAAAGCACATGCTGATTCAGAAAGAAACAGCAGCAGCGAGCCGATAATCTGATGAGGACGTGATGAGGAAAATTTTGTTTTTTGTCCCGGCAATCCTTTATTATGGATTGATATTTTTCTTGTCGTCGAGAAGCTTAAGGAGCCAGGTCGATATACTGTTCTTCGACAAGGTAGTCCATCTTCTGGAGTTTGCTCTTCTCGGGTTCTTTCTCGCTTTTGGGTATTTTCTAAGCCTGAAGTCTTCCATCGCGACAAAGTCTTATCTGACTGTGATCAGCGGAATGCTTCTCGGCGGCTTGGATGAGCTGCATCAATATTTTGTGCCCACTCGTTCCTTAGAAGCGATGGATTTTGTAGCGGATTCCATCGGTGTTCTTGCCGGCCTGCTCATCTACTTCTTTCTTTCTCGGACCGGCAGGGGAAAGCTGTTGACGGAAAATCTATTGAAGACAGGACGGTAGTGTTTTTTTTCAACAGAGGCGCATCTGTCTAAGGGATCTTCAGAGCGGGCAGGAAGACCGTTTCGCGCAGGGCATCTTTTCTCAGGCGCTCTTCCACAGACCATGCAGATTGCAGTACTCGCGGGCCGTGATGTTATGCGCTTCGATCTTAAAGACAGCCTCAGGCGTGTCGCCCGGTTTGAGGAACTGACGGTAAGCCTGACCATCAGCGATCAGCTCTATCCACTCAATATAATGTTCCTCCACCATCGGATGAGGGGCGCTTCCGACCTTGACTTTGATGCCTTCTTCAGTCTTCTCGATCACCGGAACATGCTTTTCCTGGGATGCGTCAACAGAGTTTTCCTTCATGAGCTTCATGGGTTGTCCGCAGCAGACAAGCTCTCCGGCGCCTTCGTGGAGAACCTCAACCACATTCCCGCACACTTCGCACTTATAGATTTGCAATCTTTGTGTCATTTGATTACCTCCTAGTTTTGTTCTATACAATCCTCTTGCATTTCAAGAGTCCAATCTCATCTGCCGATCTATCTCGTGATCCAGAGATTGCAGATGGGTAGAATCTGGATGTCCTGCCTGTCATTCCTCACTTTCTTCCTCAAATTTGTCCTTATCTGCGCCACAGACAGGGCAGACCCAATCCTCGGGTAAATCTTCGAACGGCGTTCCGGGCTTTATACCGTAAACCGGATCGCCAACATCCGGGTAGTACACATACCCGCATACCATGCACCTGTAACGGCTCATCCTCATAACGAGTCTATTTTATCTGATTACCAGTTTTCTTCCAATAGCTCGTAGTAAGATCTTGGATGGGCACAGGCCGGACACTCCTCAGTAGATTCAACGAATAATCGAGGTATTCCGGGTATTCGCGCTACAGGAATTTGATTAATTTTTCCTTCAAGTATTGAAACGCCTCATCTGGATCGGATTTATATGCGAAAAGATCGATATCTTCGGGATCGATGCTTTTGTACTTCAGGAGCGCTTTGAAATCAACGATTTTCTTCCAGTATTCTTCGCCGTAGAGCAGGATGACGACATGGTTTTTTTCGATTTTTCTGGTTTGAACCAGAGTGAGCGTTTCAAAGATCTCGTCAAGAGTACCGTAGCCTCCAGGGAAGGCCACCACAGCTTTGGCCTTATACACCAGCCAGAATTTTCGCATGAAAAAATAATGAAACATGAAGGAAAGCTCAGGCGAGACAAAGGGATTGAGGGCCTGTTCCATCTCGGGTAGGGAGATATTCATGCCTATGGATTTTCCCTCCGCTCTTTTCGCACCCCTGTTGGCAGCCTCCATGATTCCGGGGCCGCCACCCGTACAGATAACGAAATTCTTTCCCTTGGGCTTTAACTTGATAGCCCATTTGGCAAGCTTATAAGCCAGCTCCTCGGCTTCCCAATAGTACCTGGTGAGAATGGCATCCTTGTCTTCAGGATCCGCCTTTGAAGAGCCGAGAAAAAGGATGGTGTTGTTGACTTTCTGTTCGCTCAATCGCTTTAAGGGCTCCAGATACTCGCTGAGGATCCGCAGAGTGCGGGCTTCTTGAGAGTTTAAAAAACTCAGGTTTTTAAACGCTTTCAGCACAGTCTCTTTTTTTTTCATGACAACCTCTCTCCATAAAACAGGTGAAGATTCTAACATAATTACGAATAAAAAGGGACAGGCCTCTTTTTGAGAAAAAAGCTATCCGTCCCCTTTTTTTTATCCTTTCTTTGATATATCCTATGGTCTTCATCATCGAATGTAAGCCGGAAAAGAATGACACAAGTTCTTGAAAACCTGTCTTCAAGAGAGTATCCAGGCCGGGTCATAATCATAGGCCAGGATAAATCAGGGGATAACGATGTTATCATTTATGCCATTACCGGCAGGTCCCCATCCAGTCAAGCCAGGAAACTGGAGTTAGAGGAAGATGCCATCTGGGTAAGCCCCACAGATGAGGATGCCCTGAAAAAAGGAAACATAGACCTGCTCGTCTATCCGGCGATCCTGTTCGTGCCAGCTCGAGGAATCGCAGTCAGCAACGGAAAACAGACATCCGACATAGGATCCCATCTCCTCAAGGGTCAGAACCCTTTGGAAATCCTCGAGTCGGCTCTCTCTCAGTGGGATTTTGAACCTGACGAGCCCATATTCACTCCCAGAATCAGCGGTTGTGTCCTGTCTGGGAAGGGAGCAGCTCTCAGCATAATCAGAAGGCATTCGGATGGGTCCCCTTCGAGAAATATCTATGAGGTGCCATTGGTCAGCGGCCGGGGAATGATGGTCGCCACCTACAGGGGAGAAAACAGAGATCCGGTTCCGTCATTCATCGGGGAGCCGGTCGAAGTTGAGATTCATAAAAAGAGGGCGGATGATATGGCAGAGGCGGTTTATGACGCTCTGGAGCCAGAATCCGGGAAAAGAGACTTCAGAGTAGCTGTGGCCTGTGTCTATTCCAGCAAGGTGAGCGCTGGTCAGAATGAGATATACATCATCAACCGGGAGTAAGGGACGGAGGAATAAAATGACTAAAATAAGCAAAGAAGACCGGCTGCAGTACCGGACTCAGGTCGAGGAGGATTTTCCTGAAGTCATTCAGTTCGGAGATAATACATTCAAGAAGATACAGTCCATGAGGTATGGAGAGAACCCGGGCTATCCGGCGGCTTTCTATGCAGAGGAGGGGGCTTCTGGACCCAATATGGCCACCATGGAGGTTTTACAAGAGGGTTTAAAGGGATTGGGCTATATAAACGTCGGAGACATGGACCTGGGTCAAAGACTGGTGAGGAAGCTGACGGAGCTCTATAAGAACAGAATGATCTGTGCCCTTATCAAGCATGAAATGCCAAGCGGAGTCGCTATGGGTGAGACGCCGGAAGAGACCTTTGAGAAAGCCTGGAAATGCGACTCCCTTTCCAACTTTGGAAGCGTGGATGTCTTTAATTATAAGATCACCAAGGAGCTGGCTGAAATCATAGTGGAGAAAGGGAGGAACATTGAAGTCGTTTATGCACCGGAGTTCAATCCCGAGGTTCTCGAGGTCCTGGGCTCAAAGAAAAGCTTGAGAGTGGTAAAGATGGGAGCATCTCTGGGCAACAAAGCTGTGGATAATGGTTTGGAATTCAAGAGAGTAGCCGGAGGACTCTTGATCCAGAAACGGTTTGATTCCAGGATCGTATCTCCTGAGTTCATCGATGTGGTATCAGAAAAAAAACCTACTCCAGAAGAAATGAATGCCGCTGTGTTGAACTGGAATGTGGCCTGTTTTACCCGCTCCAATGCCATAGTCATTGGCAAAAGCGATAAAATCCATGGGATTGGCTCAGGCCAGAGGAGTCGGGTGGACGCGGCTGAGGATGCTATTCGGTTTTCCAGGAGAGGTTATGGGCCTGAGGGATGTATCATGGCCTCTGATGCGTTCATGCCTTTTCCTGATGTGGTAGAGCTCGCCGCTAAAAACGGGATCAAAGGGATTGTCTACCCTCTTGGTTCCATTCAAGACCAGATGGTCATCGATAAAGCCAATGAGCTTGAACTGGCCATGCTCATCACCCGAAAACCGGGTGAGACCGACAGTGAGCGGTGCTTCTTGCACAGATAATAGCCTGAGTCGCGATGAATCTATCTAAAATAAATGGAACGAGGAGTATGGAAACATCTTCTACGTGACAGTTAATTATGAAGGTGTAATCTGTTACAGCGACGGTTCCCCTCCATCCTTGCCAAAATTCTTCCCTCCTTCATGGGCTCCGGATGGAGGGGAACCGTCGCTGTAATTCCCCATTAGTTTAGGAATTTCTCTCATCACGGAAATAGAAATGCTCACTGCAGCGATCCGGAGCTTGACTTTAGAGGGCAAAGGTTTATAATAAAAGGCTTTTTAAAGGCAGTGGCGACAGACTAGAAAAGCCGGAAATCAAAGAGAGGAATAATTTTTAATATTCATACTTTAAATATCATAAGTCTTTATAAAAAGGAGAAATAAGATGAAAGAAGTGACAGTGGAAGAGTTGTTGGCCAAAGCAGAACAACCTTCCAAGGATGCCATGCGGCTTCATCCGTTCTACCGAGGTAAAGTTGAGGTCATTCCCAAATGCCGAATCACGGATTTTAATGATTTTGCCATCTGGTACACACCGGGAGTCGCGGCTCCCTGCAAAGAGATCTATGCCGATAAAGAAAAGGTATACGAGATGACCAATAAGTGGAATTTCGTAGCAGTCGTCTCTGATGGGTCAAGAGTATTGGGCCTGGGAGATATCGGCCCTGAAGCCGGGTTGCCGGTCATGGAAGGGAAAGCCCTGCTGTATAAGTACCTGGGAGGGGTGGATGCATTTCCGATATGCGTCGACACCAAGGAGCCAGAAGAGATCATTCAATTCGTCAAATGGCTCCAACCCACATTCGGGGGGATCAACCTTGAGGACATCTCGCATCCCAAGTGCTTTCATATCCTGGATACTCTGCGAAAAGAGATGGAGATCCCCGTCTGGCATGATGACCAGCAGGGAACTGCCTGTGTGACAGTGGCCGGCCTCCTTAATGCAGTCAAGATCGTTGGCAAGAAGATGGAAGACATTAAAGTTGCTTTGATCGGTGCTGGAGCGGCTAATATCGCTATCTCCAGGCTTATCATCACTGCCGGGGTCAAGCCCGAACATATTCTTGCAGTTGATTCCAAGGGGATCCTCTATAGAGATAGAGGGGACAGGGAAACGCTGAAGACCAAATACAAGGAAAAATGGCATATCTGTGAGACGACAAATCCAAAAAGTATTAAGGGGGATATCAAAGAAGCCATGGAGGGCGCTGACGTGGTCATTTCTGCATCCAAGACAGGTCCTGGAGTGATCAAAAAAGAATGGGTCCAAGCCATGGCGAAGGGCTCTATCATTTTTGCTATGGCCAATCCGGTCCCGGAGATTTGGCCCTGGGAAGCCAAGGAAGCTGGGGCCAGGATCATAGCCACCGGGCGCTCTGATTTCCCCAACCAGGTCAACAATTCCCTGGGTTTCCCTGGAATATTCAGAGGCGCTCTCGATATCAGGGCAACCAAGATCACCGATGAGATGTGCATCGAAGCAGCAAAGGAACTGGCAAAAGTTGCCGAAGACAACGGAATCCACGAGGATTACATCATCCCCAATATGGACCAGTGGGAAGTCTTCCCCAGAGAGGCAGTGGCTGTCGGGACAAAAGGAATCGAGCAGGGAGTCGCCCGGATCAAAGCCCCTGCAGAGGAGAGGTTCAAGCTGGCAGAAAAAATCATCAAAAAAACCAGAGAGCAGATACAGTTCTTGATGAAAGAGAAATTCATCTTAGATCCTGATAAAAAATAAGCATGCTTCGAACAAGCCTGCGTCAACAAAGGACGATGCTCCAGGTATAAAATCAAATCTCAGAAAGCCTGATGAGAGTGAAATATTTTTGAAAACTGCCAGCAAAATGTCTTGAGTGCGGAGTTACGCAGGCGCTGAGAGGGACGGTTCGCTTAGGCCAAAGCTTAAAGGTCACTTATTTCATTCCAGCATAATTAACACTCACAATTCGGAAAAGAGCCAAATTTTATCAACCAGGCAGGGAAATGGAGCTCAGCCTTTGGAAAAGAACCAAATTCCCACTAAGAATTTCCATTTTTAATAAAAAATTAAAAAAAACTTGACAAAATGACACTCAAGTTTTATATTATAATATGACTAAAATAGGAGGAAACAATGGCTAAGACCATAGGAATCGATTTAGGAACGACTAATTCTGTTGTTGCCGTTGTTGAAGGCGGTGATCCTGTGATCATCCCCAATGAGGAAGGAGGCCGAACGACTCCTTCAGTCGTGGCTTTCAACGAGAAAGGAGAACGGTTAGTCGGACAAGTGGCGAAAAGACAGAGAATCACAAACCCGGAGAATACAATCTATTCTATAAAAAGGTTCATGGGTCGCCGGTATAAAGAAGTTCCAGGGGAAATCAAACAAGTGCCGTTCAAGGTCACACAGATTTCGAACGGAGACGTCAGGATAGAAGCTCTTGGAAAGAAATACGCTCCTCCAGAGATTTCCGCAATCATCCTCCTGAAGCTGAAAAAAGCCGCAGAGGACCATCTGGGAGAAAAAGTCGAAAAAGCAGTCATCACGGTTCCAGCTTATTTCAACGACAGCCAGAGAAAAGCCACTAAGGACGCCGGCGTGATCGCCGGGCTTCAAGTTGAGCGGATAATCAACGAGCCGACAGCTGCAGCTTTAGCCTACGGAATGGAGAAGAAGAAAGATGAGACAATCGCTGTCTATGACTTTGGAGGCGGGACTTTCGATATATCCATCCTGGAAGTCGGTGAAGGAGTGATCGAGGTTAAATCCACAAACGGAGATACGCATTTGGGCGGAGATGACATCGACCAGAAAGTTCAGGACTGGCTTGTGGCAGAATTCAAGAAAGAGACGGGCATAGACCTCTCTAAGGACAAAATGGCTCTTCAGCGGTTAAAGGAAGCTGCGGAAAAGGCGAAAATGGAGCTCTCCACGACTATGGAGACAGAGATTAACCTTCCTTTTGTCACGGCTGACGCCTCAGGTCCAAAGCATCTGTTGATGAAACTCACCAGAGCCAAGCTGGAACAGCTCATGGATGACATCATTCAGAGAACAGTTGAACCCTGCAAACAGGCTCTCAAGGATGCCAGCTTAAAACCTGAGGACATCAATGAGGTCATTCTCGTAGGTGGATCGACCCGAATACCTAAAGTGCAGCAATTGGTCAGAAAGCTTTTTGGCAGAGAACCTCATAAGGGTGTCAATCCTGACGAAGTGGTGGCAGCCGGAGCGGCCATTCAGGGAGCTGTCCTGGCAGGAGATGTCAAGGATATTCTGCTCCTGGATGTCACTCCCCTGACTCTCGGTATCGAGACTCTCGGCGGCGTGTTCACAAAGATGATTGCCCGCAACACCACGATTCCCACTAAGAAAACAGAGATCTTTTCCACAGCCGCGGATAGTCAGCCCAGCGTAGAGATCCATGTCCTTCAGGGTGAGAGAGAGATGGCTGCCAATAACAGGACGTTAGGACGGTTTCATCTGGATGGTATCCCCCCAGCCCCTCGAGGCATCCCCAAGATCGAGGTGACTTTTGACATCGATGCCAACGGAATCCTCCATGTCTCGGCCAAAGACATAGGCACCGGAAAGCAGCAAGCGATCACCATCACCGGTCACAGCGGACTTGATGATAAGGAAATCGATAATATGGTCAAGGATGCTGAGGTACATGCTGAAGAGGATAAGAAGAGGAGAGAGACCATCGATGCCAAGAACCAGGCCGACCAGATGGTGTATAATCTTGAGAAGCTGATGCGGGAAAACAAGGATAAGATACCAGCGAAAGAAGCGGATAAAATCCGCGTTGAGATCGAGAACACCAAGAAGGCGATTGAAACCGATGACGCAGAGCAGATCAGAAAGGCCGTAGAGGCTCTTACTCAAGCTTCCCATAAGTTGACTGAGATAATGTACCAGCAGGCTTCGCAGCAGCAGGCCCAGCAGGGAGCAGCTGGCAGTGAGGCGGCAGACCAAGGTGCCTCCCAGGATTCATCCGAGGAAGAAGTGATCGATGCAGAAGTCGTAGACGACGAAAAAAAGAATTAAAGCTGCCGAATTCTCATCGCACTTTTCAGCCGTCAGAGACTGCAAGAGCAGGTAATCTAATTATGGATAGGGACTATTACAAGATCCTCGAGGTTGACCACAAAGCCACTCAAGCTGAGATCAAAAAAGCCTACCGCAAACTAGCCCGAAAGTACCATCCTGACCTCAATCCAGGGGACAAAGCAGCCGAAGCCAAGTTCAAAGAGATCCAGGAGGCTTACTCCGTTCTCAGCAATCCCAATAAAAGAGCTCAGTACGACCAGTTTGGGTTTGTCGGGGATGTGCCTCCTGGAGGGTCCCAGTATCAGACTTACACATCTGGTTTTGAAGGCTTTGACTTCTCTGGCTTCGGGAGCTCCTCCTTCAGGGATTTTTTTGAGAATATCTTCGGCTCCACCGCCCAGCGCGCACAGCCACAAGTTCAAAGAGGCGAAGACCTCCTTTACACCATGAAAGTGGGTTTCATGGATGCCATCCAGGGCTTGAAGACAAGGATCAAGCTCACCCGGATGGCAGCCTGTTCTACCTGTCAGGGCCAGGGATTTATTCAGAGGGGAGGCCAACAAGCCTGCCTGTCCTGCGGAGGCAGCGGCCAGAAAATTTTCCAAAGGGGTGCGATGAGGTTTTCGACGACATGTCCATCCTGCGGAGGGACAGGAAATACACCAGGACAGGAGTGCCCCACCTGCCATGGCCAGGGTTTAGTCCAGAGAACTGAGCTGATAAGCGTCAGGATCCCCGGAGGAGTCAACACCGGTTCCAAAGTCCGGATTCCAGGGAAAGGTAGCGCGGGGAAGGGAGGAGGTCCTACCGGTGATCTGTTTATCACGATCGAAGTCGACCCTCATCCCGTCTTTAAAAGAGAAGGGTCAAATATCTACGTGAAAGTCCCGATAACCGTGCCAGAAGCGACTCTGGGAGCCAGGATCGAGGTCCCGACTCTTTACGGAAACACGACCATCAAGATCCCCCCTGGGACAAAGTCCGGCCAAAAACTCAGGCTCAAGGATAAAGGAGCTCCGATTCCCGGGAAAAAGAATAGAGGAGAGCAATTCGTCGAAGTATCGATCGTTCCTCCACCCTTCAACGATGAGAGAATCAGAGAATTGATGAAAGAACTGGAAAATCTCTATCCGGAGAATCCAAGAGAGAAAATGGGGAGTTAATAAAATGAAGGAGAAGAAAGAGCCCAGGAACTATTACCATATAAGCAGCGTGTCCCGGATGTATAACATCCATCCTCAGACTCTCAGGCTTTATGAGAGAGAAGGATTGCTTGAACCTTCGCGGAGCGAAGGGAACACACGGTGTTATACGGAAGAGGATTTAAAACGGCTTGAGCTTATTCTCAACCTCACACGGGATTTGGGTGTAAACCTGGCAGGCGTAGAAGTCGTATTAAACATGAGGAAGAAGATTGAGCAGATCGAGGAAGAAGTGAACATGTTTCTGGAGTACGTTAAGAAGGAATTTTTCGAGGGAAGGGAAGAGGAGTTTGAGCACAGGGCAAAAAGCCTGGTACGCGTCAGCCCGGCTAAAATCATTAAAATAGAAAAAGTGGCAGAGAAAGAAAAGGAGAAACCGGAAGAAAAAGCATGAAAGACGACGACAGAAGCTACCTGGATTTCAAGAATTTAAGGACCTATCTGGGTAAGATAGCGAAATATCCCATTCTGAGCCAAGTTGAAGAGAAAAAACTGGGTAAGCAAAGCCAGAAAGGTGACAAAGACGCCCTTAGAAAATTGATCGAAGCCAACCTCAGGTTCGTCGTCTCTTACGTGAAAAAATACAAGGGGATGGGAATGAGCATGTTTGATCTGATCAATGAGGGAAATTTGGGCCTCATCGAAGCAGCCAAACGGTTTGACCCCGGCCGAAATGTCAAGTTCATCTCCTATGCCGTCTGGTGGATCAGGCAGGCGATAATACATGCTCTGACGCGCTCATCAAGGGCTTATCATCTTCCTCAGAAGCTTTCTGATAAGATATCTGAAATGAAGAGGAAACAAGCCCAGCTCAAGGCGGACTTAGGAAGAGATCCAGCCAGAGAAGAGATTGCCAAGAAGATGGGAATAACGGTCGAAGAAGTCGAGGACCTGGAATTGCTGGATGGGAAAGACATCTCTCTGAGCGATACTTATTTTGATGAAGAACGGGAGATCGAGGAGAAGATAGAAGACAACCTCTCCCCCTCGGTTGAATACCAGATCATCAAGAACTCCATCGAGGAGCAGATCAGGGAACTTCTTCAAGGGCTGGATGAGAAAGAGAAGTATGTGCTACAATTAAGATTCGGGCTGGAAGACGATAAGCCCCGGACGCTTCAGGAGATAGGCGATAAAATGGAGCTTTCCCGGGAGAGAGTGAGGCAGATCGAGCAAAAAGCGATGAGGAAGCTGGCCCGCTCTCATAGACTCCAGCAGCTTAGAGGCTATTTGAACTGATGCCAGAGACAATCTGCTCCGAATGTCAGGGAACAGGATGGGTCCTGGTGGAGTCCGGACCCGGGACTGCTGCCCGGCGGTGCAAATGCTACCTTGAGCGGAGAAATCAGGTTCTCCTTGAGCAGACGAATATTCCGAGAAGATACAGAAACTGCACCTTTGAAAACTTCGAGATCCATGACGACTCTCATAGGGATGCCTTGAAAATATGTAAGAAATTCGTTAAAAACTATCCTGTCCAGGATATCGGCCTCCTCTTCCTCGGCCCTTGTGGAGTGGGCAAGACCCACCTGGCTGTGGCCACCATTCAGGAGCTGATCCAAAAAAAAGAGGTTCCATGTTATTTCTGTGATTTCAGGGAATTGATCAGGAACATCCAGGGAACTTACAATCCTGATTCAGCTCTGACCGAGGTGGATATACTGTCTCCGATTTTCAAGAGTGAAGTCCTTGTCCTGGACGAGC
>Ga0224501_10000956_pt1 | contig 22133 bp, 13 predicted proteins | sample SF_Oct11_sed_USG_4_FD_169105 | JGI IMG/M metagenome (GOLD analysis project Ga0224501, IMG submission 169105) | Sediment microbial communities from San Francisco Bay, California, United States - SF_Oct11_sed_USGS_8_1 | ecosystem: Environmental > Aquatic > Marine > Sediment | place: USA...
GGATGCTATGCCACAACCTTCAAGCGGCGAGACTTCATCTTTGATGTCTCCCTCCATTCCACAACAGTCGAAGAGCGGAATGGCTTGCACAACCTCATCCCTGGATTTCCCGAAATAAAAGACGTCGAGTTTGTGCCTCATCCCCATCTCTACCGCATTATCTTCCCTGACTTTGACATACAGGTTCCACAGAAAAACCTTCCCGAATACATTAAGACTCTGACCGGTCACTTTCCTGAGGAAAAAGAAGGGATCCAGGGTATTTTCGATGACATGAAGAGTTTGGCTGAGGATATCAGTAAGTTATCAAGAGCCGGAGGCCAGGTCAATATGATGACCTTTCCCCGTGACTACCCTCTTCTTGCCAAAAACTTCAACAGAACATGGGGCCAGATGCTGGATGACCGGGTGAAAAACTCTAAACTCAAAGCCATCATCTCCGGCCTCTGGGGCTATTACGGCCTGCCGCCGTCCAGGCTGGCCAGCATCTACTACGCCCTTCCCACCATAGGGTATCTCCAGGAAGGGGGATATTATCCGGTCGGCAAGTCCCAGAAAATAAGCGACGCCCTGGTGAAATTCGTCGAAGAGCGCGGCGGCAAGGTCATGCTCAGAACGCGCGTGGATGAAATACTGGTCAAAGACCGCTCCGCCTACGGAGTGAGAACAGCCGACGGCCAGGAATTCACAGGAAAGGTGGTCGTTTCGAACGCCAACGCCTATGATACATTTCACGCCATGATGGATGAAGGCGACTATTTAAAAGACTATCTGGAAAGGATGGATACTTTCTCCGTCAGCCTCTCCAGCTTCCAGGTCTTCCTGGGGTTGAAAAAAGACCTGGTCGGCCAGCTCGGGATCAAGGACACCGAGATCTTTTACGAGACCGGCTACGACATCGAAGCCGGCTACCAGGCCGTGTTGAAGGCGGATATGGAGAACACGGGCTTCGGCCTCACCCTTTACGACAACCTCTACAAAGGGTACTCTCCTGAAGGAAAGAACACGTTGAATATCATCATTCTCCAGGGCTATGATTTCTGGAAGAAATACGAAGCGGACTACTTCCAGGGCAGGAAAAAAGCTTACCGGAAGGAAAAGGAGCGGATGGCGGATATTCTGATCGATAAGGTCGAAGAAACGCTGCTGCCAGGTCTCCGAAAAACGATCGAGGTCAAAGAAATCGGGACGCCCCTGACGAACGTGCGTTATACGAAAAATTATCGCGGTGCCATCTACGGCTGGGACCAAACCCTGGATAACTCCGTCCCCAGGCGGCTTCCCCACAAGACACCGATCAAGAACCTCTACCTCTCCGGAGCCTGGACGAATCCGGGCGGAGGATACGGAGCCGTTATTCCCAGCGGGCTGGAATGCTTCGGCGAAATCATGAACGAATGGGAGAATAAGTAAACCAGTACAAGGATAGGTCAAAACCAGCCAAGTCAGGAAGTCTAAAAAGAAAAAAATCACTTTATTTAGAGATTACGGAGGTCAAACATGAAACGAATTCAATCTTCACCAGCAATGATTTTACTCTTCACCGCAGTGATTCTCTTCTGCCTGCCCCATCGCGGCTACCCACAAGATAAGGCCAGCAAAATTGATACGTTACTCCAAGCATATCACAATAACGGCCAGTTTAACGGGACAGCCCTTGTGGCTGAAGAGGGTAAGGTCATCTACAAAAAGGGAATCGGCCTGGCCAATATGGAGTGGAATATCCCCAACACGCCAGACACCAAATTCAGGATAGGTTCCATCACCAAACAGTTCACGTCCATGCTGATCATGCAGCTCGTTGAACAAAAAAAGATCGATTTGCAGGGCAAACTGATAGATTATTTGCCTTATTACCGTCAGGATACGGGCCAGAAAGTGACCATCCATCATTTGTTGACTCATACCTCGGGCATACCCAGTTATACCAGCCTGCCCCAATTTTTCGAAGAAGTGAGCCGCAACCCTTATCCAGTCGAAGAATTCATCAAAAAATACTGCAGCGGCGACCTGGAGTTCGAACCTGGTTCGCAATTTTCTTACAACAATTCGGGCTATTTCCTGCTGGGAGCAGTCATCGAAAAAGTCTCAGGGAAAACATACGAAGAAGTCTTAACCGAAAATATTCTTAAACCATTAGGTATGAAAGGAACAGGATACGACCACCATGATACGATCATTCCCGGGCGCGCTGCGGGCTATTCCATGGATTTTGACGGATACGAAAATGCCCCTTATCTGGACATGTCTCTTCCTTATGCGGCTGGTTCACTGTACTCTACAGTGGAAGACCTCTACATCTGGGACCAGGCTTTGTACTCGGATAAACTGCTCTCAAAAAAATGGAAAGACATCCTGTTCAAGCCGCACGTATCTGCAATGGGTGCGCACTATGGCTATGGCTGGGCCGTTGGCCAAAAAGGTTTCCCGAACTCCAAAGAACAGGTGACAAGTATTGCCCACGGCGGAGGAATCAACGGTTTCAACACCCTCATTGAAAGGCTGGTTGACCAAAAGCATCTCATTGTTCTGTTCAACAACACAGGGGGAGCTCCGTTGGGGGCGATAGGCGACGGGATAAGAAATATTCTTTATGGTCATCCGTATGACCTGCCAAAAAAATCAATAGCCGAGGCAATCTATAAGGCCATACTGGAGAAAGACGTCGAGTCAGCCATCAACGACTACCACGAACTCAAGAAGAAACATCCCGAAGACTATGACTTCGGAACGAATGAATTGAACCGGCTGGGGTACCATCTTCTTCAAAGGAAAAAAATCAGTGAAGCCATTGAGATTTTTAAATTGAACGTGGAGGTCTATCCCAAGAATGCCAACGGTTATGACAGCCTGGCAGAAGCCTACATGCTCAGCGGAGATAAGGAGCTTGCCATTAAAAACTACGCCAAATCACTCGAGCTGAATCCGAAAAACACCAACGCCATTGAGATGTTGAATAAAATCAATAAAGAGAAATAAAAACGAAGAGTTTTTCCGTTACCTCGAATGCTATCTATTCGGCCAGAGGAGCTGCTGGAATTGAGGGAATTCACGGAGGGGTTCTAGATCCAGGTCCCTGTGCAGATAGACGCCGTAAGGCCGGCCCTGGGAAAAAGCTTCCCGAAGCAACTCTACAGCCTGTTCTTGCTCGCCAAGTAGTGAGGCGATGCAGGCTCGAGAATAGGTATGAAAGCCAAAAAGAAAAGGACGATCCACCCCTGAAAGCTCTTCTGAAATCTTGAGCGCTGCCTTTCTGTCTCCTAAACGCGCGGCCAGCCTTCCCAGGAATCCTTTGTATTCAATGTTTTCGGGGAATTCTCCTTTAAGGTCTTGGAACATTTTCTGGGCATTTTCCCACTGTTCATTCACATAAAGCGCAAGAGCTAGATCAGAGCGTTGCTTCTCGCTCGCCTCCTGCTCAGGAGTCCTGCCTTGATACCAGGCCACAGCACGTCCGGCTATCTCCTTGGCCTCATTCAAATAGCCATGAGCGCGCAATTCCTGGGCAGCTACGAGCATAATAGGTCCCGGAAGTTCTGTCTGAGGCGCTGTAGCCGCAATATCATCGATTCCCTTCAAAACTTCCTGTATTCTGCCCAAGGCTGCCAGAGCCCGAACTCTGCCCAGACGAAATGAAGGATTGTCCCGAAAATAGTCCTGGCCTTTAGTGACCTCCTCCAGCTCCTTTAAATACTCTCCCCGCATATGGAACGCCTCAGCGAGCACATTGAAGCGCCAAGCTCCTAGTTCGGAGTTGTGGATGAATTCAGGAATCTCTATTTTCGTAAAGGTCTCGACTGTTTCTTGAGGACGATTCAGCCTGAGGACCTCAAAACCTATCAGGTAATTGATAAAATAATCTACGGGAGCCAGGGATTCCGCTTGACGGAGAAATTTCAAGCCTTCCTCATAATTTCCTTGCAACTTCGCCATAAATCCGTCTAAAAGATGTAGTTCAAAGAGGCTCAACCTGTCCCGGTTCTGGTCAGCCAAGCGCACCATAGAGTCAGCCTTGGCAAACTCATTCTGGTGACTGAAGATAATGGCCATACGCAACCCGGGAGCCGGAAATTCCGGGTCCAGCTCAGCTGAACGCTCAAAATGGGTGAGGGCCCGGGAATAATCCTTGCCGAATTCATCCATACCCAGCAGATATTCCTGGTATGACTCGAAAAGCGGCGGCTGCAAAACGCGTCGGGCCTGGCTGGGGATGTGACTGAAGTAAATGGCCAGGGTTCCCATTATCCTCTGGCGCAATACTTCTATAACTTCCATCGGTGATCCCTCTGGACCGCTGACTGGCTCAAGGGTGTGGATGGGCTTTCCTTTATTGGCATCAATGATCCTGGTTTCAAACCGGATCACATTCTCTGTTAGACTATAAGAGCCAGAGATCACCGTTCCTGCCTCTGTTTCCTTGGCCAAATCACGGAGCTGAGCCATATTCTGTGTTCCTCCCGATTCGAAACCCATCGTGCGCAAAGACTCTAAGGTCTCGTTTACGGGCACTGCTTCTCCTTCCTTTATCTGCGCCAGGCTCTGGGTGATCCAATCAGCCGCTAATCGCCCGTAAGAATCAAGAAGTTCATCACCAGTCTGATTTTCGAAAATGGCCACGATGAACCGATTGGAATCAAGGCCCAGCCCTTTTCTCCCAAAGGGAATAAACAAAACAACAAGTACGACCAAAAGGAGCAAAACCGGCACCAAAAACTTCTTCCAGCTGAATGTAAAAGTAATCTGTCGAGTGGTGGTTTGTATCCTTTTAGGCAGAATCTGCTCGGTAGTGGGGATGTTTTCTTCGACACTCTCCAATTCTTCTAGAAGCTCTCCGGCGCTTTGATACCTCTTTTCTTTATCCTTCTCCATACATTTCAAAACAAGACGGCTGAGCTCTTCGGGTATCTGATCATTATACATCCTTGGGTCTTTGGGCTTTTCTGTTTTATGCTTAAAAGCTATGCTTATGGGACTTTTTGCTTTGAAGGGAACCCTCCCGGTGAGCATCTCATAGAGGATTGTCCCCAGTGCATAAATATCCGTGCGCGGGTCTACTTCCTTTCCCTCAACCTGTTCAGGAGACATGTATTCCGGAGTTCCGATCACCACCCCATCTGCGGTTATGCCTTCTCCTTTAAGAGTCCGGGCGATACCGAAGTCCATGATCCGCGCATTTCCCTCACTGTCAATCATGACGTTTTGAGGCTTCAGGTCACGATGAATAACTCCTAATTTATGAGCCTCTGCCAATCCCTTGCATATTTGCTTGGCTATGGAGATGGCTTTCCCGGGCGTCAAGGGACCTATTCTCGTGATCGAATTTTTTAAATCCTCTCCGGGCACGAACTCCATGGTGATGTAGTGAATCCCCTGCTCCTCGCCAAGGTCAAACATGCGACAGACATTCCGATGGGATACTTTACGGGCAAGCTTGAGTTCATTGCTGAACCGCTCGAGGGTTTTCTTGTCTGCTGCTGTCTCAACATCCACGAGCTTCAAAGCGATTTTCTCATCAATCTTTGTATCGTAAACTTTATAGATTCTGCCCATTCCACCCTTGCCCAGCTCTTCTATAACCTGGTACCGATCGGCAAAAGTGCTCCCGGTTGTCAATTCCATGGTAGAAGCCTGGGTGGCCCTGACAGTTGCTGTCCGAGAAACGTAACCTGTTTTTACAGGTGTAAGCTTTGTTCCGCATTTACTACAGTAGGCATTTTTAACAGGATTTCTCGAATTGCACTTAGAACACTTAATAGTTTTTTGTTTTTTGGACATTTTGCTTATAAAATACTGATTTTTCGAGAAATAGTCAACTCCCGAAACCTCAATGCAAGCAGTCTATTTTCCGTGTGAATAGCAAATTCATGACTCAGGCGGGGTGATTCTCGATCATGGAATTTGTGATGCTTCAAACATCCATTCAAAACCTTCTCGGCAGAACATCTTGATGGTGAGAAAGATTCCTCTGGATTCTGGAGGGTATCTTTGAGAAGGAGCTTTCCCCCCAGCAGGGGGGAAAGCCCTTATATGGATTTGGCCCTTTTTTTCAGTTAAATATTTGCCCCGAAAAGGCCTGTAGACTCAGTCCGCTCAGCTTACGGCAATGATGATGCGCGCCAGACGGAATTTATCCTTCTTGAGCAAGTAAACACTCGCCGACTGCCCATCAGCTGCAATCTCAATCCGATAATCCAGGCCTTCATTTAATGTCTTGGGAACAATTTCCAATTTCTTGATCGCCGGAATGTTGAAATCCCCGGCTCTCAATCCGATGACATCTTCTTCTCGCAGGTCAACTCTGTTCTGGAAGTCACTATAACCCATACTGCCGAGGTCTGTTTTTCCTGAAGCTTTCATGCTGTCCTTGGTCGCAGCGTAATAATAAACCGAGTTCAGCTTGGATTCGAAATCTGTGGCGATATCTTTGTATTTCTCGGCGCTTTCCTCATTCCAGGCGTTCGTCTTCTGGAGCGCTTCCATTTCTTTCTTTATCATCATCATCTTGTCTTTCATGTCTGCTTCCAGCTTCATGGTGTCCACTTCTGCCAGGGTTACATCGTTCCTCAAAACGACTTTTTCCGCTTCCTTCTTCGTGTCCTCGACTCTCTTCATTTTTCCTGGCGATGCAACCGCATCTCCTTGAGAGATAAGACCGCTGTACTCTGTACCATCACTGACATTCCCCACCTGGAAACCGGTAAGCAAAGTATCGAAGAGGTAGGCGTTTTTCAGGATTTTCTTTGCTTCTTCATCTGATAGACCCTTCTTATCAGTAAGGTAGCTGTAAGCGATCTTCCAGTGATTATCCCCCTCCTGAACCCCCCAGAGTGTTGGGACTTTGTTCTGGAGATCGGCATTCTCTCTCTGTAGCTGCTTGATCAGGTCATTCTTGGCATTCAATTCTCTCTGCAGTTCCTCTATTCTCGCCTGTTCTGTTGTTTTCGCTCCTTCCTTAGCTGCCTCTCCCGCTCCAGGCTTGCCTTTACAGGAAGTTAAAAATACAAACCCAAAAATCAGAAGCAGAGAAAGACTAAGGACCAGCGAATTTTTCATAGTGGCTCTCGCTCCTTTCATGATGCCCTCCTTAGTTTAAATGTGACATTTAATAAATATATGATAAAACTTGTACCATCCAAGTGATAATTTTCCCTTTCCATGTCTTCTTGAAACCAGAAGTTGAAATCATTATACCAGAATCTGTTTTACCCTAGCAACCCAACACCAATTAAAGGAGTTGTTCTATTCTTTTATAAAAATTTTCACCCTTTGTCAAATATCTTTTTGGAAAAAAAGTAATCATCTCTATTTCCGTGATAAGGTAAACATTTGCCTAATGGGGAAGCGTGGCGACGGTTCCTCTCCATCCGAAGCCCATGGTGAAGGGCAGAATCAAGCCTCTTCACTTCCGGAATTTTTTTATGAACTCTTCGACCTCTGGAACACCACCTTGATAGATAAGATAGCCATTATACGGTTCACGCAGCGTGATATCATCTTGAATCAAAGTCAGCATAATTTTCTTTACTTCTTCGAGATCATCTGTTTGACCCAGAGCCCATCCCAATTTTATGTAGGCCACTTCAGGCAACATGTTTCCTGCGGGAATGACCCCTTTTGCCAAAAGGTCTCTGCCTGTCTCATAGACATGCATATGAACATAACCCCACAAAGTCTGGACAGTCATGTATATGGCCACGTTACGGGCCACGGCTCTTTCGATAGCAGGGTAGAGCGGTTTATTGACATGTCCGAGCCCGGTTCCGGCGATGACAATTCCCTTGTATCCGTTATCAACCAGCGAATCGATTATATCTGGCTTCATGTTGGGGTAGTAGAAGACAATAGACACTTTTTCATTAAAATAAGGGAATATCTTAACCTTTCTGTCTTTTCTCCTGTGATTATAGGAGTTTTTCAAGTACTCGATACTATTTTTTGTGACCTTGGCCAGGGGGATATCCCCTATGGTCCTGAAGGTGGAACGGTAGGAAGAATGCATTTTTCTTACCCGAGTTCCCCTATGGAGAAATCCGTATTCGTCCGATGTCGGCCCAAACATGCAGACCAGGATTTCTGCAATATCCGAATGCCCGGCAGCATAAGCAGCGTGCATTAAATTCAGAGCTGCATCTGAACTCGGCCTGTCTGAGGAACGCTGCGAGCCCACAAGGATAATCGGTATGGGGGGATTTTGGATCATGTAGGTGAGGGCTGCTGCGGTATGATGGAGAGTGTCTGTCCCATGGCCGATGATGATTCCATCTATCCCTTTTTTAATCTCTTTTTCGATGGCTACGGCAAGGGCTTTATATTCATCAGGCCCCATGTTTTCACTGAACACAGCAAACAGCTTTTCTGTTGTGATATTGCAGATATCAGCCAGTTCAGGAACAGCGCCATACAGCTCTCCAGGAGAAAAGGCAGGAATGACTGCTCCGGTTCTGTAATCCAACCGAGAAGCTATAGTCCCTCCTGTTCCCAAGAGTTTCACATTCGGCTTGTCATCAGAATAAGGAAATTCCTTTTCTTGAATTTGATACTTGGCTTTCTTGTATCCAAATTTTTTTATCGATTGTATTGTCTCCACATTGATCCCGATATTGTAGCCTGTACTGATTTTAAGGACGATATGTCTGTCATCGTCGTTTTCCGAACGGGGCAGGATTGTCCCTCTGAACAATCCCCGTGTGGTATCAATTTCCACTTGACTCCAGACTTTTATCTTGAATTTTTGCAGCACCGAAAGGGCTTGGCCTTTATAACCTTGAAAAATATCTTCACTCATAATTTCATTCTCAGAACTCAAGTCTTTTCCGTACGTTCTACGAAATTCTTTAATTCAGCCAGAGAAATGTTTCCCAAGGCTGATTTTCTGAGTTCTCCCATTATCCAGCGTGATTCCGCTTCTTGATTTCGTGATGTGTTATTCTCTTTAAATTTTTTTCGGAGTTGAGGAATTTTGTTCAGTATATTTTCTTTCGGAGTCTGTACAAAATTGACCTGAGCCAACGTCGAATCGAAGTCCATATCCGGATGCTGGAAAATAACAGGAATCATGAGCTTTGTAATAGCCAGGTCAATTTTTCTCTGTTTAAGAAATTTAATCAACTCGAACATCCTCTCATAATTCCAATCAGAAGAATAGGCATTCTTTCCTTCGACATGTTTTAAATCATGTCCAAACAGTGTCCCTGCGAATTTTGGGTTCACTCCCAGTTTTTCAATGATCTTCTCGATAGTAGGAACGAGATTATTCTTCAGAATGAAGTTATAGGTGTCTTCCGGGATCCCCCAGCCTCGAAGCTGATCATACCGCTTATGGATTTCCATAGGAAGATCTGTTTTCAACTTATCAATGGTGTCATTTTCCAAGGCGATGGGCTCTGAATCCGTATCCGGATACATACGGTCAGGCCCGGGCAAGACCCGTTCAAAGATTGTTGTCCCATCTTCTCGGGATTTCCGACTCTCATTGGGCACTCTCTCCAAGGCCATCTTGCATCTTTCTTCGATTGTTTCTAAGGCTGTGGAGATATCATCTTCAGGCCCCCAGATTATCAGCTGAGCATCATTTGCGCCTGTGTTCACCGTACCCAATATCCTGTGGAGCTGATCGTCCGGAAGGATTTTTTCGATCTGTTCGGAATGGATAAGATTGGGCTTTTCTAGACAGGCAATGACTTTTAGCCTGTCACTCAATTCATCGGCAAACATTTTTCCTGGCTGGGTGAAATGGGAAAGGATACCTTTGAATTGCGGAAGGTTTACGACAATGATCTTCTGGTTGTTTTGCTTGGCGAAGACCAGAGGCTCATAAGTGAAGTTGAAGCCTTCGGGATTCAAAAATTTATGATGGATTCTCCAATCATTGTTATCTTTCACCTTTTTATTCAGGATCTCTCTTACCCTTAATAACGCCCACTGACGGAAAACCTCGTTGTGAGTAATTTCCGGGATACGTTTGTTACGGGATACTCCTTTTATTTCAACGCGCGTGCCTCCCCTGCAGCTGACGTTTACATCTTCTCTTCCGGCCCCGATTCCTGTCCGTACTTTGCCAGTACTTCTGTTCAGAAAACGGATATACTCGGCACCCTCTCTCACCTCTTCAGGGTTTGCAAAGTCCGGATGGGTGACTGTTTCAATGAGAGGGATACCTAGCCTGTCGGTTTGATAGGTCCTGATATGACCGATATCAGAAATTTCTCGGCACGAATCTTCTTCGATGCTCAGCTGGATCAAGCGGACTGTTTTATTTCTCAACTGAATTTCCCCTTCAACGCCCAGGATGGCCGTTCTCTGGAATCCAGTCGGAATACTTCCATCCAAATACTGCTTCCGGGTGATATGGACCTCCCCCACTATGTTCAATTTGCATAACAGAGCGATCTCCAGGGCAATTTCAAGAGCCTGCTTATTAAGGGGAAAGGGAGGAGTATCATCGATATCATAAGTGCATGCGGTTTCGTTCTTGATCCTGTAGATTATCGTTTTTCTCGTCTTGAATTCCATCAAGGCTGTACCATCATATTCACCGAGCTCGCTAAGGGTGGGCCTCATATGTCTGATTATTTCAGCGTCATAATCATCGTACTCGTTATATATTCTCGCCGGGCAATTGCAGAAGAGCTTTTTTTCGGTTTTAAGTTGCTGGTGAACCTCTAAACCAGCCTTGAAGCCCACCCGTTCATAATCCGCTTGGGTGGCTCTGTTAAGCGGTACGTATCCCACAGCATTCTTGGTCAGTTCATAGTTCTCGCTGGGATTAAAGTCTTGTTTCATTTTTGTGCAGTCTACTATTTTAGCAAAATAATATTTCTTTGAAAGTACCAAAATGTATCATGTTCAAAGATATTTTTCGAGAGATAAATAGAGGAACCTTTTCACGTGGCCAAGAACCGGAAATTTTCACTTTGCTAAGAACCGCAAGTTTTCACTTTGCCTTGACAGGGCCTTTAATAATTATTGACAGCAATCATAACCTGTGCTATAAGTGCAAATGAGATGGATATGATTCAAGATGAACGATAAAGAGGATAAGCCCCCACCTCTGGAAGAAAAAAAGCCGCAGGAAGATCATCCCCCACCAAAGACGGTAAACTCACCCAAGAATTCAGAGAAAGAGCAAAATAATGCACTCGGCAATCAAAAAGAACAGGGATTTTTCTTGCTGGATGAGGCAACTTCCCAGGTCGCAGAGATTGCGACAGAAATCGAAACCCAGAAGAAAATCGCTGCGGATAAAAATTTTCCGTTAGAAGAACGTCTGGAGGCGTATGAGGATATCATCGATTCTGAGATTGGTGATACGACATTTTCAAGAGCCCGAAACATCGAGCGTGAAGTGGGATTTCGCCAGATCTACCTCAAATTCGAAGGAGGAAACCCAACCGGGACCCAGAAAGACCGCATCGCTTTCGCTCAAGTCCTGGACGCACTGAGGCGAGGATTTGACGGGATAACCATGGCGACTTGCGGCAACTACGGAGTGGCTATGGCCCTCGCAGCTTCATTGGCAGGTTTGAGATGTATCGTTTATATCCCTGAAAATTACCACACCAGGCGGGCTAAAGAAATACTCGATACCGGGGCCGAGATTATACGTATCCCCGGTGACTATGAAAAGGCCGTCATTCTTTCCCGTCAGCTCGCCGAATCAGAAGAAATCTATGATGCCAACCCCGGAGGAGCGAATACAGCCCTGCAGCTGAATGCCTACGGTGAAATCGCCTACGAAATCTACGATGAGCTCCGGGACGCCCCGGCTTTTGTGGCTGTTCCTGTCTCCAACGGGACAACGTTAGCAGGCATCTACAAGGGCTTTTTAAGCCTTTACCGCCGCGGAAAAACATCGAGAATCCCACGAATGATCGCCGGTTCCTCTTTCGGTAAGAACCCGATCATCCATGCTTATCTCAAGAACAGTCCCAGGTGTGATGATCTCCAACCCGAAAGCATTCGGGAAACCACGGTGAACGAACCTCTGATCAACTGGCAGTCCATTGATGGTGACTATGCACTGGAGGCCCTGCGTCTCACCAAAGGATGGGCGGCCTACGCCAGCGACAAGAATATGCTCATTTTTTCGCGTTTGATCCGGGAACGGGAAGGGCTGAACGTTCTCCCGGCTTCCACAGCGGGCTTGATCGCTCTCATCAACGGACACCAAAGAGACACGTTTCCCAGCGACCGCTACGTAGTGATTCTCACCGGGAGACGGTGATGCATGATTTTCCCGAAGGTAACGCGGTCATCTACTGCGAAGGGGCTTTCGGGACTCCCAACGGGAAAACTGCCCATGGGCTGATCCGACGCACCAAGCGCTATCAAGTCCTGTCCGTACTGGACTCCACTTACAGCGGTCAAGACTCGGGTCAGATTCTGGAAGGAAAGCCGAACGGGATATCCATCTACGCCGATCTTTCCTCAGCTAAAGATGGAGCTCTTCAGAACAACATTCCTCCCACGCACCTCGTGATCGGACTGGCACCAGATGGAGGCCGCTTCAGTCCTGAACACCGAAAGGCGGTTATCGAGGCTGTTCAATCTGGATTGAATATTGATTCGGGCCTTCATGATTTCTTTTCTGAGGATGGTGAGATCATCTCTCTTGCTGAAAAGCAAGGGGTTTGTATTCGAGACGTGAGAAAGCCGCCTCCAAGAAATGCGCTTCACTTTTTCTGCGGGAAGATCGAGCAAGTGACTTCTTTAAAAGTGGCCATCCTGGGAACAGACTCGGCCGTTGGGAAACGAACAACAGCCTGGATTCTGACCGAGGCTCTCCAGGCATCTGGATACAGCGTAGAGCTTATCGGGACAGGACAGACAGCCTGGATGCAGGGCGTTCGCTTTGGAATCATCCTCGATTCGCTGGTCAACGATTTCGTTTCTGGGGAGATTGAACATGCAGTCTGGTCAGCCTGGAATACAATGCATCCTGATGTGATCATCATCGAAGGACAGGGCAGCTTGATGAACCCTGCTTATCCCGGAGGATTCGAGATCCTGGCTGCAGGCCGGCCGGATGTGATCGTCCTCCAGCATGCACCTGGCAGGAAAGATTATGACGGTTTTCCTGGCTATCCCATCCAGCCTCTCGACACGCAGATCAGAGCCATCGAGCTCCTGTCCGGAAAATCCGTCATCGCCATAACCATAAATCACGAAAACCTTTCCAAGGACGAGGTCATCAGAGCCTGTGAAGATATCAGGAAACAGACCGGCCTCCCTGCCGCGGACCTGCTGCTCGGAAATCCTGATGAAATCGTCAAATCGATCTTATCCAATCTTAAACACTGAAAGAATATCCCCATGACAAAAACCCAAAACGATAATAAAAATGTACCCAAGGCTGCTGCGGGTGCCCGCATTCTGCCTAAACAGGACCCCCTGCGCATCCTCAATGTCATCCCCAAGATGGAAATCGGCCCTGTCAGGGTGGAGCGTCACCGTCTCCTTGCCCCCTATACAGTGGTCAAAAAAAAAGAAAGCTCGTCGTTCGAGCTGATCTACCATTACGGCGAAACCGTCTTTGACCCCCAGGAATATGAATCCCTCAACCTGGCCAGTATGATCGCAGCCCAGGTGGCTCTCAATTACGGTCTTTTTTGTAAGGAAATCGTCTTTCACGGCCTATTCGACAGGATTGACCAGCAGTTTATCAAAGATATGATGCAAAACACAGCCCGAGAGATCTTCGTCAAGAAGTTTCTGGAGCCCAATCCCTTCCTCCGAGGAGAAGCGGCGGAACTCCCTCCAATCAAAAGAGACAGCTATCTCCAGGCAGAGATATTCTTCACTGATAAACAAAAACCCCTGCTCGCTTCCCCAAAAAAAGGCAGTAAGGGAATCGGATGGGATGCTGATTCGTCACGGCACCTGATTCTCTCCAGCGGAGGGAAGGACAGCCTGCTGAGTTTTGGTCTGCTCCGGGAGTTGGGCCGAGAAGTGCATCCTGTGTTCATCAACGAATCCGGGCGGCATTGGTACACCGCTTTAAACGCCTTCCGTCACTTCTCAACCACCTTTCCTCAAGCCACAAAGGTCTGGACGAATGCAGACCGGTTGTTTGCCTGGATGCTCAGGCATTTCCCGTTTATCCGCGAGGATTTTGCTTCAGTCCGTTCAGACGAATACCCGATTCGTCTCTGGACAGTGGCCGTCTTTCTCTTTGGGGCTCTTCCGATAGCCAGGAACAGAAGCATCGGACGGATTGTCATCGGGGATGAGTTTGACACCACCAGCAAAAACACATTCCAGGGAATCACGCATTACGACGGGTTGTACGACCAGAGCCGTTATTTCGACAACGCCCTCACCCGTTACTACATCAAGAAAAAATGGAACATGACTCAGTTCTCTATCATCAGGCCTCTCTCCGAGCTTCTGATCGAAAAAATCCTGATTGAGAGATATCCCGAGCTTCAGCGTCATCAGGTCTCCTGCCACGCCACACACATCGAAGACGGCCGGGTCCATCCCTGCGGCAATTGCGAGAAATGCCGCCGAATCGTCGGGATGCTGACGGCTATCAACGCAGATCCTTCAAACTGCGGCTATTCTCCTTCTCAAATAGAGAACTGTTTAAAGGACCTGGCTGCCAAGGGAGCTCACCAGGAATCTGCGGGAGCCCAGCATCTGCTTTTTCTTTTAAGCCAGAAAGGACTCATTCCTCAGCCGGCAAAAAAACTCAAAGCTCGGGAGCATTCTGAAATTCTCAAAGTCCGGTTCGACCCAGAAAAGTCTCCGGTCGACGCCATTCCTACTGAACTCCGCCAGCCTCTGCTGCAGATATTCCTCCAGCACAGTGAAGGCGCGGCCCAACATCTTGGCCGGGTCTGGATAGACTACGATCCCTTTAACGACCCCGCTCTTTCCAATCCCTATCCCTTTGAGTCGCCCGTACAAAGATCCAGAGCTGAAGGCATACAAGACAACAAGACAGACATCCCTCATCTGCCTTACCTTCTCGGAGAGCTCACCTGGCCTGAAGCCCAAGTTCGGCTCAAAGAAGTGGATGTGGCCCTGCTGCCTGTTGGCTCATTAGAGCAGCACGGACCTCATCTTCCCCTTGATACCGATGCTTTCGACGCCTTTCATCTGGCAAAAGAAGTGGCCTCTGCCTGCAGTGACCCTAAGCCGATCGTACTGCCGCTGATTCCTTACGGAGTGTCCTATCACCATGCGGATTTCAGCGGCACGTTGACCATCAGTCCCAAAACTCTCTCCCAGTTGGTGTATGAAGTGGGGATGAGTGCGGCGCAAAACGGGATCACTAAATTGGTGATCATCAACGGGCACGGTGGTAATATCCCCGCTCTCCAGTTCGCCGCTCAGATGATCAACCGCGACGCCCATATATTCACCTGTGTGGAAACAGGGGAAACCAGCGAAAAAGATCTTCTCGCCCTGACTGAAACATCCAACGATGTTCATGCCGGCGAGATCGAGACAAGCACCACTCTGGCTGTGCGGCCGCACATGGTCAGGCACGACAAGAAAAAGAAGTTCATCCCCCGTTTCTCCAGCCGGTATTTGAACTTCAGCTCAAAAAGAAGCGTGGACTGGTATGCCCGAATCGCCAAGATCTCCCCTACTGGAGTCCTGGGAGACCCCACCAAAGCCAGCCGCGAAAAGGGAGAAAAAATGTGGGCCTTGATGATCAAGCATGTTGTTGAGTTTGTCGAGGACCTGAAAAACATGAGCCTGGACGAGATTCTCCATAAGCACTATTGAGGACAGAAGGATGAAAATCACTGGGATTGAGGCGTGGCCGGTATCCATGCGCCTGAAAGAACCGTACACCATTGCCTACGAGACGATCGAGAGCACGACCAACATCTTTCTGAAGTTTGAGACCGACAAGGCAATAGCCGGATTCGGCTGTGCGGCTCCTGACCTTCAGATCACCGGTGAAACTCCTGAAAGCGTGCTTCAAGCAGTGAACAATGTCATCTCTCCCTCGATAAAAGGCTCAGACCCCCTGCGGAGGGCGATGCTGACGGAAAGATTGGCCCCACTGCTCAAATCTCAGTCTTCAGCCCTGGCTGCTGTAGACATGGCTCTCCACGATATCCTGGGAAAAGTCAGCGGCTTGCCGCTCTGGAAACTACTCGGCGGATTCCGCGACCGGATCCGGACAAGCGTGACAATCGGCATCCTTCCGGAGGAGGAAACAATAATCCGAGCTCAAGAATTCGTGGCTCAAGGCTTTAAGAGCCTCAAACTCAAAGGCGGCATCGATGTCGATTCGGACATCGCTCGCGTCCTGAAAGTCAGGGAGGTGGTCGGCCCCGAGATAGAACTCAGGTTTGACGCAAACCAGGGATTCACAGTGGAGCAGGCGCTTCAATTCGTTAAAAAAACCCGAACCGCTCGACTTGAGCTCATCGAGCAACCGACTTCAAAAGGTCATCCTGACCTCCTGGGGAGAGTCACCAGCAGCGTTTCGCTTCCGGTCATGGCCGATGAAAGCCTGATGACCCTGCGCGATGCATTTCGTCTCGCCCGGCGTGACCTTGTCGACATGGTCAACGTGAAGCTGATGAAGGTCGGGGGGATCTCGGTCGCCCTTCAGATCAACTCCGTCGCCCGTTCAGCAGGATTCGAGGTCATGGTGGGATGTATGGATGAGGCGGCCTTGAGCATCGCTGCCGGGCTTCATTTTGCTCTGGCTCTGCCTAACGTGGTCTATGCGGACCTTGATGGACACCTAGACCTGATTGAAGATCCTTCCCAAGGAGCGGTTCTTCTCCGCAATGGTGTCCTTTTCCCGACCGATAAGCCCGGCCTTGGCTTTGATCTGTCCGGCTGAACCCTTCTCCCGATCCCGTCCTTGCTTCTCCATCCTGAACAGCTGGAAATCAAAGATCCTCTCAAACATCGAGTCCTGAATGGAGATTCTTTTCATAATATAAAGGAGGCGTCTCTATTTCCGTTATGAGGAAAACATCTGGTCTAATATGAACACAGTAAATAAGATTACAATCTCTGTGCGGCCTGGATGCCGCCCTCAGCCCCCGGACCCCGAGGGAACCTGTCCCGTCGGTTCCCCCCGTCGGATAAGCCGACGGGTCCCCCCTCCGCTACGGGGGCTCGGGGGCGGCATCCAGGTCCGCTCAATAGAGGATGTCACACAAATTATTGCGTTAATATGAGTTGAGAAGCGTGGCGCCGGTTCCCCTCCATCCGAAGCCCATGAAGGAGGGAAGGATTTTGGCTGGGATGGAGGGGAACCGGCGCCACATTTCCCCATTGGTCGGATGTCTCCCTCATCACGGAAACAGAGTCACTTATTAATATGGATTTTGACTTAATTTACTCCCGGTTTTGGTATAAAATATAGACTCAACAGCCAATAGAGCAACGAAAAAACGAGCAAAGCGCTATTGAATTCACATAAAGGAGAAAAGCAATGAAACTGGAAAGTCTGTACCGAAAAGCCGTGGAGATCGGGATCGCAAACGACCTGAGGGGAAAAAATGAGATCAACACAATATTAAAGGAAGAAAAGGAAAAGCATAAGAAAATAGAGAAAGAAGAAGCAGAGTATTACGACAGGGACCGTCTCTTCAATCCTTTCTCAGACACCAGAATCCTGAACGGTGACCCGGACACTGAAATCAAGAAGATAATGGTTGGGATCGACATGCAGGTGGGTGAACTCCTGCTGGCTCACCTTTTGAACAAGGATTCAGACCAAAGAATAAATTTAGTCGTCTCCCACCATCCCGAGGGCCTGGCTCTGGCCCAGTTGTATGAAGTCATGAAACTTCAGGCTGACCTGCTGGCCAACTACGGAATCACCATCAGCGTGGCCGAGCAGCTCATGGGGAAGAGAATCAGTGAGGTAGAAAGAAGGCTTATGCCTCTCAACCACACACGGACAGTGGATGTCGCCAGAATCCTGGGAATACCCATGATGTGCATCCATACTCCCGCTGATAACTGTGTCACGAGTCTCCTGAAAAAAACGTTCGAAAAAGAAAAACCTTACAGGTTGAAGGACCTGCTCCAGATACTCAAAGGCTTTCCCGAATACAAGAAATCGGCAAAACTCCAGGTCCCTCCAAAAATCGTCAGCGGCACTGAGAGCAGCAAATGCGGAAAGATCTACGTGGACATGACCGGCGGAACTGAAGGGTCGAAGGAGATCTTCGAAAAATACGTCAACAGCGGAGTCAGCACCCTCGTCAGTATGCACCTCAGCGAAGAGCACCTCGAAAACGCCAAGAAGGCAAGCCTGAATGTCATCATCGCTGGACACATCGCCAGCGACGTGCTGGGCCTGAACTTGCTGTTTGACGAGCTGGAAAAAGAAGAAAAACTTGAATTTGTATGCGTATCCGGGTTCGAACGGATAAGAAGATGAGGGCAGTAGATACACTCTCTTTAAATATTATAAAATAATCATAAGAAGAACAAAAAAGGGGCTTGAAATGAAAAAACTGATTTTGATCGGATCAATTATCATCCTGAGCTTGACCCTGTTTCCTCAGGAGATTTTCATCGCCCAATCCCTGGTCGTCAATATCGAAGTACCTGTCCGGGTGTTCAGAGGGAGTGAGTTCGTGGAAAATCTGGTCCTGGAAGATTTTGAGCTTTTTGAGGACGGCGTCCCTCAAAAAATCGAGGCCGTTTATCTGGTAAAAAGGAGATCGATCGAAAGAAGCGAGGAAAGGAAAAGATTCTCTCCTCAGACTTCACGGAATTTCTTTCTCAATCTCGAGGTCTCGGAATATTCTCCCAAATTGGGCCAAGCTTTGGAGCACTTCGTCCATAACGTTATCCTTCCCGGGGACGACCTCATCGTTATTTCCCCTCTGACCACCTACAGGCTCAAAAATAGGGCTCTGGAGCTCAAGTCTAAGGAAGAGATCGTAGAAGAGCTCAAGGGATTGATAAGAAGAGACGCTCTGGCAGGGAATTCGGAATACAGGAACACCATCCTGGAAATGATCGCTCTGTCCAAATCTCTGACCGCAGCCATTAAATCAGGAGTGATCGATAAAATACCTGCACGAAGAGAGGAAGCCCAGGAAATTCTTCCTGAGCAGTTGGATTCCTTCAGCTCGGCTAGATTCGGCGGCCTGGAGCTTGACGAACAGCTGATCTACTATCAGGGCCTTTTGCACAAGCTGGAGATCCTGAGAAGAGTGGACCAGATGAAACTCATGGAATTCGCTCAGTTCTTGAAGGATAAAGAGGGACAGAAATATGTTTTCCTGTTCTACGAGAGAGAGTTCCTCCCTCAAATAGAGCCCAGAATTATAAACGAATACATCAACCTCTACCAGGAACGACCGGACATCCTTTCCACCATCTCAGGCATAATGGACTTTCAGAGAAGAGACATCTCCTTTGATGTCGAAAAGGTGAAGCAAGCCTACGCGGATTCCTCCATCTCCATCCACTTTCTGTTCATCACCACTCCCCGCGATATCTTGCCAGGAGTCCACTTTGAGGAGCATTCCGAGGATATCTCGAGCGCCTTTCAACAAATGGCAACTGCCACAGGAGGATTCATAGAAAGCTCATCCAACCCTGCTGCACTGTTTCAAAAAGCCCTGGAAGCGTCTGAAAACTACTATCTTCTTTTCTACTCCCCAGAAAGTTATAAGGCCGACGGGAAATTCAAAGAGATCAAAGTCCGAGTCAAGGATAAAGACTACAGAGTTACCCACCGGGCGGGATATTTTGCTGACTGAAATTCACCCGCTCTCTTCCAAATAGAATATGTAAAATACGCGGGAATGGAAGAAGCGACCTTCCATGTTTAGCCATCCTGACTGTTCACCTTCGGTAGCATCTCTATCTCCATGACAGTTAATTATGGAGGTTTAATCTGTTAAAGCGCCGGTTCCTCTCCATCCGAAGCCCATGAAGGAGGGTGGGAGGGTCTTGGCGAGGACGGAGGGGAACCGGCGCCACACTTCCCCAATAGGTCAGATGTTTCGCTCATCACGGAAGATGCTTACTCACTTTCCTGAATATTTCTATTTTCCAAAAAAAAGAATATAATAGAGAAAATATCTAAAAAAAAGACAGAAGATGAAAAGATCAATAATATTGATCGTTTTCCTTTTTTTGACCTTAAAACTTCCTGCCCAGGTTGAGCAGCATGAAGTCACGGTCAGAAATGTCGTCGTCCCGGTCAGGGTCCTGGATGGGAACCTATTCGTCGATAACCTCACTATCGAAGACTTTGAGCTGTTCGAAGACGGAAAGCTCCAGAAGATTGAAGCCCTCTACCTTGTTCAGAACTCAAATATCAAAAGAAAGGAAGCCGGAGAAGATTACCAGCCGCAGCTTTCGAGGCATCTCTATCTCCTCTTCCAGACAGCGGATTACAACCCGAGGCTTGCCGAAGCCATCAGCCATCTCTTCAACAACGTGATCCAGCCTGGAGATAGCCTTACAGTGATGACACCAATGGACACCTACACCCTCTCCAGACGCGCTCTGAACACAAAGCCAAAAGAGGTCATCTCCAGGGAGCTGCAGAGCATTGTCAGAAAAGACACGCAGATGGGAGGAGCCAATTACAGAAGCTTGATGACAGACCTCAAAAGGCTGGTTACATCCATCTCAGCCTCTGGGGGAGAGACAAAAGTTCTGTCCGGTCTTGAATCCGACTCCTCCACAAGCATGTTCAGCCTTGAAAACCTACTGGTGAGATACCAGGAAACTATGGAGAAAATGGAAAACTTAAGGGTTGTCGACGAAGAGAGATTTCTCCAGTTTGCCCAACAGCTGAAAAAATACGAGAGACAGAAAAGCGTCTTCTTCTTTTACCAAAGGGAATTCCGGCCTGAAATCAGCCAGAGCATCCTGAATAGACTGATGAGTTCTCACCAGGACGAGCCGGAAATCCTGGCTCAGGTCCAGAACCTTTTTCAGCTTTATCAGCGCCAACCCACGTTCAATACCCAGAGAATAATCGCAGCCTTTGCCGATGCCTCGATCTCCTTCAATTTTATATTTATGCACAAAGACCCTGAATTTGTATCCGGAGTCACCATGAGAGAGCAATCCGAAGACATGTTCAATTTTTTCTCGCAGGTGGCTCAAGCTACGGGCGGTATTATTGACAGTTCCCAGAATCCTGCTTATGCTTTTAAGCACGCGGCTGATATCGCTGAATCCTATTATTTGCTGTATTATTCACCGATTGACTATAAAAAAGATGGTCAATTCAAATCCATAAACATCAGGTTAAGAGACAAGAACTACAAGCTTACCTATCGACTCGGATATATCGCCAACTGATATTGTAAAATTTCTTTATATACGTTTGGAAAAAAGGGGGGAATGAATAGTTTGCGAATCCACTTTATTTTGGCGCAGAACTCAATCCCTTCTCTCGTGAAGAAATGCTATTTCCCCTTACAACAGGTTTGGGCTTCGAAGACAGATGACCGTTCCAGAGGACAAAAATGGGTGAACAGAACTCCTTTTTGCCCGATATCAATTGGCACGGAAATTGCTGCGTTTATTAGCGGACTCTTTCATAAGGCCCCGTTGAATGACCGAAATAGGCAACCATTCACACCACTTTGCAGTTTTAATAATAAAGGTGGAATCCATATTAAACCCGGCCGTTCTAGAAATCACAGAGACGCATTCTATTCTTGAATAGAAAAACAGGATGGAATGTGGGAAAATAAAAGAGAGGAGCGTTTAAAATGAAAAAAATACTATTAATCCTGATAGTCCTCATAGTCGTGGCCTTCATGCTTTTCTCTCAGCAGGTGGATCAGCATGCTGTGACCGTCATGAACGTGGAAGTTGCGGTCAGGGTGCTCGACGGAAATCAATTCGTCGATGATTTAACGATGGATGACTTTGAGCTCTACGAAGACGGCGTTCTCCAGAAATTAGAAGCCATATATCTTGTGAAAAAGACGAGCATCGCAAGGGAGGAAGCCCGCACTAAATTCTATCCGTCTCTCACCAGACACTATTACCTTCTCTTCCAGATCACCGACTACAATCCCAAGCTGGAAGAAGCCGTTGACCACTTCATAAACAAGATCATTCAACCGGGAGATACTCTAGATATTTGGACTCCTGTGCAAAAATACAGCCTTTCCAGTAAAGCCCTTCAGTCGCTGACCAAGGAACAGATTGCTTCA
>Ga0224501_10000957_pt1 | contig 22111 bp, 22 predicted proteins | sample SF_Oct11_sed_USG_4_FD_169105 | JGI IMG/M metagenome (GOLD analysis project Ga0224501, IMG submission 169105) | Sediment microbial communities from San Francisco Bay, California, United States - SF_Oct11_sed_USGS_8_1 | ecosystem: Environmental > Aquatic > Marine > Sediment | place: USA...
TTTCCCTCTGTCAATATAGACAATATCCCATGTTCCATTGACTGTACGCAGATATCTTGTAGTGACGATATAACCATTAATATCAGGCTTTCTCGGGGAATCAATTGCAAGAGGAGGTTCGATCTCATAAAAGTTTATAAGAAAATCTCCAACAAGGATTTCATTATAAGATGATGTGATTTTGACTTTTGGCAAATTGTTTCTCAGACTCACAACTTCAGCAATCCCAGGGATTTCGATAAGATAGCCGAGCTTGTCACCAGATTCTGGATGGTTTACTTTTTCTACAGAACGAATGATATAAAATTTATCTCCGATTTTTGGGGGATAGATTGTTTCGATATAAGCATAATCGTCTTTCCCGAGTGAATTTCTTCCTGATTGAGAGTCAATGATCTCGCCATGACGCGGGATTGATTCAGCAATGTAGCCGCTTGAGAGCAAGAGGTGTTTGTCAACGAGATATTCTTTTTTCACTGGTTCGATCTTTTTTACTATTTCTTTTGGGGGCTCCTCTTTTTTAATTTCTACTTCTTTCTTTGGAGTCTCAGGCAGTGATATTTCTTTCTGCAGAATATAGAGCGGGATCCTAATTTTTTGCTTGGGATAAATTTTATCAGGGTTAGTTATATCGGGATTTTCCTTCCATATTTTTGGCCAGAGAAAAGGGTCTTTTAACTCTTTCTTGGAAATATCCCAGAGGGTATCTCCCTTTATAACAGTGTAGTCTTTATATTCTTGATCCTGTGCTATTGAAAAAGAAGGTAGTAAGAAAAAAAGTAATAAAATTAAAGTTATATTTAATACAAGTGTTTTTCTTTGCATAAATAACTCTCCTTTTTAAAAATTTTGCTTTACATAAAAATAACGAAGATGCTGTAAACTGTCAAGTATTATTATATAGATATCCTCACTTAAACTATTTTTATAGTTTCTGATATACTTATCTATGCAGCATATCAGGATCATATTCGGGATTATATTCGCATCTATTTTGTTATTGGTACCGATTTCTATTTTTGCCTCAGAGGTTACCTCCGTGAGAACGTTTCTTTCTCACGGAGTAAAAGAATACAGACTGGACAACGGGCTAAAAGTAATAATTATTGAGGAGCATAAAGCGCCTATAGCAACATTCCAGGTATGGTATCGCGTGGGATCAAAAGATGAGCCTATTGGCAAATCCGGGTTAAGTCATCTTCTTGAACACATGATGTTTAAAGGCACCTCTCAGTATGGCTCAAAGATGTTTTCAAGGATTGTTCAAAAAAATGGGGGAATGGATAATGCATATACAACAAAAGATTATACAGTGTATTTTCAGATTTTTTCCTCAGACAGGATAACACTTTCAGTTGACCTCGAGGCTGACAGGATGAGGAATCTGACAATAGACCCCAAAGAAACACTTTCAGAAAGAAGCGTTGTTATGGAGGAACGAAGGTTGAGGTATGAGGATGACCCACAGAACTCTTTATTCGAGGAGCTTATTGCAGCCTCATTTAAAGTGCATCCCTATCAAAGGCCGGTTATTGGATGGATGTCTGACCTTAAGTCTATAGAGAGAGATGATTTATACAACTATTATAAAGCTCACTACTCACCTGATAATGCTGTTCTCGTCATTGTAGGAGATGTGAATCCTGATGAAATGATAAAAAAGATCACGCACTCTTTTGGAAATATTCAGCCCGGTCCTCCAAAGATAAAAGTCATAAGTTTTACAGAGCCTGAACAAAAAGGTGAAAGGAGGGTCTTTCTGAAGAAGGAAGCAGAACTACCCTATCTCCTCATCGCATTTCACACTCCTCATTTCCCCCACGAAGATAGCTATGCCCTCGATGTATTAGGTCTTATATTATCTGGCGGGAAAAGCTCGAGACTTTATAAATCTCTTGTATATGAAAAAAAGGTCGCTCTTAATCTATATGCTGATTACGATGGGTTTCATAAAGATCCATATTTATTCATGTTTGCAGCAACAGCCTCTCCCGGAAAAGAAATAAAAGAGGTTGAGGATGCACTCTATGAGGAGATCGAAAAGCTCAAGAAAGAGCCACCTTTGGAACGAGAGGTTCAGAAGGCAAAAAATCAGATAGAGTCTTCATTTATAATGGGGCAGGATTCCATTTATATGCAGGCGATGAAATACGGTATATTCGAAATGCTCGGAGACTGGAGGCTTATTGACAGGTACCTCGATAGTATCAGGAAAGTAACCGGTGAGGACATTGTAAGGGTGGCGAAAAAATATTTAAAAGAAGATAACAGGACAGTTGGCATTTTAATACCTATAAAAAGTGAGAAATAAGAAATTAGAAATGGGAAACAGGAAATTGAAAAAAATTTGTTTTTTTGCTCTCTGGTTTTTATTTCTCATTTCCCATTTCTTATTTCCTCATTACGCAGATGCGCTTGAAGTAAAAAAGACTGTTCTCCCAAATGGCCTTACCGTCATTCACTCAGAGAAACATAGTCTTCCCATTGTGATGGTGACACTCCTTATAAAAGCAAGTCCACTCAATGAACCGAAAGAAAAGGCAGGTCTCGCCAATCTTACTGCAGATCTCCTCACAGAAGGCACAAAGAATCGTACGTCTTCTGATATAAGCGAAGAGATTGAGTTTATTGGTGCGTTACTTGATGCATCGGCTGGTAAAGATTATACAGTAGTTACCTTATCAGTTTTGAAAAAGGATATTCATAAAGGGTTCGAACTTTTTTCTGATATCCTGCTTCATCCTGTCTTTCCACAAACTGAGATTGAGAGAAAAAAAAGGCTCATAAAAGGTTCTCTGAGACAAAGCGAGGAAGATCCTTCTTTTCTTGCGGAACGCGCTTTTAAAAGGGAGGTATTCGGAGAACATCCCTATGGAAGGCTCATAGAGGGTTCGGTTGAGACTATTGATACCATAAAAAGAGAGGATTTGACAAAGTTCTATTCAGATTATTTTCTTCCTCATAATTCATTATTATCAGTTGTAGGAGCTCTTACACCAGAGGAACTCAATGCTTTAATTGGAAAATACCTTGGTGAATGGAAGAATGCTGAACTGCCATATAATCCCTCCTCACCCCCCTTTAGTAAAGGGGGGCAGGAGGGATTATTAGATGAAAAATCATCGAAGAGAATTATAAAAATAGACAAAGATCTCACACAGGCAACTATTATACTCGGACACCTCGGCATAAGCAGGGATAACCCTGATTACTACGCAGTATCTATAATGAACTATATCCTCGGTGGGGGAGGCTTCTCATCAAGGCTTATGGAGTCTATAAGGGATGAGATGGGTCTCGCCTACGATGTCAGCAGTTCATTCACTGCTCCTAAAGAGACTGGTGACTTTCAAGCAGAAGTTCAGACAAAAAATGAGTCTGCAAATAAAGTTATTGATGAGATACGCAGACAGATGAACAGAATAAGAGAAGAAAAGGTTTCAGATGAAGAATTATCAGATGCAAAGTCTTATCTCACAGGGAGCTTCCCCAGAAGGCTTGATACGAATAGAAAGATTGCCGATTTTCTAACCACTGTTGAATTCTATAATCTCGGGCTTGATTATGTAGAAAAATATCCTGGGTATATAAATTCAGTAACAAAAGATGACATCCTTAGAGTTGCAAGAAAATACTTTAACCCTGAGAATTCTGTCCTTGTGGTTGTTGCAAATCAGGAAAAGGCAATGCTGAAGCAACAATAACAGGTTATCTTACTCTGAATAACCTACAATAGAGATTCCTGCCTTTTTTGACTCTTCAATCATCTTATCTTTGTTAAGGATAAGGCATTTTTCTGCCTCAAGAGCAAGAACTCTCGCACCTACCTCGATCATTGCCTCTAATGTATCTAACCCTACAACAGGTACATCGAATCTCATATCCTGATCGGGTTTGCTGACCTTCACTACCACAGCTTCTTTGCCGGCGAGCTTCCCACCTCTCTTTATCGCCTCGTCAGTTCCCTCAATGGCTTCCACAGCCATCACAGCCTGATTTTTAACTACAACAGTCTGTCCTATGTCCAGCCTGCCTATTTCTCTTGCAATCTTCCAACCGAAGGCAATATCTTTCCATTCGTCTTCAGTCGGGCTCCTCTCTGTGAGTACTCCTTGAGAAATTGTCAGATTTGAACTGAAGGAGGTTATGTTGAGCAGATGGATGCCCTCTTTTTCGAGTTCCTTTGCAAGGGCTAACAGGATCGAGTCGTCACTTCTGTTTTTTAACGAGAAGAGGAATTTTACTGCCCTTAGGTCTGGAACAATTTTGCTTTTATAGAGAAGTGATTTCGGCACTTTCCCAGCCATAAGTGCTTCATGAATATGATATCCTTTGAGACAGTCTATAATCTTACCGAGTTTCCCGACATTTACCCATGTGATCTCATCCACATATGAAGAGAGGGTGCTGTCAGCAAGAGGTTCAAGCGCAACAGCGAATACAGTATATCCCTGTGCCCTTGCTTCTGATGAGATGGCCTTCGGGAGTTCTCCAGTCCCGGCAATTAAACCGATTTTCTTCATGAATATCTAACTGATACATGATGCACGATACATAATACACGATATAAAACACAAAAGACATCCTGCATCATGCATTGTGTATCTTGCATCTTATTTTATTACCTGCAGATGCCTCTTTTGTTTGCTTGGATGAACTCGATCAGATGCTTTATCTCATCTGTATATGGAAGATCTTCTTGTATTTTCTTAACAGCGTCATTCAGGGTCCTCTTCTCTCTAAACAAAATCTTGTATGCCTTTTTGAGGTTGTTTATTGTTGAGTCAGAAAAGTTGTTTCTTTTTAATCCTATAGTGTTCAGGCCGAAGAGTTTTGCTCTCGCACCTGAGGCTATGGTATAAGGGAGAATATCCTGTCCTACTCCGCTAAATCCACCAACCATTGCATATGCACCGATTCTTGTGAATTGGTGAATTGCAACAAGTCCGCCGATCACTGCAAAATCTTCAACAACTACGTGTCCTCCAAGGGTTGCAGCATTTGCCATTATTATGTTGTTGCCTATTTTACAGTCATGGGCTATATGGACATAAGCCATGAGAAAATTTTTGTTTCCAATTGCGGTCACCCCATCTCCACCGACAGATGCCCTGTGGATTGTTATGTATTCCCGTATTATGTTATCGTTCCCTATCTTCACGCTTGTTTTTTCTCCCTTGTACTTCAAATCCTGTGGTGGAAGACCAATACTCGTGTAAGGATAGACTATGCAATTTTCACCTATTTCTGTATTGCTTTCTATAATTACATGTGAAATAAGTTTTGTTCCTTTCCTTATATGAACACCCTCACTGACAATGCAGAAAGGTCCAATGGAAACCCCATCATCTATTTCCGCGTGAGGGTTTACAATTGCTGAGGAGTGGATTTCATTTTTCATATTTTTTATATCTCCTTGTCTGTGACCATTGCGGTGAATTCAGCTTCAGCTACTAATTTTTCTTCAACAGTTGCATTGCCAGAAAATTTCCAGACATTTCCTCTTTTGTGGAGGGTACGGATCTCAAACCTGAGCTGGTCACCAGGGATAACTGGTTTTCTGAATTTTGCTTTCTCGATACTCATGAAAAAAACGGATCTTCCTGTTACTCCCGAACAGTAAGCCAGGATACCTGCTACCTGTGCCATAGCTTCTATAATCAGGACCCCGGGCATTATAGGTTGATTTGGGAAATGCCCCTGAAAAAACTCTTCATTAATGGTCACGTTTTTTATACCTATAGCCTTTGTCCCTGGTGCTATCTCAGTAATCCTGTCCACTAACAGAAACGGATATCTATGTGGTAAAAATTTTTGTATCTCTTTTATATCCATCATGGATGATTTCCTCCTTCGAGTTTTCTTATCTTTTCTTCAAGTTCTTTTATCTTTTTATAAAGTTCTGGCAATTTTGCAAATATGGCCTGTGCCTTCAACCAGTCTCTATGAGGTATTGCAGGAGTACCGGAATATACTCCTTTTGTCACATGGCCCATTATGCCTGATTGCGCACCTATCATAGTTTCCGAATCTATCTTTACATGATCCGAAACTCCAACCTGACCGGCTAAGTAAACAAAATTACCTATTTCTGTGCTCCCCCCGATCCCAACCTGGGCAACAATAATGGAATTCTCGCCAATTTTGACATTATGTGCTATCTGTACAAGGTTGTCTATTTTTGTACCTTTCCCTATTATCGTATTTCCTGTTGTTGCCCTATCAACAGAGACATTGGAACCAATTTCAACATTATCCTCGATCACCACACCTCCCACCTGAGGAATTTTGTAGTGCTTTCCTTCATCAAAAATGTAACCAAACCCATCTGACCCTATTACAGAACCAGAATGTATGATGACCTTATTGCCAATTGTAACATTCTCCCTCAACACCACATTAGGATAAATAGTGCATTCTTTTCCAATGGTAGTATTCTCACCCACAAAGACATAAGGATAAATAATAGTACGGTCTCCAACAGAAGCACCGTCTGATATATAAGAAAATGGGAAGATTGATACATCCTGGCCTATAGTTGCGTTATCTGACACAATAGCATCTTTACTTACCCCTGTTGGTTCTTGTGGTTTTAAATAAAAAAGTTCGAGTAGTTTTGCAAATGCGAGATGAGGGTTTGATACCTTGAGCTGCGTTACATGAAGGTCAGTTATCGGTTCTTTTACCATCACACATGATGCCCTACATTCAGAGAGGTGCTTCTTGTAACTGCCTGTTGAGAGAAAGGTGATATCTCCTTCTCGGGCCTCATTTATGCCTGATACGCCATTAATTTCAATTTCATCCGCCTGAGGCGGACCGATTACTTCACCATTAAGGAGGACTGCAATTTCTTTAACCTTCACTGCTTTTTCGATGTGGCCTTTGACTCGTTATATTTCTTTATGACGCTATCTGTAATATCTATCACTTTATTTGAATAAAGAATAAAGCCTTTATCAACGATAAGGGTATATCCTCCTTCAACTCCAAACTTTTCTGCAATTTCAAAAATCTCCCTTAAAATCATCTTTTTTAATTCCGCATCTTTTTTTCTAAGTTCGGCATCTGAGTCCTGGAGAAGTCGCTGGTATTCCCTGAACATTTTTTCGAGTTCTTCATTCTTGCTTTTCTTTGTCTCTTCAGAAAGAACAGACAATTGTTTTTCCAGGTCACTTTTTAATCTTTCTATAGTTTTACCCTTCTCTTCTATAAGAGACTGTTTCGATTTTGCTAAGATATTTAAGTCAGCGCTTGCCTTCTTTCCTGCTTCAGATTCATCAACAACCTTCTGAAGGTCTATAACCCCTATCTTTACTGAGTCAGCCGCAACTAAGTAAGCCGGCATGATAAAGATAATAAAAAATAAAACAGGCATTAATGTTAAAGTCTTTCTCATTTCTCCTCCTTATATCCGTTTCTAAAAAAAGGTTCCAAACGTGAATTCTATCTTACTTGCATCTTCTCCAGGTTTTCTATCAAGATTGTAACCCCATTCTATCCTGAGTGGGCCAAGCGGAGAAATCCATCGTATACCTACTCCTGTAGAATATCTGAGAGTTCCAATATTTTTAAATGATTCGTACGAATTACCTGTATCGAAAAATACGACACCTTTCAATTTTAGTTGACTCAATATCGGGAAAATATATTCTGCGTTAAAGATCAGTTCTTCTTTGCCTCCTATCACATCTCCTGTCTTTTCATCTCTTGGTCCTGCCTCACCAAATCCAAATCCCCTTATAGTATTTATACCGCCTACATAGAATCTCTCGTACAAAGGCACTTCTTTACCAAAGAGACCTGCAGCATGTCCAAACCTGCCTCTGAGCATCCCGGTGGAATTCCCGAGCGGGAATCTGAGGGGGAAATACCAGGCAGAGTCAACCCCGGTAGTTACAAAGTAGTTAGACCCACCAATGCCTGCATATTTTAAATAAATAGAATTTCTTGAACCCCTTGTTGGGTCAAGGTAACTATCTCTTGTATCCCTTACTAACGAAGGGGTAATACTGCTGGTTATCTTTGTACCTTCCTGCTCTTTTATGACTACAGAAACATTTTCAGCTACATCATAAATTGTTGCACTCTCAAGGTTATAGGTAATTTCACCCCTCACGTATTCGGAAAAGTTCTTTCCAAAGGAGACAGCGAATCCTGTTGCCTTGTTTTTGTATTCCACAAAGTATTCTCTATTGATATTATAAATACTTGCAGAGAAAGAGATGGGCTTGTCCATAAACCAGGGATCCCTGAAGGTAACGTCGAAGTATGAGCTTAAACCTCCGAGCTCCGCCCTGATTTTTATAAGCTGTCCTTTTCCGAAGAGATTGCCCTGTGTTAAATCAATCATTCCGATTAATTGATCAATGGAGCTATAACCTCCTCCGACAGCTATAAAGCCTGTAGCCTTCTCCTTTACCTTCACATTAAGGTCTACCTGTTTTTCCTCTGGCAATGGTTTTGGAATTATCTCTACTGTCTCGAAAAAGTTAAGGTTATTGAGCATTTCATAGCTTCTTTTTAAAAGGGCACTGTTAAAGATATCGCCCTCATCAAGTCTCATCTCTCTCCGTATGACCTTGTCTCTGGTTTTGGTGTTCCCTGAAATCTCGATCCTGCCAGTCTTGTATTTGTCTCCTTCATCAATTTTTAAAAATACCTTTACAACCTTTTTGCTCTCATCAGGGATCAGTTCAGGTGTCACCGTAATAATTGCATATCCATTTTCTGAATATAATTCAGATAGTGAAAGGATATCCTTTCTGAGAGTTTCTTTACTGAAAGGCTTACCAGGTAATAGTGTAATCTTTTTCTTTATCATATCGTCATCGAAAACCTTATTTCCTGAAAATTCGACTGAGGAGACATTGAACTGGTCACCTTCAGAAACTGGTATTGTGATGACCATGCCTTTTTTGTTTTCTATGAGTTGAATCTTTGGTTCCCCGACTGTTGCTTTAATAAATCCATTGTTATAATAAAAATCTTTTATCTTTTCAAGATCTGAATCCATGCGATCTTTTTTATAATAGCCTGAAGAAGTGATAAAGGAGAAAATCCACCATTCTGCGGTCTCCATTACCTTTTTTATCTTGCTTGTAGAAAAAGCCTTGTTCCCTTCTGTAGTTATCTTTTTTATCTTTATCTTTGGACCTTCCTCTATCTGGTAGGTCAGATTAACCTCGTCAGCGCTGATTTTTTTAATCACAGGGACTATATTTGACAGCCAGTAGCCTTCCTCTTCATAAAAGGCCCTGAGTTTGCTTGAGTTGTCCTGAATCAGTACTACGTCAGCAATGGAACCGGTTGTGATGGTGATCTTTTCCTTAAGCTTGGAATCGTCAAATTCTTTGTTACCCTGAAATTCAATTTTTACCACAGTAGGTTTTTCTTTCACCGCATAAATCAGCTTTATGCCACCCTCAAACGGTTCAATCTCGACTTTCACGTCATCAAAGTAACCCATCTTGAAAATATTTTTAATGTCTTCATTTGTTTTAACCTGAGAAATGGGTTCACCTAATTTCTGTGTAATTTTTGACTTTACTGCACCTTCCTCAATCCTTTTAAGCCCTTTAATCTCAATTGACTTCACGATGGGCAGTTCCTGGGCATAGAGATGACCAAATGTAAAAATAAAGATAAGGCATAATAACAGGAATTTTATTTTATGCATCTCTACCTCCTCTATTATTGACACGTAAGTATAGCACCTCTACAGGGGTAGATGTAAATAGAATATTTTGTTAATAAATTCAAAAATTTTCTATTTTATTCATAAAGCTAAAATTATAATTAGTAAGTTATCTAAAATAAAACGAGCAAATAAGTAATTATGATTTATTGATTAATTTTTTTTATTTGACCATTATATAAATATTGTATTATGCTTATATGCTTGCTTTTTAAAAAGGCTTTTAGAAAAAAATCATAGAAAGAGGAGGTTCTTATGAAGAAGTACGAAACACCCTTGCTGGACGAATTGGAAAAGGGGCCGTTTCCAAGTTTCGTGAAAGAGATTAAGAGGGCTGCGGCAAAGAATGTAATGGCCAATGATGAGCTTGGTCAGCTCGAGTACTCTTACAAAACCAACCGTGGATACTGGAAACATGGTGGTATAGTCGGTGTCCTCGGCTATGGTGGCGGGATCATTGGAAGGTATTCAATGCTTCCTGAAATGTTTCCTGAAGTAAAATTCTTCCATACTGTCAGAGTAAATCAGCCTTCTGGCTGGTTTTACACTACAGAGGTTCTGAGGGAACTCACGGACATCTGTGATAAGTATGGAAGTGGTATCATGAATTTTCACGGCTCAACAGGTGATATAATCTTTCTCGGTACGACCACTGAGAATTTAGAGCCTATCTTTGCCGAGCTTACCTCTCATGAAAAACCCCGGCATCTGAGATTTGACCTCGGTGGTTCAGGCTCTGCCTTAAGGACGCCGAGCGCCTGCAATGGGCCTGCCCGTTGCGAGTGGACAAATTATGATACCCTCGAGGCATGCCATCAGATTACACATGAATTCCAGGACGAGATCCACAGGCCTGCATTCAACTACAAATTTAAATTCAAATTCGCAGGTTGTGCCTGTGACTGTGTTGGATCCATTGCACGTTCTGACTGCTCTGTAATCGGCACGTGGAAAGGTCCTATCCTGATTGACCAGGATGCAGTGAAGTGGCATGAAAAGAAGGGAATGAACATCCAGAAAGAGATTGTGGATATGTGCCCCACAGAGTGCATAAGCTATGACGGGAAAGAGCTGAAAATTGATAATGATGAATGTGTGAGGTGTATGCATTGTATTGCAAAGATGCATCATGCACTCAAGCCGAGCGGTGAGAGGGGTGCAACCATCTGTATCGGAAACAAGGCACCGATTGTTATCGGGACTATTATTTCACACGTTATCATTCCGTTTATGAAGATGGAGCCGCCGTTCACCGAATTGAAAGAATTAGGCCGCAAGATATGGGATTGGTGGGATGAACATTCAAAGCCGAGGGAAAGAGTCGGTGAGTTGATAGAGTTTCAGGGCATGAGGTCGTTCCTTGAGGCTATTGGTGTAGAGCCCATTCCACAGATGATAAAAGAGCCGAGGAGAGACCCCTTCTTCTTCTTCAAGGATGAGGATATTATGAGGGTCAAAGAAATAGAAAAAGAGGAAAAGAGGACAGGAAAATTTATTTTTTAAGGAGGGTATAAAATGGGATTTTACGGTGATAGGAAAATAACAGCAGAGGAAGCTAAGAAACTTAGAGAGACGGATATAGGGCCACCCTATTTCAGAGATTTTCTGCCGCCTGTAATTAAGAAGAATTATGGCAGGTGGAAGGAGCATGATATATTAACGCCAGGGCTCATGGTTCATACTGCAGAGAGCGGTGATAAGATATGGACCGTAAGAGTGGCAACCCCGAGGATTATGGCTACGGACACAGTCCGCGAGGTATGTGATATTGCAGATAAGTACTGTGATGGTCATCTCCGCTGGACATCGAGGAACAATATTGAATTCCTCGTATCAGAGGAGAAAAAAGTCGAGCCACTGCAGAAGGAGCTTAAAGACAGGGGCTTCTTGATGGGCGGCATCGGTCCAAGAATCAGTAACATCGTTCATACACAGGGCTGGGTTCACTGTCATGGTGCTGCAACAGATGCCTCTGGCATCGTTAAGTCTGTTATGGATGAACTTGCTGATTATTTCACCACAAAGGAGCTTCCTAATAAGCTGAGACTTGCACTCGCATGCTGCCCTAATATGTGCGGTGCTGTCCACTGCTCAGACATAGCAATAGTTGCAATCCATACAATTGTGCCAAAAGTTGACCATGACAAGCTCGGTAAGATATGCGAGATTCCTACTGCTATTGCCTCATGTCCTACAAAGGCAATAAGCCCTTACCCTGAAAAGAAGAGTGTAAAGATTAAAGACGAGAAGTGTATGTATTGCGGAAACTGCTTTACAGTCTGCCCTGCTTTTGACCCCTTCGACACTGAGCGGGACGGTTGTGCGATAGTGGTTGGTGGAAAGATAAACTGCCTGAGGACACCTACAAAGTTTGCAAGGCTTGTCGTCCCTTTCATATCGAACAGACCCCCGAGATGGCCTAAGGTTGTTGCAACAATAAAGCATATTGTTGAACTCTACGCCAAGCATGCACGGAAACACGAGAGAGTTGGCGAGTGGATAGACAGAATCGGCTGGGAGAGATTTTTCAAACTTAGCGGTATTACTTTTACATACCAGTGCATTGATGACTTCACCTTTATGAGGGAGACATTGAGGAATGCATCGACATTTAAGTGGTAATTGGAGAATAAAAAACTGATGAATCAATAGGTTAGTGGCGATGAGTAGAGCCACTAACCTATTTACTTTTTCTCCCTTAATTATTTATAATGAATCAAATATTTCGAGTAGAGAGGTGAGGAAGTATGGAGAAGGAAGAATTAAAAGATAAGATTTATGCATTTGTTCTTGCTGCAAAGGGCAAAAAAAAGTTAAAAGAGAGGGATGTGATAAACGGGGTATCGGAGGGGACTGGTGTTGATAAGGATACAGTGAAGCAAACAATGAGAGAGATGATAGATGTGGGGAGGCTCATGTATTCCTATGCTGGAGGCGCCAGCTCGGTAGAGATCCCGAGTGAGGAATATCTCAGAGAAAAAGGAATGATCAAGTAATAGATCAAAAATTCCTTATTTAATTGCGAGGCGTTGTAGTCGTTTAATATTTGTCGAAGAGTAACTAATATACGTGGTCCTTTCTTATCCAAGGTTGGTCATAGCCGGACTGAAGGGAGGGTCTGGCAAGACCATCCTTTCAGTTGGTCTTATTACATCCTACAGGCAAAAAGGTATTACCATTGCGCCTTTTAAAAAAGGGCCTGATTATATTGATGCTGGGTGGCTTTCATGTGCTGCCAGGCATCCATGTTATAATCTCGATGCCTTTCTGATAGGGGAAGAGAAAATATTGTCTTCTTTCAAAGAGCACGCAAAAGGAGTCCAGTGTGCTGTCATCGAAGGTAATCGCGGCCTTTTTGATGGTATGGATTTTGAGGGGAGATATAGCACAGCAGAGCTGGCCAAATCATTAAGTGCTCCTGTCATATTAATCATTGATTGTACAAAGATGACAAGAACCACTGCTGTCATTGCAGAGGGTATCTCAAAGTTCGATCCTGCTCTCAAAATCAGCGGGGTAATTCTCAATCAGATAGCGAACACTCGTCATGAATCAGTGATAAAGGAATCGTTTAAGAAATACTGTCAGATTCCTGTGCTGGGTGCCCTCCCCAGATTCTCTGAAGAATTTTTTCCGGAGCGACATATGGGATTAACACCATATCATGAACACGAAGAGGTTGAGAAGTCTATTTCTGCTGTTGCAGAGGTAGCAAAACGACACCTTGATTTAGATGCTCTATGGAAAATTGCTCATGAGGCACCACCTTTTTTAGTCAGAAGTCAGGAGTCAGGAGTAAAGAGTCAAGAGATTTACGACTTACGACTCACGACTCACGACTTACCAGTTAAGATTGGTGTTATTAAGGATTCTGCATTTCAATTTTATTATCCTGAAAACTTTGAAGAGCTTCAAAAAAATGGCGCTGAACTGGTAGAAATAAGCGCTTTGCAAGAAAAACAACTTCCTCCAATAGATGCGCTCTATATCGGTGGAGGTTTCCCAGAGACTCATGCGATAGCCCTTGCTGAAAACATTGATTTTCGTCGTAATTTAAAAAAGGCAGTTGAGGATGGATTGCCTGTATATGCAGAGTGTGGTGGCTTTATGTACTTGGGAGAATCTCTTGTGATCGATGAGAAGACATATCCAATGGCAGGCATATTCCCGATCTCATTCTGCCTTGAAAAAAAGCCCAAGGCACATGGGTACACCGTTGTAGAAGTCGATCACTCTAATCCATACTATCCGGTAGGTACTACGCTGAGAGGGCATGAATTTCATTACTCCTGCGTACTCGACATGGGTGAAAGGAATGATATGTATTTTGCCTTTACCATGAAGAGAGGCAAAGGAATTGTTGAAAAAAAGGACGGACTTTGTTATAAAAATGTCCTTGCGACCTATACCCATTTACATGCACTTGGCGCAGTGGAATGGACTCATGGCCTTGTTACTATGGCGTCCTCATACAAAAGGCATCGAGAAAGTAATAACTCACATAATATATTGACTTCTGCTAAAAAATAAGCATAATAATAACAGTACAATTTTAAGAGGAGGGAACGATGAGTGAAGATGCAAAGGAAAAGATTTTAGAGTTTTTAAAAGGCGTTGGTGGGAAGGGAGTAGCTACTCAGGCAGATATTATTAAAGGAACAAAGTTAGATAGAGATACGGTAAAGAAAGCAATCAAGGAGCTGGCATTAGAAGAAAAGATTATAGACGCAGGTGTTGCAGCTGGTGTAGTAGGGTTTAAGATAAAAACATGATCATATTTTAACGTTATTTCTGTTTATATATATATCCTTGAGACAAGGATATAATCTGAAAGATAACGAATTTCATTATTCTTGATTTCTGCAATCCAGTGTACTCGACATGGGTGAAAGGGATGAAATGTATTTTGCCTTTACCATGAAGAGAGGCAAAAGAATTGTTAAAAAAAGGACGGACTTTGTTATAAAAATATCCTTGCGACCTATACCCACCTGCATGAACTCGGAGCAGTTGAGTGGGTAAATGGCCTTATTAATAGGGCAGTTTCTTATAAAAAACAAAGAGAACGAATATGGCACGCACTGAAGAAGCAAAATGTCCGTTTTGTGGGAAACTGATTGATGTTCCACATAAAATACGAACGAGACTCGGGTCTGATATCGTAGGTGGTAGGTGTGAATGCGAGGCAGTATATGTCTTTGACCAAAGTGGGCATAATCTTGGAGAGGCTTATGTAGATGCACTAAACTATGTATGTGAAGGTAAGTGCGACAATCCATGGGAGCTGATACCAGGAGAAGATTACCAGGAACTCACATTGCATTATGAATCACGAACACATTGTTTTGGCAGAAGCAGGTATGGAACGGAAAATATATGTTTTATATTGCTGAAAAAGAAAGATAAATAAACGTCATTTAATGATAAGTTTTTTTTATTTGACCAATGATATAGATGTGTATTAATGTTTATGACTTAAACTGGTATCCAGAGTATACGAAATCACAAAATTATTGTGTTTATTGTATTGTGTGAAACGTATATGCTAATATACTTAGCTTTTAAATTGAATGGAAATTTCTTCCATCAATAAAATTAGATCTTAAGTAAAAAAAAGGAGGTAGACAGATGCCGTATTTGGAGTTTGAAGGACAACAACATGAGGTTGATGAGGAAGGTTATCTTCAGGACTGGGAAGGCTGGAAAGAAGGAATGGCAGGTATAATGGCAGCACAGGACGGGCTCACGCTTACTGATGCGCATTGGGAGATAATAAGGTTCCTCAGGGAATACTTCCTGAAGTTTCAGATAGCGCCCCCGATCAAGGTTCTCGTCAAAGAGATTGCAAAGACTATGGGGCCTGAAAAAGGAAATACCAAGTATCTCTATGAGCTCTATCCCGGTGGACCTGCGAAACAGGCTTGTAGGTATGCCGGACTTCCGAAACCAACAGGCTGTGTATAAAAATAAAGAATAAAGAGGTGGAAAGGAAGGAGCAGTAAGTTTTTTACTTTTCACCTCTTGTTCTTCAATTAAATTTAAAACTTTAATTTGTTTTATAAAAGAATTTTAGCTTGACAAATTGAATTTAAATTATTTTTAATGTGTGCTGCTGTAACGTCCTGAGAGAATAGTTTCTTATTGACAGAAATTTTATACGGATATGCAGTGAGGAAATATGTTCGATTCAAAAACCTGTAGAGCATAGGCGGGATATGAGTTTAGAAGAACTCTTATTAGAAAAGAAACCCATCATTGTGAAGAAGTGGTTTCATCTAATACTGGAAACGTATCCTGCTGATGCCTCACAGTTTTTGAAAAAGCAAAAAAATCAATTCGCTAACCCGGTAGGGCACACCATTTCTCATGGAATCAAAGATCTCTTTGAGGAGCTCCTCAAAGGAATGAATCCTGACAAAATATCTCCTCTTCTCGACACTATTATCAGAATCAGAGCAGTGCAGGATTTTTCTCCATCCAAGGCTGTAGCCTTCATCTTCCTTCTCAAAAAAGTGGTAAGAGAGGAGCTTAAAAGAGAAATCAAGGAACACCAGCTCTCCGACGAGCTTGTAAAGTTTGATTCCATGATAGACGACCTGGCCCTTCTTGCTTTTGATATATATATGCAATGCCGGGAAAAAATTTACGAACTCAAGACAAATGAGTTGAAAAATATGACCTTCGGATTGTTAAAAAGAGCGAATCTGATATATGAGATCCAGGAAGAAGAATCGGATTTCAAAAGCAGTAACATTATAAATTTAAAATGAAAAAGGGGTAACAACATGGGACTCTTATTTTCTTTCTTTGCAGTAATAATTCTCGTTCTGCTTGCATTCGGAGGAGTTCAGGCGGCAAACTTGCAGTATCTCTTCGGAGTTATTATCCCCTATGCGGCTTTTATCACGTTCATTGTTGGAATTTTTTATCGCGTCGCAAAATGGGGCCGTTCACCTGTCCCGTTCCGAATACCTACTACCGCCGGACAAGAGAAATCTCTTCCATGGATCAAGCAGAATAAAATTGATAATCCCTCAAGTGCTCTTGGCGTTATAGTGAGGATGGCATTTGAAGTGCTTCTTTTCCGTTCATTATTCAGAAACACGAAAATAGATTTGAGGGATGGACCAAGGCTTGCTTATGGATCAACGAAGTGGCTCTGGGCAGCAGGACTTGCCTTTCACTGGACCTTTTTTATCATTCTCTTGAGACATCTCAGGTTATTCACCGAACCAATACTCTTCTTTGTCCCACTTATCGAGTCTTTAGATGCTTTTTTCCAGATGGGAGTACCTTTGCTCTATATTACAGATGTCGTTTTCTTAATGGCGGTCACCTTCTTATTCTTTAGAAGAGTGTTAATTCCCCAGGTGAGATACATCTCACTTGCAGCAGATTACTTTCCCCTCTTTCTGATCCTTGGCATCGGAATTTCAGGTGTCCTTATGAGATATTTTTTCAAGGTTGATGTGGTAGGAGTGAAAGAGTTGACAATGGGACTGGTCACCTTTAATCCTGTAGTTCCTGAAGGTATAGGTGTTATCTTTTATATCCATCTGTTTCTTGTAAGCACTCTGCTTATCTACTTTCCTTTCAGTAAGCTGATGCACATGGCAGGAGTCTTTCTCAGTCCCACAAGAAACTTGGCAAATAACAATCGTGAGCGCATGCACATAAATCCCTGGAATTATCCGGTCAAAGTTCATACATATGAACACTATGAGGATGAATTCAGGGAAAAAATGAAATCTGCTGGATTACCAGTGGAAAAGGAGTGAGCAATGGCAATTCCAAAACCTGAAGAACTATCAAAAATAAATTACAAACCCCCACAAACAGGATGGATAGATACCCCTGTTGAAATTAAACCGGGTATGTTCTGTAATGCGTCAAAGCCAAAGACCCTTCAAGCGGTTGATTTTCCAAACCCGAGGACATGGTCTGTAAAGGATGAAGATTGGAAACTGCCCGAAAACTGGCAAGAAATAATTTTAGAAGGGATTAGGGAGAGACTCAGTAAATACCGCACTTTTCGTCTTTTTATGGATATTTGTGTGAGATGTGGGGCATGTGCTGATAAATGTCATTTCTTTATCGGTGGCGGTGACCCAAAAAATATGCCTGTTCTCAGGGCAGAACTTCTCAGGTCAATATACAGAAAATACTTTACAGGGTCAGGAAAGATTTTTGGAAGGCTTGCAGGAGCAAGAGAGCTTAATATCGGGGTACTTAAAGAATTATGGTATTATGCCTATCAGTGCACTGAGTGCCGCCGTTGCTCGCTTTTCTGCCCTTATGGTATTGATACTGCTGAAATCACAATAATAGCGAGAGAACTCCTCAATTTGTTAGGGTTAAACATAGACTGGATTGCAAGCCCTGTTGCGTTTTGTTATAAGACTGGAAACCATCTTGGCATCCAGCCCCATGCATATATAGATATGTTTAATGGTTTCATCGATGACATTAAGAAAGTAACGGGAATTAAAGTGGAACCGAGTTTCAATAGAAAGGGTGCTGAGATTCTTTTAGTTGTGCCTTCAGGTGATATCTTCGCTGACCCTGGTACTTTTACCACAATGGGCGAGCTCGTACTTTTTCATGAGCTCGGGCTTGACTACACCTGGAGCACCTACGCATCAGAAGGAGGAAATTTCGGCTTTTTCACTTCAAATGAGATGGCAAAAAGGCTCCATTACAAGATTTATGCAGAAGCAAAAAGATTGAAGGTAAAATGGATACTCGGAGGAGAGTGTGGCCATATGTGGAGGGTATGGAATCAGTACCATAACACATGGTTTGGGCCTATAGACTTTCTTGAAGAACCAGTCTCTCCCATTACAGGCACGAAATTCGAAAATACAAGATCCAACAAGATAGTCCACATCTGTGAATTTACTGCTGATCTTATTAAAAACAATAAATTAAAACTGGATCCGAGCAGGAATGATCACCTGAAGGTGACTTTCCATGATTCCTGCAATACCGCCAGAGGTATGGGATTTTTTGAAGAACCGCGGTACATCATTAAAAATGTATGCAACAATTTCTATGAGATGCCGGTCAACACCATCAGGGAGCAGACCTTCTGCTGCGGGAGCGGATCCGGTTTAAATGCATCAGAAAATATGGAAGAGAGGCTTAGAGGTGGCCTCCCAAGAGCAAACGCGGTAAGGTATGTTCAGGAGAAACATGGAGTGAATATGCTGGCATGTATCTGTGCAATCGACAGGGCAGCCCTTGTGACCTCAGTCGATTATTGGGCTCCAGGGGTGCGTGTTACTGGCGTTCATGAGATGGTTGCGAACGCCCTGATAATGAGGGGGGAGCAGGAGAGAACAACTGATTTACGCGGAGAACCACTTCCGGGGAAGGAGGGCGGTGAAAATGTATAATGGACTGAAAATTATCATCGGACTCTTAATCTTCGTTGCCTTATTGACATTTCCCTTTTACAGCAAAATGGGGAAGGCTACTCCGAAACCAGACCCAAAGGTTGATACTCCAGAAATCCAGAAACTGGCGGAAAAAAAGTGTATAGAGCCGAAGGAATTCATGAGGACTGAGCACATGAAAATGTTGAATGACTGGAGAGATTCAGTTGTCCGTGAGGGAAACTTGATTTTTATAGCCTCAGATGGAAAGAAATATACTATAAGTCTTCAAAATACATGCTTGAACTGTCATTCGAATAAGAAAAAGTTTTGTGACGAATGCCACAATTATTCAGCAGTAGTACCTTACTGCTTTGATTGTCACATACAGCCAAAGGAGAATAAAACATGAGTATCAACAGAAGACAATTCTTAAAGATAGCGAGTATCTCTACCATAGTGGGGCTTGGAGGTGCGGGTGCCTTTGATTTGTTGCAAAGAAACTGGCTGGAGGCTGCACAGTTTTCGCCAGACCCGAAAGCTCTCACCGCAAAGAGATGGGGGATGGTTGTGGATGTCAGTAAGCTTAAAACAGAGGATGATTATAAAACGATAACGGACGCATGTCATCGAGTTCATAATGTGCCTGATTTTGGTAACCCAAAGGATGAGATCAAATGGATATGGACAGAAACATATGGGCACACATTTCCAGGTCAGGAAGATGAATACATGGCAGAAGATATAAAACACAAGCCCTTTTTAGTGCTCTGTAATCACTGTAATAATCCGCCTTGTGTGAGGGTTTGTCCTACAAAGGCGACATTTAAGAGAAAAGATGGGATTGTGATGATGGACATGCATCGTTGCATCGGATGCAGATTCTGTATGGCGGGGTGTCCTTTTGGTGCAAGGAGCTTCAACTGGAGAGATCCGCGTCCTTTTATCAAGGAGGAGAATAAGGAATTCCCTACAAGAATGAGAGGTGTTGTAGAAAAATGCACGTTCTGTTATGAGAGGCTTGCGAAAGGGCTTATCCCCGCATGTGTGGAGGCCTCCCAGGAAGCTGCAAAGAAGGCGGGCACAAAACCTGGATTGGTTTTTGGAGACCTTAGTGACCCTGACTCTGAGGTCAGAAAGATTCTCAGTTTGCATTTCTCCATCCGGCGTAAATCCGAGCTCGGGACACAACCCAGTGTTTACTACATAATAGGAGGTAATGACCATGCTTGAAACGGCGCTAAGAGGAAGTCGAAAATACTGGGGATTGATATTATTTTTGCTCTCCCTTATCGGTATTGGTTTCATTTTCTATCTCCAGCAATTTTCTTATGGCCTTGGAATAACAGGTATGAGCAGGGATGTCTCATGGGCGTTTTATATCGGGCAGTTCACCTTTCTTGTTGGAGTAGCAGCAGCAGCAGTCATGGTAGTCTTGCCTTACTACCTTCATAACTATAAAAAATATGGCAGGATTTCCGTCTTAGCAGAATTTTTAGCCATTCCTTCTGTGATAATGTGTATGTTGTTTATTTTTGTTGATATGGGTCAGCCTCTTCGGGTTCTGAACGTGTTACTGCACCCAACCCCAAATTCGGTCATGTTCTTTGATATGCTTGTCTTGAGCGGGTATCTTCTTTGGAATGTCCTGGTTGGCTGGACTATCCTGGGAGCTGAGCGGAAAGGTATGCCACCACCTTCATGGATAAAACCTTTTATATATGTTGCAATCGCTTGGGCACCCAGCATCCACATAGTAACGGCATTTCTTTACGCAGGCCTTCCAGGAAGGCATTTCTGGCTGACAGCCATCATGGCTGCCCGCTTTTTAGCATCAGCCTTCGCTTCCGGACCTGCTCTTATCATCATCCTGTGTCTCATTGTAAGAAAATATACCAAATTTGATCCCGGCAGAGAGGCCATTCAAACGCTTGGAAAGACCATTACGTATACGATGATTATAAATGTAATGTTCCTTGGATTTGAACTATTTACCGCTTTTTACAGTACCATACCAGGGCATATGCATCCTTTCGATTACCTCTATGTTGGTTTAGATGGTTATACAAAACTTGTTCCCATGATGTGGCTTTCGAGCATACTCGCAGTAATTGCTCTTGTTCTTCTGTTAAATCCTGACTGGCGTAAGAACGAGAAAACGCTTGCAGTCGCTTCTGTTGCAGTATTCTTTTCACTGTGGATTGATAAGGGTTTTGGTTTAATCATAGGAGGATTTATCCCCAATGCATTTGAAAAAGTTTTTGAGTATTGGCCAACTATTCCAGAAGCATTCATTACCCTTGGGGTATGGGCAGTCGGGTTTTTAATACTCACCATCCTTTATAAAGTAGCCACAACGGTAAAGGAAGAGGTTGTTTATGATAAATATGGTGAAAAGCAGATAAAAGTATAGGAGGGTGCAATGCCTACAATTGAGTATGAGGGTATAAAGATTGATGTAGACGATGAGGGGTTTCTTGTAAATTTTGATGACTGGAACGAAAAAGTTGCCTGTGCATTAGCTGACAGAGAAGGAGTGAGTAAAACATGCCCTCTTACACAAGAAAAAATGGATATATTAAAGTTCATAAGAGACTATTACAAAAAGTACGAATCCATTCCCATAGTACGAGCTGTCTGTAAGAATGTTCATCAACCAAAGGAATGTGAATATGTGCAATTCCCTAATCCTATCATCTCATGTAAGCTTGCGGGATTACCCAAATCTGCAACGGTAACAGGATACCCGTTAATGTGAAATATAAGGTAGAGATGAGGAGCACCACAAAATTTAATAGAATTTTTAATTTATTTAGTTTATAATTTAAATAAATCCATGATTTCCATGGCGAAGGAGGTGAGATTGTAAGTGTGGGTTTTAGAATTAGACAAGGATAAATGTAACGGCGAAGGGAAATGTGTGGAAATATGTCCTGTTGAAGTTTGGAAGGTTGTAGATGGGAAATGTGAAGCTGTTCAGGCAGATTTATGTGAAGGATGTGAAAGCTGTGTTACTGAGTGTCCGTCAGGGGCAATAACG
>Ga0224501_10000958_pt1 | contig 22110 bp, 9 predicted proteins | sample SF_Oct11_sed_USG_4_FD_169105 | JGI IMG/M metagenome (GOLD analysis project Ga0224501, IMG submission 169105) | Sediment microbial communities from San Francisco Bay, California, United States - SF_Oct11_sed_USGS_8_1 | ecosystem: Environmental > Aquatic > Marine > Sediment | place: USA...
ATCGGTGGTTGTCTGAAGAAGTGTGGTGTTTTCTAGCATTCTCTCGGGACTTAACTCTGCGATGAGTTATTCCGCAGGTGAGTCATGTAAGTGTATTATGGGTGAGTGAATTGTAGTTAATTGCCATCTTGTATATTTACATGCAATGAAAGGTACGGATTAAATATCCTACACGCACTAGCTGTAACTTGAGAGTTTCATTAGCTGTTCTTCACCGCGCTTTTTTATGAAGGATCAACAGAAATCCATCGCTGGTTACAGTTTGTATGTAGCCCAATACACCCGATCTTGTTGTATTTGACTGTAATGGGTGTTGCCAAAGTAAACAGGACTTCAGGCTAGACTTACAAACAACAGCAAGTCCATTACACTACCAGCAGATGGAGTCGCCAGCAGGTAAGCGTTCCAATATGCCAGGGAATACATTACTTAACCACATACAACCGCGTTATTATCATAAGCCTTAAGTTATACATCTGCAGGATTTAATTAATTAGTTTTGTATGATTTTGAATTCTCTCTGGAACACAGTTGCATGCTTGCAGCCATGGAAGCGAGTCAGCGACGAGCCAATCTCAGGAAAAGTGAAACTGTTTTCACATTTCCGCTAAATGAGAAAAGAAACAGCAATGGAGGGATTGGTGCCGCCAGCAGTAGGAAGATCCTACTGGCAAACTCCCGGAAAGGACGTCAATCTTTATACAGCCGTACTAGGAGTCTCTCAATGTAAGTTGATCAGGTGAAATGATGGATAGCACACTGCACCGAGGACCAGAGGTTCTTGAGTCGATTCCCGGTTTGGGCACTACTCCTGGTTTCACTGTTGTTGGATTCTGATTAAATAATGGGTACGAAAGTCCCCTGGAAAATGCTGAGTAAAAGACTCAGTAGGCCATGATTTGCATACCCCGACACTGGTATAGGATATAAAAAGGAGGGAGGCTATAGTCACTAAGTAAGTTTATGTAAACCTTCATTATTTGTCGTTTTACAAGTTTCCTTTTCATCTGTTGAACATAATGAATCGCTGTTGTTGTCCCTCAGGCCTGCAACATGTAAATGCAGAATAAATTCACTTGCCGATGACTGCCTGTGGTATGTGAATCTTTCTCTCTGCTTTCTCTCTCCTCACTTGGTGCTCCCCTTTATTCACTGCTTATCCCATCCCAGATTGGCTGCTTTCAGGCTAAGTTACGATATACATGTAGATTCATGTCGAAATCTAGTTCTAGTTGTTTTGGAGTTAATTAAATTTGTTGTCTTGGAACTGAGGTTCATGCGCCCGGCAGCTGTTGATTCTTCCATCCAGCTGTATATGTGCTTCAATCAAATGCCTAGTGAGATCCGACTTTAATATGGACGGACAATACTGTTCGTTACACAAACCATCATGGCTGCTTCTGCTTGGAGATCCTTGTTTACGTCTGCAATGCCCTAGCCCGCTATTACTCTCATCAACCCGCATGTATAATAAGGTAATAACTGGCGTATGGTAGTCGATTACATGACTCCAGGAACACGTGTAGTATGTTTCTGATTGCGATCGTCTTCACGACGCTGTGAAGTGGACTATCCCTGTTGATTATTCGCTGTGCCGTAGGCGTCGCTGTCTCTCCTCATTTAAACTTGTTTTAACATATATTAACCTTCTTTGTTTGGTTTTTGACGGAAAAGGAGTCAACTCTTTTTCCACAATATATGAGGCCCTAGTTTTTTTAATGTTACTTGGTCACTGATCTAATAATCACTTGCGTATGTAGGCTCTTTGGGAGTAATTTTTCATTGTGACATCACCTCCTTATGTCAAACGGTGATCAAAAGTATCTGAGACGATCCCAGAGCGATCCAATCACAGTGACACTGCAGTGATGCATTGACTTTTTAGGTAAATGACCTACTGGGTGATGTGTATACTATAATAACAGGATGCTCTGCATGGGGTGTTTGTGATAGGTTATTTGCTCAGCATATTAGGATTGGCCGCAGGTTTGGTTACTTGCTATATCATAACACACATTGTCCAATTCATCAAATCATTTAGGCTGGCATAGGTATATTCAGAGAATAGACAGGCTCATAGACAACGATCTGTGGACTCTGTAGTACAAACTAACATGAGGAAACAACTCTAAGGCATGCCTCTTGCTCCCAATTAAGTGATCCAGGTTTCCGGTCAGGTGCCGGTCACTAGCCATTATTGCACATATGTCCGCTGCCAGTAGAACCATATCTAATGATAGGCGTACTTCAAATGTAGTGTATACACATAAAGACAGGCTGTTGTTCTCGGTGTCCCATCTGCTTGTCCGAAATACATGTGGTGGGATTGATTGCTAAGCTTGGTTTCTTGCTGGATATATAAAGTTTGTTAGGCTGAACAGAATTCTGCTGAATGTAGCGTAGCGTATTTAACTAACATTTCAATTTTCTGCTGGGGCTAACACCTTGCCTGTCCATGATGTATGGAGGTGTCAAAGCACTGCATGTCTTGATTAACACAAAGTGGTCGGAATTGCTTTGTACTTAGTACACAGATTGGTACTAGCGGATTTAGATCTCAAAACTTTTCACCAGCTAGGTACATGCTTTCTTTGTCATCCATCAAGTAGTTTTCAATTTTGGCTAAACGAAACACTAGACCAGTATGACGACCAGATTGAGACCTAAGAGGGCATATGTTTGTATCAAAACACTCTTGTACACTTTTCCAATTGATCTCATTACTGAACCTGACAGTTCAAGGCTTCATGAAGTTTTGCATATTACTCACATCATAGTCCCAGAGCATCAAATATAAGTTATCACGAATTGACATCGACCTATGCCAAAAATGTTAATAAGATGCTAATACAATTGAAGTGCTATCACACAATATTCTGGAAGATGTCAACACAAAACTGTTTAAGCGGTCAGGTCTACATTCCATGAGGTCTACTGTGTTAGAAAGTTTATATTGACTCATTACATGGCATAGACTCGGTGGGAAGACGTTTTCGTGTACGTAAAACAGGAGGAATCTGCAGGAAATGCTACCATATCTGATTGATTCGTCTCCGTTTTGCTCTAACTCTAATCGTACGACTGCAGCTTCGTTACACCATCTATACCGGCTGCCAGGATCTGATTGTGTATGGTATATTCTCACTGATTGTATCAATGTTAGTTACTCTTGCTCATTGAGTCAGCAGATGAAGACATGGCTGCGGAGAAGCGAAAAGTGAAATGGGACGATCAGCATAGGAAAAGTGGTTTCCAACGTTTCGTTAAAGCCTTCCATCGGCTGATAAAGACACCGGAGGATACCGATTCAGAATCTGAGTGAGTCTGTCTGTCTGTCTGCAGTTCTAAAAGCTGTATTAACTGATGAGATTCGTTTTAAATATTCAATGTGATTCAAAATTTAATGTCGAAGACCGTCTTTTACAGAAACTGCGTTTCGAGTTAAATGACACCATGCAGCCATTGGACTGCTGCATGTATAAGTATTCAAAAGAAAAAGTCTTGGTATGCATGCCATGCGTAGATACTGTGATCACAGTACTTTAATCATAAATTCTATTAATTGTTATTTGCTGTCATGCTTGAGAGAGAAATCTGTTTACACCCATTTCAGCATGCTTCAGATGTCCATTCGCATATTGCCTGGGTATAATATAGTATATGGTGATATTAAGCTAGGGTATTGATCCATTAAATGACATTTGTGAGCAATCTCTCGAGGCAGGCGAGGCAATAGTATCACCAACTCCAGTAAGTTATGCTTATCTCTGATTACTACGTTATGTGTCTATTATCTCATTAACTTATGGATAATGCGTCTATCTTCATTGCTATCTTATTGTGAGCATCTGTGGAGTCCACTCAGGTTGTGTTATCAAGTTGTAGTTCCATAAATAGTTCAGTCAGCTCTTTTATAGGGAACTCTTGTCAGTCAGTTATTGGTCTCCCTTCAACAAGCTTGTTTTGTTCGTCACTTCAGTCGTCATGGCGTCTGCTGGTAGTCTGGATAGCTGTGTGTCTCCTCCTCACACTACCATCAGACTTCGTTCACGCTCAAATCCTTTCATATATCAAAGAACCGGTCATCGATTCTCAATCGCTGGTACTCCTCATTGCTCCGGTCAGGCGACAGACATTTTACGAGTTCTCTCTTCCCTCAAAAGGTAGGATGGCGCAATGTGTCTTCATTGTAAAATTTGTTGTAACCCCTGTTTCTTTACGGCAATTGACCAATGTATAGAGGATACTTTTATGGACCAATAATGTCTCTCTGTTGTTCTTTGCATTGATTCAAATTGTTACACGCGTTAGTTGATATGGAATGAGATGAGCTCATAGTCATTAGAGAGATGCAAAGGAAATACCGGGAATTGCTAACAATGGGTGTATTGTTGCTGTCGTCATACCACTTGCATGGGCATAAAATACGCCTTTGCCAATATTCAGTACACTTTGCTGCACATCATCACATTTGGGGCAAGTCCAAAGTCCTACCAATGTTTTACTCAAAAAACAACTGGTTGACTAGACTATACTTTTTAAAACAGTTCTGCTAATGTAGAATGGTAATTATCTTTAGTCAATAGAATACGTGTTTGTCAAGGGCTGTAAGTGTAACTGGTTTAAAATATCCCCTAAGCTCATGTAACAGCGGATGGGAATCCAGAGGGCTGCGGAGGCCTACCCCCACACCCCCTCGCGCTGCAGGGAGTAGCGCCCTTGTAGGGACTCAGGAGAGCAAAACAAAAGCTAAAACTTACTTAAAGTTGCAGAGTCCAGTTTTCGCCTTCTCCTTAGCCAATAAAGTATGTATTAGTCCTTTTACACATAGCCATTTAATCTGATCTGTTTAACTTGAACAAGCTGCCACTCTGAGATCTCAAATCTATCTAACACTCATGCCGCAAACAGATCACATAGCTATTAATAACAGAATGAACTCAACTAAACTCCAATCTTTCAGAAGTTAAGATCAATAAGTACCTTTTAATGCCCCAGGTAATGCAAAAATCTCTTTAGATTGTTGGGTTCATACTCTCCTGGACATGTCATAGAAGGGTTAGATTTCCTAACGTGCAAGCGTATAGGTTCTAATTACAATTAATTACCCGCTTGTAGGCCTACATGATTTCAGTGCGAATTTTAGACATCATAAGAGTGGAGAATATTATTCTAATCGGCAAATTCTGAACAAAGATAAGCGTATGTTTGCCTGGGTGCGTTACCGCTTTTTTCCTCATTTTCACAGGGTTTGAACCTTGTTAGTTTACCATCTCAGTTTAGCATGGAGAACTGCGCCCGTGTCAGTCGCAATGCTCTACCTGATGAGAAGGCTAGATTTTTTTATTCATGTGAAGAGCTCACACTAACAGCAGGCACCTGCCATGGCCTGTATTCAAACTATGGATCTTACAAACCCCAATGCTCTGCCACTAAACCGTCCCATTACACTCGCAATACTGTGTGGGTCTCAAAGTGGTAATTCTGAAATATAGAATTACGAATCATAATTGAAAAATTCCTGATACACAAAATTTGTTACACACCTATAACCTTTAATCAGACTACGTAAGCCCTATTGTGTACCTGTGTAATCAGCTGTGTGATAGCATCATAGAATTATCCTCTACGGATAACAATATTTCATCTCAAAGGTTATATACAGTAGTTTCCAATACTCATACTTCAATACGCAGTACTATGGCCACACACTGTGACATATGTGAGGGCTAGTGCTGTTTAGCTGGACAAAGCTTCTATATTAAGTTGCTGAAGTTTGCATATGGCTGGGGAAACAAATCCATGTTGATATTCCTAGAACTCCTGACTATAGCTGTATCTTCCTCCATAGTCATCAAGGCAATTTACTGGAAACCGTCTACGTCACCGAATCCCCAGGGGTGATCATAAAGTCAAGTGACTTGACCATAATGTGGAATTGTAGATGATACTTGAAGGCAGTAATATTGTGGTAATGGAATAATGAGACCTATTCAGCTTGATGTGGCCTATTTGCGCTGTGGTTTTGTGCCAAGATGCAGTGGAAGTAGATGCTCTTTGTATTTGGCACAGTCGGTAACTTGGTATGACTTCTGACAGAAGTCTGTAAGCACATGCACCAACGATCCTCATAAGTTCAGCTAGTAAGGCTGACACTTCACACATAGCGGTACTGAGTATTGTGGCAACATTTGGCACCTCTATATAAGGAACTACTGACTGGGGCAAAACGTGCATCAGTTGACCCACCCGGGCACTCTCGGCAAAGAACATTCTGTGATAGATTGATCAATGGAACTTGTTTCCCTGCTATCTGGAAACCCCAAATGGGCTGGCAAAGTAACGGAAGTGGGGTGACCTGGTTGTTTCGAACTCTTCCCCCCCCCGTCATGCCAGGCTACTGGGTTAAATATGGTACCAATATTACCTGGAGTTGTCTGCTCTTTCTACTCCCAACCGTATTGCCATAACAAAATACATAACATTATTAGTGAACTAATGACATCAATAGAGATTGACACCTACTGAGGCACTGACTGGCGTAATTGTCCATAACCTCTCGGTGAAATGACTAGATCAATCTGTATGAAAATATTCAGGTCGCAATAAAATTAGTCTGATTGTTCCGCAAGTGTTACCTCATAACGTGACGGACCAGACCGCTAGTGTAACTGACTCGTGATCGAGCGTTATCTAGCCGGCCTCGTTTTATCCTTGCTATTACCACAATTCATGGTTTGTTTTTCAACTGTACGACTTCACAATTTTGACTATAGACAAGAACAAAAAATTTGGGGGTTTACAATTAAGTTTATCGTCTACAAGAGGAGGGTTATCCTTCAGTATGGGCCTGCCTCATCGCTTGACCAACTGGAGGCTATACAGTGTGGTGATACAGCCTGGTACTTCAATGTAACACATGCCATGTGATATTATAACACTGAATGGACCATCCAACTTAATTAAAACCAGTTGATTTTGATTAAAATCGGAAAGTGAATGAGGCCCAGCATTTTCATTTCCTCGTACTTATACGTAGTTACAAATGTAGAAATGATCATTTCGACTGAGGGGATCTGTATGAATACCAATACCATGGATCACTGATCGCATTGATATTCCTCCACACAGTTTCTAAATTATAGTATGGTCCAGATCATGCTGAACATATCTTGCCATCCTACCATTATTTCAGCCAACTGCTGAATAACACTGTACTTCCCAGGGTTTTCCCCATCTGCCTGTTAATAATCACATGACTGTCTGATGTCAGTGTGACATCAGACTAATGACGCAGTTCCTAGTCCCATGGGGTTCCCTTTGAGATCTAGGTGATTACTAGGCTCCAGGTGCAGTCAGTAAGATTAGATTACTAGATTGCTATTATCAAGCCAATCGATCTATGAAGTCCTACCCACGGGTGCCAGCGATGCCTGAATGTCCCATGGAATGTTATCCTCTCACAACTTGAACTGTAACTGTTGCGCCTGTGCTGCACTAATGAATGGAGTTTTCCCTGAATTTTGTATAATTTAATTGACAAGTTTAAAAGCTGATGACTTGCCAAGGTTTCCAATTTAAAGAGTAGTAAAATATGTCATGAATGAATCATAATAGTCTGGTAGGTGTACAGGAAATTGCTCCCCAGTACCTGCAACCACTGATATTATAGTTTTTATTACACTGGAAGGCATGAGGGGGCTTGTTTGAAGAAGCCACCGTGAAATCTGATAGGGGATTTAACAGGGTCACACTACAATTCAATGTGCGTCATGGGGCGGTACATGGCTGCACGGGCCATCAATCATAACTCACTGAAGCAGAAATCTGTATCTAGTATAAATAGTTCACACAACGATGGCAAATCGCAAGACTACTTTAAGAATGGAAGACTTGGAAGGAACGCATTTTACACAAAGCTTACCAGAGACAACTATAACCCTAGAGGTGCCTACTCTTAATTACAGGCATTGTATCAGGTAAGCTTATACTGTAAGCTTGAGTCTACTGACTGGTGTGTATCGAGTGGATATGTTAACCCAACGCCTTCGTCTAGCTTTAGGTTGATTCAGTGGTCTTTGGCAGTTATAGACTGGATGTAAGGATATTGCTTATACATGTACATACATACCTGCACTTCTAATCATATATTGTCTGTGACGAAGAAGTCTATAGAAATGTGTTGTAAATTTTATGCATGTAATTCAATGGGCTGTATGTTGAGCGAATGCTGGTGTTGCGGCATCTCATTGGTTGTGTTAACAACACATCCCTACTGATCATATTCATAGGATAAGGCTACATATCATTGCATTGGTCTAGTCTTATTTGCGGCTTCTATTTGGGTGGAGATACTGGATTAAAATAGCTGTTCTGCAAGAGCTTATCACACAGACCTCTGTAAGAACCCAATAAAACTGATAGCGCTATTGGCTGTTAATAGCTTCGCAGAATGCAGTGAGCTTTGTGTGCACAAGGCCGTCAGCATGTTAGCGCCTCAACCTCTGTCTAACAGTTTTGATAAACTGAATAGGCAGCCACGAAGAGGCTCCTCACCTGCGACACAGTCATCTAAATTCTACTTGCCGAATGGGGCAAGTAGTAAACAGCCGAGGTTTGTATCCGCGTGGAATGGATATACATGCATTATGTATGTTTTTAACATTTTTTGCTACTAGCTCGCTCACTGGTCCCTTGGGTTTGCTCCTGGCATTATTACAACTGGTGATGGTAGCTGGTGTGAGTAAACATAGATTCACTTTTATCTATCCATAGTAAATTATAGGTTTTTCGGTGTCCCAATTACCAAGAGTGGCCTATTACTAGATCGGCACACACCCAGCCCGAAGTGTTGCCTGAATATTGAATGTCCATTATTCCCTTCATCTTCCTCTGTTACATACGTACTTAGATAGCGTTTCATTATTCATCATTGTATGTCAGTCAGTTAAAAATTCTCAGATTTCCTTTTGGGTCCTATCCACTGCTTTCACGCCTTATTCTCTGATAGATTGCGATGACTCTCTAGACTTAGGCTCACCTACTTTGTAACAAAATAGGTGTATAGAGTTCATCGTGTTTACGGTAGAGATTGATTAGAAGTGAACTAGTCCAAGGCGGTCAATTACAGATGAAAGTTGCATAACTATGACTTGAGATTGATTAGCTGATAAGATTATTGCCGATCTGCCAATCCATGATTGAGTAGCTAGAATTCTATGTTTGGAACTCCACTTCCCGGTTCCTTGTACAAAAAGTTGAAACCCGCTACATCATGCTGTAATTCAATTACGCGATCTGTGTCTTTATTTTCATTTAAAAACCTCTTGCCGATGAACGCAGGCTGTAGATTACTTTGAACCACCAATGCCTAGTGTTATTCATATCAATCATAAAGATAATTTACTATGGTTTACGCTTTCTAGCAAAAGGCGTAGATATATCTGCTGAAATTTGATCAATTCGAAAGATAAGCCCTCATTTTTCCAGTTCAATGAAAAACGACTCATCATACTTGCTGAAGATCAAATTGAAAGCAGACATCCTGCTGTCATACTGTAGAGCTATGCTGTTTGACGTCAGACTGATATCACAAACATGTACTCCTACCTCAACAAAAATGCTTTATCTGATCAAGCTGATATGAAGCTGACGGACACATGTTTTTCTATCTGCAGCCAATTTTGAGCTCATTTTGTACCACAATGGGTGGCAGAGTAGGAGATGGGCAAGATAATAATATTTTGAATGCAGTGAGGTATACCAGCCGATGTCAAATCATCAGACCTGCCATGTTGAACTCAGGTGCAGATCCTGTCGTAATTAACCTCTCAGCTTACTATTAGGTGGTTATGAAAACTGCTAGGCTGTAATTGAGTCAGTAGATAAAAGGGTATATAGCAGTTCAGCATACTATCCTATGGCGAATGCAATCTTTAGGTGTAGTAAAAATTCTGTTACAAAAGTTACGGTTGTGAGTCTGTGTTTTGTAGTCTAAATTTTCCCATTCTTCTGAATGATCGTTTGTGACAGTGGCATACCTGAGAAGTCCATTAAAAGATTCTCATCAATTACAGTTTTGACCAGGCCTAAATATACTGGGGCCCTGCGTTAGGTGGAGTGATTGATGGTATCACATCTACGTCTTGGTGGCATGGCTGGGTTCTTCTCAAGCGGTTTTCTACCAGCATGTGCGTAACGAGCGCGCATTGCGTTTACTGTGGGATTACCGGCTTAGAAGGTTAGAACCTAGCACTGTTAAAAGCGCATCCAAATCGCATCACACAGAAAGTCAATAGTTTGGGTCATTACAAAGAAAATGATTGCGCGCAATATATAGCAGCGTTTGCTATCAGGCAGCACGCGAGCCAATTGTCGCTTCCTCTGTTGACAAGTATGGACACTAACTAGCTAACCACAGGCGGTGGGCTAGTGGGCCAGCATTGAGTAGGCACTGCCTTTTACTATTTATATCGGGATCAGGGACTGTGTTTGGTCAGACAGCATGGATATACCTAAACCTACTGTATCTATCGATATCACTTATGAGTAAGTATTTATACCTGTATTCTATAGTCAGTATCCTTTGAGTGTTTGCTGCTTTAGCAATTTGGTGCCCCAGGGCGTTCTGCTTCCTTACGCTATAGCAGTTTCATTCATGTGCGCACTATTTTGGGCTACTATGATATTAAGTAATGCTTAACCTAAGCGCAGGGTTTGTTGAAAAGGGCCTTGGTTCAAGCAAGGCGGCTCCCAAACACAGTTTCTTCCTTACAGTGATACAGCATATATTGTTTATTGACGGCTACTCGCCACCAAAATAAAAATCTAGGGTGATTTGGCCTGACCTATAAACTTGGGTTTGCCCCATAGCTATCCTAGAGTAGGGAATAGACTAGAGGATAACTCACTAGCAATTCTTTTATTTCTATCATTGCATTTCAGGAATAGTCCTTTGATTTGATTCTTTATACTAACTGTAATCATCTTATCACAATACCATGTAGCTATCAGTGCGTGTATGTTCCAGGCTAAGCACTAAAACTATTTGTCCTTTCATCACAACAACAGTTGTCAGACAGGTACCTCTCGATAACTAGTTCCCTAGGACATTTACTGACAGCAATAAATCTGGGGTACCCAGACTTGCGTTTTTCACAGAGGATTGACAGGATTATCTGGCAAACAGGCTTCCCTATCTGGCAGGCTTAGTAACCAAAGCTATCAGTTAAGATTCTAGAATCTAGAAGATAGTGGAGAAGCCCTATATACTTTTGAGTTGTGAGGTGGGGGATGTGATAAGATACCGGATTCGCAGCTAGAGTTTACCCATTATGCATGGGTTGTCAACACCACAGACCGCAGCCCAGTAATGCCTCATTCTGGAAACCTGTTGCATGCGCCATGGTCAGTAGATCACATTTGTCCGGACGAACGTTTGTCCATGGTCCGTTTGTCTCCATAACTCATCGCATGTAATGCTCCGGGTTCATTTGACTGAAAGCTGCTTAGTCCAATTTCAATCTTCAATAAGCACTGTTGTGGTTTTTGTCTTCATTTTACAAAAGTTCATCTCCTGTTAATTTAGTCACCCATTTTAATAAGATCTCTCCACATTGGACTGAATCAATACCCAATTTACGACTAAAAGAAGGCAGCGAGAAAGCCGAGAATACGTGTGGCTCGCAAGGACAGCAAAGGACTAATAAAAATTCTTTCATATTTCTCCATGCTGCCCTCATACCCGAGCAGCTTATGCAACAAAAATCATGAATTCGCGAATATGAATGATCCTGGTGTACTCCCCTATGACATGTGACAACGTTCTGGTATGCGAGCTTTATTTCCTCTGTCTTGTCATGAGCAATAACAGGATAAGGCTGTTTGGTTCACTAACCAGTTTGTCGGTATATCTTGTTGCCTATGCTGTGACGCCATTTAGTATATGTATGATACTTGTTTTATTTTCTCGTTTGACGCGGTAAATATATTACTAGTACATGTGACCAAAATCACGGTCAGATTTTGTAGTATCAATACCATTCGCTGCCCTTCCGCCGCTGTATCCCCGCCAGATAGTCAAATAACTAGCAAAGGTAAGGCTGCTGACTGCTCACAATAGTTCCTCTTATAGTTTTGATGGTGAAGACAGGCCATATCCTGATGGAGCCAGTCCATCATCGAGCCTCTACTTAAACAGCTTGGCTAATGGCCAGCGCCGTGAATCTTTCCTCTACCGTTCGGACAGTGAATTCGACTTGTCTCCGAAGTCTCTAAGCAGACATTCATCACTCGCCAGCGAGGGCATGTAAGTATAGAGACATCTTCCGGATACAAATCTACTCATGCTTGTCAATCATCGGACCCTGTGTATAACCCTACTGACTGACTGTCAACATATCGTTGTCTCTTCAGTGACCAGGCAGCCTTATCTCGGCTGCAGAAGGCTAGTACCTTCCAGTCTGCACAGAACAATAATAGGTATGTCACTGTGAAAACGATTTATGAGAGTGCAATCCTGCGAACCCCTCCCCGAAGCATGTACACAGGTACAGCTGCCTAATGCCTATCTAACCATCCATCGTGTTGTGCATCTCTTGCGATCCTGTGGGGAGACGGTCTTGTTAGTCTTATACACACTTTACTCACTTCCTCCCGCTGCAGATTCCCGTCAGTTGGGCTGAATGGCCAGGAATTAAGCCTTTGTCATCCCCCCAATTTTCGAGCTTCTTGGTTATTTTGTTTGCTTGTCTCACCGAGTTTTAGTTCTGCATGACGAGTATTGTTAGCATCTGCATAAAGTTAGTTTTTCTTAGTTCTTGTCTTGTGCAAAGATATGTGCAGAAAAAATCATGACTTGACGCACTGCAAAAATCACGCCTAAAGCTATTGTTGCCATTCGGACAATGGAGTTATCTTCTCTTCTTCTCCAAGCCACGGTTTCAGGGTTTCTTAGCATGAACTCCATCCAGCAAGATACCCATTGGTAATTTTGCATTTCCGGAGTGTGTATCACTGCACTTGGTATTTGATAGATTCATACTATGCATAAATTGCCACAGAAAAGAACAGAGCTGTTGGACCCTGTGTTAACTATAAAATTGTATGATGAACCAATGGCCTAAAAAAATATTCGATGTCATGAAGCTGTTATGATGTAAACAATTCTTCACATTGGTTGCATATCAGGCCCATTTATCACTGTGGTTTTTGAGATATGTAACCAAATGTTTTATCCACCCAATGAAATATGTCTCCACTATTATGAATTTGTTTTATGTAAAGAAACCACCAGAGGTTACAAAACTTTCTTGATCACATAACAACTGTATTTGCAAAAAGCCATATTAAAGACCACAGGATTCTGGAATTCAAGCCGAGTATAAAAACAAAATAGTGCATGAAGTATCCTGCAAACCATTGAAAGGCCATGTCTACAATACACACATTACAGTGAAGGAGAGGTTTTCTTTACATAACTTACTGCCATTATTGATATAGACGGTATTGACTGACCATGATTGATATTACGCAGCAGCTTCAATGCTATGTTCAGTGTATTGATGAAGCTCATTGTTAACTGAATGAACGACTAGGCAAGAAGTGTACGCTCATATTGATTACACAAGACTAGGCTAGTAATGTGGCTTGCACATGGCAGGCTGGCCATTTACACGCATGGATATTCCACCGAGCAAAACAACTAGGATGGATACTTCGCTACAGCTGGACACAGAACTCGCTGCCGGACAAAAGAGGGCAGGTACTCCTCTTCGGCATCACCGCACTTCATTTCTTACCTCACACGATAGTGATGATCAGCATCACGGTCACACTAATAATGGGTAAGTGCTCGCACCGTATTCACATTCATAACTGGAGTGATGCATCCTGGACAGTCAACATAACACAGAAAGTGAGGATAACGTCTTCATCATACTGTATGGTATTCAATGAATGCACACAATAGAGCATGACTGCTGAAACCTAAACCAGGGATGTGTATACGCTTGCACTCAATTGGAGTTATTATATACAAACCAAACGCTATCTAGCCGACACCCGTGACCGTCATTGTGCGATAAACATTATAGGCGTTAGACGCAGTCCTTGGTGTTACTATCACATACACTCAAATCCAGTGAGCACCAGACTTTCGGTTCCATCCTACATAGTTACATCACAGCACTGTTATAGAACTGTCTCACGGTAAAAGTGAATGTCTTGGTCATTGTATGTGTAATATGTGCGCAGTGTTCAGTCGCTTGGTAAACTGAAAGTCTGATACCAAACACAAAATGATTTGTTGACTTAAGCAAGCAATGCTCTGTTCTCAGGCTAATAATTCCATCTTTTGTTAATGTATGTGCATAGCCTTTAGCTTATGTGGTTATTTGCTATCAAACAGTGTTTGGAATCCACATGAATATTACTTCTTGCCCGATTGATATTGGGCAGCATAATGAGAACAACTTGCGATTGCTCTGACGTCAATCCACGGTGTATACTATCTGACAAGCTCTGATAATTAGGTTCCTTCACTGATGCACTCACTGCAAAGCCTGAATCAACGGCAAGAATAGTTATTTATTTGAATATTCTGCTTTTGAACAGAGCACAATTTAATATTCTACTGATTTCATTTGCATTTGAACCCCCAATTCTCTGTTTTGGCATGAATGAGATGTGTCTCTTACTGTCACCCGTTCTAACGCTGGTCTCTGTCTGCTTATCCATGTCCTCACATTGTCCAGCTTTATATAGCCGCTTAGTTTTTGTTTTCTGTTTTACTCCCACACCCAATACGCATAGCGTTCTGTTTAACATTTACTCGTTCTATTTTAGACATGAAGATGTCATGGTCACACCATTTGCTCAGATACTACAGACTCTACGAACTGTGCGAAATAATTTTATGTACATTGCCAAGGTACAGAATCCAAGGTTTGTATCCACTAAAACAATGCACTCTGCACAATGAAGCCGTAATCGTAAAAAATACAGTGCGCAGTCAACACTCAGTGATCGGGAGTTTTTTAATTGTTCTAGAGGAAGACGCGGGTCGACCCAACAAAATAGTCTCGCAAACAACATGAAGAATCTTACAGGTAAGTTCTTCGCCCTCATATCCGGTAAGACACCTCGCACCGGTCTCTTCTAACACTGGTCAATTGGCAAACCGTAGTTACAAAAACTAACATTACTAGGGTACACTCACTCGCTCGTTTGGTTCAATGAGCGTTAAGTGCTTAACTCAGTACAGAAAGCAGTGATTTGACGTCAGAGGATTTATAGGCTGAGTAGATGGCATAGCGACTATAGAGTGAATAGCATTACAAGATAATTCTTGAGCAGATTAAATTATCATATCGCTAATTGCCGCTTTGCGAGACAAAGTTATTAGAGCAAAAACTATAGTCACGATTTTAACCCAGCTGTTTAAAACAAAACTTCTCCTCATATGAAGCTGTGGTAGGGTGGTAGGGAACAATTGTGCCAATCAACCCTGCCTATGTATTTAATTATAACGCTGCTACGATGAGAAGAACTAACTTATAAATTAAGTACTGAACTTCAAGCGATTTGCCATTGAGAGTGTCAATAAGCAACTTCTGACTCTGCCATGATGAATGCAGTTATCTTCGCATCTCTTATATTACCTGTCAACATTGTGCTTTTGACTGTACTTTTTCTGTTGTTTCCTGAACACTATCAGGGGTATGCAGAAATAAGCCTACTGAGTCTTTGACTCAGTGTTTTTCAAGGCGCATCATAAGGGCACTCTAAGCTTGTGCCCGTGTACCCTACAAAGAAGATAACGGGTGAACCTCCTTTATTGAAAGTCGCTATCTGAAACCAATGAAAGTATTGCTAGGACAAAGTTTTTGCCCGAAGTGGTAGTCGAACGAGGGACTCCCATCCATGGCCCGGTATGCTATCTACCAAGTCATCACCTCGCCCTACAGAGATGGTACTATAGCTAAAGATGATACTGTTCACACATAATTCAATTCTGTAATTAGTTCACTATGAAGACAGGAGACCAAGCGATGGTAATAACCAGCACCTGTTTTATTGCATGTCATGTGTTAGAACTTCAGGTCACTATTATGAGACATTTGTATATACGTTAGCAGTGAGTAGGTGATCCTAGATGCTTATAGTGTTATTTCATTGTTCCCAATCTCATTCACATCTAGTATTGCATTTGATACCCATCACAGTATATTATGTGACTGGTTTGTCTGCAATCATTGTTTGTCATAATTCACTAACCCCTCCGGCCCATCACTACGCAGTGCAATGTAGTACGGCCCTATCCTTTATGAGGATGGTCATTAGCCCTAAACCAATGACTGATGATAGCTTGTTTTCAGAGGAGGAACACCAGCGATTATCAGGAGAAACCCTGGAAGAGTTGGACTGGTGTCTCGATCAGCTTGACACAATGCACACACATCGATCTGTTGGAGATCTCGCTTCAACCAAATTCAGAAAAATGCTGGGAAAAGAATTGACAGCATTTGAGGCATCAGGGTCAACCTCCGGCAGCAGTCGAGTGTCAGAATTCATTATAAACACCTATTTAGGTCAGTCTCTCATATTGGAAAATGTTTAAAGCCTAGAGCATAGTGAAATTAATGCTAACGAGTAACAAAATGGCCAGTAGCTCTGATATTTCGTAGTGAGTAGCTAGAAGGAGATAGCTGGTGTGGTATCCATCAGGTACCAGGTACCAGGTACCAGGTACCAGGTACCAGGTACCAGGTACCAGGTGCCAGGTACCAGGTACCAGGTACCAGGTACCTGGTACCTGGTACCTGATAGATGTTGTCTAGTAGTGAAAAGCCATTAAAGGGACTACCGCGCGGTGGCAAATTTGCGAAAAAATCGCAAATAATATTACGTGAAAAATCTCATTGCGAATTTGCGATTGCTGTTTCGCGCGAAACTGAAGTTCTAGCATGCTAAATAAAATCACAAATGGTGCTTACAAGGCGCGCTGATTGGCTCAATCACTTACATAGCCCGAGAGAATCCAAAAGCTATAAAGTAGAAAGTCAGAATGACGAACTACGTCTGATTTGAAACCTTATTCTTGCCAGTTTGTGAACATTCATCATCGTAGAGCAAAAAACAATCAAATACATGAAAACCAGAGCACCATAGGTTATTATAGAATGGTCAAATTTACCTGCGAGTAGTAGCTAGTTGAGTCTGACTACGAGCACAATCCCCACGCACCATTTCGAGCGGCAGTTTGACCGGAAATAGAACCCCAATACGACACCGACTACGTAGTCTGAATGGTTTTGGTCATGTACCTGCATGAAGCTCTAGTAGAATAGTAGATCGCAATCGTGTGGCTAGGAATGTGAATCGCGAATTTTCCGCGATTTGCGATTAGCTTATCGCAGATTCGCCATCATGTGGCAGGCCCTTGATAAATGGTTGATGGCTCGAATACCTGACAGCTAGTAGTCAGTAGCTATATACTAGAGAACAGTTAGTAAGTTTCTTTCCTTTGGTTTCTCGTCTAGCCACTCTTGGTTGATATTGGTGGCAGCTGTCAGTTTGCTTAACGAAATCAAAACTTACGAACCCAATTTATAGACAAGGAGCAAGAATTGGACCTACCATCCCCAAAGGAAACAAGCCCATCCGAATCGGTCATTGAGACGATGGGAAAGATTACTCCTCAGACTGTTGGCGACACAGCCGTTCTGGATGACCCTCAACCGAAATACAATCGTCAAATCTCACCCAAAGTTTTATCGAAAACTACCTCGTTGTCGACGTGTATCCCAGAATGCCCTGAGGCTATACCACTCTCTGGAGTGGAGACATCACACGAAGCTGAATTGATGCAAGTAAGTTATTTCCTTTACTGAATGATCTCCATCAAATTAGTTGAACTATTATATTTATAGCTTTTTGTACATATGTACCTAGAAGTTAAGGCCCACACGATGGTGAATTTGCGAAAATATAGCAAAAAAAATCGCAAATAATAGGTGCAGTTCAGTCACAATTTCAACTTACCAGCTCAAACTTGCGACCGAAAATGCGAAAACATCTTCCATCTCTTTTATAGCCATTTCCCCCACATAACCGTTGGCTAAGGGATAACCTTTACTTTTCTTTTACAGTACCTGGACAAGATTGACGATTGGGGAATCGATATCTTTAAAATCACAGAGCTGTCAAATGTTCGACCACTGACATGCTGTACATACACCATTATGAAGGTAAGTTAATATTTGCTGCTGCCGCTTTGTTGCTATTGACTCGCAGCTTGTTGGCCACAGTATCTGCGTGGGAATAATGATTGCGTGACAAGCCGCGTAAGCGTTCTTATAACAATTCTAGCAATCATATGTGCGTTCGTGAAATCTAAAAAGACTGCTCAAGAGCATGACCAAAAGTAAGCATTAACGTAGTAGCTTAGGCAAATTTCAAAGAGACTTGATCACTACTTTGGGATAACGAATCGCGAATGCTTGCTCGACTCTAACCGATGAATTAGAGTTGAGAGATGACAACTCTGATCCGATCGAAATTCATCCCGAACTCAACTGCGCTTTCTCACCGCGACCGTGTGTTCGCGATCGCAGTGAGCACGCAGATGCACCTAATGCTGTAGTGTGCAAAATGCATTGGTGCACTGGGCTTTTTATTCAAAAAGTAATAGCCAATTTTTTGTTAGCAATGGTTAAAATGAGTAGACGGTTTGTGTTTTGGGAACATGTATTACTAGTGATGCAGCTTGGTGTGCTCGAAGAGCATAGAAATTACACTGACAATGGCACGCAGTCTATACCAAAGATGACCGTTCATTCAAAGGCAGGCATCGACGTAGTTCTCTAACAAGATCAAGATGGCAGGCTGTTGAACTGAAAATACCATTAGTTTGATGACTGATCTCTATATTGATTCTTGACAATTTAAATGCAGAGATTGCATCTGTGTGGACGTTGGCTATGTTTTACCTTACTAGCCGATTTGTGTTGATCTTTTTAGAAGAGAAAGCTGCTCAGTACGTTTCAGATAAACTCGCAGACTTTGGTGACGTATTTGATGCATCTGGAGGCCCACTACCATCATGATGTACCCTATCATAATAACATTCATGCTGCTGATGTAGTGCAATCCGCTCATGTCTTACTCAATGCTCCAGTACTAAAGGTAAGCTAACCATCCGCCGTTTAAACTGTGAGAAAGGAATTCCTTTCGGTTAACCTATCATGATATGGAGGAAGATAAGCTTGCTCCTCAGATTTCGTCCTGTAGTTGAGCTCTCCTGTCAATGAGCTCCTCGAATAACTCTTGGTTTTTCCTAATTCCCACACATCTCTCCTGAGAAGATCATATGGTTCTAAACAGATAACACCAGAGAAAAAAGTTTTTGTACTACTCAGGCACTTGGCCATCCTATTAAATGAACCTCCTAAACATGCGGCTTGTCGGAACAGCAAGAGCTAGGATTTATGTGAGGACCTCATTCTCACAGTGGTTGCCCAGAATGACTAGGGGTTGAACTCAGGATATTTCTCTCTTGAGCTAAGCGTTCTACCCATTGAGCCAAGCCGCTGTCCGTTGGCTGAAAACCTGCCGATCAAAATTGAGATTCCTTCCACACGATGGGGAATTTGCTACAAAATCGTGAGAAAATAGCATAGAAGTTTGCATAGCAGATCGCAAGGCTCGCAAGCTTCGCAACAGGCTTGCGTCTGCGATGCGTATTGATATGGAAACATGGTTGGGACTCACTCTGCGAAGTTCGGGGAGGGTCTGCGATATTCGCAGTCTAATCGCACATGTTCAACTTTTGCGAACACCCACGAAATGCGTGGGCTTGTTGTGAGGTATGGAAACAAAAAAAACAGGTTCGCAATGCTCTTGTTGTTTTGGAGGTACAGTTTTGGTCTTACTCTTTTATGTGAGAGGTAGCAAAGTGTGACATGCACAAGCACGAAATCCTCTAGAAATGCTAGTAGGTACTAGTACTGCCCACTTTCCCTCCCTCCGTAACAAGGGAGGTTCGCAGTGGAGACAACTGCGACCCGTATGGAAACCCCAGCATCGCTGTGGCAAAAATTCGCAGGAGGTCGCAACCCCAACTTGCTGCGAAGCTTGCGATCTGCTATGGAAACTAACCTTTACGCGAAAAACCGCCTGCAAAATTGGGATAGCTGTTTCGCGCGAAACTGGCAGTTCTAGCATGCTAAATAAAACCACAAATTGTTCTTACAAGGCGCGCGCTGATTGGCTCAATCACTCCTATAGCCCGTGGCAATCCACAGGATATAAAGTAAAAAGTCAGAATGACCAACTAAGTCTGATTTGAAGCTCAAAATAGCAAGTTCGCCATCGTGTCGAGGGCCCTTAATTGTGCCATCCAGGACAACCCATCCAGCTATCCAACCGGAAACTTCTAGCCGAGATTCTTTATCTATTTTTCTCATTTGCAGCCCATCTTCAATGACCTGGAGGTATTAGCAACGATATTTGCTTGCGCTGCCCACGATGTGGACCACCCTGGAGTTAGCAATCAGTTTCTTGTCAGTTCAGGTAAGCAGACATCGCTTGCAGGCTAACTCACACCAGTAAATAACGACTTGTGTACTCATAGGGCTTAGATTAATGGTAATTACTTTAAAACTGGCATCCTATTTATCCACTAATTTGAGCGGAGCTAATGTGGATAGGTTCAAGCTGCCAAGGTTAAGAATCAACAATGGATCGGTCTGCTCGAGATGGTTTGAGTTGTGAAATTGGCCTGATTTGGCTTTTCTTTACACCTAGCCTGAAATGGTTTGCCTGTGTTCATATGAAATAGTTTGTGTTTTGAATTGACCTGTTCTGGTGCGCTGGATGAAATTGGTCTGAAATGTTTTGAGTTCTCACTGACTGTGGTGGTTTGTGTTATAAAACTGGGCTCATTATATGGTTTGTGCTGTGAACTGGTCTGGCGATATGGTTTGTGTTATGAACGTGATTGTTACCTTGATCAGGCCGGCATGTGTGGTCTGGCGAATATGAAATGGTCGGTGTTGTGAACTGGTCTGGGATTGTTTTTAATTATTTTGCAGAGGATCAGCTTGCCTGGTTGTATAACGACGAATCAGTTTTAGAAAATCACCATATTTCTTTGGCTTTCCAACTTCTCAAAGACGATGGCTGTAACGTGTTTGCGAAACTCACACCGAAACAGTGGAAAACTGTTCGAAAGATGGCCATTGACATGGTATGTATTGCAATAAAGAGCCAATAATATCTAACTACTGTTTATACCTAGCATAGCATACCATAGTGGTTACTACTGCGGACATTAGAATAGAGTCACTACAGCGGCACCGCTTAAGGAGCTCCATTATTATTACTGAGTAGCTCTAAGTAGCTGTATACAGACGATTGGGCTGATGTTTGTGACAGCCGTCATAATCCTGTGTAAGCACTATGTTTAGCTTTCCATATATTAATCTTTTCTCAACCTCGACAGTAATGCTTTATACAGCTATTAGAAATTAGGATTGCAATGTTAAACAGCCGTCTTTATGAGGTGCAAGACCTCCTCCACCCCAAAGCCCCTAATGACGGGCACGGGGGAATGCTGAGTGAATGGCTCTATAGGCCATAGAGTTAACCTTCTCTATGGGGCATGCAAGTGCGAACTAAAAGTTCCCTTATGACCCGTCCTGGGAAACGCTGAGTGAATAACTCAGTAGGTCAATTTCTGCGCTTTGACATCGAAGTGTTATGATCTAACATGCAAATGAGATTGCATTTCGTGTAGATTCTGGTGTGATGGATGGGTTTATGTATCATTTTTTCAAGTAGTTTTCTCTTATGATCTGTAGGTGTTAGCCACTGATATGTCTAAACATATGAGTTTGTTGGCTGATCTCAAGACTATGGTGGAGACTAAGAAAGTGGCGGCTGCTTATGAACTCAAGTTAGACAATTACGCTGAAAGAATACAGGTTAGTTCTCGGCTCTGACCATGAGAACTCCACATGTTCATCACACCAAGCCTCATGCCTCATGCCTCATGCCCCATGTCCCATGTCCCATGCCCCATGTCCCATGCCTCATGCCCCATGCCCCAAG
>Ga0224501_10000959_pt1 | contig 22106 bp, 18 predicted proteins | sample SF_Oct11_sed_USG_4_FD_169105 | JGI IMG/M metagenome (GOLD analysis project Ga0224501, IMG submission 169105) | Sediment microbial communities from San Francisco Bay, California, United States - SF_Oct11_sed_USGS_8_1 | ecosystem: Environmental > Aquatic > Marine > Sediment | place: USA...
GCCCAACGAATCACGATAGCCTGAAACTGCTAGCCATCTCCCCCTCCGGGCAGGAGGCGGCAAACCCCGCAGTTAAATTATCACTGTGAATTGCGCCCAACGAATCACGATAGCCTGAAACTGCTAGCCATCTCCCCCTCCGGGCAGGAGGCGGCAAACCCCGCAGTTAAATTATCACTGTGAATTGCGCCCAACGAATCACGATAGCCTGAAACTGCTAGTCGTCTCCCTCTCCTGGCAGGAGGCGTCTCCGGTCCCGCTTTTTGCGGGTTTTATCGCGCTCAAACTCACGCCAGCGCCGGGGATCCTCCTTCAATTGCGTCAGGGTGTCCTCGGCCTCCTCGTCCAGCCATAAATCCTCCACCACCGCGCCCTTTTTCGCCGATTTGGTGGGTTCCTTGGGCAGGTATTTGCGGCGTTCCTCGGCCTCTTTCTGGGTCAGGCCCAACTCCATCTCCAGCAGATCCTTCCCCACCGCCCCCTTTTTGCGTTTGGCCAGGGCCTCGCCACGCAATTTGATCTCTTTCCCATTAACCAGCCCCGACTGCCAATCTCCGGGAATAGCGGAGAATCCATACACGGCCCCTGCCCATGCCCCCACCAGAGCGCCGAGCTTGTCCGCCTCGCGCCCCAGATTCAACGCCCCGGTCAACGCGGCCGCAAAATCCTGACCCGGCGTCAACAGCCGCACCAGCGCCAGCGGCAGAATGGTCAGCGCATGGCCCTGCGTGGCGTGCATGATTTTCGTTCCTATATAAGAGGAGGCATTTTCACCAATCCAGTCCGGTAAACTCTCCGGCCCGCCTAGGGAATATTGATCCGCCAGACCGCTCAAGGTCCGGCTCATTGCTTCCGGATTTTTTTCCTGCAGGATAAAGCGATCCGGATAGGTGTCGCGATACCACGCTTCCGCTGTTTGACAAAATTCCGCCGCCTCATGCAAAAGAGTTTCACCCTCCGGCAATCCCTCTTCGTTGAGCAGGCGTGTGGTGATCCATCCTGTCACCGCCGCACCGGCCACTTCCCACGGGTGACGGCTCAACAGCAGAGCCGCTTCGATACAATACTGCATCAATGTCTTCGACGGCCTCTGCTGATACAAAGCCAACGGCACCGCCATCGAAAAGTAACAGGCGTAGGCCGATGCCTGATCCGCATGCAATGGCTCCGACCGGTTGGGAAGGTCCTGCACGCATTTATAAAAACATCCTTCCGGTCGGCGAAACACGCCGAAATAATTTTCCGGTCCGTGGGCGCTCAACCGTACCAGCAGATCGGACAGATCTTCGCCGTCCGGCTTTTTGGTTTTCAACAGAGAGTCACACACCGCCAGCGCGCGTTGCGTCTGCACTCCGTACAGCCCGGCCATGCGGTACTGCTTGATGCCCTTACCGATGAACGGTCGCACATCGTGATAGCGGTCGACCTGCTTGAAATATTGCTTCACCGTTTCCGGCTTGAGGCCCTTCACCGACTGGCCCAGTGCATCGCCAATGGCCATGCCCGTCCAACTGCCTAAAATCTTTTCTTGAAGTTCATTCATATTGGACTAAAAAGTTTATCCCACAGGAATGAGAACGGAAGGATGTTTCTGGCGGGCGGGGAAGAGGGTCGCGGGGTGATCGCCCAGAACGCGGCGGGCGGAGTCCATTGCAATCTCGGGATGATTATTGGATTCGCTCAGGTGCATCAGCACTACGGTTTTGAGTCCATCGTGCTTCACCCGCGCCAGCAGATCGGCGCAGGCTTCGTTGGACAGATGACCGACATCACTCTGGATCCTCTGCTTGAGCGGCCAGGGATAATTCCCGTTCTCCAGCATGCGCTCGTCGTGGTTCGATTCCACTAGAAGAACGTCGCAGGACTGCAACTTCTCGATCACCCGCGGGGTAATCTTGCCCAGGTCGGTAATGTGCCCCAGTTTTTGCGATCCACACCGCACCGTGTAGGCAACCGATTCCGCCGCATCGTGCGGTGTGGCGAACGACTCGACTGTTAAATCCCCGACAACCGCTTCATCCTCCTGCTGGATGGTCCGCCAATCAACATCGGGACTGACATGCCGCCGCATGGCATCGCGAGTTCCGCGGGTGCCGTAAACCGGCGTGCTGTGTTTTTTGGTGAGGGCTCCGGCGCCGCTGATGTGGTCGGAGTGTTCGTGCGTGAGAAACAGGGCGGAGATATCCCGCGGTTCGCGCCGGATATGCTCCAGGCGTTTTTGGAGGACGCGCGGGCCGATGCCGATGTCGATCAGGATGCGCGCCTGGCCGCTTTCGATATAGACGGCGTTGCCCTTACTGCCGCTGGCAAGTACGGAAAATTGAAAAATGGGTTCAGCCTTTCCAAATATCAAAAACCGCTGGGTTTATGGAATATTTTTAAATCATCTGTAAAGAATCGCTTTTCACATTCGCCGGTATCCTTTTTCACCAACGAATGCTTGAACGCATTATCAATGCGCAGCCAGCGTTCAGCAAGTTCCTGAGAAACACCGCACTCTAATATACATTCGCCCAGAATCTTGTTACGTAAATCAAACAGCTCGTCCGTAATATACATGTGCATATGGGCGGGCTTCGGAAATTTTCCGCTGTAGATTTTACCTCCACCCATATTGGACACCATAAAATCGGTTTGCTGTCTCTCGATGGTTTCCTGGTCAACATCCAGGAAAAAATGCTTGAGCCAGGGGTGTTCATAAAGCCTGTCATAAAACAACTTGTGGACCCGCTCCAATACTGGACGACCCCCTAACGCTTCAAAAAGAGTAGCATCTTCCATTAAAATATAATTTGGATTCAGGAATTTCCGGTCCGTGGGCCGTGGACCATAGCCAGGGCATCCATCAGAAATTCATCGTTGGCATTAATCAGCTTCGCTGAAATTTTATAAAGAGGAGCTGCTCCACCCGTTCCGGGTTCACATCGAAGAATTTCGGCCTGGAGTGACGTAGCGTGGATTTCCTTATCTCTTGAGGAGATTTCCACGCCCACCCGGGATCCAACCGCCAGTTCACGATCCAGCGTGAAGGCAATTCCCTCGACCGTTATATTTTGAATCTCTCCGTAAATGCGACCGGAGCCGGTATCGACTTCGATTTTCAGGCAGATATCCGCCCGCGGAAAATGTCTTTTATCCTGGGAGTTATCCATGCAATCTTCGATCTATTAATAATTCTATGAGGCAGATTTCTTCAGAGGTAACCCTCAGTCACGCCAGCGGTCCGCGCAGATGGGTACATCCAAAGGCTACGGTAAGTATCAGTGATAATAATTTTTGTTTCAACTTTTAATTATCGATCTGGGCTTTTTGCAGTTTGCCGCTGTAATCGACGTAGACCGACTTCCATTCCGAAAAAATTTCGAGTGCCGCAGTGCCCGCCTCACGGTGACCATTCCCGGTGCCCTTGGTGCCGCCGAATGGCAGTTGAATTTCCGCGCCGATCGTCGACGCGTTGATGTACGTGATTCCGGTATCCAGCGTTTCAATAGCCTTGAACGCCCGGTTGACGTCGCGCGTGTAAATTGCGGACGACAGGCCGAATTTGGAATCATTAACGATTTCCACCGCCTGTTCAAAACTGTTACACGGGATGATGCCGACCACGGGTCCGAAAATCTCTTCCTGCGCGATGCGCATTTTGGGAGCCACGTCTGCGAAAATAGTCGGCTGGTAAAACGAACCGTTTTTACAATCCTTGCCGGTGGCGTGGTTGCCGCCGGTGAGCAGTTTGGCGCCTTCGTTTTTGCCGATCTGCACATAGTTGTGTACCTTGGTGCGCTGGCTCTCATTGATGAGCGGACCGACGTCGGTTTTGGGTTTGAGCCCGTCGCCCAGCTTCAGGGCTTTTGTGCGCGCAAGAAGCAGGTCGGTAAATTTCTTCACAATCTTTTTGTGGGCGATGACGCGGCTACACGCGGTACAGCGTTGGCCGGTGGTGCCGAACGCTCCGAAGATGACGCCCTCCACCGCCAGATCGAGATCGGCATCGTCCATCACTATAATTGCATTTTTGCCGCCCATCTCCAGCGAATATTGCTTCATCCGGCTCGCGCAGGAGGAGGCGATCACTGCTCCGGTATCTGTTGAACCGGTGAATGAAACCAAATTGACTTTCGAGTGTTCGGTCATCGGCGTTCCGACGTCACTGCCGGAGCCGGTGACCATGTTCAGCACTCCGGGCGGCAATCCGGCTTTTTCAAAAATCTTGATGAAGTTGAGGACCGACAGCGGGGTATCGGTCGCGGGTTTGATGACTACGGTGTTGCCGCAAATAAGCGCCGGGACCAGTTTCCACGATGGTATGGCGATGGGAAAATTCCAAGGGGTGATGGCGGAAACAATGCCGACCGGCATGCGCACGGACATGCAGAATTTGTTTTTGAGTTCGGAAGGAACCGTTTCGCCCAGCAGGCGGCGGCCCTCCCCGGCGGTGTAATAGGTGAGGTCTATCGCTTCCTGCACATCGCCGCGGGTTTCACCGATAATTTTGCCCATTTCGCGGGTCATGTCCTGCGCCAGCGCTTCTTTATTCTGTAGGAGCATTTCAGCAACCCTGAACAGAATTTCCCCTCGCTTGGGAGCAGGGGTGGCGCGCCATTTCGGGAGCGCTTCTTCCGCGGCGGCGATGGCTTCCTCGACGTCTTTCTTATTTGATTTCTGGAACCGTCCGAGGACTTCGTTATGATTTGCGGGATTTACGTTGTCAAACGTCTTTCCGCTGGATGACGCTTTCCATTTACCGTTGATATAATTTTTGAACAGTTTTGACATGGGACACCTCCGGGAGTTCAGGTGCTAACCCTGAGATTGAGACGGGAATGCTCAAACGGGAAGTTACTTCTCAATCGAATATAGCAAATGGCGGGGGGAAGTCAAGCTAAGGAAAAAGCGGAATAAAATCCGCGCAGTCTTAAAAGGTGAGTACTTTTTTCAAATCGTCTTCAGACACCCGGTCAACAATTTCCACCGTTCCGAGGTCTTTGACGAGAATGAACCTAATGTTCTTATCATGCGCTTTTTTATCGCGGTACATGGACTCAATGTATTCTTCGACCGGGAAATCGGGCAGACGGGTGGGCAGGCCGAATCGTTCGACCAGAGCCTCAATTTTCTGCACCACTTCGTTTGAACACATGCTCAGCTGACAGGAGAGTTTGGCGGCGTAGACCATGCCGATGGCCACTGCTTCGCCATGTTTGAATTGCGCATAATGAGTCAACGCTTCAATGGCGTGGCCTATGGTGTGGCCGAAATTGAGCACCATGCGGTAACTGCTTTCCCGCTCGTCGCGTTCCACCACTTTCGCTTTAATGGCGCAGGACGTTTCGATAATGGTTGCCAGGCATTCGGTATCCTGCCCCAGAATTTTTTCGGAATTCTGCTCAAGGAAGGTAAAGAGCCTGGGATCTTCGATCACACCGTACTTAATGATCTCGGCCATACCCGCGCGGAATTCTTCAGGCGGGAGTGAGCTTAAGGTATCGAGATCAATCGCAACGAGACGGGGCTGGTAAAAGGCTCCGATCAGGTTTTTGCCTTGCGGATGGTTGACGGCGGTTTTCCCGCCCACACTGCTGTCCACTTGCGACAGCAGTGTGGTGGGAACCTGAATATAAGGTACCCCTCTCAGGAAAGTCGCCGCAACAAACCCGGTCAGATCGCCGATAACTCCTCCTCCCAGAGCCACCAGCAGGGTGTTGCGGTCGTATTGGTTTTGGATCAGGTAATCGTATACGGTTTGAGCATCCTGCAGTGTTTTGTGGGACTCCCCTTCCGGGATTTCCACACATTGCACTTCCAAACCTGCAGTCTTAAGGGCCGAAAACAGGGTACTACCGTAAAGCCTGTTGATCTCGGGATTTGTGACCACTACAGCGCGGCGGGTGCGTTTCAGGTGGGTCAGATGATCTCCCAGCCGCGAAAGAAGATTCCGGCCGATCAGGATGTCATAACTCCTGTCGGCCAGATCGATCCTCAGTGTTTTCATTTGTCGGCGTACGACGTTTCACTCCGCACAATAGTCGGGGTTACGAAAATCAGCAGTTCAGAAATGTCTTCCGACTCGGCCCGGTTTTTGAACAAATAGCCGATAAACGGAATGTCTGAAAAGAAGGGGACGGATCCGCGGTCTTCTCGAGTCTGTTTAATATAGAGACCACCCAATACCGTAGTGGCGCCATTGAACACCAGTACTTCGGTATGAGCTTCCTTGGTGGCAATAATAGGATTGCCGCCGGCCGCCGCACCGGTGATGTTGTTCTGTGTTGCGGCGATCTTCATGTACACGTTTTCATCCGCCGTAATATGCGGCGTCACTTTAAGTTCCAGGTTCGCTTCCACATACTGAACCTTGATACCTTCGTTGGCCGAGGATGTTTGTACCGGAAACCGTTCGCCGCTCTGAATTTTGGCTTCTTTATTATCCAGAGTGGTGACCTTGGGATTGGCCACGGTACGTGATTTCCCCTGGGCTTCCAGAGCTTCCAGTTGAATATCAAGCACATGGTCCTGATCGAGAGTCGACAGCAAAATCCCGATAGCTCCTGTGGGAGTGCCTTTAGTTCCCAAATCGACTATATAGCCAGGGTCGAGCGGAACGAAAGACGGTGTCAATGGCTTCCCGGGAAGATTGAAATTCTGGCTGTCCTGACTGCGGGTGATTCTTTCACTAGAATTGGTGGCACGAGCCAAAGGATTAAATCCACCCGTTTTAATAACGGCCGGGAAATAGTTATCACCGCCGCTGGATCTTTCAGTAAACGCGCCCCATTTGATACCCAGTTCCTGCGCGTAGTCGCGGGTGACTTCAACAATTTTGGATTCGATCATGACCTGCGGTGTTTTGACATCCAGGGTCTTGATTACGGAAATCATCTCTTCCACTTTTTCCGGAATGTCGGTAAGAATCAGGGTATTGGTCCTGATATCGGCAGTGATGTTCCCTCTGGGACTTTTCAGGCCGCCAAGATTCTTGGTCATTTCCGCGATTTCAGCGTAATTGATACGGATCATTTCTGTGATCAGGGGTTCGGCCACCTGAGCGGCCAAAAGCGTCGCCTTGGGAACGATACGGATGACATTTCCTTCGCACAACCGGCCCAATGCATTATTTTCCAGAATCAATTCAAAAGCCTTATTCCAGGGAACATCGATCAATCGGATATTCGAGGTGCCGGAAACATCCGGGGAAAGAACCAGGTTGAACCCACTGACTTCAGAAATAATCCGGAAAATATTTTTGATGTTGGCATTTTGGAAATCCATGGACAGGCTGTCTTTCACGCCACCCAAGAGTTCAAAACAGGAATCGTCTTTGGCGCTCTCACTCAGAGGCTCAGTATCAACCAATTCAGATTTTTGTTTCACCGGCTCTGCCTGGACCACGGCAACGGATTCTTCGGCAGCGGGCTCCTGCGGTGCGGCTTCAGCCTCTTGCGTCGGCGATTCGGTGTCTTTCAACCGGATATCCATGACATAAGAACTGGGCCGGAGAATTTCATAGGAGGTAGCCTGATTGAGTCCAATTTCAAGCCGCAGGACTTTGGCCTCTTCAAAATATAAGGGCTTAATGGTATTAACGACACCCTGATTGACTTCCATCACTCCGGTCAGTCCGCCTTGCTCCATATTAGGAAAATCAAGGACGAGGCGCAGGGGATCGACCAACTTAAATGCCGTGTATTCCAAACCCTGGGAAGCGCGCAGTTTAATGGAGATCTCACCATCTTCCTTGGCTGTCTGCAGGTCGACGATCTGGGAAAGAGGTCCCGCAGGCGCGGTTTCTTCCGCGGCTTGAGCCATCAGCATGCGTTCCGCCTTGTTGCCACGGGCAGGCTTGATTTGGATCATTTTCCTGGCGACCGCCTTGTTACCCGAGGCAAATATATCCTTTTTCACAGGGGGAGTATCTGCCTGGGCGCCCGGGGCGAGCGACAGGACCATGCCTGCTCCGAGGATTATGGCAATCAAACCAAACATGAATTGATTTTTAATTTTAGTATTCACGATACGTCCTCACTCCTCTGCGTCTGGTTTGGAGAATTCTATAAACTTGGTTAGGGTAACAATTTTCCCGTCATATTTTCGAAGCCGCTCCAGAATAACCACTCGTTCTTCATCAATCGACTGGACCACTCCGAAATCTGGACCCACAAAGGATCCCACTCGAATGGTATGTCCCTTAGCGTCCGATGTTTCTATCAACCCAACGGTTTCTTGTTGATCCCACATCACCCCGGCCAAGGTTAATTGATTCAAGTCCGCCTGCAGGGGGGTTTGAACCAGCTGTTCGATTTCTTCCTTGGCTTTGGCAATTAATTTATTATATTGAGCCACTTCTTCTTTCAATTCGGATGCTTTCATCCCGCTTAAACCGATTTTATTTTTAAACAGGGCCCCATAGTATTCCAGGTCTGAATACAGACGGGGATTGCTTTCCTTGATTCTTTCGTACAACTCAAAGGGAATCGCCGGGAGACCACCCAGGGTGGTTTCCATAACTTTAATAGCCGCGTCATCCGGTTTCCCGGGTCCACCTGCCTGCTGGCCGGTCGACGGTCCCGCAGGACCTTTTTTCTCTTTTTCTTCAGGTTCCGGTGCCACCAGTGGTTTGAAAGGATCCCGTTTTTCAGAAAACATATAACGGAGACCTGGAGCAAATACCGCCCGGGTGGTTTGCATATTCTGGTGTCCGGACTCCATCACCTTCAGGATCTTCTCCATTTTTCTCAAAGCCTGCCGGTTGACCGTGGCGAATCCGGCCAGATAGCCTTCATTGTTCACTTTGGCAAACCATTGGCCGGAACTGGATTCCATGAATTGAATGTACTTTTTAAGTTCTCGATCCGAAAGAGACCGGTAAGTAAACATCAACCCGAGCAACTCCTGAGATCGGAGCTGTTCCCGAAGCTCTGACTTGAGCCGGTTCACCAGGATATCGGCATGGGGTGCGTTGAATTCCAGGCCAACCGGGTTGGTCAGGCGCAAGATGGAAGTTTCCATATCGATAGCAAGGTCTACACTCCCCATAGCTTTTTCAAGTTGATCGAACATTTCAAGGCGGTCTTTCTCAGGTAATTTTTCAACAATTTTTTCCAGAAAATTACCATACGCCTTGCGGCTCGCTTTCAGCGCTTTATTGTTAAGCTTGACGACTTTCCTCCCCACTCCGGAGCGGAAAAACTGGATGGCTCCCGCCGCATGGCCCCTGTGGTAGTTACTCTTGATTTTGTTTAGCTTTTGGCTGTAAAAATCATTCGTTCGGAAAGTCCCTTTGTAAATATTATTGATAATGTCGATATGTTCTTCGGACAACCCCAAGGCCTGCAGCATCCTTGGCCTCGTCAAAAATGAAGACTGCATTTTCTTTTTGGACAGAATTTGCTTTTCCTGCCCGATCCCGCTGGCGTTATACAGTTGCCGCGACAGATCATTGATGCTTTTGGATCGGGAGGCAGCGGCCCAGGCAGGTTTCCCAGGAAACCCGAGAGTTAACACCCACACACCCAGCAGGACTGCGGTAATGAATCCTTTTTTATTTATCATGCTTCGGCCCATTGGTTGTCCCTTCTCAGCATACATAGAACTACTTGTCAACATTCTCAGATCCGTCAATATAAGCAAAAGTGTGGGCGGTTATTTGAGTCTGCAAAACGTCTATCTGCTCTTGTTCTTTTTCACCTTCTTCATTGATCACGATCGTGAAACCCGGTTGCATATTCATCTTAAAGTCCTTCACGTTGACCACCCGTAGAAGATTTTGCAGTGAATCGAAAAATCCTGCGGTTTTGTAATAATTCCCGGCAATCGTGACCGATACTGGAATCGATTTATAAAAATCATTATTCTCGGGGGGCTCAAGTTTAAAGGCAACGATGTCCACTCCCAGGAAGTCTCCGATATCGGCTATTTTCTGAATCAGCTGTGGAACTTCTTCGGCCAGGGGCAATTGCCGTTTTTTCTCTCCCAGAGTGCCGAAGAGAGCGGCCACGTCCTTGGTCATTTCCACTTTTTTAGCTCCTTCAGCCAGATACAACGCCAGCTTCTTCTCTGTATCGTCCAGTTTCTTTTCCAACTGGGCTTTTTCCTCGGCGTTGGGACTGAATACCAGGAAGAACATTAATCCGAAGATAAGGACCACCAAACCACCGGCCATACCGTAATAGTGCGCCGGTTTAAAATTGGCGAAGGTCGCGTATGGGATTTTGTCAAATATCTTGTTTACGTTCATGAAATTCGCCTCAGGCCTTGGATTCGGTTTTCACAAAATGGCAATAAATCTCAAATTGCTGAATGGGAACATTTTCCAACCATTCTCTTTTTGAAGAATGCAGTACAACCGCATCTATGTAATCCAGCGTCCTTAACTGTTCCAGCAAGTGTACGATTGGCTGATCGTTTTTTCCTTTGCCGCTCAGCTTAATAAATACATCTTGAGGACCTTCCTCTTTCTTTGGACTCTTCTTTTTGCCCTTATTTTTGGTGTCTTCATAATCAATGAACAGGAAGGGAACTTTTAACTTCACCACATCATCCATTTCCAACTGTTCAATAGAAGTCAGCCAGATGCCCTCCGGAACCGCCAGCCCGATATCCTCCAGCAATTGAGTGGTGGGGGCCTGATTGGCTCTCAGGGTATCGATTCCGGTAATGATTTCCGTATATTTCTTCTGTTGTTTCTTTAGTTTTTGAACGGCCTGGTAATCGGGAGTTGCCGCCGCAACCTGGCTTTCGACCTCGGTCAATTCACCTTCGATTTTCCAGATCCACATTTTTTGAAACATCCAGATCCCGCAACCCAACAAGAAGGTAACCATGCCCACAGCCACCACCATGGTCAACTGCTTCTGGATGTTGACATCCCGAACTATGGTTTTGTAATCGTATAGATTGATAGTAATCATAAGTAATCAAACCTTCTTGTAGCCAAACCGATCGCAACGGTGGCCATAGGGGCCATTTGACCCAGACTTTTCTTGTCGAATTTTCTCATTCCTAATTTAATGGATTCCAAAGGATTGAAAATTTCCACTGGAACCCCGAGGCGGTCAGCCAGAAATCCGTCCACACCCGGAATCATCGCCCCTCCTCCGCAGAGAAAGGCCTGCTCCACCTGGCTGTTTGAAGTGGTGCTGAAGAACTCGAACGATTTGTGAAGCTCCTCCAGGATTGGCTCAAAGGATTCAATAATCGCTTCGACCACTTCTTCTTTTCCCGCTCCTTCGGGAATGGCGCCCACTTTAATATTTTCCGATTCTCTGTAATCCAGTTCGTATTTTTCCATCAGCTTGCCGGTGCAGGCATCCTGCCCGATAGGTATGTCGCGAGTGTAGGATGTCACACCATCCATCAGAATATTGAGATGGGTAAACGCACCTCCCAGATCAATGATGGCCACCGATCCCATATCCTTGAGATTCCTCGATATCCCAATGGCATTCACCATGGCAAACACATCAAGGTCGATGATGACCGGCTTGAGCCCTGCGGCGGTCAACACGTTGATCCGGCTGTCTATAATTTCGTTTTGAACGGCCACCAGAAGAATTTCCTGTTTTTCTTCTTCTTCTTCAAATTCATGTTCTTCCAGGGCCGGGGTACCTTCCAGAATCTGAAAATCAATGCGGACATCATCAATATCAAACGGAATGTATTGTTCCGCTTCCTGGGGAATAAAATCCTCCAGCTCCTCCTTCGACATCAATGGAACTTTGATCTTTTTGATCATGACGGCCTCTCCAGCCACGGAAGCCACCGCATAGGGTGTATCCACTCCCTCCGCTTTCACCAATCGGCCCAAAGCATCGACTACATGGTCTTCATCCTGCACCACACCCTCAATCACCGCTTCCGGATCCAGCGGCATAACCCCAAAATTGGACAACTCGAATTTTCCCTTGGTGCCCATCAAGCGGCCCACTTTGATCGAGTTGGAGCCGATATCGACTGCCAGCAAAGGTGTTTTTTCTGAGAGGAACATCTATTAACTCCTGGATACTTTCATGTTCTGGTAAACCTCAAGTTTAAGTGGTCTTTTTGGACCGGCCCCTATTCCTGCCTGTTTTATTGCCCGCAACCATGGAATCCGTAAATATCTTGGATCGATCACCCAGCTTGTACCCTAAGGCCAATATAATCTTACGCTTAGTGTCCAAACGGCAATCGTTACCCTTTTCGATACGATCGATGGTCTGCACGGTGACATCAGCTTTTCGAGCCAATTCCGCCTTGCTCATCATTTTGGATTCGCGAATCTGGCGAACGTTGTTGGTCTGGGGCACGCTTTTTCCTTCCACAAAACTTAATGGATGTGTTGCCTGTGCTTTCGCTAAGTAGTTGTATTTGTTGCTGGATTATTTTCAATATAAGGGAACTCATATTAAGAGTCAATAACATTTTAAAATTTAATTACATGACATATAAAAAACATCAAATTACCTGTTAATTTGTTTAAATTTGATGAATTCAATTTAAATAATGATTCCCGGTTTTCCCGCATAAAATAAGGCTGAAACGGGGGTCGGCCATTCATAAAACTCAATTTTTTTTAAAAAACTTTTTTAATCAATAATCGAGCGATTTTCGACCATGTAAAAATTATTTTTTCAATACGTTAGAGGCTTCTGATTTCGCTGTTGGATAATTGAATGATTTTGGTTAAAATTCTGGACCTATGAAACAGGTCTATATGGAAACCTTCGGATGCCAGATGAACGTGGCAGATACCGACCGCATGGAACTTTTGCTGTTCCAAGCGGGATACCTGCGCACGCCTCATGTTGAGGAGGCCGATCTGGCTATCGTAAACACCTGCTCCATAAGGGAGAAAGCCGAACAGAAGGTTTTTTCCCTGTTTGGGGGCCTAAAACCGCTGAAACAGTCCAATCCCGACCTGATCCTGGGGGTGGCGGGATGCCTCGCCCAGCAGGAGCAATCTGTCCTAATGGAGCGGATTCCTTTTCTGGATTTCGTCATGGGACCCGATGCGGTGGAGGATATTCAGCAGATTGTCTCCCGTGTAAACCAGGGGGAAGGCCCGGTGTTATGGACAGAATTCGATTCGCAGAAAAACTATTCCATTCCCGAGCAAACGCTGGTCAAGGATCCCGGTGCCAGCGCGTTTGTCAATATCATCAAGGGATGCGATAAATTTTGTAGTTTTTGTGTGGTTCCTTATACCCGTGGCCGGGAGAAATCGCGTGAGGCTTCGGAAATTTACGGCGAAATTCGCCAATTGGTGGACAAAGGCGCGAAGGAGATTATTCTACTCGGTCAAAACGTCAACGCCTATGGCAAGCGTGGCCTGCAGCAACCGGTGGCGTTTCACGAACTGCTGTACGGAATTGCAGAGATCCCCGGGGTGGAGCGACTGCGCTTCACCACCAGCCACCCGATGGACTTCACCCGCGAATTGATCCAGGCCTACCGCGATATCGATATCCTCATGAACCACCTGCACCTTCCGGTACAGTGCGGAAGCAACCGCATTCTTGAATTGATGCGCCGGAGCCATACCGTCGAATGGTACATGGACTTGATCGCGCAATTGAAAAGCGAGGTACCGGACATTGCCCTGTCAACGGATATCATTGTCGGTTTTCCGGGGGAAACGCGGCAGGATTTTGAGGGAACACTTCAATTAATGGAGCAGGTGGGCTTCGGCAGTAGCTACATGTTCGCTTACAGTCCGCGGCCCAACACACCGGCACTGGAAATGGCGGATGACATTCCACACGAGGAAAAACAGGAACGCCTGCAGGAAACCATTCAGCTTCAAAACCGGCTGACGGAAGAAAAGGGCCGGGCCTTCCTGGGCCAGGAGGTCGAGGTACTCATCGAAAGAAAAACCACGCGCAAAGGTATGTCATTCAAGGGCCGCAATCCGCACTACTGGTCGGTGGTTTTTAAAGGGGGGGAAGACCGACTGAAACCGGGAGACCTAGCCCGTGTCCGGGTCGAGGAAGTCGGCGGTCATGTGCTGAGGGGCAGTTGGGCCGGTCAATAAACGCCCAATCTGAGAAGGTGGCTTTGCATAAATAGCAAAACACAAACAAACGAATCACATCGGTAAAATCTAAACACAGATTCTTCACTTCACTGCGTTTCGTTCAGAATGACAGAGAGATGTGGATTGTCACTCTGAGCGCCAGCGAAGAATCTATGTTTAGACTTTAAAAAGCTCGATAAATCGAGCAACTACAGGGCAACCTTGAAGTCGGGGGAATTCGGACCTGCCAAGGTGCCTCCAGGTGCCAACCTGCCGCTCCGTGCGGGGCAAACATTAAAACCCTGAGAGGCAAGATTGCCCATAGGTTGCACCCAAACCCCTCAGCAAAATTTGTTCCGGGCCTTCCCGGTTGCGTTCAACCGTCATCGCTTGCAGTTAACGTTCAGCCAGTTGCCTCCCCTGCCAAGGGGTCAGTAAACGCCTAACCGGTAAAAAATCGTTTCTTCCAGATAATCCAGATTGGGCTGAACCATTTGCAGGGCGATACGCAGATCGTGAATGGTTTTCAGGTCCGGGGGTTCCGGACGATCCGACAGATGATGCAGACCTTCCATGCAAAATCCGTCCAGGTCCGCCATGTGTTCCAGAACTTCTTCGGGCAGATCTTCCAGGCACACCTGCTGGGCTTCGATAAATCTCAACATCTCAATCAACCGCAATTTCATATAAACGATTTTACTGCGCAGTTGAGAAATCAGCCGGGGCTCGGGACCTTTCAGTTCATCGCAGATCAGGTTCAGCATCTTGCGCAACATCCGGTAAAACGCCTGGTGTTGTTTCTCGTCGTAAAAACAATCTTTTTTCGCTCCGAACAAAAGATCAAACACCTGCTCCAAATTGAAATCTTCGGTTCCCATCATGGAATAGAGGATAGCCTTGAATTCCAATTCAGAAAACGCCAGCCCCATGTCTTCAAAAATTTCCTGCAGCGAGCCGGTACGGCCCTGGGGAGTATGATGTTCGCCTTCCAGAATGTATGACTTGACCGGAGATTCTCCATCCCGCGCAAAATAGACACCGGCATCCTCGTTACGCACCACACTTATTTTCTGAAGGGATTCCACCAGCCCGGTCAATGAAAACGCGGGAGTCTCCAGCAAATGGACATCCAAATGAAACAATCCCTGTAAAACCTGTTTCTCCAGCGATAAAGCCGAATCCGACATTCCTCCCAACCCCTCCATCAACTCCTCTTCCAAGGCAATATTCAAGGATCGGGTTCGCAGTCGGTCTGCACTCCATTGACGAGCCGGGTACGCCTCAATCGCATAAATGCCCCGGTAATAGTCCTTCAGCTTCACCTTCAACCGGTCCTCCGGGTGAAATTCCAGTTGCGCCAGTAAATCCCGGATGTCCCAGACGGTCAGGTTCAGCGTGCTTTTTCCCGGCATCCACTGATTAACATTGATCTGATAAGGGAAATGCTTCTCATGGGCATACTGGTAATGGTTGATTACCTCGTCGATAAAAAATTTCTGTTTTCTCTTTGGAATTTCCCGACCGTTGATATCCAGAAAGGTGAGTTCCTCCTCTTCCAAATCCGGGGAGATAAAGGGAACCAGTTGGTGCCCGGGAATCATCAGTTGGCGTTCCAATTCGGATTTTCCCAGTTGAAGCTCCAGGGGAATATGGCCGACACGATCCAATACCGCTTGATAAGGCAAGAAGTTTTCTCCGCCGACTTCGATCACGTGTGAATGGTTGGTCAACGTTTGCTTCAGGTGATCCAGAGTCCTCGGCGCTATGCGGCGGCGCCAGCGGTTTTGAATGGTTTCAATATATTCATCCACCGAAAAGGGCTTACGGGATTCGCGAATTAGATTTTCCGCCAATGTCTGGAGTGTCAGTTTATGGGCCATGGGGGCTCTCGACTCAGGTAAGATTAAAGGAAAAAATGCGATAAGCGGGAACCGTGGTTCCCTGTGCCAGGTAGGTTCAACAGTGCGCCTGGAATCAGGCGTCGAGTTCTATCTGCGGAAATCTTAACACAATCCTTTAAAGGCGCAACCCCTTTGTTCATTTCACTTAAAAATCATTTAGGCTCAGTTGAAAGGGGGTTGATTTTATTCCGGCAGATCGGTAGATTGAGGAGCACTGATCACCCTGAAATGCCATCGTATTAGCAAGGAGTTGCGTTATGGAACATTCGCACAATATTGAAATCAGCTATCGTAAAATTTTCGGGCGCTTGAACACCCGCAAGAAATTTACCATCCGTTCGATTGAAGGCTCCAAAATAACCGTTGAGCAGGACGAGGAAATCTGCGGACAAAAGGAACCGCGAACGTTTGAGTTCAACAGTGAAAAGGAATTGGAAACATTCGTTACTCAGGAAAACCAGATTGAGCGGGATATCAACGCGCAATTGTCCGGCAACAGCATGCCCTACCGTTAGCGGAAACTTTGCTTAAATCCGTAGTTGCCTCATTTATGAGGGCGAAAATATAAACATAGATTCTTCGCTAACACTCAGAATGACAGAGAACAAGTATTGTCATTCTGAGGAGCCGCAGGCGACGAAGAATCTGTGTTTAGATTTTAATAAACGAAATTCATTTAAACTTTTTAAGAACCAGGGCTGAGTTCTTCGATCCGAAGGAAATGCAGTTGCTGATCGCTACCTGAATTTCCTGCTCCCGGCTTTCGTTGGCGATGTAATCCATATCACATTCCGGATCCGGGTTTTCCAGATTGATGGTGGGCGATAGCACACCCTCTTTTAACGATAACGCCGTCACCACTGTTCCCAAGGCTCCCGATGCCCCCTGGGGATGCCCCACCATCGATTTGGTGGAACTTACCGGTACCTTCATGGCGTGGCCATTCAAGGCCCCCTTCACCGCCAGCGTTTCGATTTTGTCATTGATGACCGTGGACGTTCCGTGGAAATTGATGTACCCCACCTCATTCTCGTTGATGCGCGCATCCTTCATCGCCAACCGCAGGGCGCGGGTGGATTGCCTGCCGTCCGGCATAATCGCCACCCGGTGATAGGCGTCGCAGGTGGTGCCGTAACCGATGACCTCGGCATAGATGCGGGCTCCCCGTTTTTTCGCGTGCTCCAGTTCCTCCATCACCAGCATCCAGCTTCCCTCGGCCAGCACAAATCCTTCGCGATCACGATTGAACGGACGCGAGCCGCGTGAAGGTTCCGCGTTGAAATGCACCGGATTGGCACGCATGCGTTGGAATCCCGTCATCATCGCCGGCGTCACGCACGCTTCCACCCCGCCGGTCAGCATCCAGTCTTCCTGCCCGGAACGGATGGCGTTGAAGGCGTATCCCATTGCGTCGGTGGAACTGGTGCAACCGTTGGAGATGACGTGACTGCGGCCCTGCAGGCCGAAGTACATGGAGATTTCACTGGATAACATGCCGACCAGCGAATTGGAGATGGCATAGGGGCTGATCTTGTGCATTTCCTTAGAATAGTAATGAGCGAACTGCTTTTCGGAAAAATCAAAGCCCGAACCTCCGGTGCCCACCAGCACACCCAGGCTTTCGAAATCCTCCTCGTCGAACTCGTCGAGATCGATTCCCGCGTCCCTTAAAGCCTCCTTTGCCGCCGCAACGCCGAGAGGCACCGCCCGCGGGAGCTTTTTCAGATCCGCTTCGGAATAATGATCGCGGGGTTCAAAATCCCGCACTTCGCCCGCGATCTGGCATTCCAGCCCTGAGGGATCGAAACTGCCGATGCGGTCGATCCCGCTGACCCCGTTACAGGTATTTTCCCAGAATTGTTTTTTCCCCGAGCCGTTGGGGCTCATCGCCCCCAACCCGGTAAAGACCACTCGTCTTGACATCATCGTGTTTCCTGAAAATTCATTAGCCTATGTATTTTTTGATTTTATCACAACCGCTTTTGGCGCGGAGAAAACAATACCCTAATAAATCCCCCACCTTCCATCTTGGTTTTCATTGAAACCACCGGCTATTGATTTGAAATATGCTGGATTGATGCTACTCTATTCCGGTTCTATTTTGTCCTTACAATGCTTCGTGGGGTTTCTTCTCTTGAACACACCGACTACCATTCCCGAAATGACCGGCCAGATGATCATGGCCGGGTTCGAAGGCACCACCCTCACTCCGGAAACCGAGGAATTGATCCGCAAGTATCATGTCGGCGGATTGATCCTGTTCAGCCGCAACTATGAGAACCCGGAGCAGTTGTATACCCTGATCCGGGATGCCCAGGACGTCGCGGCCTCTTCCTCAACAGGGTTACCTCTGTTTATTTCAGTCGATCAGGAAGGCGGACGTGTGGCGCGACTCACCGAACCCTTTACCCAATATCCGCCGTTCTGCTGTCTCGGAAATTCCGGCTCGGAAGATCTGGCCCGCCGTTTCGGCCAATCGCTGGCCGCAGAACTGGCCGATGTCGGCATCAATATGGATTACGCCCCGGTACTGGACGTGCATACCAATCCGGATAATCCGATCATCGGCGACCGCGCCATTGGTTCCGACCCGGAAACGGTGGCGAAGCTGGCCAATGCATTTATTGAGGGATTCCGGGCAAAAAACATGATTCCCGTGGGCAAGCATTTCCCGGGTCACGGCGACACGCATCTGGATTCGCATCTCGATCTTCCCACGGTGGACAGGGATGCGGCCACTCTGGAGGCGGTGGAACTTCTACCATTTAAGGAAACCATCGCCCGGGGCCTGGAGGTGATCATGACCGCGCACGTGATCTACACCGCCTGGGATAAAGACAATCCCGCCACGTTTTCCAAAACCATCCTGCAGGATATTTTGAGAAAGCGGCTGGGATTTCAGGGAATCATCATGTCCGACGACCTGGAAATGAAAGCGGTGGAGAATTACTTCCCGTTTGAGGCGTTTCCCCGCATGGGGGTCGAGGCCGGGCTGGATATGTTTTTAATCTGCAATAACGTGGACAAGGTCAGGACCCTGCACGACCAGTTGACCCGGGATGTCAACAAAGGCACTATTCCCACTGCTCCGATTCAACAATCGGTTGAGCGAATTCTCCATCTAAAAAAGAATCTCACCCTTCCCCCCGCTGCGCCACCCAATCCCGGGACATGGATGGACACCCATTCCGAAGTATCCAGAGAAATGGGATCCTACTCGCTTTAGCTGCCCAATAAGGCTAAAAATAGCACTTTAAACAGTCAAGAATCCAACTTCATATATTTTTTTTCATTCCCTGAAAAGCACAACATCCCGAACTATTAATTTCGCTAATCCAATAAATTTGCCCATTTCAGTATTTGATATATGGATATTTTTCTGATCCCATTTGTCTCAAACGATCTATTCCGATAAAACTGAAGCAAATTCAGGCAATTGAAATAAGACTGGAACCTCTTACAAATAAATCCACTGATAGTCCAGGCGGCAAAATTCGTACAGCCTTTCACGGCTTCCCTTGAGCAATTTACATCACCTTATATTTTTGGAATAGGCAAAAATGCTAAAATCAAAAAATTCGGAATTCCGTAGACTTCTTAGATTTTATTGGTTAACAGCGAACTTCAAGGTGGCTTAATCCCTTTAATTATTGGGAGTTGCGAGGCATTTTATATTGACAGATTTCGTCAAAGAAATTACAGTATGGTCGTTGCTGACACTATTTCTTGAGAATTACATATGCCTATTTTGTGATTTTTTTACAGCGTTTTTCATTACCCTTATTTGGGTAATTTAGTGCATTTAATATTTCTGACGTGACGGATTCAGGCATGAGAGACAAAAGAGGGGGGGCGGCCAAAAACCTGGGGACTCGTCTGCGGCAATGGCGGAAAACGCTGCCAATGAAGTCGTTTGAACTCGCCAGGCTGATAAAAATTTCCCAGGGGTCCCTGTCGGATATTGAGAATAATAAATCCCTGCCCTCTGCAGACACCCTCGCCAAGCTTTACCAATTTACCGATTTAAATATCATCTGGCTGTTACTCGATAACGGCCCAATGTTGCGTACCCGGTCCGAAGTTTCCGATCTGGGTGAGGATGCGCTGATATCGGAGGCAGGCCAGGACTGCGGAGAGGATCCAAAATTAAGGGAAGTGGTTGAAAAAACGATACGGATTTACCGTTACGGCAATCATGAGAAAAAAGCCCATTTAATCGGCTTCATCAATGGCGCCGATCCGGGAGATTATTAGACCCTCCTTTCCAGCCGCCCATCCCTTCCCTACAACTTCATGACTTGCAGGCCCGCCAGGAAATCATGGCTTTGTCCCGGCTCCAGTTTTACCCTCCAACAGGCCGTTATACTGGATCCCTGGTAAACGCTCTCAAACCCTTCTTCCGACTGCGACACGGTTGCCACCGGGAACCGCCATATTTCCACTTCCGGGCTGTATCTGAGTTGCAATTCAAAACCGAAAAACTCATCCCGCAGCCCCAGGGCATGAACAGCAGGCAGAATGCCCTGACTTTGCAACCGCGCGTCCTCCAGAGTCCTGCCGTTCTGTGTGTACTTCCGGTCCGGCGCATCCCCGGCCAGCAGGGTGAAATTGTGCTCCACCGCCCAAATGAAATTTAAGGTTTGCTCGCCCTTATTCCGAAGAACGTAGTTCACCTCCACGCCTGCCTGATCGGGATGAAATGTGAAGTTTTTTTCAACCGCCAGGCAAATCCCCGGACCGGAACTTTCCCGTTTCAGCCGCAACACAAAGGGAGCCTGCGGGTTTATCGGGTCCTCCTCCCGCACCCATTCATAAGGTTGACCGGCAAAGGTCATCAATTCCTCCGGCCGATTTGCGAGGAACGATTCGAAGCGGGTTCCGGCCGTCAGGCAATGGTCCATGAAGGAATATCTATCCAACCGATCGTAAATCAACTTATCCTGCAATCCCTCTTCCTTGACCCGCACGCGGTCGTGTATGGAATGCGGCTTTTCCCCGGCCTCATCCGGCGCTTCCCGGGCGGCGAGGACATCCTGGTGATAAACCTCCGGCCTGCGGCGCAAAACGTTACTCAAATTGAAGCAGGCCGGGCGGTAATCGAGCTCCATCAAAGCTCCGCCCCGAGCCGGTGAGACGAAGGCATTCATCTCCGGATTGCCGACCACCACTTCCTCGAATCCGTCCTGATTGAAATCGACCACCTCCACATTCAATCCCCGTTCCGTTCCCAACAGCAAATCGTCCGCGCTGTTTTCAGCCGCGATGATTTGCGAGTACAGGGCATGCCGCAGATAATTCAGATACAACCCGCCGAACAGGCCGTGCCAGTAGGCGCAATTGCACTGGCTCCGGTACAGGGCGTTCAGGGCGCCGCTGGTCTCCTGATGTCCCTCCGGCAAACGCTTGACCTTTTTGCCCGCATACAGCATGCGCTTGTGCAGGTGATTGCTCTCTTCATATTTGGTCAGAAAGTTATTCCATTGCCCCCCGCGCAGAAAAACGCGAATCCGTTCCTCATCCACTTTCGCCGTCTTCAATTCCTCCTTGAGTTCCCGGAAACGCAGGCCCGCGTCATACGACAGAGACCACTCCATCATTTCTTCATACGACGCCATCGGCAGATACACCCGTCCCGTGGGCGGATGCCGATCCACATACTCGCCAAAAGTCATCGTTTCCAGCCAGTCCGACTGCCCCGCCAGTGCCGTAAAAAATTTATGAAGATACTTTTCCTTGTACACCCACTGATACGTCTCCGGCCAGCCGCCGAACTTTTCCCCGTCATCGGCGTAGGTCACCCCGTCAAATCCCCACTCCTCCCGGTACCGGCGCAAATGTTCGAGGGTTACCTCCGGCAGATCGAACGGAATGGAATAACGCAGGGTTTTGCTGATGGGAAACACGCCGACCGAATACCCCTCGCTTTCGGTGAGGTAATACCCGTGCATCTGCCGCTCCAGCATGCCTGCATAGTAAAAATGAGTGTCGTCGACGATGGTGTAACGGATGCCCGCCTGCGCAAGGATTTTCGGCAATTGCGGCGACCAGATGCGCTCGGTCAGCCACAATCCCTTCGGTTGGCAACCGAACTCGGCCTCCAGAAAACGGTTCATCATGCGTATCTGCCCGACGGCGTCTTCTTCCGGCAGGCTGGACAGAATCGGCTCGTAAAACCCGCCGCTCAACAACTCCAGTTGACCGTTCTGCACCAGACCGCG
>Ga0224501_10000960_pt1 | contig 22104 bp, 21 predicted proteins | sample SF_Oct11_sed_USG_4_FD_169105 | JGI IMG/M metagenome (GOLD analysis project Ga0224501, IMG submission 169105) | Sediment microbial communities from San Francisco Bay, California, United States - SF_Oct11_sed_USGS_8_1 | ecosystem: Environmental > Aquatic > Marine > Sediment | place: USA...
CTCTCTAGACCCCCCTACCTATTTTTTTGGAAAAGCTTGAAGCTTGAAATGGGCTTCTTTTTGTGAACAGCGTTTGAATATTGCTTAAGTCACGATAGGATTAGATGGGAAAAGATGGGGAAAGATACAAAAAGATGCAAAAAGATGGGGAAAGATAGGAAAAGATACGAAAAGATATGGAAAGGTGAGCCGGTTTGCCCTTAACTCAAGCTGTGAGCTTTAAAGCTGTCGTTCAGAAGAATCGGAGGATACAGATTCCCGTCTTGGTCCGGTGGCGGTTCAAGTTGGAGCATGGGGAGGTATTCAAGGGGCATTTGAAGCTCGGTCACCATTTTGAAGAGTTTTATGGTCGGATGGGCACGGACGGTCGCTTGACGGTTCCGAAGGTTACAGCTAAGGAGTTTTTGAAGTCCGAGAGAGAAGAGAGTCTAGATGGTTACACAGTGGAGGTAACGTTGTATCCCGTTGTGGGGGAAGAGGACGAGGAGGATAAATAAGGGTTCCAAACGGCGACGTACATGCATCCTCGTATTAACCTAAAAATAAGAAGCGATTATGTAACTGGATTATATCATTCTCTAGCTCTTTAACAAGGTAACAATTTTTCGAATCTTTTAGGCTTTCGATTTCCAACTCAGTTTCGGTCACATCACCTCACCAAATCTGTGACAATTTTTGAAACAAACGCTCTACTAAGATGGATTTTCATGTTCCACCTCTTTCCCAAACTCGTATAGTACTCTTTCTCTTCTGCTCTGAAAGGGGTGACTTCCATGCTTTTTGGAAACATCATCAAGTAAGAAAGATCTGCTTTTTTCCTTATTTCCTCCGCCTTCTCTTCGGGAAAAACCTCTCGCTTGGCCTCATGATTGATTATTTCTAGCATGCATCCCAATTTTCTCACAACAGCTTCTCTTTCAGCTAAATGAACAAGCTTCCGCCACTCCAGCTCTTTCCTTTTTGAAATTAGAATCGCCAAAGCATCCATCAAACCAAACTTGTCCTCAATTTTTAATCCTTCAACAACCAAAACCTCGGGCTTAAGATATCGAATCCCATCAACTACAACCGATTCCCTAAGTACATCCTCCGTCAAGTCCGAATGAATGTGAATACTCTCCTTCCTAGCCTTCTCAGCTGGAATACCATCAATAGAAACTGCAACTTCACGGTCGGCAAGAAATGCAACCCACTTATCCACATCCTTCCTTTTTACGTGAAGATCAACCTTACCCGGCACAGTGTAACCATGATACTTGAAAGAAGCAGAAGCTCCCCCAACAACGTATTCAAGATGCCTCAATGCTTCCCGAAGTTTACCTAAAACAGATTTTTCCTCAGCAGAACTCAGGATTCCAAATGCAAACACAACGTCCTCCGGAGAAAGCAGCCTGAAAAACTTTCTCCTCGGATCCACAGAATCTCTCCAAGAAATCAGAAACCCTCTATTCCTCAACTGGGCTATAACAACCGAGACTCTACGCTTATCCTCAATCCCAAGAAGCTTCTTGGCTTCCTCAAAATCAAAAACATGCACTCCCTTAACTATGTAAATCAGCGAATACTTCTCCGCCAACCAGCTTGGAATCCACTTCACAGCGATCACCGCTGAAATAGTCAACCTAATAGCTTGACTAAAGCGTATAGTCAAACAAATAATATGACTAAAATCACCCGTATAAAAAGCTTTTCACCATCAACAAACATACGTGGCATAAGCATTCAGCTAATGTGCTCAATTAGCTTTCTAGTCTGGTTTTGGATGTGTACTATTTTTTGGCATAGTCTTTTCGTGTGGGTTTGATTTTCGAAAGTGATTTAAGGTTTGTTGCGTATGTTTGTTTGAGTCTGGTGATTTAGAAATGGAGCCTGTTGTTGCTATGCTTTCAAGGTGTGAGGAAAATGCGAAATGGCTTAGTAGTCACTATGAGGAGTTGAAGAAGAGGTTTAAGGACGAGTGGATTGCGGTTTTGAATAAAGCTGTTGTTGATCATGACCGCGAGTTGGGTAGGCTTGTTAAAAGGTTGCGTAAGAAGTATTCAGAGGCTTACAATGAGATTGCAGTGGAGTACGTTACCACTAAAGAGATAGAGCTGATACTCTGAAAAGGGGATTTTTTGAGGATTCCCTGCTTTTTTAAGCCTGGAATTTTTGAGGCGGCTTATGTTGTTGCCGTTCTAGAATCTGATGCTTTAGGTATGCGTGAGACGATCGAGCTTTTGGTTGATACTGGGGCTTCGAGGACAACAATCTGCGATAAGGATGCGATTAGGTTAGGCATAGATTTTGGCAAGTTGGAGAAGCTTGGCGAGGGCATGCTTGGAATAGGCGGATCGGTTGACACCTATGTTTTGAAGGATGTTAAACTCGTTTTCCGCAGGGAAGACGAGAAAGGTTATGTGGAAAATTTTGAAAGAATTTACGTTTTGAAGCATGCTGTCTTAGACGAGAGAATTATGAGGATTCCAAGCATTCTCGGAAGAGACATACTAAACAAATACGCGCTTATTTACGATAAAAAACATGAAAAGGCATACATAACGGATGAAGCGCTTACCTAAAATCTTAGGCTGTCTTGGCTTTAAGTTTAGACTTCAAATGTTTTTAGGCTACGATACTATTTAATGGGGTCAGATGGAGATGGAAAGGTGAGCCTGTTTGCCCTTAACTCAAGCTGTGAGCTTTAAAGCTGTCATTCAGAGGAATCGGAGGATACATATTCCCGTCTTGGTCCGGTGGCGGTTCAAGTTGGAGCCTGGGGAAACATTTAAGGTGCATTTGAAGCTCGGTCACCGTTTTGAAATGTTTTATGGTCGCATGGGCACGGACGGCAGACTGACAGTTCCGAAGGTTACTGCTAAGGAGTTTTTTGGAGTCTGATGAAGAGAGTTTGAACGGTTATACTGTGGAGGTTACGTTGTATCCCGTTGTGGGAAAAGAGGAAGATGAGTAAGACACTGCAGCGTGAGTTTACGTTTTCTTAACGAATTCGATTAGTGCAATTATGATGCCAGCTAACGCTACTAGTCCGCCTAGAATTTCCATGGCTGTCCAGAAGTTCATGTCGCCTCTCGTGATGAAGGCTATTAGGCAGTTCCTCTGAGAAGCGTAAAAAACCAAAACTACGCCAACAATGAAAAGAGCTAAACCAAAGAAAATCAAACTTTTCCGCATACAAGTCATCCCGACAAATCCAACATCCAATTTAATGCATAGACAAAATCTTCTTTCAAGTATGCTCTTTCCCTTCTTAGCGGTCTCTTCCTAAAGAACTCATCTGAAACCCTCAAGGAGACACATGGCCTCAGTCATGAAAGGAATTGAGGTGTACAGGATCCTTGGTTGAACTGCTTGAAGAGAAAGGAATAATCACTCAAGAAGAATAGGAAACCAAAATAAAAGCCAAGATAACAAGAGCACGAGGTTTGACTAAGTATCGAGATGTTCAATCTGCTGATGAATGATAGTGCATTTAGGCACGAGGAGGAGCTAATTCAGCCATTTCGCTTTTTAAGTCCAACATTTGAGAAAAGAGTCTGTCGTTTCCAAAGTAGTACTTATCCTCACGCTCCAGAGCCTTCACGTTAACAAGTTCTCCAAGAATATAGGTGATCCTAAGTGGTGATTTGCGACCATAGAGTTTTGAATAGCGATTAACAATAGAATCGCCCGTCCAATAGAGAAGTTCTTCTGCTTCAAGTGCAGGCCTGTAGTAACAACTATCGACATGCACAAAAGTTTCTAGTTGGGATATACCAAACGTTTCCTTCAATGTGGAATAACGTTCTCTAATGACTTGAGATAGAACTACAATCTTAAATTCTTGAACACCGCTTGTTTGCCTTCTGAGTTCCGTAAATAAGTTACCGTAAGTATAGCCTTCATCAATTTGGCGGACAAGGTCAAGACCTTCAAGCAACTTTAAGTATCGTCTTATCTTACTCTCTTCCTTTGGATGATGAGACGCTATTTCTTCTTCCAATATCATTTCTTTTTGTAGTAGATTTGAAATAATCATTCCAACTTTGGCGAGTACCCATTGTGCTTCATTAATTCGTGCAAAATGATCTGAAGAAACCTTCACTATGATTCTTTCAGCACGTTCTTGCCACATATCTAGAAAAGAGGATAAGTTTTGAATGCAAACCTTTCTGGAAGTAGCCTCAATAGGCTGAAGGTTCTCTCCAAGTTTAATCATTCCAAGTCGTCTTAATGAAAGAAATTTTAGCATTCTCACGTTAGGTGAGCGGTCATCATGGATTATGCGAGGATAATCAGATTTTAGCTCCGTCAACCATGTTTTTGTTCTGGCATCGAATTTCGGTTCATCCACAGAGATTAGATTCCCGTAATGTCGAACTGCGTATTTGCGAACTTCCTCAACAACACTCATGATTGCCCACTTCTATTCTCCTTTCGCCTCTTTTTTGACGTACTCATCTAATAATCTTTGTTCTCTCTTGCCTATTTTAACCTTTATTAGAAGTCTGTCAACACTTTCCCATCTTGACATGAAAGCTCCGATTTCCTCTTCCTTTTCACCGAGCATTGGATCGTTATAGTATACTAGATCTTTGTCCCTATCCAAGCCTACAATCACGACAGCGTGTGCACATCTGCGAGTACCCTCCGATAGCTCAACCCATGCAATAACTGGTCTATTGTTGTTTATCTCTTCCTCTATTTCGGATAGACTATGCATCTTTAGTTCAACATCAAACTCTAGTGAAGGAATCGCTCGTAGAATAGTCAAATTTGTATTCAGATTTCTTACATTTTCAAGGAGAGTCCCATCAGCTCTAGTTTCTATGATCTCTGCTATATCATCGATATCAAGGTCAGGTGCACGTCCTTCCAAACAACTACTGATATACATGAAAATCATTTTGATACATCTAGGAACACAAGAATGCCCGTCCTCTTGGAGAGGAACAACCAGAGGCACTTTCAACCTGACCATTATGTCTATTGACTCCAGAGCGGGTGTGAGGAGTATTAGAATTAATTTGTTCTTTTCTTATAGCAATATCTAATTTTCGGTTCAAACTGTTCCCCAACCCTTTGAAGTCAACATTGTAATAAAAGGTATCTGAACTGAGAATCTATGTTTTCTATCATGAACAAGCTAACGGTATCGTGTGACGAGAACCAATCTAGGAGGCTAAGAAGCTCACTGTAGGATTCTTGAGCTAAGATTTCGTTTGGCTCGTTTGTGCCACGTCTCTATGAATTTGACTGCTGCGTCTCTTCCGACACCGCTGCAGAAAAGGTCAAGCGATAATAGAATGAGTGTTATGGGGCCTTCGCCGTGGGGGATTCTGCCTTCAACCTCGTTTGCAGAGATGTAGGCGTGGACCGAAGGATATACTATATGATATTGGTAACAGATATTACAGTGTGAGTTTACGTTTTCTTAATGAATTCGATTAGTGCAATTATGATGCCAGCTAATGCTACTAGTCCGCCTAGAATTTCCATGGCTGTCCAGAAGTTCATGTCGCCTCTTGTGATGAAGGCTATTAGGCAGTTCCTTTGGGAAGCGTAAAAACCCAAAACTGCGCCAACAATGAAAAGAACTAAACCAAAGAGAATCAAGCTTCTCCTCATACAAGTCATCCCAACAAATCCAACATCTAATCTAGTGCATAAGCAATGCATCTTCTTTCAAGTCTGGTCTGCATGCATGTGTGGGGTCCGTGAGGACGATAGGCTTAGGCTTTTTCTGCCCCCTACCAGGCTAGGGCAACCCCGCAATGGTAACTCTACCTCATTTTTTTGACCTTTCCGATAGAGATTGCGCTATGAAGATTTATAATACGTGTTATTTTTGTCTTTTGCGTGCTGCTGGTCTTGGAAAGGTGAGTAGAGATCTGTATGCGTAGCTTGCCAGATTCTAATGTCCATTTTTCGAGGAAACCGAATAGAAATCGGCTTTTATATAACGAACGACCATAGGTTAAATGGTTTTCAGATTTGCCAGGTATTACTTTTTATGGTGGAGTAAACGAAATCGGAGGCAACAAAATTCTATTCGACGATGGGTCTTCACGGGTTCTTTTTGATTTTGGGAAAAATTTTGAAAAAGAAAGAAAATATTTTGACGAGCCTTATTTAGCTCCTCGAGAGGAGAAACATCTTCTATCTTTAGGGATTTTACCTAATATCCCTGGTTTGTACAAATATGATACAGGGACTCCATGTGATATCAAAGCGATTTTTCTATCGCATGCACACACTGATCATACACAGTATGTCGGTTACGTCAAGGATTCGGTTCCAATCTACTGTAGCGATCTCACCAGTAAACTCATGATTGCACGAGATTACGCTAATCCTACTCGAACAAAGAAGTATAAAGTAGCCCATATGACTCAAAGTAGTACAAATATTTCCAAAACCTTCAATGTAATGAATAACGGAGCTAAAGTTACTATAGGAAACATCGACGTCACACTATATGATGTTGATCACTCAGTTCCTGGGGCATCAGCATTCATGATAGAGATGAATAATAAGAAGATAGTTTATACTGGCGATCTCCGCGTCCACGGAATCACAAACCAAACAAGTCAATTCATTTCAACAGTAAAACAACAAAACATCGACACCCTAATAACCGAGGGCACAAACATAGGAAGCACAGACCTAAACGACGAAACTAAAGTAGAAAACGATGTTTTAGCCCTACTTACAAACCATAACAAATGTACCCTTGTAAGCAGCGCATTGTACGACCTCTATCGATTAAATACCATTTACAACGCCACCAAAGCACAAAATAAGAAGCTCGTCATTCCGATAAAACAAGCCTTCATAATCGACCAGATATCCAATAATGGGACTTTCCTCAACCTCAACCTATCTGCCCAAGACATAAAGATCTTCCAAAAGCAAAAATCAACTACATACGAATATGAAAAGAGGGTCATACAAAAATACCAAAACCAGGTAAAAAACTGCAACAGCTTAAGTCCCGTCCAAGACGATTTAGTTTTCATGGTTTCATTTTTCGACATGAATGAGATGTGCGACTTCCAACCTAATCCAGGGAGCCAGTACATAATTAGCCAGAGTGAACCTCACAACGAAGAAATGGAAATCGACCACCGAAAACTCATGAACTGGCTCGAAAAGTACGGTCTACCTGCCTATAACACTCACTGTTCAGGACACATAAGACCCCATGAACTTAAACAATTAATCAAAGACATTGACCCGGACAAAACTATCCCGATACATACTGAGAGACCAAAAACACTCCAAAACTTTGTACGAGACTTGGGAAAGCACATAATGCTCCCAGAAGAACAAGTTACTATACAAATCTAATCAAAAAATTGGTTAATCTTTAGTTCATTGCATGCATACAACTTCCTCTATTGATTCTTGTGGTGCCCTTTCATTTTCTCAAAGGTTTTGTCTACATACTTCTCCAAAAAGGTGATTTCGCTTATTTTCTCAACGGCGTCCTTTACGATACTTTCCTCGTTAAAGTCAATGCTTGTTGTTAGAAATGTTGGTGCTCCCCCCTTTACTTGATAACCCTTCAGTTTATTCAGCTCCTCTTCCGCCATGCTATGAAGCTCTTTGGCAAAGAGGTCCCTGTCTCCCACATCGTCCTCTATGTGAAAAGTAAGGGGCATTTTGCCTTTTTGTATGTCATACTTACCGAGCCAAAACTCATAGTGGGCACCCATACCCCTCTCTTCGTTTTTCCAGTTTCTTTTGAAGATTTTGATCACCGTGGCTGTGCTCTGATGATTCCATTCAGGAGAGTACCAATCCTGCTCTTCGATTCCCTTTATGATAGCATCAAATAGCCGTTCTTTATCTTTGTCGAAAGCCTGAACAAAATCCTGAATCACTTCATAATATTTCAAGTAAAGTTTTGATTTTTCACTAAATGCCTTAAATTCGCTCATCGTTAGCTCCCTCAATTTTGTTATGTAATGTTTCAGAAATATTTTTTCGTCCTCATGTCGGCAGGCTTGCAGCAGCTCCTCTATCATTTCAGCCACATCTGTATATCTCACTAATTTAAACTCTTTGTGAGGCGCAATTTCTTCGTTGAAGGGCGTTAAATAAACTGGTATAAACTCCCTTCCATCTTTAGGGTTGAATTGGCTAAACTCTCTTGAGAGTTGCGGCTTGCCAGCTTTGTGGGTTATCTTGTTCTCAATAATCATAAAAATGGCAGGGTTTTCAACCGTGATATCTACCTCAAAACCGTCTTGTGACCGTTGGAATGGGCGAACATCTGCTCCTTTCACATCGAGCTCAGCTAATCCTAACCTTTCCATGAAGGCTCTCAAAAAAGCATCTCGAAAACCATGAGTGCCCATTGGGTTGAGAAGCCAGCTAATTACGTGGGTGTGGGAGTGCTCTCGTCGGGTGACTCCCAGAGTGTCTAATATGTTGAATTTCCTCAATTTCTTTGATAATTTCTTAGCTCTTACCACAAACTCTTCAAATCTGCTTTTTCTTTCAGACCAAGCCGATTCAATAATTCTATCGGCTTTCGCCACAAACTGCTTGAATTTTCTGATATTTTCTGCATTATCAACTCTTTGCAGTTTCGTTGCGGCATTGATGAAAATCATGAACTGCTGAATAGTGCTCATTGTTCACGAAATCTGAGTTAACTGTTTGATCTAATATTAGTAGCTTTGCATGTATGCATAATGGCCATATCGATTCGAGAGAGGGGTAAGAGCGCTGAGCAGAGAGAGCGCACCCTAAGTGTTAGCGGTGGGCATGCATGCAGAGCCATAAATGGACCAGAAGGCTTCCATTCAAATCTTTAGATGCACTCACATAATCGCTGGTGTAATCTTACCTCAGCTAGCGTATCTTGTTTGCAGTATTCTAGAAGGCAACTTCTTACAGATTCAACTTCTGTGTTTTCATATTTGCCCAGTGCCAAATAGGCAAAAGCTGCACTAGCTGAGTCACCATCTGCAATCTTTAATTCATCATAAGATATATCGGGCACTAAGATGGGTAGTACCGTCTTAATTGATGTGCTCCCATGAAATTCTGGGTGGTAAAAATTCTTTCTAACGATTGCATTGAGATCTACCAAACGATTTATCAGCAAATTCAATTCTTCCGAAAGATCTGGAAATGTACTTCCTAGATTGGCAATGATTCTCTTTTCAAAATCGGAATAAGCGATTATGCTGCCTTCTCCTTTAAGGTAGGTAATTAGATGTTCGGCAATTTCCCTCCTGCAATCCTTACTTGGATCAGCCAAATAGTGTAGATGGTCAATGATATGACCTGGCTCAGAACATTTGTGTATAGAATATTGAGTTGGGATTTGAGTGTACGGTGCGATATCGGGATATAGTGGCATGGCTGTCATAACGGTTTCAAAGTCAAGGAAGGAAGCTGGCCATGAAATGCGTCCTAATTCATTCTTAAGTTCATTTCTAATAAACGGCTTTTTCGATTTCACACAGTTTTTCACTCTATCTTGATTTTGAGTCAATGAAAATTCATCTGGAATGTCCTCGATGCAATTGATACCCGATTCTGTGAGCTTGTCAAATTTTGATTGGCTTAGTCGAGGAATGTCGAATATGTGATTTTCAATATCTCTTCCTAGGCACTCTTTGAAAAGTCCACATCCACGACATTCAAAGCAAAGTTTGGGCTCGGGTTTTTCCGGCATTCTGGTTATTTTTTCTACTGGCTCCCAAAAAGGTTTGAATTTCTCAACTCGATCCTGTACTTCCTCTGTATGATCTATTTCTACGAAGAGGGCTTTGTTTTTCATTCCCAATCGGAAATCTTTGGATACTAACATTAGTGAGATATTGGAGATATTTGAGCCAGAACTATCAATAACCATTGTTGTATAAGCCATGTCATCTATGAATTCTGCTTTATCTATCACACTAGATTTTACTTCAATCATGTGCCAACTATCATCATTTTTTCTCTTCAGTATATCCGCTTTAGCTACAAAGTTGTTAACAAGGAAGGTACCTTCAAAAATCGTTGAAATACTCGAATCACCCATCAAACCTTTCGTTTTCTTTGAAGCCGAGGCTAGATCGGGGTCATCAATCAAGACCCCTTCTGGATAGATTTTCCTTGCCCTTCTTCCAATCTCTAACCCTTGCTCCATACGGAACTTTTCGCCTAAAGCTGGCGTTTCGGAGACCTGTCCAGACCTCATCAACCATCCCAACGTGGGACACACTATAGCATTCAAGAAGATTGCTTTCCTAATATTCCGCAAGCTCTAACCTTCGATCGATTCCAATTCGCTGTTATATTAGATTCAAGGAAATTTAACTCTATCTAGTTCATATGTCGCATGCGTACATGCATTTTGTTTCGATTTACACCAAAAACATGCATGCATTTTTGGGTGCATAGAAGCGTTATATCTCTGTTACTCTCAATAAGAAGTGGCGATTCTGTTTGGGGGAACAGCTTGACTGAGTCATCTTTGAGCTCCCAGTTGAAGAGGACTGGAGACATTTTGAGAAAGGGTGCTTCTGACCAGACTGTTGAATATAATAGACGTTTTGAATCCGTCAAGGATCTCTATGACTCTTTGCTTGTTGATCTTTTTGTGTCAGGTTTCAGCTGTGAGAAAGCCTTTGAGACTGCGAGGAGACTTTTCAGCTCTAACGAAGTTAAGTTTGCTGCTGTTGATGGAACTGAATACACTCGTCCGTTGTTTGACATGGTGATTTTTTTTTGGAGGGTCATATGCTGCTAGAGGTGTTATAGAATTCAGGAAGGATAAGCCGCAAAGGGTTGAATATGCAACGCGGTTTTTGGAGTAAGGACGAGGGATTTCCAGTTTTTTCTTCCTTGTATTCTCTCCAAAGCTTTCGCAGCAAACGTGGTCTTCTCTTTGCGCGCGTGCATTGTGAAAGCGAGGCTTTGAACGGCTGAACTAAGAGAGCTTTGAACCCGGTACATCGGGAGATCGTGAAAAGAGACATTCTTTATACGAAATATCTCGCGGAATTGACATGCCTCCAACTATAAGTGCTAAACACTCAACTTAATTTTTTTTAGTTGGTTAAGCCATTGTACACAATAGCGAGGAGACGATTACGAATGAGGTTCATTCCTGAATCATTCTTTGATGGTATGGAATATCTGGGAGAGTTTGAATCAGTCAGGCAGATATACTACATCTACAGAAAAAATGATGACTATCTACTGGTCACCCTGAGCAGAAACAGACTTGACTCGTTCAATGTGAACTTTATTCCAAAAAAATGCGTTGAATATGTTACTTCCAACTTCAGTCGCGAGATCGTGGATAGAAAAGACATAGAAAAAAGGAAAACAAGCATATTTGGCAACTCTAGAGAAAAAGCATTTAAAATTCTGAATACTCTCTATGTTCTTTGTGTCCTAGGACGGGCTAAGAGGATTAATGAATCAGAACACGGTACAATGAAATTCAGAGTTGCCGAAAAAGAGCCTAGGTTAGGAAGATGTATTTCAAAAAGAAACAGATAATCGAAATTCCGAAGTTGAAACAGAGCAAAACTCAAGGAAAGATAGGCTACCATTTCCTTGAGATTATCGACAGAAAACCATTCAGAAAAATCTCTGAGGTGAGGAAAGAATTCAAGCCGGTTGTGATCAAAGACAAGGAAAAGAGAGCAAAGGGATCACCAAGGTTGTGGAAGTCCTTTCTAAAACAAACTGCTACGCCAAATGGAACAGAAAAACTGTTTGACAGTGAGTACTGTAGGCTCAGAGATTTTCTCGACGCCTTTGATTTCGTAGCTACTCTGGGATCACGAGCGGATGAGGAGATCACACTCACGTATTTTGGCAGTCGACTGCTGAATCTCTGCAGGGAGAAAAATGCCAAGGGCATCTTTGACGAGTCAACTAGAGAGTTTATGTCCAGAGTATACCTTTTCATCGACAACTACAAACGATGGAATTTTATACAAATAATACAGAAAAAGGGACCTATCAGTCTAGCTCGTTTCTTGAAACTCCTGCTACAACATGGAATAGGATTCGACGCAGAGAAAATAAAGAGAGACATCGCAGCAAAGCCCAGCTTCAAGAGAATGCTGAGCGAAGAATGGAGAAGGAGACATAGACTTGCACCAATTGATCGGGATTGGAAAGAAAGAATGACAAGTGAGTATGCAGACGTTGAGATGCGGAAAAACGCCTATGTCACTGCCCTTCTCAACCTCTATGTGGATGCCGGTTTGTTGAGGAGCCGCAATGGAACGCTTTCAGCCAACATGCCTTACATCAACCGACTTCACAAGAGTAAGTTCTGGAAAACATCTGAAGAGGTAGGCCCAGAGGCTTTTTTCACCAAAGCGTATACTGTATACAGGGAGCTTGTCAGGAACAAAGGTGTAATCAGTCTTCCTATCCCTGAGCTTCGAAAAGCAACATGTATTTCTTTGGACTTGCCTTGGTATTCATTTGATAGATTACTTCAAATGCACCCTATGGGTTACGGGCAATATGAGGCGGCTTTGACGAGGGCCTCCAGCAAAAGGAGGTTAGATTTAAGTATCAATTCAAAACATTTCTACTATGTGCAATTGAAAAAATCACAAGGATGAGTATAGTATGTATGAAGAATATGGACTGTATGACAACCCGTTCAAATGTGAACATGACCATGAAATCGTCGGTGCCTCACAGAACAAGACATTCGATTCATTGCTAAGATTCTTCTCTTTTAAAATGGCATTCAGACAGCGATCTGGCGACAAGTTCATCTCCGTACTCAAGGGAGAGTACGGAACTGGAAAATCCTTCTTTCTAATCAAACTAACGGAGTCCATACTGAACAAGGACAAACGATTCACACAATTCCTCGAGGAAAATGTGAAGGTCGCGGTCTCGAAGTTCTCCATCCTGACCGTAGCTAAGAAGCTTCCCTCGGACATTATGCTTCATCTATACAGGTTAATCGTACAAAACCTAGGGACTGACGGCGAGCGTTTCTTCGTTAATTTGTACGAGGATCTTGAGGCCCAGGCAAATTCCAAAGGAGCAGAGATGAAGGAAATACTAGGCGTCTTATCACCAGAGTTTCGAAAAGTTGTTCTAAGATTGTCTGAAGACTGCCAAGAACAATTCATCGCTTGGAAATGGATCTCTGCACAGAAACTATCAAAGAAAGAACTTGAAGCACTTGGCGTCAGGTACTTTATAAACACTGGAGAATTGGCTGAGAGAAATCTCTTCCAGCTACTAAAGCTCCTCCGGATACTCGAATACGGCCTTCTCGTTGTTCTCATTGATGAGATGGAAGAAGTCCTGACTACGATCAACGAAAAGCAATTTTGGAGAGCATTTCTGGTAATAAAGGAGATCTTTGACAAATACTCTGATATTCAATACTCCCGCCTTAAGCCAATGACGCCTGTTGGTTTTGTTGGAGGGATGACCGAAGACGCCTGGCTATCTATAGATAAGGGCGCGGAGGAGGAGAAGGGAATAACCGCTGTTAGACGGCGTATATCTGAGAACATTTTCGAGTTTGGGAGATTCAATGAAGAAGATACCGCGGATTTCATGAAGCTTCTGTTGTCAAAGGTCCGAGTCAAGCGGTATAAGGGTGATGCTCTCTTTCCCTTTGAGAAGAGTACGATCAGAAGCATATGGGAAGCGTCCTACGGGAACCCAAGAGAGATCATCAACATTTGTGACAAGTTGCTGCAAGAGGCTTCTGCAAAAAAACTACCCAAAATAGACTCGAAAACCGTTGGCAGCTACTTATCCAGTGCTGGAGGCGGGGAAAGCTTTGAGGAGATAATACGAGAGGACACCAGTGACGACTTCTTAGAGGATGAGGAAAAGATATAGATGAAACAGGTCTTCCTGGGCTATGATCAATCCGTGAAGACTAGGATTAACATAGTGGGGCTTAGGAGGTTCTTTGCCAAATCTGGCAAGGCCGAACTTGTTTTTGCCGTCAACAAGAACATTACGGCAAAGAAATTCCAAGTGAGAAGAGAAGTTATCAACCTTGAGAAGTTCAATCTTCTCAACAGACCGTTTGTTCACACCTTTCCCGTACTCAGTTACGCCGAGTTAGAAAAGCCCATAGTTGGACCTTTTTGGTCCTTCGACCTATATGTAAACGAGAAATGCGTTTTGTCAAAAAGGAAAGACGGGGCAATTCTCTGTGAAAGAAAACGGTTTGTGGAGAGATGCATTGCCGATTACTTGACGCGGTACCTCAACTACCAAGTAAAGCTTTTCTCAGGACCGAACAACCCAGATCTCATCCTCAAAGATCCTTTGTGCGACTCAGAAATTCAATGCGAGATAACGGAGAGGACGAATCCAGACAACGAACTAACCTACGAGAAATACAGCCAAGATGTAGAGAAATATGAGAAGTACAAACGAGAACGAAGATTTCCCAGTGTGAAACACTTGCTAATTATTCCATGCTCGGATGGGATACATCATAGTATAAGGAATCATCTAAGGGATTTCGTAACGATAATGACCTTCAATGATTTGTATAACTTACTGTACAGCCTCAAGACAGAACAAGATAACATATTGAACAAAGACACAGTCAAGAATATACTTTCAAACCCTGGTATACAGAAAGCACCAAGGATTTATAGGAAAGTGCTCACACCTTTCCAGAGAACGCGAATACTCAAGCCATACGTCATCGACCTTAGAGAGAAGAAAAACCCTGTGCAGATCAGATATCCCTTGTTGTACATTAGGGACATAAATCCTTTTGAAGTGATAAAAATTGTGGAGATAGCAGAAGCAAACAAGGACAACTATTTGACAAAAACAAGATTCAAAGAAATACTCCTAATGCCACACAATCTGAAACACTTGAATCAAAGAAGGGCTGACGCGAGTGACAAGACTAACAAATCTAGAATAACCAAGGAGTGGTGGCTGATTACACCGATCCAGCTAGGATACTTAGACAGCGACTGCAAGATCACAGACAAAGGCTCATTTCTGCTAGAGCTTGTGAAAAAACGAGATCACGAAACTGTGAGAAAATCAATGGGTTACGATTTTCTGAATGCACCCGGAGTAACAGATTTCCTAAGAATCGCAAACAAGGTGTTCAAGGATCCATTCTACAAGAGAATGCCTTCAAGAGCTACCTTTTGTCAGGTTCTTGCCAAGAGAACAAAGGAAAACGGATTGTCTTCATGCGAAGCAAATGCAAGAAAAGACTATCAAAATCTGTTCAGGTGGCTAAGGATATTCGGCTATAGTAACAAAACTCACTTCCTAAACATCGACAGAATAAGACAAGATTATATGCTAGAGGAAAACTAAGATGGGTGCGCTAGACCGGATAACCCATGATCCAAAAATCATCAAGAGTCTTGAAGCAAGAAGCATTACTTCTTTGGAACAGATAGCGCTGTCGTCACCAGCTTTGTTGGGCCTGCCCGAATCCAAGGCAAAACGAATTATAGAGTCGGCGATGCGCGTTTTGGCAGAAGATAACATCGAGGACATCTCTATTGGAAAGATGGACATAAAAATAGACTTGAAAAAGACAAGCAAAGCCATTTTCGACTCAATCATGAGCACGATTGGAGCTGAACCAGGTGACGATTGCACTGCGAAAAGGGTGGCAAATTCCATCGTTCTATCAATTAAAGAAGGGAAGAGACATGCTTTCAAGATGATCGTGAAGAACTCAGAGAAGCTCAGAGACTATCTTGATGAGAGGAAAAAACAAATAATGATTGATGAAGGAATCACGCTACCCAAGGAACAGATAATCAAGTTTGCCAAACAGAAAGGCTTTGACGGATTTTCCGAGGAGTTTTTTTCTGACATCGTTGGAAACGAATTGATGAAGAAGACGATTACTGCCTCACTCTTTTCAACATTCGATGAACCTGTACATACATTGGTACTAGGCGATCCAGGAAGTGCGAAGACTCTGGCCAGAGATATTCTGATCACGAATCTAGGTCAGATTACTCCTATTGGCGCAAACGCGACAAAATCCGGTCTAGTCTGCAATTTAGCAACAGGAGAATCGGGCGCTCTGGCAGTATCGGATAAAAAGGTTGTAATCGTGGACGAATTCGATAAGATAAATCCCAACAATCTCGAATACTGCTATGAGCTGATGTCAAACGGAAGATGTAGTGTTCACTCTGCGAGAGTCCACAGAGACATTGTCTCCCATTTTGTGCTCATTGCATTCGGCAACCCAAAATCAGAGGTTTTCAACAACGCTATGCCACTGGAAGACATAGGAATGGAGAGAACTCTGCTGAGCAGATTCGCCTTCATTGTCAAAACCGAAAACTTGACAACAGATGAAAAGAAGCGTCTATTCAAAGGTAGGTTCCTCGGCGAGTCGAAGCTTTCTGAACACTCGCAACTATTCGATCAATGGTTGAAGCTGGCCAGAACTCAAAACCCCAGAATGAGAGCTTCAGATGCTAAGATAGATACTTTTGTCAAGGAAGCAGTGAAGATAGTGGATCTTCATGCAACAACACCATTAAGAAGGGATCTTAGGATGGGTGATTACCTTAGAAGGATTGCCATGGCTTTTGCAAGAGCCGAGTTCGTAGATGTTACTGACGAAATAATAGATAAGGCGTTTCAGTTATTGAAGAACAGCATTGACGTATGGAACTTTAAGGAAGGCAAACTGGACTTTTTTTGAGAAATAGCAAGTGTGATCATATTTTGGACAAGATGCATGCATGCACTATTTGGCAAGTGGGAATTGCAGCATAGAAGATGAGCCAATCTCTAAGAGAAAAGCATGGGATGGTGATATCGTGTGGATCTTCCGCTGGAAAGAAGGGCTACCTTACTTGTAGATCTGGATCCGTCAATATTTTAGTCTTGTCTGTCTTGCGCCCCAAGGAAGAAATTCAGAATGAACTAGTCTTTTCAGTTTTATTCTGCCGTCTGACTCTTCTATCGCGCCGAGCTCTCTCAGAATTCGTAATGTCGTTCCAACTGTTCTGGCGTCATACAAAAAACGAACTTTGGTTCCCCACGTTCCACATATTCTATCTGCAATATCTTTTGAAGTGCATTTGATCTTACTGAGGGGACTGCCAGTCTCCAAAGCAATTTCTATGAGTGCATTAAGAACATTGATAATGAAGGGGTAGAAAGAGTCACACATTTCCCTTAGAAAGGCTTCCTTCGAAGTCATTATTAATTCATGTACTTCATGACCATTCGGTGAAAGAAGATTCTTCTCATCCAGCAGTCCGAGTGATCTCAATGTAATTAGGTGATTATATCCTCTGGCGGCAATGTAAGGGAATTCCTTACCAATGGTTTCAAGTATTTTTTCTTGTGGCAAACCTTCAGGACTTTTTCTTCCCATCTGATGAATCAGCTTGATTATGCTTTCAAGATGATTAAGCTCCAGATCTCTGATGTAGAAAGTTCTTGGCAATTGCAGCTCCATTTCAACAGACTTGCTTACTGGGTGCCTCTTTCGCTGATAGAGAGTCCCGCTTTCTGAGACCAGGTAGACAGAAATACTATCGGGCACCCTTAACAGATCAAGCTCGTTCTCAACATCCTTAGGGCATATTAACAATACTTTTGCTTTCTTGGACATGCTGTTTTTTTGTTTTTGATAATCATATTGATAGCTTTGCCCTATTCCTTTGGCCAACTCGCCGATGTCCACGCTTCCTTTGCATTCAACTACGTGAAGAATCTTTCCAACTCTGTTTTTGGTGAGGAAATCTGTAGCAAGTCCTCCTGAAACAAGCTGCTGTTCAGTAAGTGTCTGGTCGACTCCTGCTTGATTCTCAAGCCATTTCTTAACGTATCTTTTTACTGTGTCCTCGTCCAAACGAAAGTCCCAGTACTGCACTTCGATTTCAGTCAATAAAAGATTTTAGATATTCTCAGCATTACCCATTGTATAGGAACCGTTAACGATATCGTCTGTGACCTTAGACGGTTCTTTTCTGAATATCAGACAGTATTGGTGGCATCTATTTCCGACCCATGCGTTGTAAATTCCGAGTGGAAGAAGGGTCTTGTCATTCTGTAGCCATATCTTCTCATCTTTTGGCACCCATTTCTCACTCAGACTTGTCAAGGTTTCGAAGGCCAGCGGGTAGAGCCTTCCTTTGCAGAAAACATTGTTTGTGATTATGACGAGGTATCCAAAATCCTGAAGGACTTCATAGACGCCATCAAATATCTTCTTCTGTTCTTGAATGAAACCTCTGTAGTCGTCAATGTTGCCAATGTCCTCTTCTCTGTCACCGTAATAGGTGTCAAGACCCTTCTCACCTCTCTCTTTCTGCCGAATGTGGTTTCTCTTAAGTTGATTCCAGTAAGGAGGAGAAGTTATGCAAAAATCCATCTTGGGCAAATTTCTCTCCTTGAAAATCTGAGCAATATTCTTTGAGTCGCCTACGATGACGATTTCCTCAATTTGCTCATGTTCAAACAGTTTCCTCTGTTGAAGTCTCTTCTGTGCAATCTGTGCATATTGTTCATAGATTTCGATCCCAATCCCATTCCTGAGGCATCGTTGAGCACTCACAAGAGTGCTTCCTGTCCCAAGGAAAGGGTCAAGAACCCAATGGAATCTCTTCGTAAAGAACTTAATGAATTCTTGAATAAGGGTTTCTGGAAAACAAGCAGGATGGAGCAGTTTACTGTTCTCTCTTCTCGGAGGATTATGAATGAACCAACTTTTTGTAAATTTAATCCACTCTTTTCCACTCAACTCATTGAGTTTGTTGGTTCGGGAGTTTTGCCTTTTTGAAGTTGCGACCATTTCTATCCCATCTAATAGCGTTTGCTTATTAATTAATAGCATATTTCCAGATAAAAATATGTTTGGAAAACAGAGGTTTGGTTAAAGCAGATGTCAAGCGTAAGAATGAGGGCAATTCCTACTCTCTAAATTGCTCAATTGCATCCTTGAGCATGCATGGGACCGCAAGGTTTGAACCCGCAAAGGCGCAGTTGTCGTCGTCTGCAAGTGTGGGGACAACGACAACTCTCAACCTGCGAAGCTTCCCATCTCGGTTCACAAGTAGTAGCCCCCGCAGCGCCTTATAAGACTACCACATCTGAAATTCCACTGCAAAGGCTTGTGTGCGTGTTGTTGTTAGTCAAAATTTCTGGCGAAAAACAACAACAACTACAGAAATTGCGCTTCCAGTTGGACTTACATGCTGCCGGGCTGAGGCTTTCTTCCTTTGGCCCTTACTTTTTATTGCATGTATCCTATCATAATGTGTATTTTCTTCCACACTCTAATGTCTGAACGTTACTGCATTTTTTCTTGAACAATTGCTGATTTTCCGTGTGTATTGGAAATATTCTCTTCGGTTTGATGTGTTCGATTAGGTCTGTTAGTTGTTGCTTGTTCATGTGGCCGGAAGCGTGAAGTTGATGAAACTGCATCTTAAAATGGTTTAGCCAGTTATGCATAACCTTGTCTTCAATGTCTTCTTCACTAAACGGTTCACTCATACTGTGAATAAAATGGCTCCTTGAATCCGGATTAATATCAATTAACTCCGCAAACTGATAGAAATTCAAGTCCATAACCAAGTTGCCTTGGTTCTTGTGCACAAACTCATGCGTCACCATTTTATCCGTAAACTCTCGCTCCCAAACATAATAGTCCTTCTCCTTGAATTCTCCATTTCTATTCTTTTGATCGTCTCTGGAGTTGGATTGTGGTTTGGCAGCGAATGGGCGAGAATGCTTTCACCTTTGTATTTGGTTCATATCTTAGACCATGGGAGAAGCCCTCGCACCGGCACACGATCCTTCAAATAATCACTCTGACTTAACATAGACCACCTTTCCACCAACAATGGTCATCTCCACTCTAACGTCTCTAATTTCATTAGGCGGGATTTCATGTGGTTCACGAGACAAAACTACGAAGTCCGCTAGTTTACCAACATCAATCCACCCCTTAACATCCTCTTCAAAAGATGCATACGCCGCGTTAACCGTGTAGAAACGTAGAGCATCATCCACACTGATTCGTTCCTCAGGAAAGGCTTCTCTCGCCACAGCCGCCCAAACACCTAACAAAGGATCAATAGGCTCCACTGGACAATCTGACCCGCCAGTCGTCAATACACCCTCTTGAATCAACGTTTTGAAAGGATAAACCCATCTGGCTCTGGTAGAACCTACACGGGCTGCCACCCAGAAATCAGAAACAACAAAGTGCGGCTGTACGGATGCTATCACCTTCAACTTTTTCATACGCTGGATCAGCCTCCTGTTGAGAACAGACACGTGTTCTATACGGTGGCGATGATTCTTCTTCGGAGCTTCTTTTAACGCTTTTTCCAGTGCGGTCAACACCATGCCTATAGCCCGATCACCGATAGCATGTATAGCCAACTGAAAATCAGCTCTATGTGCCTTCATAACAAGCGTGTTCAGCTTCTTTTGAGTGTACTGTATCATTCCTTTCCTTGTAGGTTCATCGCGATATGGCTGAAATAAAGCTGCGGTACGCGCACCTAGGGAACCGTCAGAAAAGATTTTTACACTTCCAATTCGTACCCTGCTGTCCCCGAAGCCTGTGTGCAGACCTAAATCGATCAGACGACCCAAAAGTTTCACTGAAACCATAATATACACTCTTAAAGGCAGTTTATTCTGTTCACGAAGTTTCTGGATAACGCGTATCTCGGCTGGTGAGCTAGTCAGCCAGTGGACGCTAGTCAGTCCCGCTTCTACGGCTTTCTGGCACGCTAGACTGCACGCTTCCATGAGTTCTTCCTCGCTGGTCTCCGGCTTCACCTCACCAACTAGATCCATCGCATTTTCACGTAAGATGCCCGTCGGTTCGCCGGTTTTCAAATCGTTATCGATCTGTCCAGCAGGTGGAGATGTTGTTTCCCTTGTTATGCCTGCTGATTCCAATGCTTGGCTGTTCGCAACGCAGATGTGCCCACATACACGTGTAAAAATTACCGGGTTGTTTGACGAAAACTTGTCCAAGTCCCATCGGGTAGGGTATCGTTTCTCTATGAGGATGTCTTGGTCCCATCCGCGGCCTAAAATCCATCGTCCCTTAGGTGTCTTTTGTGCACAACTTTTCAGTTTCTCCTGCATTTCTTTGATGGAGCCAACTCCTCTAAGGTCTATTTGTTTTAGTGATTTTCCGAATCCTGTGATGTGTACGTGGGTGTCTATAAAGCCGGGAACAACGGTCTTTTCTTCAAGATTTATTATCTTCGTGTCTTTTCCGATCCATGTTTTGATTTCCTTGTCTGTGCCCACTTCAACGATTTTGTCATCTTTGACGGCTATGGCTTGAGCGCGGGGCTTAGAAGGGTTCATGGTCAAAACGTTTCCGTTGGTCAAAACCAAGTCTGCCCACATCATGAGACTTCCTTTGTAATTCTGATATGTGTTTTAAGACTATTTGAAGTCTTATCAATTAATAATACTCTTCAGAAATTGTGATAATTACAGATGCTTTTTGTCGGTATAAACAGTTTTCAGAATTTTTGAAGATGATTCTGAAGCCAGTAGCTTTAGCGTCTTCTTCTTCGTCGTTTGAGTGGGTTTTGGCCTGGGGTGCGTTGTAGGATTACTCGTTTTTCGTAGTTGCGTCGGCATCGTACCCTTGGCATTCGTGTTTTTCTCGGCGTGGATTCGACTTTTGGGGTTTGTGACCGGACTTTTCCGGCTTTTGACAGTGATCCGTGTGTTGGCATTTATTGTTCCTCTGTCTTGCGTACTTTTGTGTTGGTCGGGGTTCTTTTAAGTGTTTTTCTTTTTTGTTCTTGATGTGTCTGTCTTGTTGTCTGCGTATCTCTCTCTTATAAGACCCCCTATAGGGGAGTCTATAAGAGAGAGAATAACGCAAAGAATGTAACAACCAGCCGCAAACGAGCTGAAGCAAAAGATCTAGCACAAATTCCTTACGGAAAACAGACAACATCACATTCATATATTATCCTCTGTTAATCTATAATGATGGGGGTCTGTTACATACAACGGAGAATGGTGTATCCTTTCTCAGCTATAGTTGCATTGGACAAATTAAAATTAGCCATAATCATCAACGCCATCAACCCCAGAATCGGAGGAATCTTAATTCGAGGACCCAAGGGTTCAGGAAAAACAACAGTTGTA
>Ga0224501_10000961_pt1 | contig 22078 bp, 23 predicted proteins | sample SF_Oct11_sed_USG_4_FD_169105 | JGI IMG/M metagenome (GOLD analysis project Ga0224501, IMG submission 169105) | Sediment microbial communities from San Francisco Bay, California, United States - SF_Oct11_sed_USGS_8_1 | ecosystem: Environmental > Aquatic > Marine > Sediment | place: USA...
AATGGGATACCCGCGCAAGAAATTTGACTTGCTGGCGAAAATTTTGCATTTTTTCCGTCGAAAGAAGCGATTGAGCAAGATAGTGGGGTTTGAGGAATATAAAGGGAAAGCATCAAATATTTATCCGGGACCCCATGCGCTCTAGTGAAAAGAAGTTACGGGTCGCCGGGCTTTGTGGAGTGATCGTCCCGGTGGTGGCATTTTCGTGTATTTTCATCGCCATATCCCTGTCCCCGTGGTTCAGCTGGACGGCGAACGCGTTGAGCGACCTTGGTGTGGGTGAAGCCGCTTGGGTGTTCAACTCTGGGCTGATGGCCGGCGGAATCCTCACGATGATTTTTACAGTCGGCCTGTGGGTGGCCTTTAGGAATCGAGTTCTGGGGCGCGTGGGGGCGGCAGGGTTGTTTCTTGACGCCGTCGCCTTGTTTGGCATAGGGGTGTTCTCGGAGGCTGCGGGAGTCACCCATTTCTACTTCTCGGTGGCGTTCTTCTTGCTGTTTCCCATCTCGCTTTTCCTGCTCGGCGCCAGCGCGATTGTGTCAGGTTTCAGGAAGTTCGGGTACTTCACCATTTTGATAGGAGTTTTCGCAGCCATACCTTGGGCGTTTAGCTGGGACGGCGTGGCGATTCCAGAGGCGATCTCAGCGCTCTTTGCATCGATTTGGGTTATTTGGGAAGGTGCGAGGCTTTACCTAGGTCGAGAAAAAAGTTAGTTTTCCGGACAAGGACCAGTACTCGGAGACGTTTTTTTATTCCTCTGTAGTTCTTGAATTCCTTCTTCACGATTTCCCAGAAAGCCTTGCCGTGATGGTTTTCTTTCAGGTGTGCGACCTCGTGACATGCGACGTATCGGATGAGGTCGGGAGGGAGACAGACCAGCTGGAGGTTGAAGTTCAAATTTCCATCTGGCGAGCAGCTACCCCACCTAGTTCTTGGCTTCCTTATGGTTATTCGTTTGAATTTCACTCCCAACTTTCTGCTGTAGTGGGTAACCGCTGGTTCGAGTTCTTCGAGGAGTTTTCGCTTCAGGATTCGTTCGAGCCGTCTGAGGTGGTTCCGGCTGCTTGGGTCGAACTCGATAACTTTTTCGTCGAAGTCGACCTTCAACGACCCGTTTTCACGGAACTCGAAGCGTTCCCCCAATATGAGAAGACCTCTGGAGTTTTTCATTTCATGCGCTCTCTAGCGAATTTGGTTCGTTCGGATTTAGGTTTTTCCATAGAATCAACTATTAAATTAGAGGAAAAGATACGTGGTCTTATGATAAAAGTAATTTCCTTCGACTTGGACGGAACCCTCATCGACTGGAATTTCGCGGAGTCGCTCTGGCTTGATGGAATCTCTAAGCTTTACGCCGAGCGGTGGGGGCTGAGGTCCGAGAAAGCGCGGCAGGAGGTCATGAGCAGGTACGACGGGGTCGGGATGGCGAGGCTCGAGTGGTACGACATCAAGTACTGGTGGAAAGAATTCGGCTTGGGCGGGAGCTGGATGGACTTGGTCGAGCAGTGCCGGTCGAACGTGAGGGCCTACTCCGAGGTTCACGAAGTTCTGGAGGGACTTCATCGGAGGTTCAAGCTCATGGTCATCACTAACGGCGCGCGCGAGCTGGCTGAGGTGGAAATCGAGCAGGCGGGCTTGAAAGACTACATTGACTGGGTGTTTTCCGCGACCTCGGACTTCGGGCTTGTCAAGAAGACAGGAGAGTTCTACTTGAAAATCCTGAAGGCGATCGGCGTTTCCCCCGCAGAGATGGTGCACGTTGGGGACAACTGGATTTTCGACTACCTTGCGCCAAGAGAGGCAGGCATTAAAGCATTTTTCCTCGACCGCGATGGGGAGCAGTCTGGAGAGTTCGTGGTGAGGAATTTGAGGGAATTCTCGCGCCAACTGTTGTGAGCCCATGAAAGCAGAACCCGAGTGTCTGGATTGTCTGCGGAATCTCGCGCGCCAGACCACGGAACTCGCGACCTCCGATCCGTTGGTCAGGTCAGAAATCGAGAGGGAGGTTGCGAAAATTCTCGAGCGCCTCTCTCCAGAAACCGTCCCGACCGATTTGTCGAACGAGTTCCACCCAGTCATCAAGAAGCTCTCAGGAAACCCGGATCCCTACCGCGCGCGGAAGTTGAGGGAGGTCGAGATGGTAAAGCGGACGTTCTCGAAGATCAGGCCACCGGGGGATTTGAGGCGCTGCGTGGAGGTCGCCGCCCAAGGGAACGCCATCGACTTCTTCGTGGACCCCGAAAGCCTCGATCGTGAACTTTCCGTTAGACCGAATTTTGTCATAGACGATATAGCGAAGCTTGAGCGCAAGCTGGAGGGTGTTAGGGATATCCTGTATCTGGCCGACAACGCTGCCGAGGTGTTATTCGACCTGCCCCTGCTGACGTTTCTCGGGAGGAAGGCGAGAGTGGGGTATGTGGTCAAGGAGAGCCCGGTCCAGAACGATTTGGCTGTTGAGGATATTCGACTTATGGGGCTTAGGCTTCCTGCCGAGATCATCCCTTCACCCGCCACGGTGGGCTTTTACCCGGACAGGGCTTCTCCCCAGCTTAGAGAAAGGTTCGCGCGGGCGGACCTGGTGGTGGCTAAGGGGATGGGCAATTATGAAACGCTTTCAGAGTTGCCAGAAAGTGGGAAATTCTTCTACATCTTTCGAGCTAAGTGTGGGCCAGTCGCACGAAGTTTGGGTGTAAAAGTTGGAGACTACGCGGCGATGTTACGGTAGTCCTACAGCTTGGCCTTATTTATCCTTTTTATCTCAGGGAATCCAATCTCTTCTAACTAGGCCACCAAAAACAATCAGATCGTCTTGACCAGCTGCCTCTTCGCGGCCCTTATGTCGCCCACCATCACGGTTCTCCTCCTTGATATCTTCGCTATATCTATGGCACCTCTCAGGACATCCATGGCAAATCTCTCCGCCATGTTTCGTATCTCCCTCTTCGCCGGGTCCGATATCTTCATGTTCGGCGCAACCTTTCTCAGCATTCTTTTGAAGGGAGCGATTGCAAGCTCCGCCATTTAAATCACCATCCGTAGCCTTTACCACTTAAGATTTGTATTTTATCACTTCCAATTTTTCAGCGATATACATCATAACTTCCAGTTTATAAGTATTACGACTTATGATGAAATAAAAACCAATGATAACTTTAAATAGGAGTTGAAATGATACCCAGCGAACAGGTGAGGGAGATACCCATGGAGTGGAAATACGAAGAAGAGGGAGAAGAGGAAGAGGAGGAAGAAGAGAAGAAATGGGAAGATTGAAAGGAAAAAGGATACTACCGACGACTCAGCGATTCTTTGGCATGCCTTATATCGACAAAAGTGCGAGGAGGTGAACAGAAATGGCAAAGAAGAAGAAAGAAAAGAAAGAGAAACTCTAGCATATCACTTCCCTGATGCGCATAACCTAGGACACGGTTTGAGAATAAGTGAGGTAAAAACCTAAAGATCCCTCGATAAACAACCTTTTTATTTCCTTTTTTTATCTTTATAGGGAGAATGAGAGTTTACATTCTTTATCGCCACCTAGCCGGCTTCAAAAGTGTTGGTCTAGCCTTCATCATCTTCTCGCTCGTTAACCTTGCGATCTTCGGTCTGGTCGCTCTCCACCCCCCGCTCCTCGAGGGCCTCTGGCTCTCCGCCGACCGCCCTTGGGGCATCTTGACCTCCGCCTTCACCCACGCCGACCTCCCCCACCTCGCCAGCAACCTCGAGGGTTTCACCTTAGCGGCTTTGCTTTTCATCCCTGTGAGTTTTGCGTATCCGACGAGGGTCCGCAGGCGTTGGAGCCGCATCTTCTTCTGGCTCGTATTCCTCGCCGGCATCGGTGCGAATGTAATAGAGTATCCGCTGACGCTGGTCGGTCCTGATTTCAACTCCTGGGGCGCGTCGGGAATCGTATACGGGGCCCTCGGAGTCCTCCTTGCGGCCTGCATCCAGAGCCTACCGGCCCACCTAAAGACACTTTCCAAGGAGCGCCGCCGGGCCCGCAGGCGTAAAAAATGGAGGCCGTTCAGGTTCGATCGGAGATTTCTGAAAACTTTTCCCGCCCTCGTGACCTTTTCCCTTCTCCTCTCCTTTTTCTGGCTGATTTTCACCGACCCCGGGGTTTTCCTGAGCGCCGGGCCGGGGATTGATGTGTTCGCCCACGGGTTCGGGTTCCTAGGGGGGTTCGGAGGTGCTATGGTTCTCTTCAGATTTGATTTTCGCCGTGTTCGAGCAAGCAAAAATTAGGTGGTGCGGTACCAATTTTCTATCGTATTTGATTCAAAACGCATTTCGTACAAACCGATACACCTTGCTTTCCGTTTTTGGTAAACATTTTTATTCTTGCGTCCCCATGTATCATCACCGATTGGGTCCGCGCAGGATGTCATGATTCTCGTTCGACGGGCTCGAGGTGAAGTGTTCCAGATGCGAAAGTTAAAAGTTGCAGTTCTCGGTTGGGAGCCCCCCTCTAGGAGCAGGGTGGCGACGGGGGCGGGGATGTACCTCGGCTACCTAGCGGAGCTTGGGGCGTTCGCCCGTGCCCAAGGCCGAAGGCTCAGCCTCACGTTCATTGTCCCCTCGCAGCGGGACAGGCTGGTCCACCGCGAGGGTTATCGGGTGCTGTTTGTCCGCATCCCGAGGTGTCGCGAGCACCGTCCGTACGACGCGGATGTCCTGTACCCGGCGACCAAACGATTTGCGGAACGGTTGCTTGGAAGACGCAGTCCCGTCGATCTCAAAAAATTTGACGTGGTCCTGGCCAACTCATTCGCTTTCGGGGAGCTGATTGCCCGCTCAAGACTCGACAACCTCGTGTACATCTCCCATCGCCCTGAGTTCCTGCGGGAAAAATTTGCAGAGCGCTTTGGGGTTCGAATAGCAAACAAACGCAGGCTTCGCCGCGATACGAGGCTGGAGGCCAAAGCGATTGAGAACTCTAGACGGACGGTAACTGTGAGCAAAGCTTGTAAACGAGAGCTCGCCCGGCGGTTCGACCGTAACTGCATCGACGTGATTTACAACGGGGTCGACACAAACCTGTTCAGCCGAGTCAAGTGCGAGTCCAACGGGAAAACTGTATTTACCTACGCCGGGCGGAACCATCCAGAGAAGGGAGTCGACCTACTCTTGCGGAGCGTCCAGCGCGTGGTAGACAGGGGGTGCTCCAACTTCGAGCTTCGGATGCTCACAGACGACGGCATCTTGTTAAAGCGGGCGGTGAAGCGCATGAATCTCTCTAAGTATGTCAAGCTGGTGGGATGGCGGCGGCTGCGCGAGCTTCCCCACTATTACTCCTCAAGCACCTTCACCATCATGCCCTCCTACTGGGAGAGCTTCTCATACGCGACGGCCGAGGGGCTGGCGTGTGAGGTGCCCACGATAGTCTCTACGGCTGGGGCGCTGCGAGAGATTGTTGATGGTGAAGTGGGGCTGTACTTCCGGACTGGGAGCGAACGCGAGCTCGCCGACAGGTTGGAGAAAGCATGCTCATGCGACCCCAAGCGAGCGGCCGAGATGGGGCGGCGAGGGCGGCAGCGAGTTCGACTGCAATTTTCGAAGGAGGCTTTCTTAAACAAGTATCTACGGTACATCGAGCGGTTCGCGGATGGTGTGCTCTCTTAAAAAACACATTTATCTATCTTCAGCCCAAGCGAACTTTCGCTGGAGAGTTTTGGGGTAGATTTTTTTCCAGTCGTATGAAACTTTTCCCGCCCACCTGACGTAGAGGCGCGGGTCGATGTAGGACTTGAGCGATGTCCCAAGGTTGTAGTCGCGCGTAGCCTTTGTCAGCTTCACCTTGAGCCTGGCAGCCCTTATCCCCCCCTGAATGCTCTTTATCCGCTTCGCACGTGAGCGTGAGCGGGGCCTTTCCTTGACATCATTCAGCTTCGCCTTCAAGGCTTTTAGTCTGTTTACTTTCTTTTCAAGGGATTCCTTCCAGTTCTTCGGGAGCTTTCGTTTGTGGTGGCAGGTGATTGCCGCTTCGAGATTCGCCATCTTGGCCACATATTTCTTCTCGAAGTCTGTGTCTTCGGGTCGAACCTTGGAATTGGCGAGATATTCTCTGACGCTCTTAGAGGCGTGATAAGTCCTGAAGACTTTAGCCGTGAGTCCTAGCATCACTTGGCCTAAGAAAGCGTTTACGTGCTCCGATCGGATTCCCGAGAAAATTTGTGCTCTAGGTTTCCCGATGAAGGACTTCAGGTTGCTTGTGATTTGAGCAGGTGGCCTGATGGTTCTGACCCACCTTACCGAGTCCTTGCCTAGGAAGTCGAATTTCACCTGTCCAGAGTGGTCTATGTTGACGTGTGTACCTCTCAGCGTCACTGCGCCAACGGTATCAGCTTCGTCCTTGTCCTTTTCGTCGCCGACCCTCATTTTTAGATTGTCTATCAAGTAAGATACGGTCGCGATTTTGCGCTGGGTGATGTCCTCCGAGACCAAACTCTCCTCAATGTGTTGCCGGACCTTTTCGACGAGATCCTCCAGCTCTCGGGCTTTGTTGAACTTTTCGATCTCGCGCTCCTGCTTGAAGCGCGCAGTGTCGGCTATCCATAAATACTTAAGATCCCCGCTGAGCTTGTCCTGCCACTTGGCTATCCACATGGCATTCGGATCGAAGACCCTTTCCTTCCAGCGCTTCCCGCCCGGAGGTGTTGGTGTAGGGGCATCGGGTGACAGGTTCAGTATTATATCCGAATAGGTGACTCTTGGCTTCCATCTTCCTCTAAATGGATGCTTACCCCTACCCATGAAAATGCTAGGGGGTTCTACGGTGTAGCCAATTTCCACCCGTTCACCGTTGAGCACGGCGTATCCACACTTCTCCTTGTTGGCTTCCTGAGTTTTCTTCCTTGCCTCAGCCAACGCCTTTCGCGCCTCGCGTGGCATGTTTTCTTTCTTGATTTTTTCCTGTTCGACCCAGCGTTGAATCTTGGAGAAATCGAAGTCTTCTATTTTGGAGGAAGTTTCAACCTCTAACGCCTTGGAGAAGTCTTCCACGAAGTTCTTGGTGAAGACAGAGTCTTCCACGTAGTCTGTCCCCAGCTTCTTGACCCATGCGACGGCCATCTCCTCTTGCTCGGGGGTCAACGAGAGTTTCTTCCCCTTATAACGGATGGTGAAGCCTTGGGGTTCGTAGGTAGGGATGAGAACCCCATTGTGAATCAGTTGCTTTATTCTGGTAGGTTGCGACATCTGCATCGTTCTTTCTAAATCATTTGTTGTAATTAAATGTCATGGAAATAAATTATGAAGTCAAAAATCGATTCATGATTCAATTGATCCAAGGGTTGTGGTGCGTTCGAAAAATGTTTGTGATGCAAGATATCCACCGAAGTTCTGCGCGATTATAACCGGATTGCTCGCGTTGGGCAGACCGAAACACAGAGCCCGCAGCCGTAGCATTTGACGGGGTCTAGGCGGGCGATTCTCCCGACGATACGGATCGCATCGTATGGACAGTACCGCTCGCAGAGCCCGCAGCCCGTGCACCTCGACGCAGTTACCTCAGGAGGTTTGGCTGTGGTACGAAAAGGCTGCTCGGGCAGGTGATGAAGTGCGATGCCCTTAAAATCGTTGATCGAGTTGTAGCCTTTTGCACGCATGAACTTAGCCATCTCGTCTGCTATTAGTCCATAAATCTTGTATCCGCGGACTATCGCTGCAGTTGAGAGTTGCACCGCCGAGGCCCCAACCATTATGAACTCAACCGCATCGCGCCCGTTACTGATTCCGCCCGCTCCAATGACAGGTATCTTCACCGCGCGGCAGATATCGGCCACGCATCGAACCGCGAGAGGCTTGATCGCGGGGCCCGAGAGCCAGCCATAGCCAGAGATGCTCCCGAGCATGGGCATCGTGTTTTCTATGTCGACTGCTAAGCATGGCCCCACCGAGTTTATCGCGACTATGCCATCTGCCCCTGCTTCTTCTACAGCTCGCGCGAATTGGGCCACGTCGGGCACGTTCGGGCTGATTTTCACGAGCACTGGAATATCGACGACCTCCTTCGCGGCTTTCGTCGCTTCGACCACCGGCATCGGGTCGTTTTCGAGGTGGTGAGTCGATAGCTCGAGGGCATCCACACCGGCCGCCTTGAGCTTGGGGGCAACAGCCCGGATATCCTCGGCATTGTAGCCAACGCTCGCTATCAACGGCAGCCTCGTTCGCTTCGCCTTCGCATACTCGTGGCGAAGCCATTGCTCGAGCGGCAGGTCGGTCCAAAGCTCGGCATTCAGCAAGCTATCCTTGACCTTGATTATACAGGGGCGGGGTACATGGGCAGGAGAAACGCTCACAGTCTTCGCGACCAATCCGCCCGCGCCACCCTCCGCGGCTTTTACCAAAGCATCTCCGTTGTGCACCGTGGGGCCAGCCGCAGGCAAAATGGGGTTACGGAATTTTAAGCCACATATCTCCACAGATAAATCGACCATCTCATCATCTCCTTTTTATTGCCTCAAACTTCTGCCAGAGTTTTTCTGCCGATTTCCGCGCCACTTTCACCGCCTCCGCCTCGTCGAACATTTGAATTTTTCTTTCGCGCATTATGACCTTGCCCTCGACGACGACCGTTTCGATATCATCGCCATCAACGGTGTTGACGATGTGTTCGGCGACATTTTCAGGACGTACAGGCGTAGGCGCGGTGGCCGGATTTATGATGATGATATCCGCGAGCTTTCCGTGCTCAATTGAACCTAGTTCGTTCCCCAACCCGTAGAGTTCTGCCCCGCGGATTGTCGCCATCTTGAGCGCTTCCATGAGCGAGATCGCGCGAGGATCGCGGAGGGCAACCTTGTGCAGCAAGAAGGCGGCTCGGATGTTCTCAAATCCATCGAAGATGTACCCATCGTTGCCCAAGCCCACAGGGATATCCATCATGAGCATTCGCACTATCGGCGCGACCCCAACTGCGTTGAGCATGTTGCTCATGGGGTTGTGAGCAACCTTTGCTCCAGTCTTTTTGATGATCGTCAACTCGTCATCGTTGACATGCACGCAATGAGCGAGCACGACATCCTGTGCGAGCAGCCCTTCATCGTTCAACCGTTCGATGGTGCGCTTGCCGAACCGTCCTAAATTGTGATAGAGGTCCGTCAGCCCCTCGGAGGTGTGGATGGTCACGGGCACTTTATAGCGACTCGCGAGTTCTCGGACGTAATGGAAGAGCTCGTTGGAAACTGTGAATGAAGCGTGAATGCTGAACATCCCTCGCACCCGGCTCATGCGTTTTTTCTTGATCTTCCGGATGAACCGCTCACTCTCTTTCGTGCCCCTGGCCCCCTCGGCGTGGGTGCGGCGCTCGGTCGCCTCAAACGATATGATGCCCCGCATCCCTGATTGCTCGACCGCTGCAGCAATCCGATCCAGCACGCCGGTTATGGCGTTCGGACCTGAAAAGGTGTCGGCAAACATAGTTGTGCCCGTCTTGATAAACTCAAGGCAGGAAATCAAAGCGCTAGCGTACGCATCCTCGCGGGTCATCTCCTCCTCCATCGGCCACCAGACGCGCTGTAAAATTTGTGAGAAATCGGTAGGGGTTTCAATTTTCAACGGGGCGCCACGCAGAAGCGTGCCATAGAGATGGGTGTGTGAGCAAATGAGGCCGGGCATGACAATCTTGCCGCAGGCGTCGATGACCTCTTCTGGCTTGCTCTTGGTTTTCACCTTGCCCCGCTTGACCGAGATGATGCGGCCGTCTTCAACTGCAATCGAACCATTTGCAATGATGCGACAATCTTTATCCATCGTGACTATCAAACCATTTTTAATTAATAAGTCAACCATTCAATCCCTGAGAACAAAACCATCGGCGAACATTTAAACTTTCGGTGTCTTAAATTTGGACCGAGCGAGAAATCATGTGTTTCAACCGTGGGGGATATCACCAAACCCAAATAAACCCTTAAATCATTTGATTATAGTGACGAGAACATGTCAGAATTTTCAGTATCCACAATGGATCGGATTATTCGAAAAGCAGCTAAAGTCCGTGTGTCGCGCGACGCCGCTCTTGAGCTCAGCGCAATCCTCGAGGAATATGCGACTGAGCTGTCGAATGAAGCGATAAAGCTAGCTAAACATCGCGGCGCGAAAACTGTGAACGAAGGTGATATTCGGGCAGCTGCATTGAGGATACGTTAACTTGTCCTAACCTTGGTGATGTTTTGGCCGATTTAGTCATTCGAAATGCGCGCTTGGTTTTGCCTGAGGGAATCATACGGGGAGAGCTTGCGGTCGAAGAAGGACGTATTTCCGAAATTGCTACAAGTGGACTGCCCAAAGCTGATCGAGAAATCAACGCGAAGGAGAAAATTGTGATGCCTGGAGCTATCGACGCCCATGTCCACCTCTACGACCATCGTCATCCCTTTCGAGAGGATTTTCAAAATGGTAGTGCCGCGGCCGTAGCGGGAGGCATCACCAGTGTAATTGTGACACCCCTCGACACCTCGATGCTGACGCCAAAAATGATAAAAAATATCATTGAATTTGGACAGAGGGAGAGCTTTATAGATTTTAATCTCCACGCGGGAAAAATGACCGCTGACTCAATCAAAGATATCCCCAAGCTCGCCACACTCGGCATAAAATCTTTCAAGATATTTACGTGTGCTCTCTACCGCATCGAAGACCCGGTTTTAGAGAAGCTGATGGCCGCGATAAAAAATATTGGTGGTATTGCATTTGTCCACGCGGGGGACGACAAAGTTCTGCGGAAACGCACGGGGAGGCTCCTCAAGGAAGGACGGAGGGACTCATTAGCTCATGCGGAGTCGTGCCCGAATGAAGCCGAGAAAAAAGCTATCGAAAAAGTGATCATGCTCGCCAAACGGACCGGCTGTAAACTGCACTTAGCCCACATCACGACACGCCAAGGTGCTGAGCTCGTCAAAAAGGCGAAGGAGAAGCGGATGTCAGTGACCAGCGAAATATGCCCGCACTATCTGCTTTTCACGCGAGAAGACATGCAAAGGTTGGGGCCGTACCTGAAGGTAAATCCCGCGTTGAAAACAAGTGAAGACTGTGTGGCGCTCTGGAATGCTTTGGCTGGGGGAATAATCGATATCGTCTCGAGCGACCATGCACCTTGCACCAAGGCGGAAAAGGAGGTCGGGTGGGAAAATATCTGGACAGCCCAAGTCGGCGTTCCGAGCGTCGAAACCTTATTGCCGCTCATGCTTAGCGAGGGTGTCGCGAAGGGCAGGCTGACGCTCGAACGACTTGTCGATGCACTCTGCGCCCAGCCTGCGCAAATCTTCGGTCTCTACCCGCGCAAAGGGGTCATTCGCGAGGGCTCCGATGCGGATCTCGTGATCGTGGATCTCAAAAAGGAGGCAATGATAACTGCTGAAAAAATGCACTACAAAGTTGGCTGGACCCCTTACGAGGGAATGAGGATTAAGGGTATGCCTGTGATGACAATCTCACGAGGCATTGTAGTGGCCGAAAATGGAGATATAGTTGGAAAGCCTGGATATGGGCAGTTTCTGGCTAAGTAGATGCCCGTCTTCTTCATTTTCCAACTTTCTTGAGAATTTTTCCGTATGAGCAAAGTGCACACAACGCTTGAGCGGCTTTCCTCGGTGAATCGTAAACGCAGACATTTTTGTCACGTAGTTCATTCCGCACAAGGACGCAGTCTTCCCCGCACATCACAATATCGATTACTGGTGTATTCTTCGACTTTTTCACTGCTTTTGCTGCTTCCTGAACATCTTCGAGTTTGAGAAACGTCGACTTGAGTTCGTTTACTACTACCACACCGTCGACACCCGAGTCCGATAGCACTTGTTCAAGAACAAACTTGTACCGATCGCCATTTGCGTCAATGCCGAGGTCCACCCAATCCGCGATGTTGATATTTGGATATTTCTGAATGATTTTCTTTATGATGTTGTCGGAGAGTTTTGCCAACGCTAACCCCTCGCGGGATAACACGTCCGCGACCAAAACTGCCGGTCCACTAACGTTAGTGACTACAGCCACCCGATTGCCCCGCATGCATGGCTGCTTCGCTAGTGCATCCGCGACGCTAAGGAGCTCCTCGATATCACTGACTTGAAGAGCGCCGACCTGCTTAAGGGCAGCGACGAATATTCTATTCCGCTCAACCCCCTCGCGCACAGTGCTCCCTTTCAGCACTACGACTGGCTTTTTTTGCACCGCCTCGCGAATCGACTCAAGAAACCTTCGCCCATCACGAACGCTTTCTAAGTAAATACAAATTACCTTCGTCTCCTTGTCGTGTGTTAGAAATTCAAGCAAGTCCGTTTCTGTGATGTCGGCGCCCTCACCGATTGACGCGAATTTGCTCACGCCCACGCTGTAAGCGCAGGCTCGATCAAGCATCGCCGTTCCAACCGCGCAGTTCTGCGAGATCATCGCAATGCCGCCGCATGGTGGCATGAGTCCACGCTCGAGAGTTATACACAAGCCCTTCGTCGTGTTGATTACCCCCGCCAGCACGTTTGGGCCAAGCACCCGAACCTTTTGCTTGGCGGCCGCGCGCGTAAGTTCCTCTAGCTGATGTTGATCAAAACCTCCGGCGACCAAAACCATGGCCTTCACTTTTCGAGCAAACAGCTTCCGTAAATTTTTCATAACGAGTTTAGGGGGCAACACCATTACCGCGATATCGCATCCGCTGGGGACTTGATCCAAATTTTTGACAGCACCGTCAAGCCTTCCACTAAAATCAACGACGTGAGTCTTACCCTTGAAGAAGCGAAGTGTGTTGTGAACAAGCGAGCCAAAAAAGACTGGCGAAGCGGCCCCCACTCTTTCTTTAGCAGAAGCGCCTACTAGTACGACTGATTTCGGCTCGAAAATTGCTCTAACTTCGCCCGACATTACTTGCGCCCCCCAAGGACTATCCGGGCGTCGGCTGTCACCGCGCCCTTTCCGTTGTCAAACACGAAAATTGGGTTCAGGTCTATCTCGGTTATTTCAGGGAACTCGTGTGCTAGCTGCCCGACCTTTTGGATGATGTTGACGAGTGCGTCAATGTCGGCTGGAGGCGCCCTCTGGATGTCCGCGAGCACTGGGTAGCCTTTAATTTCTTGAATCATCTCGCGCGCATCCTCAGCGTTGAGCGGAGCTAGCCTGAAGCTGATGTCCTTAAGTACCTCGATCCATACGCCCCCCAACCCGAACATCACCGTAGCGCCGAAGTAGAGGTCCTGCAGAGCGCCAACGATCACCTCGCGGGCAGGAGGAAGGTATTCTTGGATTGTCACTCCAAAAATTTTCGCGTCCGGCTTGTATGCACGGGCGTTATCGATCAGCTCATCAAACGATTGTCGAAGCTCCAGCTCTGAGGTCAACCCAACTTTGACGCCCTTCGCTTCGCTCTTATGAATGATGTCTGGGGAAGCAATTTTTAGGACGAGAGGATAACGAACCTCCCGTGCAGCTTTAATGGCCTCGCTCAGGTCACGGGCAAGCTCAGTTCGATTCACTGGCACCCCCCAGACAGCGAGAATCCGCTTGGAATCGAGTTCCGTTAACTCAAGTCTGCCCTCCTTGCGGACCGAGCTGAGGAGTTCAGTCACTTTTTTCTTTGCTGCAGCCAACCCAATCACCGAGAACAAGCTAAATTATGGGAAAGTGGTATAAAAATTTTCCTCTAAATCAACAAAAATAAGGAATTTTTAACTATTTCGGCAAAAATAGTCATATATCCCCATATAAATTGTAAAATTGGAGAATATTCGTCTTTAAATTGAAAAAATCAGGGATATTGTATACTAATCCTTAATCCTCACGCCTAAATGTTGGATATTAATTATGAATCCTAAGTAATTAGATTATCCAGAGAGGAAAAAGCGGTTTAAGATGATGGTTGGTGCTTCATTGCGATGTTGCATGCGCCCTCTGTGGTTACGGCACATGGCCCTACTGGGTGCTCTGGAGTGCACGCTTTGTTAAACAGCGGGCATTCACAAGGGTGAATCAGCCCCCTAAGTACCTCGCCGCACCTGCATCCCTTTGCGAAGTCCACCATGCTCTCCACATGAACGTCAAATTTTGTACGTGCATCATACTCTTTGAACTCGTGCCTCAACTGAAGGGCCGACTTCGGGATCACCGGGAAGCCGCGCCATCGCTTGTCAACAATTTTGAACACTTCACGCATTTTTTCTTGTGCTACCGCATTCCCCTCTGAGCGAACCGAGCGGGTGTACTCGATCTCCACTTCGCCCTTCCCCTCGCGCAACTGCTTTAACAACATCCAGACCCCAAGTAGAATGTCGATGGGCTCAAATCCAGCGATCACCTGTGGTACTCCGTAGCGCTTTGAGAGAGGCTCGTAGGGCCTAGAACCGATGATGGTTGAGACATGGCCTGGGCAGATGAACCCGTCGAGTGCAGCCTTCCCCGATGCTAGCAGAAACTCCATCGCGGGAGGAATCAGGCGGTGGCACACAAGCAAGCTGAAATTCTCGGGGGGTTCGCGAAGGAGCTCGGAGGCTGTCGTGGGGGCAGTCGTTTCAAATCCAACAGCCGCGTGGATGACCTTTCGCGCAGGATTTCGTCGCGCCGTTTCGACCGCATCCGCCGTGCCGTAGACTATTCTGACATCCGCGCCGTCGGTCTTTGCACCGGCGAGCGAAGTTTGGGTTCCGGGGACCTGAAACATGTCGCCAAAGGTGGTGATGAGGTACCCCTGTTTAGCAAGCTCAATCGCCTCGTCGATTTCCGCCACGTTCGTTACACAAACTGGACAGCCGGGGCCGCTAATCACTTCGAGCCAATCGGGAAAAAGTGAACGGAGACCAAATTTTGTGATGGTTAGCTCGTGACTCCCGCACACATGCATGAATTTTACTTTGCGATTTGGGCTGAGTTCTAGAATTTTTTGCAGGATTCGAGTCGCCAAACTGCGATCTCTGAACTTCCCCAGCAACTCGCTTACCATTTTTAAGGCCCAAAACACTTTTAATGCTTTCTGTCACCTATAAGCTTCGGTGGGCAGTTGAAGATTTTAGCGGTAGCTGATTTTCACGGTAATCCGAACGGTGAGCAAAACCTCTTGAAGTTCCTCAAACGTGGCTATGACTGCCTCGTGCTTATAGGCGATATCACGAACCTCGGCCCAGCTAATCTCGCTGAAAGCTTGCTTGAGCGGGTCAAGGCGACGGGCGTGCCCACGTTTGCGATACCAGGAAACTGTGACCCCAAGCAGATTCTGCAGGTGTTCGACAAGTACGGGGTTAACCTCCACAGCAGGTGCGAGCGGCTCGACGACATCACCTTTGTGGGGCTGGGGGGTTCTAATCTAACCCCTTTCAACACTCCCTTCGAGCTAACCGAAGTGGAGATCCAAGAGGAACTGGCGGCTCTAGCCTGCACCCCCGACTCCAACAGGATATTGGTTACCCATGCCCCGCCCTACGACACTAAGCTCGACCAGATCCCAGATGGTACTCATGTTGGGAGCAAGAGCATACGCAAGTTCATCGAGCAGAAACAGCCGTTGGTGGCGCTCTGCGGCCACGTGCACGAGGCCCGAAATACAGACAAACTGGGGCGAACCTTGATGGTTAACCCTGGACCAATCAGCAAAGGTTATGCCGCCGAGATAATGATAAACGGCGGCGATGAAATTCGGGCCAAACTGCTCGAACTCTAGCGGTCGCAAAGATGATGAAAGAAGTACCGAAGTGAGATACTGACATTGTGCGGTTCTTCAAGGCTTAAACGGGCCTCGGGGATTCCAGCTCTGGTCAATCTACGGCTGCCAGAAGTGTGAATATCTAAATCCATTATCATCGAGGACAGGAAGCTCGCGGGGAAAATCAGAAAAAAGTGGTTAAAGGGGTCGATAGTGAGGGAAGAGTTACACTCACCAAACTAAATTACCTCTGTTGTTCTCGCCAGCCGCTCTGCCGCGCGTTTACTTAACCCCGTACCTAGCACGGTGTAGCGTTCAGGTCTTATCAGATGTGCCGTGGTAAGAGCTTTAACTACACACTTCGCTGGAATGCCGAGTTCCTTCGCGTTCGTAGGACATCCTATCGTGCGGAGCGCCTCTCGGATGCCTGCCAGTCCTCTCCGTGCAAGTAGGCCATCATCACCGCCCCCACGCCACACTGCTCACCATGGAGCGCAGGTTTGGGATTGAGCTGATCAAGTGCGTGGCTAAACAAATGCTCTGCGCCACTCGCCGGACGGCTGCTCCCAGCGATTCCCATTGCCACGCTGCTCGAGATTAGCGCCTTCACGACCTTGCGCACACTCTCTTCTGTGTGTTTTTTGATGAGCTCAGCATTCTCCATCACAATCTGAGAACCGAGGAGCGAGAGAGCTGTGGCATGTTCACTGTAGGGTTCGCCAAACAATCGATGTGCGAGATCCCAGTCGCGGACCGCTGTGAAGTTCGCCACGAGGTCCCCGCAACCAGCTGCGAGCAGGCGATGAGGCGCGCGTTTAATGATGAGTGTGTCTGCGACGATTGCGATGGGGGCGTGGGTTTCTATTGACGTCGGTTTTCTTCCACCCTTGATTGAGGCCCTAGAGGAGGCGATGCCATCATGAGAAGCAGCAGTGGGCACTGAGATGAATGGCTTGCCCTCCTTGAACGAGGCTAACTTTGCTACATCTATGCATGTGCCACCTCCGACACCCAGCAGAAAGTTTACTTTGTCTTTAACGAGCTTGCGCACCTTGGCGACGGTCGCCATATCGGCCTGATTGACTATCGAGCACTCGGCCTCAAAACCAGCACGATTAAGTGAACGCTGAACTCCAGCTCCAACCAGTTTGGAAGTCGTGGCGTCGGCAATTATTAAGGCATGTTTGCCGGGACACAAGCGCTTGCAAACGTCAGTAATCCGCGCAATCACGCGTGGGCCTATCCAGACCTCGCGAGGCAGCTCTATACGTTTAGGTTCTTTCATAAGTTTTACCGCACTTCTGTTGGTTAATAAACTTTATATACCGTTAACGCCAGCACTAAATTGCTGCTTCTAGTGCAGCATTTTTTCAAGCGAGGAATTAGATTGGAAAAATCAAAGCTTAAATATCTTGAGGGTACGACAACGGTCGGGCTCGTGTGCAGGGACGGTGTGGTGTTCGCTACGGACACCCGGGCCACGATGGGATATCTTGTGGCGAGCAAGCAAGCTCGGAAGTTGTTCAAGATAACTAACACCATCGGCGCCACCACCGCGGGAGGGGTCGCGGACACTCAGAGCTTGGTGAGTACGCTCCAGGCCGAGGCCAGATACTACCTGCTGCGCGAGGGGGCGCCCATGAACGTGCGAGCAAGTGCCAGGCTTGTTGCTAACGTCCTCCACGCGTACGGACCATTCCCTTACATTGCGAACCTGCTCGTCGGGGGCTCCGATGCCTTCGGCCCTAAGTTGTTCTTCGTCGACCTCGATGGCGCACTGACCGAGGAAATCATGGTGGCTACGGGCTCGGGTTCACCAGTTGCATATGGTGTGCTCGAAACCGAGTTTAAGGAGGGTATGAGCATCGAGGAAGCATTGCCCATTGCGATCAAAGCTGTGCAAACGGCGATAAAGCGCGATATCGCCACGGGCAATGAAGTCATGGTTGCTGCAATAACAAGTAAGGGATATCGCGAACTTTCGCCCGAAGAGATAAAAAAATTGGCTTAATCTAACTGTTTGAAATAACTGCTTGGAAGGGGGAACGCATGGCTGCGGAAGAGCTATTACAAGAAATCAAGCGAATTGTGCGAGAGGAGACACCTTTCGCCAGCGCAATCTCCGATATCGATTTCGAGGGCCCTAGGGTAGTGTTCTACTGCAAGAACCTTGGCCTTCTAATGGAGAACGGCGAGGTGATAAAGGAGTTCGCACGTAAAATCCGGAAACGAATAATCCTCCGTCCGGACCCCAAAATTCTGACCGAGCCTAAGAAAGCCGAGAAGGACATCCGACGCCTTGTCCCTACCGAGGCTGGAATAACCGATATAATTTTCAGCCAGAATGTGGGGGAAGTTACAATCGAGGCGCAGAAGCCCGGAATAGCCATAGGTAAGGGTGGCTCCTTGCTCCGCGAGATAATGCGAGAAATCAGCTGGACGCCCCGGGTGGTGCGGGCGCCACCTATCAAATCAGAAATTGTACGGAACATCCGCCTCTCGATAATCCAGGGTAGTACCAAGCGACGCGACATCCTGCGGAAGATAGGCAGGCGGATCCACCGCGAGCCCAAGAGCAAGGGTGACTGGATTCGTTTCACGGCCCTAGGGGGCGCGCGCGAGGTTGGGCGCTCCTCGTTTTTGCTCCAGACCCCTGAAAGCCGAGTCATGATCGACTGCGGTGTAAATGTCGCGTCCGAGGATCGGGCTTTTCCCCACCTTGAGGTCCCGGAGATCAGATTGCCCGAACTGGACGCTGTGATTCTCACCCATGCCCACCTCGATCATTGCGGGTTCGTCCCATATCTCTTCAAGTACGGGTTCGAAGGGCCCGTCTACTGTACTCCAGCCACACGCGACCTCGCCGTGCTCCTTCAGCTGGACTACGTGGGCATAGCTGAGCGCGAGGATCGACCACTCCCTTACAACAAGCGCGACATCACCACCTTCCTTCGTCACTGCATTCCGCTCGATTATAGCGATGTTACCGACATCGCACCCGATGTCCGGATCACCTTCCACAACGCGGGGCACATCTTAGGTTCCGCGATTGCACACATCCACATTGGTGAGGGAATCTACAACCTCGTGTACACGGGCGACCTGAAATTCGATAGTACGCGCCTCTTATCCCCTGCCGTCTGCACATTCCCCCGCTTGGAGACCCTCATCATGGACAGCACATACGGAGGTGCTGAGGACATCCAGCCCTTCCGCGCAAATGCTGAGAAGGAATTCATTCGAATCGTGACCGAGACCACGAAGCGTGGGGGCAAGGTTATCGTGCCGGCATTCGCGGTCGGGCGTGCGCAAGAGGTCATGGTACTGCTTGAGGATTACAAGCGAAAGGGACTACTCGACGGGACGCCAGTTTATCTAGATGGGATGATATGGGAGGCGACGGCAATCCACACGGCTTATCCAGAGTATTTGTCCCCAGAGCTGCGCGAACGGATATTCCGAGCCGACGAGAATCCGTTCATTTCCGATCTCTTCGAGAGAGTGAAGGGTCCAGACCAACGCGCACAGGTAATTGAAGGCGACCCGGCGATAATCATATCGACGGCAGGGATGATGGCCGGAGGCCCAGTGCTCGAGTACTTCAAAACCCTCGCGCCCGACCCGCGTAACACCCTTGTCTTCGTCGGGTACCAGTGCGAGGGCTCACTCGGGCGACGCATCCAGAAGGGATGGCGCGAGGTCCCTCTACGCAACGACAAGGGGAGGGTAGCGGAGGTGAAGGTAAACATGGAAATCCAAACGGTCGAGGGATTCAGCGGGCACTCGGATCGGGCCCAGTTGCTGAACTACGTGCGAAGGGCCTCACCCAAACCGCAGCGCGTCATATGCGTCCATGGTGATGAAAACAATTGTATTAGCCTAGCAAGCGCGCTGCACAAACTTTTCAAGGTTGAGACGAAGGCGCCCCGAAGCTTGGAGACCATCAGGCTCCACTAGCGTGGTGGACCTTCCCTGAGCAATTCCAATTCCCGCTTGGTCAACTCGCGTTTCTTGGCCCGTCTGTTCACAATTGTGCTGTGCCCGAATGGGTCCATGAGAATCAGCCTAGTCTTCCGCTTCCCGGCGCGCACTTCATCGATTTTTTTCAGTTTCGCTTGACCTCGCCGGCGCTTGGTAGCATCAATTTTTTTAATCGCCAGCTTTATTGCCCCTTCTACACGATTGAGCACTCCCTCGATGTTCGACACATAGCCCTCACTAGCTGGCCCTGGCTCTACGGTCACCCCGAGTTCTGGAAGCTTGATCGTCCCCGTGCTCGACTTCACGACCCTAACCTTGAGGTCTTCTTCGGATTTGATCTGGAACTCGTAGCGTAGCGGGGGGCGCTCGCCTAAGCACACGACATCAGCGTGCCTGAATTCGCAGCTGGTGCAGTTTGCGAAGGTCTCCATTATCTCTCCGAAATATGGGATGTGGTCAATTCTACCCTTGACGCGAAAAGTGCCCTTGGCCCCACAGATGGGGCAACGCTCGATAGGGAGCAGGAACTCCCTCTTCCGCATGAATTCACCAAAAATTATGCGATGGCTCTTTTGAACTGGATGTTGACGAACTTTGGGGTAGCTAACACCTTTGACTCCGTCAGGCGCCCCACGTCCCCACCGATAGCTTGACAAATCCCTTTTAGCTGGTCTATCGCCCGCTTGAGCTCGGCGGGGTCTTGGTTCATGAGCATGCTGATATCGAGGACCATGATGTTTCCGGTTCGAAGTTCATCCGCGACCTCTTGGACATCGACAAGGCTGCGAAGCTCCATGCTCTTGACGTAGATAGGCTCGAGCTCGCTGACGCCCCTCGGGCTGCTAACGGCCTTTTCCTCGATTTCCATTATCGGTACTTCCTCGACCGTCTCAGGCCTTACCTTGGATTTTCCCCCGAACAATCGTTTCAAGGATTTCAGGCAATCACCCTAACAAATGGTCGGTGGCTCTCAATCTATTTAACTCTTTGCTTGAAGCTGCCAGATTTCATCGCCTACATAGTGAAGGTTCTTGATCACCTTCCCTTTCGGACCTCGCATCTTAGCTCCGGGCACAAGAGCTTGTCCGACCGCGATGGGCTTGTTGTGCCGTTCATCCACGATTACCACGCCCTCCCCTAGCGTGATTTCCTCGTCGGCTGAAACCACACCCGGGGCCATGATGTCGGCTCCGTTGGTGACGTGAGGGATTGCCCCCATGTCAACGACTACACGCTTTAGTGGAATTCGATCAAGTGATTTCAGCGTCGGAAAAATTTCATCACTTAACCTGAACAGGAGTACTTTACCATCAACCAAGATGATTTCTCTGCCCTCGCCCAGCTCCATCACTTCAATCGCCCCTTCTAAAAGTTCGCCTGTGGTTTCACCAAACTTTTCGACGACTTTATGTGTAAGTTGCTTAAGCAAAGCTTTTCTCACGTGATAACGGCGCTTTATCGGCATCAAGTAAAAGTGGTTCGATAAGGTTAAATACGCAGCTAGCGAGAAGTTGATGATTTTCATGGCGCAGAGACCTCTCGATGTGCTCAACCGCGCCTTGGGGTCATCGGTATTGGTTGGACTCAAGGGCGGCCGGGAATTCAGAGGAAAGCTTAGCGGTTTCGACATGCACATCAACCTAGTGCTTGAGGAGACAGATGAAATCCACGGCCACGAAGCAGTGAAGCGCTACGGGACGATGGTAATTCGGGGAGACAGCGTCATATTCATCTCGCCTGCTGAGTGAGGGAAATGGTCAAGGGCACCGCATCAATGGGCAAGCGCCACAAGGTCGTGCACATTCGTTGCCGACGGTGCGGTAGGCGAGCTTACCATGTCCAGAGGGGAGTTTGTGCCGCCTGTGGCTACGGACGCTCGCGCCGCATCAAACGGTACAATTGGAAGGTAAAGACGATTCAAGGGCTGCGACTCAGGTAGCCGTTGTTTGATAGCGTAGACATGGAGGCTTTTTTTTTTCGAATAAGCAACTTTGTTAGCGACGCAAGTTAACTTAGGCTTTTCGCTCTGTGTCCTATTTAGGACAATGCTCGCTTAAATTGACAGTACCTCCGGCAACTAAGTGAATAATGAAGTTTTTCTTGGGGTGTACGTCCAGCGTTAGACAATCACAAAATTTCTTAAGCTCGCATGACAACCCTTTCTCGGTGGGCCGGTGGATCAGCCTGGAAATGAAGGGGGAAAAATTTCCTCGTCAACAGAATGATCGTCCGCTTGGCAAACTGCAAAGTTCATCCAAATTGCGGGAGGTCGCGGGTTCAAATCCCGCCCGGTCCACCACTTTTGGACTGTAGATGATTTATACCAACTCAACTCAAATTCATTTTGGGGCCCGTGGTCTAGTGGTTATGACGTCGCCTTGACATGGCGAAGTTCCCGAGTTCGAATCTCGGCGGGCCCACCACCTTTTTTGCGTGTAGAACGAGTTGTTCCTGATGAAGCTCGTCCTCGCTTCTGCC